>Ga0070729_10003745_pt1 | contig 17225 bp, 10 predicted proteins | sample tdDd472_FD_66725 | JGI IMG/M metagenome (GOLD analysis project Ga0070729, IMG submission 66725) | Marine sediment microbial communities from the Atlantic coast under amendment with organic carbon and nitrate - tdDd47.2 | ecosystem: Environmental > Aquatic > Marine > Coastal > Sediment | place... | reverse complement strand
TTAAACGTCCTGGAGGCTGATCCCTCCTACCAGATGCGGCAATTAGCCCTGGAAACCCTTCTCAGCAATCAGGTGAATCGCGACAAACTTAGACAAGTGATCGAAAAACAAAACCAGCCTGGCGATTCTGCACTGCTAGGCCAAACATTTTCAACAACACTCTGAATTCCACAAAAACAAAAGCCACAAGGAGGCAAACCATGTTCAGCAAGCTGATCCATAATATCCGAATGTCAACTGGTAATACCAATTTGATATTTAACGAAATTGAACAAAATAGGCGGTTTAAGTTTTTATTTATACTCCTGCTTTCTCTGGGGGTGCTCGCTGCTGCCCCAGTGGGATCCGAACGCTTTAACGCTAATCCTGGTGGTACCCTGACGGTCCACTGCAAATCTGGCGGAAGCCTGGAAATTGAAGGCTGGGACCAGCAAGTGATCGAGGTTCAGTATGAGGATTCAGCAAATGACCTTGAGGATTGGGATATTCAATTTAAGCCCTCCGACGAGGGGTTAGAAATCTCATCAAAGCTGCTGAGTGATTCCCAGCAGACCTCTCTTAGTTTTAAAATTCGGGTGCCTTCTAATTACAATCTACGTTTCGATTCAATCGGTGGTAGTTTGACCCTCAAACATTTAGAAGGTCATTTTCGAGGAAAAACAGCAGGAGGCTCTCTGACTTTTCAAGATGTGAAAGGTTCGGTTCGAATCAAATCCGGCGGAGGAAAAGTTTGGGTTGAAGAATGTGAACTCGATGGAAAAATTACCACGGGTGGCGGAAAGGTTTGGGTTACAAATGTTGTTGGAGATGTCGATGTCCAATCTGGTGGTGGGAACATTTCCTACAAGAACGTGAGGGATCGATTTGGTGAACTGAGAACACCCTCTGGTGAAACCGTGTCGGGCATCAGTGAGGACACCGTTCTTATTGATTCGGCCGGTGGATCGGTTCGGGTCAAGGAGGCTCCACATGGTGCGCTTGTACGAACGGGTGGTGGAAATATCACAATCCACAGGGCACAATATTTTGTCAAAGCGGAGACCGGGGGAGGGGACATTGACATCGATCTCAACTCTGGCTTTGTTTCGGCTCAAACCGGTGCTGGGGACATTGATGTTCGGTTCAGTGGAGAGGCCGACCTGTCCGAATCCAGTACCATCTCTTCTGGATATGGAGACATTACGGTATTCGTCGATGCCGATATGGAGTTGACTTTAGATCTTGAACTCAAAGTGAGCCATAATAGTGATCGCAATTACAACATATTAAGCGATATCCCCGTTCAAGTTGAAGATGAGGGCCGCAAGGATCGCTGGGGAGATGGACCAACTAAGTATCTCAAGGGCACAAGCCCCGATAACGGAGGCCATAGGCTCAAAATACGGACAACCAATGGCAATATTATTGTCAGGACAAAGTGATAGGTAAACTTATGGGTTTCAAAAAAGAAGGGCAGCCGTAATTGGCTGCCCTTTTTTACGGTGGGTGTTTTGAATTGGTTCTGAGGGGTCACTCACGTGTTCGGATGCTAAACCCCGCAAAGGGATCCGGGAACCAACAGGCAATGCCTGGTGAAGTCCTATTTACCGAGTTCGGTTGGCATAGGTGGGGCCTTGTCAAGTTCGACAGGTTTGAACGCTTTCAGGTCGGCAAGAACCTTTTTAATGGCCGCATCCAGCTGGCTGTCCTTGCCTTGGTTCACTTGATCGGGTTCGAGGTCTACGTCGATGTCAGGCGCAACACCCTCATTTTCCACGCGCCACTCGTTATCTGGCGTGAAAAAACGGAAGTAGGGTACCGTTAGGAAACCGCCATCAATTAAGCCAGGGTTGGTGGAGATTCCGATCAGACCACCCCAGGTTCGTTTACCAACCAGCGTACCAAGCCCCATGCGTTTAAAGGACCAGGGTAAGTAATCCCCACCAGATCCAGCATCTTGGTCGATCAGCATGACTTTGGGACCATAGATGGCACCACCTGGTGTCGAGAAAACCGATCCATCTCGATCCTTCCAACCGGATAGGTAGGTACGATTGAGCACATCGGTGATGTAGTTCGCAGCCTGACCGCCGCCATTTCGCCGCTCATCGATGATAACGGCTTTTTTATCGATCTGTGCGAAGAACATGCGGTTGAAGTAACGGAATCCGTCGCCGGCTGTGTTGGGCAAGTAGACATAGGCCACCTTGCCATCGGTCGCTTTTTCGACATACCTACGATTGGACTCAACCCAATCCCAATGTCGCAGTTGACTTTCACGGGAAATTGGTTCCACGACAATGTCCCTTGCCCCATCGGTGTCTGGTTTCGAGTTAATGGTCAGAGTGACCTGCGTGCCAAGAGTTCCTTCGAGATGGGCAAAGAGATTATCTGTGGCATCGATTGTGACGCCATTGATCGCCAGTACAAAGTCTCCTTCTTTTACGCCAAGGCCAGGAACAGCAAGAGGTGCTTTTAGAAACGGATTCCAATTCTCGCCATGGTAGATTTTGTCGATGTGATAGTGGTTTTCCTGAATGCTGAAGTCTGCGCCCAAGAGGCCGATGCTCGCTGACGACTCTTGATGGATATCGCCACCACCGACATTGTTGTGCCCCACTTCCAGTTCGCCAATTAACTCGACCATCAATGTGTTCAAATCTTCGCGGCGTACCACATGGTCCAGCAGTGGCAGATATTTGTCGTATACCGCTTTCCAATCCGAACCGTGCATGTCGGCATCATAGAAGAATTCATATTCCATCCACCAAACTTCGTCGAAAATTTGGCGCCATTCTTTGCGAGGGTCAATCAGGGCCTTCATTCCGGATACGTCCAGGGGCTTTGCTTCAAGGCTTGCCTTTGCATCCGCGTGTACGAGTTGACCGCCGACGGTCATGATCAGGAGTTTCTTCCCATCTGGACTCAGCGTGTAAGTGCCAACATGTTCCATTGCCGTAGAGCTCTCCTTCTTTTCGAAGTCAAAGCGGTTCAACTTGCCTGTGGCAAACGGGTCAGAGCCTGGCAGTTCATGAGTGGTCCCCGGTTGACGTCTTTCAACGTAAAACAGGGCTCCATCTTCGGCTACAGCCAGCGTGTCATAGTTGCGTTCAGGAATGGGCAAGGCGACGACTCGCCCTAAAAGGCCTTCCAGGTCGATCTGGATCAACTTGGTGTCTTCAGATGGGGCCTTTTTTGAATCCTTTTTGGTTTCTTTGCCAGAGTCTTCTTTTTGCTCTTCTTCATCACCGGTTATGGGCAGTAAAGGTGATTTACCGTCTTTGGCCAGAACGGCGGCGTAGATCGCCGATCGTACTGAACGCTCTTGGGACGACATATCCAGTCCGACCTGTTGCGGGCCTGTATTGGTTGAGGCGGTGAAATATAGGTAATGATCCTTTGCAAAGACGGGGTTGTCGGCGTGACTCATGCCGTCGGTGATCAATGTACTCTTGCCGGATTCGATATCGTAGAGCTTGATCTGGCTGAAATGATTCTTTGCGGCGTAGGTGTAGGCCAACCAGCGACTATCGCTCGAGAAACTGAACCGAACCCCGGCTCGCCGTTGATCGGTATCGACCTTGATAACGGTTTCACCTGCAAGTTTCAGAAGATAAAGATTGAGGTGGTTGTCGCGGAGCAGAATCATCTCATCGTTGGGCGACCACTTCAGTAAATAGAGATAACCTGGGATTTCCAATTGGATGATTCGTGGTTTTTTGAGTCCTTTTTGATTCTCGATCACCAAATCATGGCTGATTATCGGGGCCATCGATTTGTTTTCCTTCAAGTAAGCGACCAGTTGGCCATCGTTGGACCACTCAGCGTCGCGTTCTCGCAATCCGGTAGTTGCGGTCAGGTTTCTGGTACTGCCGTCTTTCAATGGGACCGTATAAATATCACCGCGGGCGGTAATTACAGCTCTCTTGCCTGTTTTCGAGAGTCCGATCGATTCTATTTGATCCGAAGTGGATTTCCAACGCGGACGAAGCTGGGGTGAATCCATATGAATCGGGATGCTCAATGACACCACGGAACCAGTTTTCAGGTCGAGTTGCTTGAAATGGCCGGCAACTTCGTAAACCACGACATGGTCGTAGACATCGGCAGCTTGAATCGACCATTCCGATTCCTCGGTTATTTTGCGCACCTGTTTGGAGGCCCGATCGTATTCATAGAGGTTGGCAGCTACGTTGTCACGATCCGATATGAAGAGAACCTTGTCTTCATTCCACATGGGATTGAGGTCATTACTGCGATCATGTGGAATTTTTTCAACCTGGCCGGTCTCTGGGTTGATAATCCAGATGGGAGGCGTCGCCCCACCGCGGTGGAGGTGCCAACCAGCACGACCGCCATGAGCGGCGCGGGTTGGGCGATAGGCTAGTGTCACCCCATCTGGATTCCAGCAGCCCTCAAAGGCGACCGCTTCCATGACCTTTTGTGGGAAACCTCCCTGTCTTGCAATCTGGAACAACTGCCGACTTCGACTGTTTTTTATCTCACGAGCAGAAGAGAAGAGAATCTGACTGCCGTCAGGACTCCACCCGGACACCACATCATCAAAGGGGTGATAGGTCAATCTCCTGGGTTGACCGCCCTCCACAGAAATAACATATACATCTCGATTACCATCATAGGCAGCGGTGAAGGCAATTTCTGTTCCGTCTGGTGAAAAGTGTGGGTGCTCTTCCTCTGCAGCATGGGTGGTCAGGCGCCTCGCACCCAATCCATCGCGGTTGGCCACCCAGATGTCACCACCGAAAACAAAGGCGAGATGGTTCTTTGATAGTGTGGGTTGTTTAAGAAGACGGGCGCCTTCCTGAGCAAATAGCCCCATTCCAATGAACAGAATAAAGCTAGAAATAAGACTGTTGAGCAGGTTTTTCATCATCTTTTTCCTTTCTTGTTTCCCGTTTGGTCTTTGGCACGAATGCTCTTGATACTTCAGGGAAACTCATTCAATTATTAAAACCATAGCAGAAATCACGGTTGAAAGCTCCCCGACCCATCGATGCGAGGAATCGCATCGGTCCCGGGAACTGCTTTGGCCAGATCGTCCAAATTCAGTACGGATTCAGACAATGTCACGACCTTATTTCATACGATGGAAGAAGGGATTTTTCTTCAACAAAATCATACGTTTGACTTCCCCTTCGACCACCCTGTCTCAGGCGAAACGGAGCAAAACTCATCCAAAGCTGAATTTGCGATCCAAAACTCATAGTTATATTATTTTTGTAGAAATGTAAGATTAAGTATATATTGAATTAACGGATATCTAATTAAAAACATAGAAAAATCTTCTTGTTTTGATTTTGGAGTTCTTTTATACTCGCGAAAAATACCGTAAAAGTAGAGGTGGGTCCATGAAAAAAATGTGGTATTCCTTTGGGATGGTACTGCTGATGTGTTTTTCGGTGGTGCTCCTGGCTCAAGAGCCAGAAAAGAAAGAGGAGGATAGTCTCCTTCTTGACGATTCCGACTATTCATTGGATGAATCGGAAAAGCCGCAGCAAAAGGAAGTGATGGACAAAGCCAATGCCTATCATGAGCAGCTCCTAAGGGAAAACAAGTTCCCCAGTGCGGACACCTGTAGAACCTGCCACCAGAAGCATTATGATGAATGGTCCGTTTCGCCACATGCTTATGCTCAGATGAGTCCGGTCGCTAATGCGATGAACGGGACAATGCAGAAATTGACTCAAGGTACGGTTGGGGATTTCTGTATGCGTTGCCATTCGCCGGTGAGTATGGCACTGAATGAACCTTTATTTATGAGCAACATGGATCGCCACCCGGCATCCCGTGAAGGTATCACCTGCGTGGCTTGTCACCGAATCGATCAGCCATTTGGCAAAGTAATCGGACGGTTCAATTTACGCGAGGGTGATTTGACACAACCGGTGAATGGCCCCAGGGGAGCCGAGGGTTTGAAGACCATTCTGGACAATCCAGACGTTCGGGTAGTTACCGATCCTGAAGATCGTGGAAGAAAGATTCATGGCGATGTGAAACAAGTTTCCTACCTTAGCAGTAGCGATTTTTGTGCGCAGTGCCATGAGGTAACCCTTGTCAACGGGGCTCGCCTGGAAGAGACGTTCACCGAGTTCAAACACAGTCCAGCTGCCGCTCGCGGTGTTTCCTGTCAGGATTGTCATATGGGTAAGGATCTAGGCAAGGCAAATGGTTACGATTTTGGCCCAGCAGCAGTTGTTGGCGGGGTGCCAAGTCCACCGCGCAAGTTGACCAGCCATGTTTTTGCGGGCCCTGATTATTCACTGATTCATCCGGGCATTTTTCCCCACAACCCGGATGCGGCCGCGATGGCCACTATTCGCGAGTGGCTGCAGTTCGATTATGAAGCGGGCTGGGGTACGGATGCGTTCGAAGACCAGCTAAAAGGAAACGAGACCTTCCCAGATCGCTGGGCTAGTGCAGACGATCGCTACGATGCGCGTGAAATCCTAAAGCGCCAATTCAAACTTCTGGATAAGGCTTCAGAGGATCGCAGGCAATTGCTGCTAAATGCTTATGATCTCGGCGAAATTGCGATTAAGAAAAACAATGAAAAGGGTCTTGCCTTTGATGTGACAGTGAACAACCTGACGGACGGACACAACGCCCCATCCGGGTTCGAGCGCATGGTCTTTCTTCAGGTCGATGTGATCGATTCCAAGGGTTCGATTTTGTTTAGTTCGGGAGATTTGGATCCCAACGGCGACGTGCGAGATATGCACAGTCAGTATGTGAAAAAAGGTTTACTGCCCTACGACAAGTATCTTTTCAACATGCAGTCTAAGTTCACGACACGCAATTTGCGGGGTGGAGAACAAGAGCAAGTTCTTGGTGCCAACTACTCAGTTGATGCGCTTCCCTTTGTGCGACCTGCACCCGCACCCAATTACCTCTTCGGGCATCCAGGAGGTCTAAGATTGCTAAAACGCGGAATCGAACCGTTGGGTAGTCGAGTAGCATCCTACAAAGTTCATAGAAAAGAGCTCACCTCAAATCGCCCCTATCGATTGGAAGTACGCCTGATCGCTGGAATGATCCCAGTCAACCTGGTCCATGCCGTCAAGGATGCCGGAATCGATTACTACATGACACCTCGCCAACTTGGTGATCGAATCGTGGATGGGTTCCAGGTGCTCGAGGAAACGACGCTTACACTTGAAGCAGGCGCCTTGGTCGCTACGCCGATATCGGGTCATTCAGAAACTGAAGCCGTATCAAACGCCTCTCAAGGGGTGGAGGGTTCCTCTGAACCTGTTGTGAAAACCAATGAGAAGGCGGTGCCCTGATGCGAAAAACGAGGTGTAATCGACAAGCATCCGTTCTCCAACACGTCCAGCTGTTTGGGTTCCTTGCTTTTCTCTTTGTAGGTGGATTAGGACTGCTTGCGCAGGATAAAGTTCGCCGCCACCAAGACCCCGAACTCGAGGCCTCTGACGCACGCTTGGAGGACGAGCAAATTGAGTTGGCCCAGGACATTCCCAAGAGAACCCCGCCGATCATTGAATGGGGCGATAAGTTGTTGGGGCAGGGGCCAATCAATCCGGGTATTCCGCTCGGCACGGGCGCCGTGCTTCAACCAAGTCTATGGGCCTTCGGTGTTATGCGCACAGCTTATCAAACGGTGGAACGACCAGATGGCACCCATAGTCAATGGGTCAACCGTTTGAACCTCTTTGGAAATTTTAAACTGACAGGCACCGATCGAATTGTTGTTGGCATGCGACCGCTCGATGAGAAGGGTGTTTTTAGCGGCAGACAATATGACAACGGTGGGAATCCAGGTAACGATTGGATCGATGGAGCTAACGCCGATATCCGAACCTTGTATTTTGAAGGGGACCTCAGTGAGTTATTTCCCGATTCAGGAGATGGCGGAGAACAGCCCCATCACATTGGTATTGTTCTGGGCCGGCAACCACTGGCGGTCCAACAAGGCATTTTGATAAACGACACAATTGATGCCATTGGTCTGGCCCGCACAAATATTCCCTTAAAGGGGACCAGTAACTTCCGTATTTCTGGTCTTTTTGCCTGGGATGAAGTCAATCGGAACAATCACGTGGAAGACAACGATGCATGGATGTTGGCCTTCTTCAGCGAAGCAGATACGTATCGTCGAACGATCAACTTCGATGCGGTCTATATCGGATCGGATTCCGAAACGCACGGTTCGGGCCTGTTCCTTGCCGCCAGCCACTTTCGACCAATTTACCGTTATAACTCAACCGTGCGAGTTGCCTATTCAAAAGCAATGGACGAGGAATCTGGTGCAGTGGCCGATGGCTTTGTGCTGTTCAATGAGCTGTCATGGCATTTGGGAGATCGAAGCGACATTCTCTATTTTAACTCGTTCTATGGGATCGATCGATTCACCTCAGCGGCCAGGGCGCCTGGAACAGGTGGGCCGCTTGGGAAAACGGGGCTTCTATTCGCTTCACCCGGTATGGGATTTTATCCCGCACCACTTGGCAATTCGGCTGAAGATAGCTTAGGTAGTTCATTTGGATACCAATATTTTCCGCAAACTGGACGACAACTCGTCATGGAAGTTGGAGCGCGGACACAGACCGAAGGTTCTTCAAATACCCAGTGGGGCGCTCTTTTCCGGTTCCAACAGGCGCTTACCCGTCGTTTGGTCGTTCAAGTCGACGGCTTCTATGCCGATGTGGAAGGCCAGGATTCTGGGTGGGGCTCTAGATTAGAGCTGTTCCTCAAATTATAAGGCAGCGATTTGGCGGAGGATGTGATCAACTACATGCATTGGGGAGCCGCCGCAGGATTGGGGGCTCTCGTTCTCCGAATCGGCCTGTTTGCGATTCATCGGCTCAACCAGCTAAAGCATTGGCAGCGATTCCAGGTGGACTCCAAACGAGCACAGGGTGCTCAGATTCAACGAGCTCTATCCGAATCAAGGAATCCACGTACGGAGGTATCGTTTCGACCAGCATGGAAAGGTGCAAGGCGCATGAAAGTTGTGCGTCGAGAACAAGCCTGCGAGGGAATTGCTTCATTTTATCTCGAGCCTTGTGATCAAAAACCAATTCCTGTTTTTCGCCCTGGACAACACCTTACGCTGTATTGGGACAAACTCGCAGATAAAAAAAAGATCCGACGCTGTTATTCCTTGTCCTCTAACCCACTGCAGACCCAGCAATTGCGTCTCAGTGTGAAATTGCAGGAATACAATGACGGCACCAAAGGATTCGTGTCAAACCATTTGCACAGCAATGTATGGGAAGGCGATCAGCTTTTTGTTCACGCGCCTCAGGGACACTTTTATTGGGACGAACGACTTGAAAAAGCGCCGGTTTTTGTAGCCACTGGAATTGGAATTACCCCCTTCATCAGCATGGTCCATGGAGTGGTTGGCGCTGGCAAGGCGCCCTCTGAGGCCTGGTTATTCTGGGGCTGCAGGACCCGTGACCATATTCCGTTTCGTGAAGAATTCAAAGCGTTGAAAGAAGCCTATCCCTCGTTGCGCATTATCCTGGCACTAAGTAAAGAGACGGATTGGAAAGAGGAGTGGGTGGATGAATGTGTGCTTGGTGAGCGACTGAGCCTGGAGACCATTACCTCAAGATTGCCTTCACGCGATTTTCATTTTTTCCTCTGTGGATCGCAGAACATGATGGAATCCTTCAGTGAGGGATTGAAGTCCTGGGGTGTGCCAAAAGCTCATGTTGAATTTGAAAGTTTTGGTGGCCGCACAACAGCCAAAAAGAAAGTGACTCGTCCAAAGGTTCAAAACTCAGGATTGGAAATCAAACTGGCGCGTTCTGATTCAAATGCCGCCTTTGTGGAAGGATACGAAAACCTGCTCGAGTTACTGGAAGAAATGGAAGCTCCGGTTGGAGTAGGTTGTCGTACAGGGAATTGCGGTGCCTGTGCCGTGACATGTCTTGCGGGAGAGGTTGAACATTCCCGAGAACCGGGTTATGCTCTGGACTCAAGTCAACTGTTACCATGTATTGCGATCCCGAAAACACCTTTAGAACTCGATCTGTGATTCATAATGGAGGAAATTAGTCATGCGTTTTGTAGCTTTTTGTATCATTCTTGGGGGAATGGCTTGGTCTCAAGATAAGCTTCACCTTGACCCCAAACAAACAGTAGGTCCCGAGAAATGTGGTGAATGCCATAAATCGGAATTGGCCGCATGGAAAGAAATGCGCCACTACAAGAGTTTCTTCGATCTAACACAATCACAGGAAGCCAGGGAAATAGCCCAGAAAATGGGATTGAAACGCATAAAACGCGAATCTGCCTGCCTGCAATGTCACTTTACATCACAAATGGAAGGCGACGTCGTGAAACCCATTGCCGGCACATCATGCGAGTCCTGTCATGGCGCGGCCCAGAACTGGGTCAATATCCACAATGATTACGGCGGAAAGGACGTGAAAAAGGAAGACGAAGGGCCCGAACACCGAAAGGCCAGGATTCAAAAGAGTCTTGAAGCAGGGATGATCCGCCCCGAAAACCTTTATGCGGTTGCTCAGAACTGCTACCAGTGTCATACCGTTCCACACGAAACCCTCGTTAATGTTGGTGGTCACAACCTCGGCAGCAATTTTGAACTGGTTGCCTACAGCCAGGGCGAAGTCCGCCACAACTTCATGCGCTCAAATGACGGAAAAAGCAATGTGAAGCCCGAGCAGGCCGAGCTGCGGCTGCTCTATGTGCTCGGCCAATCTCTTGAATTGGAATACAGCCTGCGTGGCCTGGCTGAAGCAACACAAAAGAATAAATATGCGGTGACAATGGCCAAGCGGGTCAAGCGCGCCCAAGGTCGCTTGAAAGCGATCCAGGAGAAGGTACCACACACTTTGTTTGAAGAGATGATTAAGATCTCCGGAGGTGTAGGGCTCAAACTCAACAATCGTGATCCGCTCTTAAAGGCCGCAGATCAGGTTCAGGCCCTCGCCATGAAATTGCAGGGCACGTTGGGAGACCTCAGCGCCGTAGACCCATTACTGCCTGCAGTTTCCGATTATAAAGGGGTAGCCCTGGAGCAATAATGGCGACAAGTCGTTCACCGAAAACGGATTCTGTTGCCAATCATCGATCGGCAAGCCGTTTCGATAACCCATTCGATCCAGAAATCAAACTTGAAGATATTGAGAGGGTCTTGGCAGAGGGCGCTCTGCAATCCATCAATCCTGATGCATTTCCTGGTAACCTGAGCCTGAAAGATCTACTCCGCAACGATGCGCGCTTCTGCACCTATCGCCCCGGTGACATCATCGTTCGGATAGGTGACTATGGAAACTCGGCCATGATCATCCTGGAAGGATCCGTGCGCGTTTTGCGGCATCAGGATGTTTCAGAGGCGGAACTGGGACGATCGAAAACTCGCAAGCTGACCTGGCTCCAACTGCTGAAGACATCCTTGAAGAATTTGGTTCGAAGGGATACGTACTCTGAAATTCGACGGGGTGTGGACCTCGATTTCCACAAATCACATGATGCTGTTGACGGGATTTCCAGGTTGAAGAACTACGAACCCATTCTCGAGAAATCCCCCTTGATCCGGCTCAGTGAAGGACAGATGTTTGGAGAAATTGCTGCTCTGACGCGTTCTCCTCGCAATGCGAGTATTGTTGCAGAAACACAAGTTCGTTGTCTCGAGATTCGTTGGCAAGGCATTCGCGATATTCGTCGATTCGATAAAGGTTTTAGGCAGCAAGTCGATCAACTTTATCGCGAACGAAGTCTAAAGACGCATCTGGGCCTTACAGATCTATTTAAGGAACTCCCAGAAGAAATTCTGGAAATTCTAGTTCAAGAGACATGTTTCGATAGTTTTGGTGATTTCAACTGGGATTTCAACCCGCCCGAACTTGCCAATGTGGATCCACGAAAGCGCTTGGACCGTGAGCCTCTGATCGTGGGGCAGGATGATTACGTCAACGATTTGATCCTGATCAGGGCGGGCTTTGCAAGAGTTTCAAAGGCCGTTAACTTTGGTCATCGCACGACAGGTTACCTGAGCTCGGGAGATGTTTTCGGGCTTGAGGAAGCGCTCAGTAATTTTCAAAATGGGACTCAGGAGCCCTATCGAAGTTCGTTACGAGCCACGGGATACGTCGATATTATTCGTGTTCCCATACCTGTCCTTGAGAAACACGTTTTTCCCACCCTATTAGCAAAGAAACCTGCCAAATCTCAGAGGACGGAAAGCCAAAATGGGATCCGAAACGCACAGGGTTCCGGCCTTGATGGATTTCTTGACTTCATTGTAGATAATCGTTTCAACAATGGTACGGCCTCCATGGTTATCGATCTGAATCGTTGTACAGGTTGTGATGATTGCCTGAGAGCATGTGCCAATGCCCACGATGGCAACGTTAAATTTGTTCGCGACGGTGTATTGTTTGGAAATTATCAGGTGGTCAATGCATGTATGCACTGCGTTGACCCCATTTGTATGATCGGATGTCCCACTGGAGCGATTCATCGTAACCCAGATGGCGGTCAGGTTCTCATCAATGATATGACATGCATTGGATGCGGAAGTTGCTCTGGGAATTGCCCCTATGGCGCGATCCAAATGGTCCCGATTCGCTCCCAGGCAGGGTCGTTCTGGCTGGCTAAGAGCTCTAATTCGCCTACGACGCAGGCACCGCTTTTTAAAGCAACAAAATGCGATTTGTGCTTTAATCAAAAGACCGGTCCAGCCTGTGCTTACGCTTGTCCTCACGACGCGCTTGAGCGTGTTGACATGAAGGATTTCACAGCTTCAGGGGAGGGCCTATGAAACGATTGTCCCTTCCACTCCTAACCTTTGGTCTTTTTGGATTTCTGATCTTTCTCCAAGGCTGGTGGATGGCCGGTTTGAGAGTCCGTCTCCAAGATGCAGAATGGTATTCCGGTTGGGTTCTCATCACCGGTGTCGTGTTTCTTGTGGCCTTCCAACTGCGTAAGAAACTATCCGTTCTTCCGTTTGGCCGTCTCGCCCTTTGGACCCGAATCCACATATTTGTGGGTGTCACTTCGGGTTTCCTTTTCCTCTGCCACATCAATTTTCATTGGCCAAACGGATTTCTTGACCGCATTCTTTTTTCAATCTTTGTGTTAACCTTCATCAGTGGTGTCATTGGATGGTTTTTCTCCCGTTTAGTTCCCAAACAGTTGGCTGGTGTTCATCTCGTGGTGGTTTCTGAGGACATTCCTTTCAAGATTGCACAAATCAAGGAACAGGCACATGGACGCCTGTTGGAGGCTATCGAAAAAACCCGCTCTGATAGCCTGCTTTCGTTTTACGACCGTCGCCTGGAGCCCTTTCTTTCACAACCAAACTTTTTTTGGTTTCGAAGCCGTCGTCCGAGCCGCTATTTGGCAGATTTGGCCAAGGAATGCCATGAAATTAGGCGTTACCTGAACACGGAGGAGCACCAAACTCTCGATTACTTTCTGGATCTGGCACGTCAAAAGGATGATTTGGATTATTTATTCTCCGGTGACCGCATTTTAAAGACCTGGCTGATTGTTCACCTTCCGCTGTCATATATCCTCATTCTGTTGGCGCTCTTTCACTTGTTGACGATTTTGTTGTTCAGGTCAGGGGGTGGTTTCGGATGAAACGCATTCGCCGGTCAAACCACCCTTACCAATGCGGGAACGATGCTGGAGCTCACCCTTGCCGAATGGGACCTCAGGGATCCAACTGTGGCCGCTTCCAATGCGTGCCCAATCAGACTAACGGCGTATGGCAATGCACGCGTCCCGCCCAATTGGGCGGGCCATGTGAAGTCGGGCCTTCGCATGAAGGGGCCTGTGGTCAAAAACCTTGTCACCCAAAACTGACCATGCTTGGATTGCGTCGCAGGGTGACGCTTTGGAGTGTTCTGTTCGTTCTTTTCGGGTTTCTTTTCTTTGGTACTAGTTCAAAGGGCAGGCAAATGTTGGATCCCGGTCCCCGACACCTGGTTCACCAGACTATCGACGAATGCGATGCCTGTCATCGCCAGGATCTGGGGTCCATTTTCGACCCGTTCAACCTCTCTCCAATGGAACAAGACAATGATATATCCATGTCTGAGAAGTGTATGGCCTGTCATAATAAAGGACCCAACGCCATTCTTGCTCATGGAAGCGACTATTCAAATTACAACCAAAAGGGTGATTTTGGTCGTGAACACCCAGCTGGTTTCCGCCGGGCGAATGCAGCTCAAATCGCATGTGAGCGCTGTCATCGTGAACACAATGGCGTAAACGGTACCTTGACGACCCTGAATGACCAGCAGTGTCAAGGTTGTCACCAGAGCTATATCAGTGCTTTTGAATTGGATCATCCTGCCTTTGGGGAGACTTATGGGCTGGGGCCGACATCAAGGATCGCATTTGATCACCAAAATCATTACACTAAACATTTCCCCGAGAAATTGGTAGAGGAGGTGGATTGCACGTACTGTCACCAAGCCGGCCAGCCTTCCTTTATGCCAGGTTTCAATCGTTGCGTTGAATGCCATCGTGGTGATGTGAATGGGGAACAGAGTGCCGGGATAAAGGGTTTTCTCTTCCTATCGGTGCCTGGCGTGGATTTGGAAGCACTCGAAGCGTTTCGTCCAGTGTTTGGTGAGTGGCCCGAATTTGCTGATTCGGATTGGTCTCCGTTTTTCCAATATCTCATGCAAGGAAGTCAATATAAGGGAAAGAACTCACTAGACCTAAAGTCTGTTGATTGGTTTGACCTGAGCACGACCTCTACATCCACTCGCCAGTTGGCTGCGGAGGCTCTTCGTGAGTTTAAGATTGCGATTTATGAATGGAGCGTTTCAGGCGATCTTTTTCTGGCCCAGGCGCTCCCGCAGCTTGGAAGTGGTTTCCAGAGTAGAGAACGTTCTCCATTTCCCAGTCCTTCACCTGCGGATCTAAAGGAACTCGTCCAAGCCTGGTTTCCAAACCTATCTGCTGAATATCCGCAGCTCATAGAGGGAAAGCCTGTTCAGTGGCTTGGAGTAACCTCGAAATCGGAAGGTGCAGCGACCGACCCGGCAAAACAAAATGGTTCTGATGTCATCGAGGTGTTGTCCTCCGAAGACGATCTCTTACTCGATGAAGGGGATGACCTTTTGGGTGATCTTGAAGAGGATCTATTGGAGGATTCCCTGTTGGAAGGCGATTCTTTGGAGGGTGACCTTCTCGAGGGCGATTTGGATGTTGAGCCAGAAGGAAAAAGACAGAACGAAACCTCAAACGTTCGAGCAAATGAGGACAAAGCTGCCTGGGGTGGTTGGTTTCGCGAGAATTACGATCTTTACTATCGCCCATCTGGACATGAAGATGATTTCATGCGTTTCTGGATTGAACGAAGCTCTGCGCACCAAAGCACAGATGAAATGTTGGGCGTCATAAAATCAAGGTTTTCAAAAGAAACAGTGGGGAAATGCCTTAAGTGTCATCAGTTGGACAAGGGACAGATTCACGCCTGGAGCCAACCAGGGTCCGAACCAGAATTGACTCATTTCGATCATGTCCCGCATCTGCTCGTGGAGGGAGATTGTCGCTCCTGCCACCCGTTTCGAAAATCTGACGAGAACGGTGAAGCGAGGCTTTCATCCTTTGAACCGCTAAAGCGCCAAGATTGCGTGAGATGTCATTCCCAGGAGAAGCGATCTTCCAACTGTCAGCTATGCCATGATTACCATCGAGGATGGGTGTCTCCGCCTTCCACTGGGGATCTGAACTGGAAACCATAATAATTGGATGGAAAAACCAATTCGCCATAATTCATGACACAGTCTTTCCAATTGGTTAGCCCAACAGGGATTTCGGCTGCTTTTTTGAGCATCGACTCGAAAAACGACCCTGATTTCGTGGTTGATATTTGTCTTAAAATGGAAGCAGAAATTCCCCTCGAATGACCGTTACGGCACGGCCAGTTAAGAGGACTCGATCGCCCTTTAATTCACAAAGGATGGTCCCACTTCTGGGGCTGATTTGGGAGGCCAAGAGTTTGTTTTTCGCGAGTTTCTCAGCCCAATAGGGAGTAAGAAGGCAGTGAGCAGAACCTGTGACCGGGTCCTCGTCCACACCAACCCGCGGACCGAAGAATCTTGAGACGAAATCCACGTTCTTTCCCGGTGCAGAGACGATAACACCGCGGTAGGGAAACTCTTTCAGGCTGCGAAAGTCAGGGGCAAGAGTTAAAACCTCTTCCTCGTTTTCAACAACGATCAGGAGGTCCTGGTTGAAGAGAGTATCTAAACACTTTTTGAGTCCAAGCGCGCCGAGGAGGTCATGGTCGATTTCCTGCGGTTTGGGCAACAGGACGGGGAAATCCATGGTTAACGAATCGTTTTTATTTTCAACCTTCAACCTGCCTGAATGTGTATCGAAAAGGAGGGACCTTGATTTGGAAATACCTTCCGATATCAAAATGTGTGCCGCCGCAAGGGTTGCGTGACCGCAGAGGTCAACTTCGGTAGTTGGTGTGAACCAGCGAAGATCCCAGGTATGGTCTTCGGAAGCCTCCCGCGAGATTTTTTTAACGAGGAAGGCCGTTTCGGAAAGGTTGTTTTCCATGGCAATTGCTTGCAGGACATTGTCCTCCAACCATTGGTCCAAAAGACATACTGCGGCTGGGTTGCCTTTAAAAAGGGTGTCGGTGAAACTGTCAACCTGAAAAAGTGGGCACGTCATGGTTGGCTCCTTATATGAGGGTGTTTATGTGATTATAACGTGTTGTCTGCTATCGATTTCGAATCCAATAAATCCCGAATGGCCATCCCGAGCTTCCTAAAGGGGATTGGTTTCAAGAAGAACCTGTCTATGCCATGCTGGAGTGCTTTTTGGCGGTTCATAGTCTCATGATAACCTGTACATAGTATTACGGGAAGTTCCTGTCGAATACGGTGGATATCGAGCGCCACATCGAGTCCTGAGAGTTGGGGCATGGTCATGTCGGTGATAACAAGATCGATTTTTTCAGGGCTTTGCTGGAAGGATTTTAAAGCCGTTGAGGGGCTATCAAATACCGTGACAGAATATCCTAAAGCCTCGAGACGAATTTTCAAGGAGTCACCGACTGAAGGCTCATCATCAATGACCATGATTGTCTCGGTTCCACCAGGAATGTACTCCTTTTTCTCCTTTTCTGGCTTCGGTTCCCTTTCGGTAATTGGGAAGTAGACCGAGATAGATGTACCCTCACCGACTTTGCTTTCCAACTTAATTTCACCTTTATGACTGTGGACAATTCCATGGACGACCGATAAACCAAGACC
>Ga0070729_10003743_pt1 | contig 17233 bp, 13 predicted proteins | sample tdDd472_FD_66725 | JGI IMG/M metagenome (GOLD analysis project Ga0070729, IMG submission 66725) | Marine sediment microbial communities from the Atlantic coast under amendment with organic carbon and nitrate - tdDd47.2 | ecosystem: Environmental > Aquatic > Marine > Coastal > Sediment | place... | reverse complement strand
GGCGGCGGCGGCGGCGGCGGCGGCGGCGGCGGCGGCGGCGGCGGCGGCGGCGGCGGCGGCGTGTAGCAAACAAACGAACGTGTCGGCACAGATAAAAATATCCAGAGTACACGTGTAGAGGCACACACGTTGTGGTGCACGCTGCTGAACAACATAACACGTCGTCTGTGCCCCGCCATGGCAGCACGGGGTGCAGCGACACTAGCGGCGGCGGCCGCGTCGGGGCGAAGGAACGTGGAGGTTTCTATTCCTCGCTTTGACCCCAGTAAGGTCGACCCGGGCTCGGTGTGGCTGTACCTTGGCAAGCGAAAGTCTGGCAAGTCGTATGGTCTCGAGTACCACATGTTCTTTTGGCAATGGGTGACAGATGCGGTTGTGTTTTCGACGACCGAGACGGCCAACGGCGCGTGGTCCAAGCACTTTCCCCACACGTTTGTGCACGACAACTTTTACCCCGATCGACTAGAGCGGCTCCATCAACGCAACGGTCTGTACTACAAGCAGCGCGAGAAGGATCCGTCACTGCCGCAGATTAACACCCTCGTGTTGTGCGAGGACTGTATGGCCGGCACTGGCAAGGCTCGGCTGACAAATGACAAAACAATCAAGGACATTGTTCTCAACGGCCGCCACAGGGGCTTTACGCTCGTCATCATCTCGCAGTACGTGCACGCTGTGACGCCCGACATCCGTTCGAACGTCGACTACGTTGTGCTGCTCGAGAACGACATGGGCGACGACTTGAAGAAGATCTACCAGCATTGGTTTACAAAACTGGGCAAGTTTGACGTGTTCATGGCGCTGTTTACGCAACTGACAAAGGACCACGGCATGATGGTGCTCGATCGGACGGTCAATGACCACGGTGACTTTATGCGCAAGATCTTCCGGTCTCGTGCTCCGCCGCCAGACAAGATGATGCCATATCAACTGTGCCATCCACTAGTGTGGCAGTTCCACGACAAGCGACGACGCCGCGGAGATGACGACGACGATGACGACGACGGCGACGACATTGAATTTGGACTCCCCGAGTGGTACAAGAGTGCTCGTAACACGGCAGCGTCGGGCGGCGGCGGCGGCGGCGGCGGCGGCGGCAGCAAGCGTCCTCGTCGCGTATAAAGAAAGTATCTTTCAATTACTTGCTGCACAAGGACATCCATACTCAACAGAGAAGACACACCGTCCTCTCCATGCGCACAACACCCGTCCCCGCGGCGACGTCGATGGGGGGCCAGTGTGGCACAGAGATTGTCAACTCGTCGTCGTCGTGACATTGTGTCACACCGACACCGCCCCCGCCGACAACATGGGCAGTCCACCTGCCGTCGTGACCGGCAAACGCGCGAGAACGCAACAGGTACCGCGCTCCATCGATGGGCATGTGCAGAAAGATGTAAAAAACACTCTGTTGCTCGTCGTCGTCGTCGTCGTCGACTGGTGCAGGAGCGGCTGATACGGCCGCCACGCAACGATCAGACGTGTTGTTGCCATAACTGGGCTCGACGGCCAAAAGTGTAATACCGTCCCCCGTGTACACGCGCGTGTCAAACACGGCCTCGGCGTTGTGTCGTACCCAATCACCAAACTCTGCAATTGTGGCACGCTGCTCTGTGGGTACACGACCGTCGGCGTCAGGGCCAATGTTGAGCAACATGTTACCCCCCTTGACGATAACGTCGACAAAGGTGGCAACGAGCGCACGCGTCGACATCCACCGTTCGGCGTCTTCTTGTCGACAGTAGCCAAACGAGTTGCCAAACACGACGGTTGACTCCCACTTTCGCCGTGGAGGAGGCGCAGAGCGCTCGATGCGCGCCTCTTCCAACACTGCAAAGTCAGCGTCGGCCGGCTGTGGCAACAGTACGGTGGGGGGGAACAGTGTGTTGATGAGCCACGATACTGCCCTGTTGACACATGGTACCTTTAGCAGCGCACGCAGCACCGCAGATTGCGGATACACGTATAGCCTGTCGTTCACGACGCCGTCACGGCGGTGTGCACGAAAGGTGGCAACAAGTGCACCGACGTCTGTGCCCGCCGGCAGACCAATGTCGTTCCATAGGACATACGGTGCGTAGCGATGTGACACCTCGGCCCAAAGTTGCGTAACAAAGCGCGCCATGTGCTCGTCGCCTGGGACACTCGTCAGCGTGTCGGCCAGTGTGTTAACCGTGTTCATGCGCCATGGCCAGTAGTAGCCGCCCGACAGGTACAGGCCCATGTCGACGCCGTGTGGCACGAGCAGGTCACGCAGTTCTCCGACAATGTCGCGGCCTGTCTGATACGACGCACCCGTGCCGCCTGGCGTCGTCACTGCGCTTGGCCACAAGCGAAAGCCGTCGTGGTGCATTGCTGTTAGGTTACAGTAGCGTGCACCCGACGAACGAACGGTCTCGGCAATCTCGTCGAGCGACACTGTTTCCATGCGGCGGGCAAACTCCTCTACGAACCGTTCGTACGGATACTCACTGCCGTAGGTGCGCTCGTGATACGCTGCTGTGATACTACCGGGCTGACGCATGTTGTACCAGTAGAACATTGCGTCGGGCACGTCGGGATACCCAGCAGCCTCGGTGCCCTCGCGTACCTTTTCAAACGCGCCGCGTGTTACATCTGGCGTGAATGCCGGCACACACGAGGGACCCCAGTGTACAAAGATACCCAGTTTCTTGTTGTCAAACTGCTGCTCACGTGTCGTCATGACGACGGTCCTTTCCTCGCACTACTACCACTCACGTTGCCTCTGACACAAAATGGACATAATAATGTCGTCGTTTACACGCGCCCCCCGCGCCGCCGCCGCCGCCGCCGCCGCCGCCGCTTGCCCCGCGTATCGTAGCCCGTATAGCAGCCCGACGCGTCGTCACGAGAAGGCGTATCGTTTGTGACTCACATTATGTGTGTGCGTAGCAACAAACGGTCGACGACGACGACGACGACGACGACGACGACGACGACTACGAGATGTGTGCATGTAAGACGTGTTTAGGCGTTGACAAAGACGACGCAACCGTGGCGTCTCACAGGGGCGGGGGCCGTATGCACACTGCCGCGCGGCACGGACACGCGGCATGCCTGTCTGCTCTTATCCACCAACAACGCTGGCCGCGACAGTGTGTAGACGCCCTGGACCACTGTCAACGCACCCCTTTGATGATAGCATGCTCGCGCGACAATGCCGTCGATTGTGTGCGAGTGTTGCTACGTGCTGGTGCTCGCCTCGATGCGACAACTTGGGACGGGTTGAATGCGCTGCACATTGCGTGTGTCGCTGGTGCAGTCGAGTGTGTCGATGCGCTGGCGTCGAGCGTACGTGCTGTAGTCGGCCACGCCGCTCGTGTGCAGAGCATCAAACGCGGCTACACACCAATCCACTTTGCCGCGAGACACGCCGTTCACGGCGCCCGTATGCTTTCCTGTATCTTTGCCTGCTCGAAACATCCTTGCATGCTTTGTCGCATTTGCGACCACCGCGGACACACGCCGCTGCACTGTGCTGTCAGACACGGCGACCGGGCTGCTGTTTCTGTGCTACTCGCTAACGGTTCCGAGGCATCCCCAGAGACTAGAACGGGTACGCGTCCGTTTGACTTGGCATGTCGAAGGTTCCCGGTGGAGGTTTCCGTGTCGATCAGCGTTGCGCTCCTACACGCAGGCTGTTCCGATCGTCCGTCGCCAAACAGGGTTCCCCCCCGACGTTGCGACCTCGCAGAGAACGCCGTGATCGATGATGACAGGTGGGAGATACTTGCGACGATGCTACAGCGGCGAAGGGCGGGTTACATGACGCGCGACCAGGTACAAAAGGAGAAGCGAAACTTTCGTATCCTTCAGCCACCGACATGCGTAACTGACGACGACCCCATCAACCTGTCGTACGTCGCGAGCAACGCGTGTAATTCTGCTGCCGTGGGATGCCTGCGAGTCTGCCTACAGGCGGACGAGGTATCGCCGGGGTGCATCGGCCCCCTGGAAGACCTGTTACATGACGTGTGTTGCATAACGTCATTGGATGGAGTCACAGCAGAGCCCGGCACACTGCGTCCCTGGGTGCAAAGCCAATACACGCGAGTGCCGCGTGCCAGTTCGCGCGCAGTCGAGGACAGCCTGGGCATCGACTGCAGCAGCAATGATGCTGCGGCCATCATGGTGCATATGCTCCTGGCCGCAGGCGCCGACAAGGCAGCGCGTGTGCTTGACAGAACAGCGCTTTATACTGCCTGTGTCCAAGGAGGCGCTTCAGACTGTCGTGAGGCGGTTATTCGCGCGCTTGTTGAAAGCAACGGCGGCGAGTCTGACTATGTTGACAACGGCGACAGGCGTGGCATAGAAACGCCGTATGAAGGCGTCACTTTCGTAGCAAACAATCCAAAGAATGTGTTCTTGCAGAACGACAATGACGACAACAACGGCGGCGGCGGCGGCGGCGGCGGCGGCGGCGGCGGCGGCGGCGACAACGAGGGACGCTGGGGAACGGCAGAGTATTTGTTACTATGTGGTGCAAGTGTACGACAACACCGCAGGCCACAAAGCCCTGGCCACCAGTCAAATCGTGTGATGAACAACCGTGCGTTCGCGGCGCTGCGCGCTTGCGGGGCCACAATGCTCCTGCTGCGATGTTTGCAATGGGGACAGCACGACGCCGGCGTCGTTGCGTGCAACGTGTACACCATGTGTGGGATTGTAGTGCACTGCGCGTGTCGGATAGACGAGTCGTCGTCGTTGCCCGCAACGCGGTTGGAGCGAGCAGTACGATATGGTATGATACGCTCCTCTGACGCTGTACTGCGACGCTCGACGCCTCGGACCTGGACGTGTATGCAGCGATCAGACTTTATGTGTTATGTTTTCGACCCAAGTCGCACCAGTAGATGTGCTCCCGGAAACAACTACTACTCGTCGTCGTCGTCGTAGTCGTAGTCGCCGTGGCCGGGCACGTAGTCGAGTTCTGCGTCGTCGTCGTAGTCGTCGTCGAAACGGTCGTCCCACCCAGACAGCATGTTGCCGCTTCTCGCCGCAGCCGCAGCCGCCGTCTTTGCTTTCTTTGACGGCGGTGGCAACAGGTCACGATGGATGTGCGGCAAAACGCCCCCACCTGCAACGAAACCACTAAAGGTACGATCAAGTGGCTCGTTGCCGCGCAAGACAAGCGTCAGGTCGCGAGGTGTGATGCGCTTACGCTTCGAGTCCCTGGCCTGGTCGCCCGCCAACTCGAGTATCTCACCCGTGATGGACTCGGCAACCGCGGCCAAGTATACCGGTGCGTTCTCGCCGACACGCTTGGCACTGGAACACGCGCGCAGTTGACGCTCAACACGCGCCGGTGAAAACACTAGGCCCGCACGCTGGGCGCGACTCTTTGCAACCTTTGCACGACCACCATTGTCCTTGAACGACCCCGTGTACTTGGTAACCGCTCGCAGGGCATCTGACACGGCAGACGCCACCAACGAGTCGCCCTGTATCACCTGGCGAGTGGCCGCGTGGATCTCACGTGCCGTCACCGTTTGCTTCTTGGTCAAAAGTGTAAGGTCATTGGCTGCTGTGCACACGCGTGCAACAAGGTCCCTGACCATGGTCTCGACGCTGCGCATTGCGCCCCGTGTGATGCCGAGGTCGGGGTGCACCCGCTTGAGCACGTTGTAGACGTACGTGTCGTACCGGTCACGGGCGCCGCCGCCGCTGCCGCCGCCGCCACCGCGCTTCGTCGCCATTGTCGAGCGACAACGATCTTGTCCTGTCCGTTGTAAAAGATTTTTTATAATAAAAGTTTTGCGCAAAAAAGCGACGCCCATGTGCTCAGCATACACGGGGCGTGTGTTTCGTGTGCAACGACCGACCTTGCGATGCAACTCGTAGCAGGCAAGAGAAAGGAGCCCGAAGACAGCGGCAGTGGCGCCCGTGTCGCTGTCGTGGCGACAGGTGGCGGTGGGGGAGGCAGCGCGTCGTTGCCACCAGAGGTGTGGCTAACGGTGTTAGAGTGGCTTCACTCGTCGCGTCGCGACGTGGCTGTGGCAGCATGTACGTGTCGTCTCTGGCGTGCCCTTGTCGTATCGCACCGAGGACTGCGCGCGCGGTGGCTGTACTTCACCCTTCCGTGGAGACTGTTGGAGCAGAAGACACGTATTGACGCCAGTGGGCAACACCGGGCAGTTTCGCCAAGTTTGCGCAAAGTACCCCTGCAATGTCGCACACCAGGCTTCTGTGCAGCCGCCGTCGCACAGGACCCGTCCTTCCTGTTACACGTGCCGAGCGCATCCTTGACGCGTCCCGTGGTGTTGGCGGCGTAGCGTGCACCAAAGGCTGAACGCATGTTTCTCGTGACAATGGCACGTGACGACGAGTATGATTGTGTGAACGGCAACGGCGTCAGGAGGTGCACAATGCTCTCGCATGTTGTTTCTTGCTATCGCCAAGACGTTATAGCGGACAACCGCACGACTCGTGTTGTGTGGCTGCCGTCACCGCCGCCGTTGCCTGCGACACTCGTCGATGACACGGAGATCCTTATGATTTCTGCTCGGCACGGGTACGCGGGCATCGGACGCTGGGAGCGCATGATGACGTTGCCCGTACGCCCATGTCCCACGTTGTTCCTGTCCTGGTTGGACGCGTCGTGCGACACGGCCGCGAGCCTGTGTCGAGAGTTGCAAGAACACGTGCACGTTGACGAGAGGATTGTTGCGCAAGCACTGCGTGCCGTGTGCCGTGCCATAGACACTGCAATGTGCGAACATGCTCGGCACCTGGACATACCCGGCGCCGCCTGGGATCGACGTATGCACACTCTGGCGATTTGTCAAACGCCTCACTACGCCGCGCCGTCGTCGCCGTCGTCGTCGTCGTCGTCGTCGTCGCATCGGCGGTGGTGGTGGCACTGTCTCGGCGCGCCAGTATACTCAAAGGATCCCGCTGTCGAGTGTGTCGAGTGCGTCAAAGAGTATGAACACGTACGCGGCATTCACATCCCCTCTGGCAGCGGCGGCACTATTAGCGTTCGCATCAGCGAGTAATAGGCGGCGAGCGAGTTGGTGTGCTGCTGCGATAACAATGGCAATAACATTTCACAATCCACAATACCCATTGTTTACTATGACAGGCACGAGGTCGGCCGCCCTATGTAGGGGTGTCTACGCCTGTTGCTCGTCGCGACCAGTGTTCGACTGGTACAGCGTCACGCGGCCCACCTGGAGCGGGCTCGACTGTTGGCAGCACGCGTTGCAACCGTCACGGCAGTTCACCTTGGGGCGCTGTTCCGACTTGGCCGACGTCGACGAGTAGTGGTCGTTGGGACGGCAAGGGCACGGGCACTTGCGCATCGTCGGATCTTGCCAACGCGTTTGCAACACGTACTCGTGCGATCGGTGGGGACCCACGACGATCTCCTCGCCCTTCTCGCTCTCGGCGCGCTCGGCAACGCTGTAGTGCACGTGCGTGTCGTCGGCCGGGTGCACGATCACGTCGGCATCGCCGCGAGCGTTGCGAACCCAGAAACGCAGGCCATCACCGTCCTTTTGCTGCTGGCCAGTCGACGCAACGGTGGCGAGGTCCTTGGCCGACGGGAGGTACAGGTGGCGGGTGCCTTTTGACGTGTCAAAGATAATGAGTGCGTTGTCGACCTGCAAGCGCGACGCTTCGAGGTCCTCGTCGCCAGCGTCGACGATCGCCACGGTGTTGCGCCCACGGTTCGGGTCAAAGTCGTACAGACTGTCCGCAGCGCGGAAACCGGTGCCAGACATGTGTACGGTGGTTGTGAAAGGCTTTTGACACGAGGCGACGACGACGGTAAACGCAAGTGCGCGGTGCGGGGTTCCTGTTTCAAACGGCAGAAAATATTTGGCTGTCGGTGCCCTGTCGTCGTCGTCGTCGTCGTCGTCGTCGTCGTCGTCGTCGTCGTCGTCGTTGTCGTCGTTGTCGTCGTCACCACCTGACCACCAGGTCTGCGTCGTTCATGCCTGTATACTCAATCTCAAACCCACGGTCTACCAGGCGCTGACGCAACAGACGGGCTGCCACGTCCAGCGAGTAGAATGGCATTGTGGGCAGCGACGGAGGCACTTGCAGTGTCACGCACCGGTGGTGACGTTCATTGGCGAGCAGCAGATCACCATCCCATCGTCGCTCAATCTCGTCAAGTACCTCGTCGCTAACTCGCGTGTTGGACCGGGTGGACTCGTACGCCGCGTGTGCGTCAATCACGTCGGGGTTGTCTGGCGACGCGGTGGTGGTGGTGGTGGCGGCGGCGTCTGCCGTCACCCTACCGGGCCTGTCCCACGACACCTCGACCTGGCCCGTGTCGTAGCCGCGTTCCACCGAAAAGCCGCGCGCCTTCAGACGCATAATCAACACCTCGACGACGGGCTCTATGTCGTAAACAGGCTGATCACGCAGGCCCACGGGAACACTGATCACCGTGGCCATCTCGGAACCGAGCGCAGCGGTTTCGCGTATTTGTCGGTACGCACGTGACTCTACGATTTGAATCACTTCGTTTCGCCGACGCTTGGTCTCCTCGAGTGCGCGATCGCGCAACTGTTGTGCAGTCACGCGCTCTAAAAGCGACTTGGACCGTTCCTTGCCCTCTGCGTGCACTCTGCCCGCGTCCGAGGCACCAGTGGCAGCCATGATACCACACACACACGCACAAGCCCGTTACTCGGTTGCCTGCAAAGTTTTCTCACGTGTCATGACGCGCCCCCATTCGATACACACCACCTTGTCCGGAACTTGGCATTCCCTGATCATGTACTGATGCACCTCGTCGAAAAGACTCTCAAACACATCGTCTGCCATGTAGGCAAACGCACAGCGTGCCTCCTTAACGGCACGCACCAAGCGCAGCCAACACACCGAGTAGGTATCGGAGATGGCAGAGCGTGTTGCACGCGGCGAGTCTACACACCGATGGCCGTCGTCGTCGTCGTCGTCGTCGTCGTCGTCATCGTCGACCGTAGACGTTGTGTGCACAAACGCTGCAAGCGTTGCAACAAACAGCGCCACGATGCGCTCGGTACACCGACGGGTACGTGGCGTAAAGTACATTTCTCTCTCCACTACCCGGTTCACAATCATGCGCATTGTTACCAAGTGCGTGACGGCAGCGGACGGGGGTAGGTGCTCGACGATCGACATGTGCTCGTACAGGAGAGGGATCAGTAGCAGCGTCGGCTCAAAGCAACCCTCGATGAACAACACAGTGTCAAAGTCGGTGATCTTTGTCGTCGTCGTCGTCGTAGTCGCCGCCGCCGCCGCCAAACCATCGCTGTCACAACCGCCGATCACGGGCGAAACGAGCATATTACTAGTGCGCAAGTCTGCGTGCGTGTTACCGTCGCGGCGTAACAGTGTGTAGAAGCGCAGAAAGTCACGCTCAAATAGCCGTGGGAGCGCGTCGGGTGGCGGCATGCGTGGGAGCGTGTTTGGCACTGCAGCAAACACGGCAAACCACGTGGTGTACATCTCCTGCATCGCAAAGGCGGCGCACCGCTTGTTCAGCGGCTGTAGCCCACCCCACAGCGTTGGCGCCGCGTCCACGTCCCTGTGTGCGTATTTTGCATGCAACGCGTGTTCCTTTCGACAACGTTCATGGAACGTGCTACTGTCGGCTGCGTCAAACACAATATCGTCGTCGTCGTCGTCGTCGTCGTAGTCGTCGCCGCGGTCGTCAATAGCACAACACACCTTCACAACACAGCCAGAACGCATCCCAGTCTCAACGGAAAACAGCCGGTACACAATAGCAATGGCACCCTTGCCAACGTACGCATCGGGATACAACACCGTCATGCCGGGAAAGCATCGCCGTGCGTCAAACAACGCCTGTAGGTGTGTCTTAAATGTAACGTCATCGTACGACGACGACGACGACGACGACGACGACAGTGCTCGCACCTTGCGCTGCTGTTCCTGCCCACAGACGATGGCTAGCACGGCCGATCGCTCGATCATCGTGGCACCTGGCGGCGGCGCGATCGTTGGTCGACGAAACGGGGTGTGATGAATTTATCGCCCCGCCTGTACCGGCGAGGACGCAACAAACGCGGCCGACTGCACGCCACCACCGCCACCGCCGCCGCCGCCGCTGGCGCTGCCCGACGACTGTTGCATGACTGTGCGAGCCGTATGCAGTCGTGCTTCCAACGAACGGATCTTTTCGTTACTTTCGGCGTCTCTAGCACGCGCCTCGGCGGTGCGCAACTGCTCGCGCAGTCTTTCTGCCGCGTCGCGATCTGCCGCGCGCTCTGCACGTGCCTGTTGCGTCTCGGCCTTTGCGACGGCCAGTGAGGTTTCCAACTCGCGCTCGCGCATGCGCAAACGTTTACGCTCACCACCCGCGTCGTCGTCGTCGATGCGGCGCTTCAGTGCTGCTACGTCAGCCTCGGCCCGTGTTGCACGCGTACGCCACTCGGTAAGGTCTCGCGTGTGTTCGGCGCTTGCTCGAACACTTTCGTCACGTGTGCGCTCGACGCGCTGTAGCAACTCGGTCGCTGTCTCGCGGTGACGCAGTTCAACGTCGGCAAGCGTGGCCTTGTGTGCCGACCGCAACACGTCGACGCTGTGGCGTGCCTTTTCAACCTCGGCCCGTGCGCGGTCACGCTCTGTGGCCACCTCGGCACGGTGCGCGTCCAGTGCGTCGGCGAGTAGCGTCAATTGTCGCTCCAGGTCACCCACGCGCTCGTCACGTGTCGACTGCAACTCGTCGATACGTGCGCGCGCGTCGTCCAAGTCACGGCGAGTGCGTTCAAGTTCCCCAGCCCCGCTGCTACCAGCGTCGCCAGAGGACAGCGCCACCAGTTGCTGCTGCGCACGTACGAGTTGAGCAGACACGTCGTCGAGTTCAGCCTTGTTCTGCTCGACGAGCGCGTGTTCGGCTTCGTAGTCGGCGCGCACAACGCTAACGGCACGCTCGCACTCGACAAACGCGTCGGCACGCTCGCGCTCGCCGACTATGATTTGCTCACGTGCCTCGTCCAACGCTGTTTGGTACGCGTCGAGGCGCGTGTTGGCGTCTACGAGTGCGCGTTCAGCGTCCTCGGCACGTGTGCGCAGCGAACGGCTCGTCGATGCACCGCCTGATGCAAACGCCGATAACAGGTGCCATAGGTTGGCCGATACACACGAGGTCCACAGGTTGGCAAAGAGAAGCGCAGCGTCGCCGCCAAAGAACGCACGTGCCTCGGCCTGTCGTCGTTCAATAGCCACACGTGCCTCATCCATGTCGTTGCACCTCGACGCAAGGTCATCTGCTAGAGCGTCGACAATCGCCTTTACGGTCGTGCGCAGCGACGCCTCGTTTTGCGCGCGTACACGCTCCAGTCGCTCGTCGAGACACGCGTTTAACTCGCCCACCTGTTCCGGCGTTGCGTAGCCAAGACAATAGTCGACAAGGCGGCGGCGAATGTCGTCACACCACGCGCCGAGACGTGTTTCGAGTACCATTGGTGAACACGTGCGGATCGACCCGTCGTCGGCGTACAGTGTCGCGAGGTGCGCGTCAAGTGCACGTGTCGCCTGTTGCAGCGCGTCGCGTCGTCGCGCGTCGGCCAACGTCGCCCACGTGTCACGAATTACCGGGGCACTGCCCCCGTTAATCGAGCGAACGTACGACTGCGCCAACATGCCGAGAAGTGCACCGTCAATACAGCGTCCGTTGACTGTCTTTGGACGCACACTGTCGAGGATAAGTGAGCGCACGCCGTTGAGTTGTTCCCGAAAGTGCAATGGAAACTGCTCGAACGGCATGTCTTTGAGTGCCTTTAGGCGCGCTGCGTCGGCAAACGGCGACGACAGTGTGCGGCATCGTCGATCAGGGAACGCGCGTAACGCAGCACGCACATCGCGTTTGTCGGATGTTGTTGACGCCGACGTGTCGCTATCGCCGCCGCCGCCGCCGCCTTGCGGGTCGCGTAGCGCAGACTCGAGGTACTCATCCTCGCTGATCGCACGACCAGACGGGTCGACAAGCGACAGTGTAAAGTTGCGCACCAACCAAAGGAACGACGGCAGAACCCTATCAGTACCGGCGGTAGTAGCGCCACCGCCACCGCCACCGCCGCCGCCGCCGCCGCCGAGCGACAGGGGCTCATCGGCGCCCATGCGTACACAGTCTGCGATGCGTGTTACCACAGACAGTTGTGCCAGGGCCATCTCGTCGATTGAGCCGTTCGAGTTGTACACAAAGTGCGACGCGAGTAAGAGTGCAAGCGAGAAGATGCGCGTGTCGTGTGTCGAGTTTGCGTCTAGCGCGCCGATGCCCTCCGTGTCAAGCACGAGCACGTCGACGGGTCTGCCGTCGGCAGTTGGAGTTGTAGCACGTAGCACGCGTGTATGCAACCAGATGCCCTTTGTGCATGCGTTAATCGTGTCCTGCACGGCAAAGCCATGGCCTGGCGGCGTGCGCAGTAGTCCTTGCGACAGAAACAACGACTTGCCGGTGCGGTACAGGCCCACGACGACGACGACTGCTAGTGCGCGCGTTTGCAGGGACGCCAGATATCGAATCGCCTCGTCGCACACCGAGTACCTCGCGTGCTCCTCGTCCCAAACGACAAACGGCATGGCCCTGCCAGCGTCACCGCCGACACTTTCAGCCATCATTGTTGTATGCGCACACACACACGCGCGCGCGTAGTAGTAAGGAACGTCACTGGCTCCGTTTCCCCACAAGTGCATCACGTCACGCGTGATAAATAAAGATAAACACTGTATTTATCCTCATTTCTTCCCGTTGGACACTGGGCACGGCGGCGACGACGACGACGACGGACGAAACACGTCGGTGATGGGGCGCGTATGGGCCTTTGCGCGCTCACTTGCCGTGGGACCGTTGCGTGTCGTCGACGACGGCGCGCGAGACGGTGCCAGCCCCGCGACGGCCTGGTCAGCCACCTGTTCTTGCTGCTGCCGTGCTGACTTGAGGCGGCGTGCCTCAGCGGCAAGGTGTGATCCCAGGTGTGATCCGTCGTCGCCGCGCTCGGCGCGCAGTTGCGCCTGGCGTTCTTCTGGCAAAAACGAGTGCATGCTGTCGGCCCCCGGCTGCAACAGCCGCTCTAGTTGCGCGCCGTACACTGGCTCGAGCATGCGACGCAGACAGTCACACACCTTGTCGGCGTAATACACGTAGTCGATGAGCACAGTGTCGCGATGCTGCATAACGTACGCCGGGTCCTCGGCGCGCTGACACGTGCTCAGCGTGTCGGCCATTGCGCCGTTCACAATCACATAGTTGACGCGGTCACCGACGTGTGGCTCGGCGGCGGGATTGCGCTTGCGCACCTTGCGGATGACGGTGACGTGCGGCTGTGCGGCAGCGTACTCGTCCTCGGGTCGCGAAAAGTTTTTCGACATGATGAGTTTCTCGATTGGCACTCGTCCGGCACGCAGGTCGGCTAGCGACGTGACGATGAAACGCGCGGCGCCGTCCACGTCGTTTCGCTCGATGATCATGCTTAGCACGGTGCTCTGCACCTCGACGAGGAACGGCGAGTTGTCGCGTCGCGCCGACTCGAGGCCCTTGACGTTGACAAACTCGGGCCGCTCAGCGCGCTCCCAGTGTTGACCCGCGTAGCGCTTCTTGGCCAGTAGCAGAAACGGCCAGAGTACCTTTTCAAACTCGATGCGCATCACACCGCCAAAGAACTGGTTGACAAACGTTGCCATCTCCTTGCCTCGCTCAAGCACCTCGTGTACCGGCAGCGACGCACCGCCCGCCCACGCCACCATCACCGAGTCGGTGTCGCCGTACACGACGTCCGTGTCGTGGTACCTCGTGTTCACCTCGCTGCGCGTTCGCTCGATTGCCTGTCGGCCGTACGCCGTCACCGACTCGGACACGGGAAGCGCGGGTAGTTTTCCAATCGTAGCGCCGGTGAAGCCATACACCGAGTTGGCCGAGATCTTCAGCGCCAACTGTCGACCGTCGTACACGGAACGCGACGCAGCGTCGGTAGCGGTGGCCATCGCGACCTTTGCCGCCTTGCGATTCGTCAAAAGTCGCTTGAGCATGGTAGGCAACAGGCCCGTGCGATGCGACTCGTCGACAAACCAATGGCCTGCGGGCGTCTGGTGTAGTGGCACGCCGGTGGCGGCAAGGCGCGTGTGATCGCCAGGACGCACGAGTGTCGTGTAACACAGGTTGTGCGAGATCATAATCGACGGGTACAGCGACGAAAAGTCCAGTGTCACGACGGGCATCTGGTAGAAGCCGCGCTTTGGATCAATCACCTTTGCGCCCTCGTATGCCTTTTCCTCGCGACCCGCGCGCTTTGTCGACGCGTCGTCCGTGAACGGCCGTGGCGGAAACGACGGCACCAGGTAACCCTGCTCACGTGTAACAACAAGCAGTTGCGCAATAACCTTAACCTGTTGACCCTTTTCGAGCAGGTACATGAGCGACACGTAACACACGCGACTCATTTGCACCAAGCCCTCAAACGTGCGCAACTTGGCGTCGATCCTCGCCGGCAACTCTGCATCGCGCAGACAGTATCGGTGCAAGCGTGCGCGATCACAGTCACTGCCTGCGTAGAGCCACGGGATCTCGTCGTACGACACGTCCTAAACACGCAAAACATTATGCCGGGCACATGGTGTGGGGCGACACGCACACGCACACGCACGCCGGTGAGCACACCAAACGCCGCAGCGCTATCACACGCCACGACGACCACCACCACCACCATCACAACAATGCCCGCTAGACGTAAAACGGCGGCAACAGAGGCGACGACACCTGCGCCATCATCCGCGGACAGCGGCGGTGGCGGCGGCGGTGGTGCCGCAAAGAAGAGGCAGACACAACCAAAAACTACCGGCACTGCCGCTAGGGCAAAGACAACGACAAAGACAGGTGCAAAGGCGAGAAACCCCGTAGCCAAAACTGGCTACCCGACGTGCCCCGCGTGCAAGACGCCCGTGAAGACCAAGTACGTGTCTTGGACGACCGACGACCTGTTTGGCGACGCTCGAGTTGTTCATCATCATCGGTACATCGAGATGCCAAAGTGCGTTCGCCTTTCAAAGCCCACACGACGCTACATTGGGCCCTTTGGTTTCTCCACGCCCAGGATGCCACAGTTGCCGTCGGCAAAGAACGCGCGTCGGCCGTACGCACGTGCACCATACTTTTTCGACGAGGTCAAGGGGTGCATCGAGTACAACTGGCGGTGTCGCGAGCCGTGTGCAACGTGGTATCACTTTGGAGACAGGGGCAAGAGCCAGGCAGTACTCGGCAAGGCAGCGTCCACAGACTCGTGACCGTCGCGCATGCAAACGCACACGCGCACACGCACACGCACACAATACATACATCCTTTTCTTCTTTCAAAAAGTGCCTAGCGACCGAGTTGAGCGTGTACGAGCGTAGTTTGTGGTCGCGGTTGATTTGCACGAATAGGTCAAAGATAACACGCCCTTGGATCTTGATGCACTTGTTTTCCTTCTTGCCCATGGCACGATTGCTGAACGTCGACTCTGTAACTGTCATGCGATTGTACACGGTGCGCCCCATGTGAAAGAAGGTCTCGTGCACCCCGATTGCACGTGCGCGCTCGTATAGGTACCACAAGTCAAACTGCTTAACGTTGTAGCCACAAATAACGTCAAAGTCGTTGTTGACGATAAAGTTTCGCAGCGACAGCAACATGTCACCCTCGGCATCGTACATGCGCACAACGGGACGCGTGTCGTCGTCGTCGTCGCCGCCGTCGCCGCCGCCGTCGTCGCGATCGATCGTATCGGAGCCCCGAAGCGCAAACACTACGCGTCGCTGGGTCGCGTCGTCGCCGTGTGCCTTTGTAAAGCATCCGATGCTAATGACAGGGTCTTGCCCGGGCAACGGAAACTCGCCGGTTAGCGAGGTGCACTCAATGTCAAGGTACAGGGTCGAGTAGGGCCCCGACTCGAGCACAGCGTCGACGCGGCGCAGCGCCGTGTAGTACGCGTGTATCTCGACGGTGCACGACGTGGTACGATAGTCGTCATTTGCCATCCGCGTGGTTAACGCTGGCTTGTCGATACTAACCCACGAGCAGCCAGGCAGGCCACAGTCAACCCCAAAGCGCACCACAAAGTCAACGTTCGCTTCGTACATGGGTTCCACGTCGTCTCCGCCGCGTACAATTACACCGAGCGCCGTGGTGTCGTCGGTGGCCGCAACAGCCTTTGTCCGCGCACGGATAACCTCGGCGGCTCGTGCCACGTGCGTCGGATCCAGAAACTCCACGTGTACAAACCATTCGGCGTCCGCGTGGTAGTAATACAGGTCGGTGCGGTGCACAAACTTGACAGACGCAACGATGCGCGCGTCTGACGACGGTGTCTTTCGAAAGCGCGCGGGCCCGCCGCCGCCGCCGCGCGTGTACTCTGCAGCACTCGGAGGCGCCGAGCGAATCGCGTCGGTCAGTGCCTTTGCAATATCGGCGCACGCAGCCTTTTCACTACCACTCGCAGCGACGAGCGCCTCGCGCCTAGCCGTGTCAACCTTGGCGTAACAGTACGGGAGGAAGCCATGCACGATGCAACACACGGACCTCCCCCCGTCACATGCGCGCTGTCGTCCATACAGGCGCACTCGCGGCATGGGACATCTAACCAGTTCCTCGTCAACACCCAGGCCGACAAGCCATTTGGCGTGGACACTACTCGGGGGCGACTTTGGCACGTGGTAGTCAATCTCATAAAACGTAAACATTCGCCGCAGGTCCTCGTGAACACCGTCGCCGCCGCCGCCGCCGCCGCCGCCGCCGTCGCCGCCACCGCCACCGCCGCCGCCGCTTATCCCCCCCGCCTCCCCTCGCTGTTTTGCAACAATGTCCATTGGGGTACCGTCGCGGGCATCTGGTGTTTCCATTGCATACGACGCGGCTCACGGAGAGTAAGGATGGTGGTGGTGACAAGGTTGTATTTTGTATCGCACACATGAAAATCAAGAGACAAAAAATCAGACGTGCTCAAAACACAGGCCAAACATGTTGAGCGGCGACAATGGCTCCTCACGGTCGTCCTCGCTGTCATCGTTGTCGTGTTTGTCGCAAGGCGTAGACAGGGGTGTGGTGGTGGTGGTGGTGGTGGTGGTGGCGGCGTCGGCGGCAGCGACGGTAGGGGGGGAGGCTGCTGTTACAGGGGTAGCGGCAACGGGTGGTGCAACAGCAACGACGGGGGGTGCCGGTACATCGGAGACAGTGTCATTGTCATCAGGCGGTGCAAAGGATGCAGTGACAGGCTCGACGGC
>Ga0070729_10003742_pt1 | contig 17235 bp, 12 predicted proteins | sample tdDd472_FD_66725 | JGI IMG/M metagenome (GOLD analysis project Ga0070729, IMG submission 66725) | Marine sediment microbial communities from the Atlantic coast under amendment with organic carbon and nitrate - tdDd47.2 | ecosystem: Environmental > Aquatic > Marine > Coastal > Sediment | place... | reverse complement strand
AAGTCATATGGCTAATATTTGGGGTAACCCTGCTGAAGCAGGCTAAAATAGCCTCGTTTTACGGGGCTTCCAGAATACCCTAGCCCGATGATTCTATCTTCGGGTGATGGTGAAAATATATATCAACCGAACTACCATGCAATAAGTTGCGCCACAAAGACATGAAAATCTATTTTCAAGGGAAATGGATACACTATCAAACTTTGTGGTTATCGATTTCTGGATAGATAAATAATGACAATTGAGGATGATGCTAGGCAATACCAGCCTGTTGTTTATTGTCTACTAAGGTATACATATTCTTGTTTTTGAGATCGTTGCGGATATATCCATCAATGGCTAGCACACGCAACATGGGGAAAACAATCTCATAGAGATCATTACGATTAGGACGATGGCGGAAGTAAACTTTGAGGAGGTTCAAATCTTTATCATCAGGGTGAAACATCCATAACCATTCCAGCCAATTTACAAACCAGTAGCGATCAAACGTGTTGACATCAGATGCTTCCCACTCAATGATCTCGGCAGTTTTACCATGAATCAAGCGACAGCCAGCCCCTTGAAAATAATATGTCCATTCATGCCAGTGACCTTGCCACGGCGCATCAACGTAACGATTCAGAATTTCGATGAGTTTTTTCTCGTCGAGGTTAATATGTTCGGCATCAATAATGGCAGGGCGTAACGCACGAAATGCTGTGAAGGTTACCTGTTGACGCTCAATAAAGCGTTTGATTAAGGCATGTACGGACAGTTCTAGGGATTGGATACCATCAGACACAGTAAGTCCTTACAAATCTATAGTCTACATCTATCATAATCATTATAACAAAAATGAGACACAATATAAAACTATCGTACCCCGAAAATTATAATTTTCCCCTAAACGTTGAAAAATCTTTACAACTATCTAAATACATTTTACGAAGGATCGTTACGAGGTAAGGGTTCTCGCCATATCCATTCTGTAATGACCGATCAACCAGCGATACATCATGAATATGGCGAAATTTTATTTATAACAGATTCAGTACGATTCCGGTATTATTCGCTTTCCGGTGCAGAAACTGTGAAACTTGCGCCCCATGAACCATACTCGGACGATACGATACCATTTAACTCAGTTGAGACATACTCATCTTGACCTTTGGCATAATTGACAACAACTTCGCCACCGGCTTCATCAATCAAGCCCATGTGAATAGCCGCCACACAGATGCTTGAGTCATCAGTATAAACTTCTGTTCCCCAAAGTGAGCCAGACGTACTATCACAACCAGCAGGACATGTAACAAGTGTCATGGCGTTAGCTTCATCTGTTACGGATGAACCTTGTGCTCCACACTCAACAAGCTGTGGTGCGTTCATTTCTGCAATAGCTTCTTCTGTCAGTTCAATAGATTGTATAAATTCCATCAACTGATCTTGATTTGTTGCAGCAACGTCGCCATCGGGTTCAATCATCATCACCTGTACGGTAGCGATACGGTTACTATCTGGAATCAATTCGACAATGAAATAATATAGCCCAATTTCAGGATCTGATTCCGCAACATCAGGTGACGCATAATAGGTAATATTGCGTCCATCGACATCCATTTCCTGCAGATCGGTCTCGGCATCAAATGATTCATTCCCGCTCATCAGTGCAATCATAGGAACAGCGCTTTGTGCATATATCGCACGGTCTTCATCTGTCAATTCGCCCATATCCACAAGGATAACGGTATTCTGGAAATTGCTAGAAACTAATCCCAGACTGCCTTCGACATATTCTGTGCCCGGTACAAGATTGAAGCCTTCGAGGGTCGTCATTTGTAGACCTGTTCCGGTCAACATCATTCCTTCAGGGAAATCTTCAACTAGAATTGCACCCTCTGGTATCTCTTCAACTTCGCTCATATCCTCAGTTTCGTCCCCTACCTCAGTTATGATTTCTGAGGTAACTTCGGCGGTATCATCAGTGGTTGCCAAACTAGCATCAAGGGTAGCAGATGCAGCGATTGCTTTAAGGTCTTCGACAATCTCTGTTGGAACTTCCGTACCACCTGCCGCAAGTATCATCGCACTAGCTGGTGTACCATCCGTTAATTCAAAGCTCAAGAAATATCCAATCCCGATACTACTGCTATCAAATGAAATTAAAAACGCTGGACGATCATTGATGACTAAATCTTGGATAGACTCATCAATCCCACCACCCAACAAATTAACAATACTCAAGAACCCATCTTTGAGTTCTTCACTGGTCTGTGCTTCTTCGCCTGTAAAACTATAAGATGCTTCATCAACACCAATGATAGCAAATATACCTAATTCGAGGTTAAGTAACCCAACAGCTAACGGTTCATTTGCTTCTCCAATATAGTTTGATGGGTATTCTACGGTTAATCCACCTGATGACGTGATGGTTTGATCTAACGGGGACTGTGCCATACTTGTGATACTCATGATTAAACACAACAAAACAGCAATAATACAAATACGTTTCATAATCAGATTCTCCTATGTTGATTGTCATGTAAGAAAACTTGTGGGCATTCTATATAAATAGCCAGCATTCTTTACTATAGTGATTTTTATAGGTTGGGCAATATGGGACATATAAAATAACTATAAAAACCAAAAAGGGACGCATCTCTGCATCCCCAAAAGTTATCTCATATTAAGTGAGGGGAAACCCTCTCTTGATTAGGTGAGGCGGTTGTAGAACTCGACCACTTGTTGAATATCGACAGGAACTTGAACTTCCTGTTGTTCGGGTAAGCGATCAAATGTAACGCTGAAGTTCTCTTTATCCACAACAAGGTAAGGTGGGAAATATGCCGCTTGTTGAATCCATTCTTGGACATGGACATTTTTCTTCATCTTAGGTGTTAAGGAGATCACATCACCAGGGCTCACTTGGAATGATGGTAAATCAACACGTTTACCATTAATGAGGATATGACGATGACCTACAATCTGACGTGCCGCCCAGATTGTTGCTGCCAATCCTGATTTGTAAACAATATTATCCAAACGACGTTCCAACAACACCAACAAGTTACCACCTGTTGTACCGGGCATCATTGCGGCTTTTTTGTAATAATTACGCATCTGACGTTCGCGGATGTTGTAAATGAAGGATAATTTTTGTTTTTCGTCCAATTGGGTGGCGTAGTTACTACGACGACCTGAACGGAACGATTTTTCACGACCGTGTTCTCCCGGAGGATAAGCACGTTCTTCTAATATGCGTTGGTACTTGGGGCGTGGCACAAGCAATTCCCCGAAGCGACGCTGTGGCTTTGTTTTTGGTCCATGATATGAAGCCATAATTTGACAATACCTCTTTCATTCGGGGTTTGTTGGTCCCCGTCTCTGTTTGCTTAGGTTGCAAGTTTATCGGACAGAAATCGGCTCACAATGTTAGCGGATTCTGTTTATTTTTCTAGGGTGAGTTTAACAGACGGCGCTTTTCCGTAACAGGAAGCCATATTGGCTATCATCATGACATCGAAGTCTCGATTTGTACAGTCTTTTTTAGGTTCTATTCAACGATTCATGACGTGATAGCCATATACATCAGTTAATACAGACTATTTTCAATTTGTCGGTAGGCATAGGCAGAAGCGATTAATCCTACAACAATAACGACGATTATCACAAAGAAGACACTAACGAATCCCAATTGCTGAAAGCTCTCCTGAAGAACCGATGCGCCTTCATACCCTTTGAGTATCATCGGAATCGTTTGAGCGGGGAAAAAAAAGGATACGGTTGCCCCAAGTGTTCCGAATACCGCGGCTAAAACAGTCGCCGCCCGACCTTTTTCAAGTGATCGATAAACCTCACGCGGTTGGAAGCCTGCTTCTAGCGATATATCATTGTTGATGCTCAACCAGATTGAAACAGCAAGGGCTATTGACAGCACAATTGCCAACGATAGATACCCCCAGACAAGAACTGCACCTGTTTCTTGTAGTGTGTCTGTCGTCACAGCGGCGGCAAGACCAGCAATACCGCCAACGGGCAAACCTGTCCCAAGTAGTAACAACGTTTGTGTCTTAACTTGTTGCCCAATTCCAGAAAAATCCATTACAATCCATTCATCTATTTGCAAAGATGTTAAAATCTGACTCCCCAATTGGAGAGCCAGATAGATGTATTAATCAACCCGTGCCCGACCGGTGCTTTTTGTTTTCTGAGCTTGTTCATTTCTTTTGGCAGCTTTATATGCCTTATACCCTTTGGAAATACCCGCCGCAATATCATAAATCAGGTGAGGTAACATGGTTAGCGCACCAACGATGTCTAATAACATGATTGCGCCACGCTTGAGGATGCGGTCAAATGCCCGTGCAACCTTCGCACCCTTACCTGCATCGACACCACCACGCGCTTTCTTCACAATCTTGGAGATTAGACCGCCACTCTTTTCAAGCGATTTATCGAGGTCTGGTCCAGCATTACCATCTTCAGGGACTTCTGATGATTTCTCAGGTGCTTTGTCTAACCCAACACCAATACCTTCTTTAACCAGACCGCCACCGCCCATATCGGCTAAACCACCCATGCCGGTTGTGAACGCCTTACTAGCACCATTGGTACCGGAACTCATCACATTTCCACTATACGATGCCGCGGGACTAAAGGAATCTGCAAAACCAGAAGCAAAGTCACCGCCGCCGATTCCTGCACCTGCTGCTGCACCACCGACCATCAGACCGCCTTCAACAACATCACCTGCAAGGCTCACACCTGATGACTTCGCATTCTTGCGTAAGTTACGGCGTGAGCGTGGATCAAGTCCCTTACCTTTGCTAACAGCCGAGCCAATGCCAGACCATGCCAATGTAATCAAGTCGATAGCAGCTTTACCAGCAACCGAACTCAGACCAACGATCAGCGAAACCGATGCAATCGCGGCAAAGATACCGGGCAGTGCGCCACCCACAACGGATGCTCCTAATGGCGAGGTAATGATACCACCCAGTGTTGCTAAGAAACCCACATTACCTGCAATACCACCAATTAGGTCTATAATCATCCGTACCATCTTCAAGATGCCGAAGAATACGCGCCCACCTTTGCCACCCATGCCTTCGCCTTTTTCGTCGACATTGCCCCAAATCGAGGCAATCTCTTGGACAGAATCAGCAATTTGGTCGGCTCTATCTTTGGTTTTCAAATCGGTACGATAGCCACCCACGGCTGTTTCGGCGGCAACACTTTTACGTCCACCAGAAATCAGACCGTATCCAACACTCAGCAATGGCGCAAAGATTTGCTTGGCAACACGTTTACCTTTTGCCATTTGTCGTGTGCCGATTTTCGAGTTGTATTTGGAACTCTCGTCTTTAACTTGTTGTTTATCTATTGCTTTCAGATTCTTGACATCGGCATAAGCTTTATCAACACGTTCCCAGTATTTGGCAACTTTCTCTCGGTCAGCCTCACCGGGCTTAGTCATGTTATCCTTGCCGTTGTATTCTTCATAAGTTGTAATGGCATCGGCATAGTGATCAAACAAAATCTGATATATCTTCTGAGCCCGTCCGACACGCCCTTGATCGAGCGGCACACCTGTGAATCCACCAGCAAAAGCCGTTAGCTGTGGCGTACCTGCTTCATGTGATGCACCCAAAGCCATCCCGCGGGCACGATACAATAATACGAGCCTATCAACTAGAGACGGTATCGCATGTGTGCTGACTGTAGGTGGAGTGCCTGATGAATACTTATAATAATTTGTATGTCCGGATTCATCCACAATCGATTGGCGATCTGGTTTAGGATCTGGTCCATTTAATAATTCCAATTTTGCTTTGGGATGGGTTTTGATGTCAGCCGCCATCACAGTCGGATCAGCAGGTGAGTTTGGCGGTTTCTCGAGTTTGAGGCGACCCACTGTATCTTGAATATGGAAATTGATCGTCTCGGTATCGAGCATGTGATAAGCATAATATTTTTGGGCTTCGTCGCGTTTATCACCAAGTTTGACTGCCGCATCGGAGATACTCTTACGCAAATCTGACCATTTCAATTTGCCAAGATCTTTTGTTAAGCCCGCTTTACCCGCAGTAACTTCTTGCTCGACTTTGGTTGTCGCAGTCGTTTTATCGGCTGGGATTTGACCTTTAATATTCGTAACTTCTGTTTCGACTGCTTTAATCGGCGTGACAAGAATTTTAGCCTTGTCGAATTTGTTGGAAGTGACCAACTTTAATAATTTGCTTAAATGTGAGGTCAACGTATTTTTTTGAGCAGTTAATTGCTTGAGGAAAGCATCAAAATATTTATTGACGCGCTTATCCATTAGGTTGCCGTGACCTTTTACCGCCTTGCTCTTAGAATCCTTGACCTGATCTTTTCCAGTACTTAGAGCATCTTTGATGTCTTGTTCCGCTTTATAATTGGTAACAGTATCTTTTGCATCAGTGATCTCATCCTCGATATGCGTCTTTATGTCGCCTTTCATATCATCATGAAGGGTTTTAAGAGCATCTCGTTTAACGTCAACAGTACTAGTCTTATAACTCGTAGCCGTTGTAATTAAACCTTCAAGTTCACCTTTTTTGGTTTTGGCTAAGGTATTATCGCCCTGCTCGATGGCATTATCGAATTCTGTCTTTTTAGTAGTGACATCACCTGTTTTGGGTGTCCAGTCAGCCATCAAGTCTTCAATAGCAGGAACATCTCGCCCAGTCAGTACAGTTGGGAACTTCGTTTTCATTTCGGTATCAACATCATGATACCCTGCATATTGTTCTAAGCCCTTATTCCCCTCAGTAACAACGTCTTTCCCATATGTTTTCATTGTTGTTTTGACAGTCTTTGCCAAATCTTTGCGTTCTGTGGCGGCGGCACTCTCTTGTTCTTTTTGTAGCCGCGCTTGTTGTTTTTGTTGTTGCTTTTGTTGTTTTGCTAGTAATTTATCAGCTTGTTTTTGCTGTTTTGCCACTAACTTCTGTTGTTTCTCTTGTGGGGTCAATTTCTTAAAGGGCCAGCGTTGAATCGTATCAGGAGCAGTCTGGCTTACATCAGGCGAGCTAACAGACTCCGCAGGAGATTGTTTGCGTTGCATAGATTGTTGTTGTTGATTGGATTGTTGTGCTCGCTGGTTATTCAGCAATTGGATAACCGCTTGGTTACCAATTGTGCGCTGAAGTTGGAGAATCGCATCAGGTGTTAGTGTAGGGTTTGGTCGAGACAGCGATACTGCCACATCCCCTTCATCCATAACAGGCGATTCATAAGACGATTCACCCGAATCCATAGTTCCCTGCTGAGGCTGATAAACCGAAGGCTTAGGAGTTTTTGATCTTGACGAAGCCTTACTTTGCCTCTGTAATCCACCTCTATCTGCCATGATATCCCTACCCATGATGGCTATGTTGACGGTATTATTCCGATGGTCGGCTGTTTTTCAGTTTTTATTTGTTAAACAATCTACCACTAAAATTTACCATACCAACATCACCCAAAGGCATGCACACTATGGCAAAACATATTTTGTGCCTAACAAAATACATCCATATAATGTGTAGATGCAAAACAAAACAAATAATCGACACTGAAATAATCATACCACTAAATGAAATAATCGGAAACTAATCGGGCAGAAAGTTAATATTTCGGATGTGTGTTATTTTCGATGAGCTATACACTGTCACATCCCCCTAAAAGTTTTTATAATCGCCTAGAAATGATACAAGATGAAAGAGTAGATCATGATTGGATTTTTAGTACCTGCATTGGCAGCAGGTTTGATTATTTATGCGGCGATTGATATTTATCGTCACCGCGACAGCGACCCGCGTAAGTCTAAGCGCAAAAATGATGATTATTATGAAGACGATTATTATGATGATGCTAATGAGATGGAATAGCATTCCCTAGCAAATCGATCAATCAACAGCATAGAATAAAGTTTTTTGGTAGAATAGCGTAGCTTTAATGTTCAACTTGTGGGGGATAGCCATGACAAAAATTCATGCACGGAATATGATAGCGGCTGGTTTTGGCATTTTAGTATTTATTAGCTTTATGCTTCTAACAACACCGCTCTATGCACAGGGTAGCGCGTTTGCGACCAATACCCCTGTCCGAGGATTTGCAACCAATACCCCTGAAGTAAAGCAGATGGCAACTGCCCCCATGATTGCGACCAATACCCCTGACCCATCTCCCACGCCGATTGGTCCTGCCGCAGGACTGAGCAATTATGCCCTCCGTCTATGGCTAGAGGGGGATATGTTAGCGGTTCTACTTGACCAAATTGCGATGATTGATGTCGATAATATAGATAGTCAACGGGCTGTTCAATTGCTTCAATATGAAATGGAATACCGTTTTGCAGGTGCACCCCGCAATATCGAAAACCGTGCAACACTTGTCGAAGCAATGTTAGATGCCCCCGCTGGCACAATTGATATGCAGTCTGTTGTACGTCCCTATATTGAATACGCCATTAATAATGATCTTATTGAAGATGGTGAATTTGAGGGTTTTACAATTGAAGTTATGCCTGCCAATCTTGATGCAGGAAATGTTGATGATGCAGTCGTTCATATTCTATACCCCGATCCATTGTTGGATGTCGTGCTCTATGAAGATTATGTGTTAGCAATCGGCGATACGACTGGAAGTTATCGGTTTGCACCATCTGGATTCACACCGCCAATCGTTCCCTATAACGGTGTCCAAAGTATCGAACTAGAACAATTAGATGATGTCAACAATGATGGTGTTGATGAACTCGCTTTGATTATCGATGATGGTGACTTAAATAAACAATTGTCTATCTTAGCATACCGTGGTGGACGCACTGTGGACTTAACCCGATCAGGGGAGACCTTGCGATTTGGTGAGTTGATCGCATGGCATACACCCAATAATGATGGCTCAACGGAGAATTCTATTGAAACCAAGCTATATCAATTAGCATCTGAACAGTGGTTTTGCATCAGTGAATTGGACATCACATGGAAATATGAAGGTAATTTCTATCGTCCAACAGTCGCCCTTAATCAAGGATTTAATAATCAAGATACCTTTGGCTGTGTGATTAGCGAAGCCGATCCTTTATTTTCGATGAAGCCCATATCAGCAACCTTATTGCTAACAAATGAATTGGTAAATTATGGTAGTTCTGTTGTACGGACAGATCGTGCAGTGATGACCTTAGCCATGTTATATGCGCTGGACGGGCAGGTAGAATTAGCGCGTGAAACTGCGATAGCGGCACAATCCATCACCAGTGATGTCGAGTCGTGGGTGAGTTTACAGAGTGAATTGTTCATACAGATGTTAAATGAACCAGAAAATACTGCATTTGACATTTGCGTTGCCTTAGCGGAAGCTGACCATGGTGAAGCAGGTGCCTGTGATGTCAAATCCTTACTGGGTCGTGTCTTTGATGAAGCTACTTTCTTTGATAATGAGCCAATTGAACCGCAATTGGAGCGTGTTGGCTTAAATGTCGTCCAGTCGAGGGTGGTTTCGGAAGTTGGTCGCGCGGATCGTACCGCGATTGACTTTGGCATACCATCAGCAGGTTGGTGGGCGTTTGTGGCTCATGAAGGGGATTATATCGCCACCCCCATTGATACCCCCTCGGAATTTGAAACTGTTGCCCCGTCACCGAGTTTCATCACCGTTCCGCAATCGGTTTATGCAACGTTGCTGACCGATAAAGACCCAGCAAGTGTCATCAATATTATCGAGACAACGCGGGTCGCCAATCCCAATATCCCATTCTCGGAAGCTTTCCGTTTTATCGAAGCACTGAGTAATGATTTATTGAATAATCGGGAAACGGCACGAGTCAGCTATTATAGTGTATGGGATGATTACCCTGAAAGTATTTGGGGACGGTTAGCGGGTAAGCATCTGGAATTGCGTTAGTTTATAAGCTATCAACAGGGATAAACGACAAGCCAGTGCCGTGATGTTGCTCAAATAGGGTTTTAAATTGGGGGGATATAAATATCGCAGAATAGCCATCATCAGGGATGGTGAATAGATGTGTGTCCCCCACACAATCTGCGCGCAGAGCATAGCGGTCTACCCCAATATTTCGATTCTTGAACCGCTTAAATTGGCTCTGGTCTGGGTCAAGGCAATTGATCGACTGAGTGATATGAATAGCAACATAACGAGCCTCACCGATAAGAACAGGTAATGCCTGACACGCTGACCCAATCAGTGGTGACAGCCCTTCAAATAATCCCATCTGCCAGACCATCACGCTATATAATCCCATCACATGCTGGCGAGGTGCATTCGATTGAGTTGTCAGCTTTAATTCATGCCAATCAACTATCGGAGTCGGGTTTTTCCATGTCTTTAAAATCGCAAAATCTGCGAGGTCAACAAAAGAGAGGACGCTATCAAAATTTAGACGATACATAAAAACTCGATTTAAACTCGTTCCACAACATTATTTTAATCCGGGGTAATCGAGAAATAGCACATCTAAAGCTAACCGAACATTCGCATTGGTCGCCAACGCCTTAAAAGCATCGCGGGTGGCATTCATTGCGGCATAGGCTGATTGTGGATCGAGCCTCATCACAAGCGCACGAATTTCTTCTTTACGGTCACTGTTGCATGGCTTGACAGGGCTACCATAACTTTCGAGGAGAACATCACGCCAATATGTTTGCCAGATTTCGAGGACGTACAGCAACAAGGGTTTGTCGCGCCCCATCTTGCGGCTAAGTTGTTCAGAGACTTTCATGCGCTCGACACGATTAGATGCAACTATATCGCGTAACATATCCAGCATATCTGATCGAAACGCCAATACATCCTCATCAGCTAATGCTTCTAATGCCCAGCCAACCCGTCCACTGCTCAAGCGTGCAATTAAGTCGGCGCGGTCTTCGTCTGCTCCTTGTAGCATCAATTCTTGTTGGATGATGTCTAGGGACACAGGACGCAAAGGAACGAGTTGGGAACGACTGGTAATGGTCGATAAAATACGGTCAGTCGATTGTGCTAATAATATCAGCACCGCATATGATGCAGGTTCTTCTAAGGTTTTGAGGAGTGCATCCTGTGATTGGGGAGATGCCATGTCAAAGTCATCGAATATCGCAACCCGATACCGTGACGAATAAGGTCTAAGTGCTAGCAGACGGGTAATGCGTCGGACTTCATCAATCTTAAGCCGACCTGATTCCTCAACCTGTGAATAAATGAGATCGGGATTATTGCCACTAAGTGTACTTTTGCACGATTTACATTGGAAACAGGGGCGTTGTGCGATGTCCTCATGCTGGCAATTGAGTGCCATCGCAAAGTTTTGGGCAAGGGTCATTTTACCAACAGAGCGTGTCCCTGTGATCAAGTAGGCGTGGCGGGTACGACTGTTAAGCATTCCATTTCGTAGGAAATCAACAGCCCAATCGTGTCCGATGACGTGCCAATGGTGTGATGTCTGTTTGTGTATTGTCATGCTTCCATTATACAACTACGGCTTGCTGATGTGTACTAGCAGAGTACATTTTAAGTAAGTACAAAATAAATCTTAAAGATACATATCGAATTGTTGCAGGTTTATGACTTAGGTTCATCATGTCTATTTTAGTGAAGAGTGATGGGTGATGAGTTAAAATCTTGATGTCAGCACTACGGATAATCAATAAACACTTGATTTAAGACTCTCTTACACAAATTTTTGGCGTGTGAACTGGCTTAAGCCCATCGATGAAACACTTCACAAAATGAATACGCGGTCTGCGAATACTCATCACTCGTCACTCATTACTTCGGACTCTCAATGTACTGAACAAATATTGAACAACATCCTGATCTGAATTTCTAGTTTACAAAATTGTAATTTCATAATATCCTAAACATGCTGTATCCCTTATATTTGTAAACGTAGCGATGATGAAAGTCAAAAATATGGTACAAGGTTTTGTGGTGACCTGCTCTTTCCTTATGTAGCACATAGTGACAGTCTTTATCGCGCGCCCCCTCTATATTCATCATTATATTTATCACGTAACACCCTATTACACAGAAATTCTTGTCTGTGATAATAATTTTTGGTATTCATATAATTGGTAAATCAAACAAACAGTCGGAGATTATAGATAAATTATGAGCGAGACATACAATCCACAAGCCATCGAAACCAGTTGGCAACAAAAATGGGAAGAAAGTAAGTTATACCGTGCAAAGGTTGATTGGAGTAAACCCAAACACTATGCACTTACCATGTTGCCCTACCCATCCGGTGATCTACATATTGGGCACTGGTTTGCGATGACTCCTTCCGATGCCCGTGCCCGTTGGATGCGGATGAAGGGTTATAATGTGATGTTCCCGATGGGATTCGATGCGTTTGGTTTACCTGCCGAGCAAGCCGCGATTTCCCGCAACATTCATCCATGGAAATGGACATATAGCAATATCGAGCGGATGCAAAAACAAATGCGAAGTATGGGGGCAATGTTCGATTGGGAGCGTGAAATCATTGCTTGTGTACCTGAATACTATCAGTGGTCGCAATGGTTTTTCAAAAAATTCTATGAACATGATCTCGCATATCGGAAAGAAGCCTTAGTCAATTGGTCGGAGACCTTGCAAACCGTTTTGGCAAATGAGCAAGTGATTGACGGCAGAGATGAGCGTACCGGACAACCTGTTGTTCAAAAATTGATGGAACAATGGTTCTTTTCGATCACAAAATATGCTGATGAGTTGCTGAAATTCGACACAGTTGATTGGCCAGAGCCCATCAAAATCATGCAAACCAACTGGATTGGACGTAGCGAAGGCGCGCATGTGACCTTCAAAACAGATGAAGGTCATCATCCTATCGAAATCTTCACCACCCGACCAGATACCTTATGGGGCGCAACCTTCATGGTACTTGCTCCTGAACATCCATTGGTGGATAAAATCACGACAGAGGCACAACGCAAATTTGTGGACGGGTATATTAAAGCGACCTCTGTTGCAACAGAAATTGAGCGTATGTCGGAAGATCGTGAAAAGACAGGCGTTTTTACGGGCGCATATGCCATTAATCCTGTTAATGATGAGCGTATCCCGATTTGGATTGCGGATTATGTCATGATTAGTTACGGCACAGGGGCAATTATGGCTGTCCCTGCCCATGACCAACGCGACTTTAATTTCGCACGGAAATATGATTTAAAAATCCAACTGGTCATTCAGCCGATTGACGAGGGTGATGCAACCATGCTTCAACCCGAAATCATGCCCGAAGCCTTTACTGGACCGGGGGTTATGATTAACAGTGGTGCGATGAAGGGGAATATCAGCACAGAAGATAAAGGGCGCAAAAATCCTGCTATCTCTAAAGTGTTAGATTGGCTGGAAGCCGAGGGTCTGGGCAAAGAAGCCGTTAATTATCGTCTGCGTGATTGGTTGATTAGTCGTCAACGGTATTGGGGTAGTCCGATTCCGATGATCTATGAAAATGGTGAAATTAAACCTGTTGCAGATGAAGATTTACCAGTTGAATTACCTGAAGATGTAGACTTCCAACCCACAGGGCGTAGTCCATTAACCTATCATGAGCCATTCTATAAAGTCAGTGATACCATCCGCCGCGAAACCGATACGATGGATACATTTATGGAATCATCTTGGTATCAATTACGCTATCTGTCACCCAACTACGATAAAGCTCCATTTGACCCAGAAGAAGCCGCCTACTGGTTACCTGTTGATACATATACTGGTGGTGCAGAACATGCTGTTATGCACTTGTTGTATACCCGTTTCTTCACCAAAGCATTGCGTGACATGGGTGTCTTTAAAGATGCCGAAGCCATCATGAAAGAAAAAGGACGTGACCCCAAAAACGTCTTTGATGAACCCATGATGGTATTGCGCAATCAAGGACAAGTATTAGGCGGGGAACAAGTTGGTGATTTTGTCTTGTGTACGGGTAAATTTGTGGGTGATAAATTGCTAGCGAGTCGGGTAGAAGTTGTCGAGCGGAATGCTGTGCCAAAAGGTTTTGCTGGCTTATTTGGCGAAATCATGCACCGTACCGAAAATATCATCCGCATTTATATGGCGGGTGTTACACAAGTTGTTGAAATCGCACCTGATGCAGAGATTATCATCCCATCCATCCCCGGTCAGAACAATATCAATCAGCTAAAACACCATTTAGAAATCCAACGGATGTCTAAGAGTAAGGGGAATGTTGTTAACCCTGATGAGTTGGTTCAAAAGTATGGATCGGATGTCGTACGGTGTTATCTGATGTTCAACTTTGATTGGGAAAAAGGTGGTCCTTGGAACGAAAATAACATCAAGGGTCCACAAGGTTGGATCAATGATACATGGAATATTGTTGTCGGCGGAGCACCAAGCGTTGCAGGTGATCCAATTGTTGAACGCGATATGGAACGTAAATTGCATCAGACGATTGATGTTGTTAATCGTGGTTTAGAAGAATTTAGCTTTAATACGTCGATTGCTGAACAAATGAAGTTCAAGAATTTCCTAAAAGCCGCGCTCGCAGAAGGTAAAATTGGCGCGGAGGCATGGACAAAAATAACAAATGTCATGGTTCGGTTGATCGCACCATTTGCACCGCATATGGCAGAAGAATTATGGGCACGGTTGGGGCAAGAATATAGTGTACATACCCAGAGCTGGCCCGAATACGATCCTGAAAAAGCCAGAGAATCGACGGTTGAATTGGTTATCATGATTGATGGTAAACCCCGCGAGACAATCAGTGTCCCTGCGGAAATCGAAAAAGAAAAAGCACAAGAACTTGCCTTAGCTAGTGATGTTGCCAAACGGACATTAGGCAACAAAGCACCAAAACGGGTAATCTTCATTCCAGGACGTAAAGGATCTGATCCAAAAGTAAACATCGTCGTTTAACTTATATACGGGGCGGGATGATTAAATCCTGCCCTTTCAATTCACTATTATCATCATATATTGTTGCTTAAAAGTTGTTTATCTTTGATTTGCGTTTGAAATTCATTTTTGTATAAGTGAATGAGATACACTTTTAGAGATTATGTTATAATAATCTTAATGAAGTGGTGTTTTTTTAGAAATTCCTTTGGTAAATATAATGGCATCGATAGAAGAACAACGATTAAATAAATGGATAAAAGTTTTGCATGGTAAAGATGCAGAGATGAGCCGTATCGCCGCAGAAAAACTAGGGGACATCGGTAATCCTGTAGCAATTCCTGATCTTGATAAAGCCTTGCACACCCGTACATTATTTGTTGCAGCAGTTGCGGCCAAATCACTTGGCAGAATCGGGGATAAATCGGCTGTAAATTCATTGATAAAAGCGCTCTCTAACAAGCGACAAGACGTTGTTGTACGAACAGCCGCTGCCGAAGCATTGGGGAACATCGGGCATTATTCAGCAATCAGCAGTTTAGAAGAAGTGGTAAACGATTACATCGAAAAGTATAAGAATGATCGTTATAATCTGATTCAAGGATACGAACGCGGTTTATTTACAACGGCAATCCGCTCGCTCAAGCAAATTGGGACATCCAAAGCCAATCGTATTGCCTCCAATGCTGAAAAGTTCTAGATTCCCCTACAGTTCGTTAAGTATTCAATCAAGCATCTTATGATAGGATACGGTCAAGTGTGATGCTCATACCGTATATATTAAAGGATTGCTGAAATGCGGTTTAAAGACCTCAATTGGATGGATATTCAACACTACTTACAATCAGATAACCGCATCATCCTCACATTGGGTGCAACCGAACAACATAGTTACCTCAGTTTACTCACCGATGCCCATATTCCAGAAACAATTGCGACCGCCGCCAGCGGACGCGAAAAAGTTCTGATTGCCCCGCCACTCAATTTTGGATGTGGTACACGGTTTATGGATTTCCCCGGCACGATTAGCATTGCCCAAAGCACATTCGACGCATTATTGATTGACATTGTCCAAAGCTTACTAGGACATGGATTTTCGCGTTTTTTGATTATCAATGGACATTGGGAAAACCAACTTCCTCAAGGATTATCAACCCTCATTGAAGAAGACTATGGACAGATCACATGGTTCAATTGGTGGAATTCCAATTCTGTCCGCACCTTTGAATCCCAATATGATCTCAGAGTTGATCACGCCAACTGGAGCGAGAACTTTACATTTAACCGCGTGGTATCCGTGCCAAATGGTGAGGTAGACCCGATCATGGTTGATGAATTCGCGTCAGATATGCTCCTACGAGAACAAATCGGTGATGGTAATTTAGGCGGACAATATCAAATTAATGATCGCTTGATGCTCCAATTATTGGATAGTATTGTCAATGAAGTTGTGCAATTGCTGATTCAATTACGGACTGAATAAGACTCTACGCTGAGGTTGCAGCGATTGCGACCTATCCTCACCTTCGAGATTTCGATTTCTGCGAATTCACCCGAAGATCATTCCCCAGAAATCTGTATTTTCAAGAAAGATTGCGCCAATGGTAGCAACCCAATCTGATCCATATGATATTTTTTCACTGCAAGCACAACGGAATCCTGATTTATATGAAAAGATGAGAACAGAAGACCCTGTGCATTCTGCGATACATCCACAGAGTGGACATACATATTGGTTTTTGACGCGCTATGAAGATTGTTTACTGTTCCTCAAAGATAGACGATTTGGAAAACAATTCCGTGACCATCTGCCCGATCATATGCTCGATCAATGGGAAGTCGCTGATAGCGAATCTATTATCAATAAACATATGCTGAATTTGGATAATCCAACCCATGAACGCCTGAAATCGCTCGTTCATCTTGCATTCACCCCTATCATCATCAACAATCTGCGCGAGCGTCTTTCTACGATTGCGGATAGCTTATTTGATTCCATTGATGACGGTATTATTGATGGAGACGAATTTGATTTAACAGAGCGATATATCAATCAATTTCCCTTATTATCAATTGCGATATTGCTCGGTGTTCCCTTAGAAGATTACCAAAACTTGTATTATTGGACACAACGCATGTTAGAGACAGATCATGATATTGTGCATGATGCACTTGATGAATTCTCGACTTATTTGCTTCATCAAATTGATCTACGAAGGGCAAACCCCAACGGCTTTAATGATTTGTTGGCGGGTCTCGTTTTTGCAGAAGATAACGGAGACAGACTTAACCGACAAGAGTTGCTTGCGATGGTGTTCTTGCTCATCACGGCGGGATATGAAACGATGGTCAATTTTATCAGCAATGCCATCACAGCCT
>Ga0070729_10003741_pt1 | contig 17239 bp, 13 predicted proteins | sample tdDd472_FD_66725 | JGI IMG/M metagenome (GOLD analysis project Ga0070729, IMG submission 66725) | Marine sediment microbial communities from the Atlantic coast under amendment with organic carbon and nitrate - tdDd47.2 | ecosystem: Environmental > Aquatic > Marine > Coastal > Sediment | place... | reverse complement strand
CATGATCTTCATCTCGGCTTCGTAGTCGGACGTGCCGATGGTGTTGGTGCCCTTGAACATCATGTGTTCAAACAGGTGGGCGATCCCGGTGACGCCCACCTCCTCGTTGACCGAACCGGCATGGGCGCCCCAGCCGGCGGCGACTCTGGGCGACTCATGCCGCTCGACGAGGAGCAGCTTCATTCCGTTTTCGAGGGTGATCTCGGTGACCGGTACCTTGGCTTCTTGAGCGAGGACCGTGGAACCGGTGAGGAGAGCCAGGGCGACAAACCCGGCGATGATCGACGCGCGTCGATGAATCATGGTGGTGTCCTTTCGGTGCAGGCCGGTGACCAAAGGTCGGTTTTTCCGGCGGCAGATTGTGTTCCGACTACGTTTTTTTGCCAATCGCGGGCGACATCTTATACGATCGTGGGCCCTCGTGGTTCTTCCGCGAGAAACGCGGTCACCTGTTCGAGGATCGATTCGCCCCCCTCCGCAAGCACCGAGTGGGCTGCGCCGGGGATCCGAACCAGCTGGGCGTGAGGAATGAGTTCGGCGAGTTCGGCGGTCTCTTCGGGGGCGACCACGGGGTCGCGGTCGCCGCACAACACTAGGGTCGGGATGTTGATCGAGGGGAGATCGCCACGGAGGTCCCAACCCTGGAGAAGGTGGTCGAGCTGGAGAAGGACGCCGGGAAGGTCGGACTCCTCGGGGCCGTAGAGACGGTCGGCATCTTCGACGAATCGGGCGAAGCGTTCGTGGAAGAGCGGAGAAAACGCCAACGTCATGAGCGCGGCGCCGGCGCGATCGGGAGGCGCGTAGAGGAGCAGGTCCTGGAGGGTCTCAAGGAGTCGCCGGCCGTGGATGGACAGTCGTGCCGCCGACGACGCGATGACGAGCCGGGAGATTCGATCGGGTATCTTCAGCGCCGCCGCCAGGGCGATGACGCCACCCATGCTGGCTCCGAGGAGGGCAGCCCGCGGAAGATCTCGAGCATCCAGAACGGCTTCAAGATCATCGGCTGCGCCTTGGAGCGAGAACCGGCCGCCATCGGTCGAGCCGCCGACGCCACGATTGTCGAAAGAGATGACCCGGAATTGCCGGCCCATCACGATGGGGAGGTTTCCCCAGATTCGAGAGGTTGAGCCGAGACCGGCGATGAGAACGACCGGGGGACCGTTTCCGACCTCGAATCCCGAGACCGGGCCGTTGGGGGCATCGATGGTGAACGTGTTCATATAGAATATCCGCCTACCGTGATTCTTCGTCAACGCAGCCGGCATTGTAGCCGGATTCATGGATCACGGATTTGGCATTTGGAGGAAGAGCCGTGAGCGAGCTGCTGCTGGCTTTGGATGTGGGAAACACCAACACCGTCGTCGGACTCTTTGAGGGTGAGCGGCTGTGCAGCCATTGGCGACTGACGACACACGCCGACCGGACCGCCGACGAGGTCGGGATGTGGCTTCGGCAGCTCCTTCAGTGGGAGAATGTCGCTCCGGAGGATCTCATCGGTGTCGCGGTCGCGTCGGTGGTGCCGCCGATGGACCCGAGGCTTCGTGAAGGAGTGCGGCGCTATCTCGAAAAGACGCCGTTCTTTGTCGAGCCCGGGATCAAGACGGGGATGCCTCTCAGGGTCGAAGCGCCACAGGAACTGGGAGCGGACCGCCTCTGCGATGCCGTGGCGGCCTTTGCGGAACACGGCGGACCGTGCGTGGTCATCGACTTTGGGACCGCTGTGACCTGGGAGGTGGTATCGGCCGAGGGCGAATATCTCGGTGGGGTCATTGCGCCGGGGCCGGGCATCACCGCTGAAGCGCTCGGCGGCAAGACCGCGAAGTTACCCCAGGTCGCGATGGCGCCACCGCCGCGGGTCATCGGCAAGGGGACCATCGACTCCATCCAGTCGGGTCTCTTTTACGGTTATCTCGGCTTGATTCACGGCGTGACCCGGCGGATACTCGATGAGTTCGGCAGCGCCAAGGTGATCGCAACTGGTGGTTTCGCCCCGGTCTTCGCGGAACACGCTCCGCTCATCGACGTCGTTGAAAGCGATCTGACCTTGCACGGTTTGCGGCTGTTGTGGGGGAAGAATACATAGAAGCCCATGAAGAACAACGTGGTTTCAACTGAGCGTCGCGATCGGATCAAGGCATCCGTCGAGGAGAAACTACGACCGCTGACGCTGCCCAACTTCTTGACCCTGCTGCGGATAGGCATCGTGCCGTTCTTTGTGCTCGCGGTCTTTGCCCACGAATTCAAACTCGCGGTGTGGATCTTTGTTATCTCAGGATTAACCGATGTCCTGGACGGGTGGATCGCCCGCACCTTCAATCTTCAATCGAGAATCGGCGCCCTCCTGGATCCATTGGCCGATAAGGTTCTGTTGACCGCCGGATATATCTGCCTTGCGGTTCCCCACGGCCAGGCGGTGGTGATCCCGCTCTGGCTTGCGATTCTCACCCTGTTCCGCGATTTCGTCATCATGCTCATGGCCTTTGTCTTCTATATGTTTGAAGGGGTCAAGAGCTTTCCGCCGAATTGGGCCGGCAAGCTGACGACGGTGATGCACGTCGTCACCGTAAGCGTGGTTCTGATGGCCAACGTCATGCCGATCCCGAACGTCGTGCTTCATGCCTGTTTCTATGTTTCGTTCGTGATGGTGATCGCATCGGGCTTCAGCTACATCTATAGCGCGAGCCGGGCCATCGAGTCCGAGCGCCAGGCGCACTTGGGCGAACCGATCGACGACGCCGAGATCGACCAGTACGGCGATCGCCGGAGGTGAGAGCGAGTTGACAGTCAACAGTTCCATCGCAATGGGACACGGATGCACACCGATGAACACGGATCAGCACAGATTTGCTTGAGGTTGGCAACACGTTCGGGAGCGGTGGACAACTTCGTGGCGGCGTCATTGGATGCCTGGTGTGCCCAGATTGGATTCGAAACGGATTCGCGCGGATGGTTTCGCGGCGTGGTCCTAAGCCGATCGCCACCTCAAGAAAAAATCCGTGTCCATCCGTGAAATCCGTGTCCCATTTGCAGCGGGACTTTCGACCGTGAACTGTCGACTGTCGACTCGCTTTGGGCTACGGAGTCACCGTCTCGGGTGGCTCCCATGTCGGCATGATGCCGTTGAGCACCCGGACGACGTCGCGAGCGATGATCAGTTCCTCATTGGTCGGCACCACAAGCACCTTGACCCGGGAGTCGTCGGTCGAAATCTCACCCTCGCCACCGTGCAGACCGTCGTTGATCTGCCGGTCGATTTCGATTCCCATGTACTCGAGACCGCTGAGGGCCCACTCGCGGACCTCCGGCGAATTCTCACCGATGCCTCCGGTGAAGAAGACCGCATCGACCCCACCCATGGCGGCGGCGTACGAGCCGATGTACTTCTTGACCCGGTAGCAGAACATCCGAAAGGCGACATCGGCGCGCTGGTGACCGCCGGCGCGGGCCTCGACCAGTTCGCGCATATCCGATGAGACTCCCGAAATGCCGTAGAGACCGGAGTGCTTGTTCATCATGGTATTGACCTGGTGAAGCGTCATTTCTTCCATGGCCATGAGCCAGGGAACGACGGCGGGGTCCATGTCTCCGGTTCGGGTCCCCATGAGGAGCCCTTCGAGAGGCGTGAAGCCCATCGATGTGTCGATCGATTTCCCGTGGTCGATTGCGGCCGTTGAGCAGCCGTTGCCGAGGTGAACGGTGATGAGCTTGTGCTCCTGCCTCTCCCAACCCAGGATCTGGCTGCCGCGGAAGGCGACATAACGGTGCGACGTTCCGTGGAAGCCGTACCTGCGAAGCGCGTGCTTGGTGTAGAGCTGGAACGGAATCCCGTAGAGGAATGCGTGCGGCGGCATGGTTTGGTGGTACGCGGTGTCGAAAACCGCGATGTGTGGCACGTCGGGCAGCGCGGCGTGGGCCGCGTAGTAGCCCCGCAGGTTGGGCGGGTTGTGGAGCGGAGCGAGGACCGAGCACTCTTCGATCTGCTGGATCACTTCGGGGGTGATGAGCACCGATGAGGCAAATGCCTCGCCGCCGTGGACCACGCGGTGGCCGACGGCGCCGACATCGGTGACTTCGTCGAGGATGCCGACCTCGGGGTCTGAGAGGATCCGCAGCACCCACTCGATGGCCGCCCGGTGTTCGAGGATCTCGCGATAATCGGTGTAAGCCTTACGGTCGGGTACCTTGAGCACGAGGCGCGAATCGGAGAGGCCGATCTTCTCGACCAAACCGGTGGCCAGAGTATTGTCCTGGTGGGCTTTCATCCGCTCGAGGTCGGTATCAATGACCTGGAACTTGACCGAAGACGATCCACTGTTGAGAACGAGGATTTTCATTGGTTCAACTCCATCGCCGCAGTTACGGCGAGATGATGTGGCTAAGCGAGCCTCGGCTTGTCATCGGGCAGGCGATCGATGCGCCGGCGGTTGGCGTCGTAGGTGAAGAAGCCCTGGCCGGTTTTCGCGCCGTGCAGTCCGGCGCGGACCAGACGTTTGAGCATCGGGCACGGGCGGAATCTCGGTTCGCCGCTCTCCGAGTGGAGATGCTTCATCCAATTGAGGACGCGATCGAGCCCGGTCCGGTCGGCCCACTCCAACGGCCCCATCGTGAAGTTGAAACCGAGCTTGATGGCGAGATCGACCTCGGCCGCCTCGGCGACACCTTCCATGACCGTGTGCATGGCTTCATTGATCAGCGGCATGATCACCCGGGTGGTGACAAAACCCGGCATCTCGAACACCTTGATGGGTACTTTGCCCAGAATGCGCCCGAACTCGACGGCTCGATTGTAGACCTCATCTGTGGTGAGCTGACCGCGGACCACCTCGACGACGCGTGTGGTCGTCACCGGATAGAGGAAGTGCATCCCGACGATTCTCTCTGGGCACGAGTTCTGCGCTGCGAGCTCGGTGATGGACAGGGTCGAGGTGTTGATGACGATGGGATGGTCCTCGACCATCCGGCGATCGAGTTCCCGCAGGATCCGACGTTTGACGCCAAAATCCTCCTGGACGGTCTCGATGGCGATATCGCAATCTGCGGCGCAATCGAACTGGGTGACCCAGCGGATACGCGACAGAATGGCCTTCTTCTCAGAGTTCGTGAGATCGTAGCGAGCGATGGCGTGATCGAGAGACTTCTCGAGTTCGGCTCGGCTCGCCTCCACGGCTTCGGCGGAGATCTCCTTGAGACAGACATTGAGCCCTTCTTGGGCGACTTTGGTGGCGATGGACCGACCCATCATGCCGCCACCGATGATTGCAACGTTGTGAAGCTCCCAGCTCATGGCGCGGGAGTGTACCAGACGTGTCAACCCTCACCGCAATTGGCTGAGAACGGTGATCATGTTGGAAGATGGGGCCGAGTGGTAGTGTTGAAGATGCCGAGGCCGCGGGTCGTCGATGGGGAGACGTGTATCATGTGCGCCGTGATGAGAAATCGAGTCCTTTTTGTTGCCATGTCATTGCTTCTGGTGGTGGGTCACGTGTGGCCGGCCGAAGAAGCAGTGCCGAACCCGGTCTTTCCCGAGGTGGTTTTTTCGTCCCTCGACGGAAACGCCGCGGTGACCATGTCATCTTTTCGCGGCCGCCCCGTGTTGCTGACCTTCTGGGCAAGCTGGTGCGGTCCGTGCCGGGTCGAGCTCCCCGAGTTGTCGAAGCTCTACGGCGAGCTCGTCGGGACCGGTTTTGTGCTCATGACCGTCAATGTTGATCAGAATCCCGCAGCCGGCCGACATTTCCTCGAGTCTCTCGGTCTGAGTCTTCCGGTCTATCGACTGGATCCGAGCGATACCAAGTCCCTTGGCATCAATGCTCTGCCGGCAAATATTCTCCTCGACGCCGATGGCCGGTTTGTCGAGGCCTACATGGGATACACCCCCATCGTGGTCGAAGATGTCCGCCGGTTGGTGCTCGAGATGACTGCCACGAAACAGCCATGAGAATTCGACACCACCGTCAGACTCGGATGACCATCGTTGCCCTTGCCGCCGTATTCAGTATCGGCTGGAGCGGGAGCACGACGAATTGGGTTGCGTGGAACGCGGTCGGGTTCTTCCCTCCCGATCTCAAACGTCAGGTTCGCGTTCATGAAAAACGATTCGAAGCCGGGATTCGCCGCGGTCTCTCGGCCCCGCCCGCGTGGCGCGCCGCGACACCGGGAAAGCTCGAGGCTGCGCTCGAAGGACAGATCCACCACACCGTCGCGGCGTTGCGCCAACCGGTTCCAATGGCCGATCTGGTCGAGGAGCTGGGGGTGCTTTCGGTGCGCGTTCTCGATGCCAACGATCCACTGGCCGTCACTCACGACGATTCCCTCGAACCGACCTACGCCGGAGGCTATCAGGCGTATGTCGATTCGGTCCGCGATCGCCTGCGCCTCGTCTACTACGGTCAGGACCGCCAACTCATCGATGGCGGACGGGTGAGCAGCAGCGTCGCGACGATCCTCGATCGATCGCGGAGCCTCTACCCTTTTCTCGGGGACGAGTTCTACCGCACCGGGTCGTTGAGAACGTGGCGAGAGATCGATGATCGTTCCGTCGCATTCGGGGTCGCCGGCGTGGCGCTTTCGCGCGGGCTGACGGATTTGGCCAACTTCGCCGCATATATCTGGAGCTCCGGTGGTGGTTTTGTGCCGCCACCCGTTCCCACCCCTACGGGTCATGTCGGTGCGACGGTGACGAGGACCCTTGGCGGTGGATTCCCGGAACGTGGGTCGGCGGAGGGTGGTTCTCCCGTCATGCCCGAGTCCAAGCTCATTCTTCCGCCCCCATGAGCGAAACCATCCGCCGTCGTTTTGCCGATCACGTGGTCGTCGGTGATGGCTCAATGGGCTCCGAACTCGTCGGTCGGATACCGGCGGGCAACTCGCTCGAGACGGCGATTCTCACCCACCCTGAGCACGTCTTGGATATCCATCTCGCCTATCTCCGTGCGGGCGCGGAGCTCATCGAAACCGCGACCTTCGGCGCGTCTCGGCCCCGGTTGGCACGGGACCGGATCGGCGATCAGGTCGAGACCCTCAACTCGACGGCGGTCAAACTGGCCCGTGAGGCTCGGGAGATCGCCGGTGTCGATTGCCTGGTGGCCGGCGCGATAGGACCGTTGGCGGGGGTCATCGATCTCGACGAACCGGATGGCCCGTCGGCCATTGCCGCCGCCCATGCGGAACAGGCCCGGATTCTCGCCGGACGGGGCGCCGATCTGCTCATGCTTGAGACCTTCTTTCGTTTTGACGAACTCGCCCTGGCCGTCAAAGCGGTGCGCGAGGTCTGCGATCTGCCGTTGGTCGGTCTTCTGACCTTTGCCACCGAGCGGCCTCCCCACCAGTATGTCGAGCAGGCTCAGGTCGTGGACGATCTCGCCGAGCTCGATTTGCTCGCTGTTGGGGTCAACTGCGCGCCCGGGCCCATGGGGGCTCTCGAGATCCTGAGGAACACCTCCCAGACCCGTCTGCCTCTGGCAGCGCTTCCAAATGCGGGTGTGCTCTCGCGGCGTGAGGGTCGGGTGTATATGCCTCCCGCAACCCCAGCGTATCTGGCGAGGTTCGCCAAGTTGTCGGTCGAACTCGGAGCATCGCTCGTGGGTGGCTGCTGCGGAACCGGCGCCGAACACATCAACGCCATCGCCGAAGCCGTGGGAGGCCTCAAGCCTCGACCGCGGGTCGGTACATCGGTGGTCATCGGCGATCTCGAGGTGCCGGAGGATCGTCCGCATCGCCCCGAGTCCAGCCTTGCCACCAAGTTCGAAGCCGGCGATTTTGTCCGGGTCGTCCAACTCGACCCACCCAAGGGGACCAATGCCGAGGCGGTGCTGGCTGCCGCTGAGGAGCTTGCGCGCCACCCCGAGGTGGATGCCATCGACATCAACTCCAACCCGTTGGCCCGACTGCGGATGGATTCGCTGTCGTTGGCCGCCGAGGTTCAACGCCGCACCGGTATCGAGACCATGCCCCACATCACCCCGCGCGATTCCAGCCTCATGGGTCTCCAGTCGCAGCTTCTCGGTGCATGGCTCAACGGGGTCCGCAATATTCTGGCGGTCACAGGTGATCCGTCGCAGCTCGGCGACTATCCGGGTGTTCACGATGTCTATCACGTCGATATCTTCGAGCTCGTGCGGGCGGTTTCTCGAATGGCCGAGGGATTCGATTGCGCAGGCAATCGGATCGGCGATCCACCGAGCTTCTTCACCGGCGTTGCGGTCAACCCGGCGGTGGACGATATTCAGCACGAGGCAGATCGCCTCAAGCGCAAGATCGACAACGGCGCCCATTTCGCCATGACCCAGGTCTTTTTCGAGTGGCCGCCGTGGGAACGTTTTCTCGAGTTTTTTGGTGGGACGCTGCCGATTCCGGTCATGATCGCCGTCTGGCCGGTCCAATCGCTCAAGATGGCTCTGCGGTTGCACCACGAGGTGCCTGGTATCGAGGTGCCCGAGGATCTCATCGCGGCTATGGAGGCCGCCGGGCCCGATGCCGCAAGGGTAGGTCGCGAGCGTGCCCTGACCCTCTTCCGCGAGGCTCCCGTCTACGCAAACGGCGTCTACCTCATCGCGCCGTTCAAGAAGCCCGAGAATGTCATCCCGCTCATCGACGAGGCTATCGGTTAGCGCGTTCTTTCAGCGGAGATCTGATAGTCGGCGGTAGAGTTCTTTCGAAGCCAGTGTTCTTTCCGATATCGACCGTGGCGTCGGACGCCCCGGCCAATCTCGGAACAATAGGATTGCTCTAATTGACTCTCCTCTAGCTCAGCGGGTGACGGATGGGGCTCCGAGGCCCAGCCGGCGGCCGGTGAGGAAAACGAGTTCATTGGGTTCAGGTTGATCGACTCGGTGACAGATCCCGTTCAGGGTCACCACGACACGCGGGCTGTGGCCTACCGCTTGACTCCGGCTGCGGAGAAGTAATTGCAGTCGGGATGGTGGAAGACGATTGCTGACACGCTCGCCTCCGGCTCCATCATCATCCCCTCGGTGAGGTGGATCCCGACCTCGTCGGGTTCGAGGAGCGCCCAGATGCCCTGCTGCTGATCGAGATCCGGGCAGGCAGGGTAGCCCGGGCTGTAGCGGTTCCCATGGTATTCGGCCCTGAAGCGATTCTTCATCGTGGTCCCGGTCGGATCGGGGAACCCCCACTGCTCTCGGAGCCGATGGTGGAGCCGCTCAGCCGCGGCCTCGGCGGTCTCGACCGCGAGGGTTTGGATGGCGTGGCTGCGAAGATATTCGCCATTCGCTCGGTCGGTGGTCGCCCTTTCGCGGACGCCGTCGCCGGCGCCGACCACAAAGAACGCCACGCCGTCTCGCTTGCCGTCCACCGGCGGCAGGACGTAGTCAGCGAGGCAGAGCCCGTCCTGCTTTGGCTGACGCGGAAAATCGAAAGTCTGAATTGGCGCGGCGCCTCCCGGTTCGAATACCTCGAGCCGGTTGCCGTGTGATTCCGCTTCGAAGAAGCGCCAGACTTCGGTCACCCTCATCCACTCCCGGGCCTCGTCCTGAAGCTCGCCGATCAGCTCGACCAGCGCCATCACCTTGGGGTCGCCCTCGGCGATGAGTCGTTCGATCCTGCCCCGCATCCCCATGTGTTTGCCATAGAGCATCTGTGGGTTGAGATAGCGCCAGACATCGCGGAGATCATCGACGCGCTGAACCACGTGCCGCTCGAAATCGGGAGGGGAGGGGAGGTCGACGTCGAGTCGAACCTCCAAAGAACGAGTCGGCGCCAGGTCAGACGATTCCGCCTTGGAAGCCTCGTCATGGACAATGTTTCCGGCACCGCCGACCGCCTCGATCAGCGCTTCGCGCTGGTCAGGATCCACCAGCTTCTGCATCACATCGAGCCCGTACATGGCGTCGCCGCAGTAGATCACCGGACCGCCATAGGCGGGAGCGATGCGCGAACCGGTGAACTTCTTCGACAGCGCCGCTCCGCCGACGAGGATGGGGGCCTCGATGCCTGCGGTCTTGAGATCTTCGGCGGTGACCACCATTTGGTGGGCCGATTTGACCAGAAGTCCGGAGAGTCCGATGGCGTCGGGTCGGTGTTCGCGACAGGCCTCGACGATGCGCTCGGGCGGCACCTTGATACCGAGATCCACCACATCAAAGCCGTTGTTGGCGAATAGGATCTCGACGAGGTTCTTGCCGATGTCGTGAACATCGCCCTTGACCGTCGCCAGCACCGCCTTGCCCCGGGCCGCCGTGTCCGCGGCCTCCATGTGCGGCTCGAGGTGCGAAACCGCGGCCTTCATGGACTCGGCCGACTGCAGTACCTCGGCGACGATGAGTTCGTTGGCGTTGAAGAGCCGGCCGACCTCGGTCATCCCGACCATGAGCGGGCCGTTGATGATGTCCAGCGGCGCCGTGCCCTCGGCGAGCTTGAGATCGAGATCCGCGGTAAGACCGTCGCGGGTGCCGTCGATGATGTAGCGAGCCAGCCGTTCGTCGAGGGGCAGATCGTCGGACGGTCCCGAACGATCGCGCTTGACCCCACGGAATCGGTCGGTGAGCCTGGCGATGTTGGCGTGGTTGATGGCCGTGCGTTGTTCGGGTGTTTGTTCGCGCCAGTCGCGAGGTGCGTCCTCACCGTAGTTGAAGAGCAATGCCTCCGCCTCGTACCTCACCTCGTCGGGGATCTTGGCGAAACGCTCGATGCCCTGGCTGTTGACGATGGCGAGATCGAGCCCGGCCCTGGTGCAGTGGTAGAGAAAGACCGAGTTGACCACCTCGCGTGCCGCCGGCGGCAGACCGAAGCTGACATTGGAGATTCCGAGCACGGTCCGGCAGTTCGGCAGCGTGTCCTTGATGAGCTTGAGCCCCTCGATGGTTTCAACCGCGCCTCCGATGTAGGCCTCGTCGCCGCTCGCCGCCGGGAAGACCAGGGGGTCGAAGACGAGGTCACGATCGGAGAGTCCATGCCTGCCGGTGAGCAGTTCGTGACTGCGCAACGCCACCTCGAGCTTGCGCTCCCGTGAGAATGCCTGCGCATCGTCGAGGCTCTCGTCGATGGTGCCCACCACCGCCGCTGCGCCGTAGCGTCGGAGCAGCGGGCAGATGTGTTCGAATCGCTCCTCGCCGTCCTCGAGATTGATGGAGTTAACGATGGCTCGGCCCTGGCTGTAAGTGAGCGCGAGTTCCACCGCCGCCGGATCGGTTGTGTCGATCATCAACGGCGCTTTCACCGATCGGGTCAGCCGGTCGTAGAGCTCTCGGATGTCGGCGAGTTCGTCGCGCTCGGTGGTGGTCAGACAGACATCGACGATCTGGGCGCCGGCGTTGACCTGGGCGCGGCCGATCTCGGCGGCTTCGTCCCAACTCTCGTTGGTAACGAGCCGACGGAACTTGGCCGACCCGAGGACATTCGTGCGCTCGCCCACGAGCAGGGGGCGGTTGTCCGGTGTCGACTCGACGAGATCAATGCCGCTGAAGAAGACCCGGGATGATCGTTTTTCGGGAAGCGGTCGTGGCGCCTTGCCATCGATCATGGTCGCCAACGCTGCGATGTGTCTATCGGTGGTGCCGCAGCAGCCACCGACGAGATTGAGCCAACCGGCGTCGGCAAAGCGTTCGAGCTTGGCAGCCAATGTCTCGGGAGTCTCGGGGTAGAGACCATCCTCATTGGGCAGCCCGGCATTGGGGTAGCACGACACCGCACAGGACGCCATCTCGTGCACCGACCGCAGGTGGTCGGTCATGAACTCGGGCCCAGTGGCGCAGTTGAGGCCGATGGCCAGCGGTTGAACGTGTTCGATGGAAGCGATAAAAGCCTCCGCGGTCTGACCCCCGAGCATGGTGCCATTGAGTTCGACCGTGCCGGAGACGATGACCGGCCGGGCGATTCCGGCTTCACGGCACACCGCCTCGATGGCGATAAGAGCCGCCTTGGTGTTGCGGGTGTCCTGGCAGGTCTCGACGGCGAAGAGATCGACCCCGCCTTCGAGAAGGCCGAGGGCTTGCTCGGTGAAGCCTTCTACAAGCTCATTGAAGGTGATCCCGCCGGTGACGCTGATTGCCTTGTTGGTGGGTCCCATCGATCCGACAGCGAAACGCGGCCGCCCCGCCGTCGCGATCTCGGTGACCGCTTGGACCGCCAATTCGGCCGCCGCCCGATTGAGCTTGCGTGCCCGGTCGGCCAAACCGTACTCTGAAAGAACCACGGGCGTTCCGCTGAAGGTGTCGGTCTCGATGAGATCGGCCCCGGCCTGGAGATAAGCGCGGTGGACATCGAGGATGACATCGGGCCGGGTCACGACGAGATTTTCGTTGCACCCTTCCAGATCGGCGCCGCCGAAATCCTCCGGCCCCAGATCCCGGTTCTGGAGCATGGTCCCCATCGCCCCGTCGAATACCAGGATCCGCTCGCGCATGAGCGCAAACAGTTCGTCGGTGCGGTCGGAGCCGGGAATTTGGATTGCCATTTCTCAATCTCCGGCATCTTTGTACGCAACTGTGGAGGGGATTGCAAACCTGCAGGGGCCGGAGACGACGTTGACAGACCGGCGTTCCGTGGTGTGAAGTAGGGACATGCCCCGTGACCACGGCATCCACTGGCCGCAAGCTGCGCTCTTGGCGCTGCTTCTTTGGTGGACCATTCGTCTCGGCAGCGGGGCTGCAACGTGGTGTTTCGTCGATTTCGCCAATCTTGCGTTCCACGAGTTCGGCCACCTGCTCTTTCGTCCGCTGGGAATGACGTTCCACTATCTCGGTGGATCGCTTTTCCAGCTCTTTGTCCCGGCAATGCTGGTGGTGTACTTCCTGATTCGTAGGGCCGAACCATCGGGTTCTGCCTTCTGCCTTTGGTGGGTGGGGGAGAGCCTGATCAACGTCTCGATCTACATGGCGGATGCGCGCGAGCTGAACCTGCCCCTGGTCGGCGGCGGTGACCACGACTGGAACGAACTCTTCTATCGTTTCGGTTTGCTCGGCGAGGAATCGGTGGCGCGGGTTGCGGGAGCCACCCACCTGTTGGGGACGGTGATCATGGCCGGCGGGCTGCTTTGGTGGCTCTACTTCGGGCTGCCGACATCGGCACAACGTCGGGTGAACGAGGCGATCACAAGTCGAAGTCCGGCCCTCGAACTGCTCTTTCCCGATCCGGATTCTCGGTCCTAGCCCGCCCTTCATCGGAATTGCTAGGGTGGGTGCTGGTATGGCGATGATGTCCACCACCCTGAGATCCCTGGTCAACCGTTCGCTGGCCCCATTCGGGGTGCCCGCGGCGGGTCAGCGCTTTGGGAGCAGCGATGATCTGCTCGCCGCAGCCGAACGACGGACCAGGCTGAGCACCTGGGGAGATCCGACCTTCCGCATCGGGTTGGACGCGCTGCTTCGGGCTCTCGAGGAGGTTCCTGATCTCACTCCGCTCGGGGTGGCCACGTTCGGCAACATGATCCGCCAGGCGCTCATCAACCGTCTGCGTTTTGTCGACGATTCGTCCCCGCGGGGCGAGCTGAATTCGCCGGTGATCATCACTGGGCTCCCACGATCCGGGACCACCGCGCTGCATCGTCTGCTGGCCCTCGATTCGGTTTTTCACGCGCCGCCGTTGTGGGAACTCCTCGACCCATTTTCCACCCCATCTCCGGATCTGCGCCGTTGGCGGACGACGGTGCAGATCAGTTTCAAAAACCAGTTGCTGCCGGACCTCGATCAGAAACACTTCACTCGCGCCGATACGCCGGAGGAGTGCACCCTGCTGCTCGCCAACACCATTACCTCGCCGCTGTTTTGGGATCTGGCTCCCCTCGAGGGTTATCTCGACTGGGTCCAGACGGCAGACCAGCGCCCGGTGTACGAGGACTATCGGAGACAGCTCGAGGTTCTTCAGACTCGCCACCCCAACCGGCGGTTGCTCCTCAAAGCCCCGGCCCACCTCGGGAATCTCGCCGTTCTGCGTGAAACGGTGCCGGAAGCGCACCTGATCCAGACCCACCGTGACCCCACCAAGTGTTTCTTCAGCCACTGCAGCCTCCGTGAGACCCTGTCGACCTTTGTCGTGGATCAGCCGAACCGGGGCGGTATCTCGGATCAGGTCCAGCGCGTCTTCGAGCACGATCTTCGCGGCAATCTCGAGTTCCACGAGACGTCACCGCTTGAGGTGACCCATGTGGCCTGTTCGGCCCTCCGTAGTGAACCTGTGGAGGTGTTGGAGGGGATCCACCACAGGCTCGGTCTCGACTGGACCATGGATGTCGCCGAGCGAGTGACCGCGTCCCTCCGTGCAAAGACACGGGGCGGACCCGGAAAGCACCGCTACTCCCACGATGGGTGGAGCGTCACGCCGAAACACGTCGCCGGACTTTTTGCCGATTACCGATCGAGATTCGCCGAACTCGTGCCGAAGTGAGCTGAAGGAGATGTGCCTTCTCGCCTTTGCCTGGCGCGTCCACCCGGATTTTCCACTGGTCCTCGTGGGAAACCGCGACGAGTTTCACAATCGCCCCGCCGAGCCGGCGCACTGGTGGTCTGCGCCGGAGGAAATTCTCGCGGGGAAAGATCTGCAGGCCGGAGGTTCGTGGCTTGGGCTCAGCCGGAGAGGTCGTTTCGCGGTGGTGACCAACTATCGGGAACCGGGGGTTCCCGCCAGCGGCCGGCGCTCCCGCGGTGATCTCGTGGTTGATTTCGTCTCGTCCTCCGTGACCGCTGAGGAGTGGATGGATGAGCTAGCCGAAAACCGGGATGAATACGGTGGCTTCAATCTTGTGATCGGTGATGGGAATCAACTGCACTACCTGACCAACCGCAGCGAGGGCCAGCGGTTTCTCACACCGGGAATTTATGGCCTGAGCAACCACATCCTTGATAGCCCGTGGCCCAAGGTCACTCTTGCTCGTGAACGGCTCCGCGATCTTTTAGAAGATACCCGGCTCTCGATCGAGTCACTCTTTTCCATCATCGAGGATCGAACCCGGCCGCATGATGACGATCTTCCCAAGACCGGTGTGCCGTTGGAATGGGAAAGACTGCTTTCGTCGGCGTTTGTCGTTGATCGGCGTTACGGCACTCGAGCGAGCACGGTCGTGGTGGTGGGAGCTGTTGGTGAGATCGCGCTTGCGGAGCGCCGCTTCGGCGTTGACGGGGCGTGCACGGGAGAATCTCGTTTCGATCTGCGCGTCACCATTGAAGGGTGTCCGAGAGGCTGAAGATGGTTGAGCCGGATCTGGTCCGTTGACAGTCCAGCACCAGGGGAGTCATAGTCGGCCGGTGGTGGTTCGTTCCTTCCTCTCATTGGTGTCGTCGGCGGTGGATGCGCAGGAATCCAAATCACCGGCGGTTTGGGCGATCATCGTCGGCCTTACGTTGGTCCCGGCATGTTCCGAACCACCATCGTCGCCGTCAGAGTCGAGTCGACAGACCGCCGAGACCACGTCAGCCCAGCGCAGTGGCCACCCGGGGTTGTTCGTCGCCCAGGCACAGTTTGACCAACGCGTTGATTCGTCGGGTGAGGTTCAGGTCACTCCCGGGCCGGCCAAGCTGACTGTGGCTCGTCTCGGCGATCACGGGTGGGTCACCGAGGTTGTGGAGGATGTGGACAGCAATGTCTTTCACAAATCCATGGAGTTTGCCTTCTCTGGAGGGGACCCGGAGGTCTTGACGATCGGCGGTAACGCCTCTCCGGCGCCGGCCCTGCTCAAGACTTGGAGGCGCGGGTCAGACGGATGGGTGTCCTCGTTGGTTTCGGGTGCAACCTTTGGTCTGCGATTTAATCGATACCGAGATGTAGAGGTCGGCGACCTCGACGGCGACGGATTCCCGGAGATCGTGGTCGGTGCCCACGACACTGGGGTTGTGGCGGTCCTGAAGCGAACCGCAGGTGGACATTGGGCGACCGATCTCCTCGATGGATCGGCGAACACCTTTGTCCATGAGATCGAGTTGGGCGATCTCGACGGTGACGGTCGTCTCGATGTATTTGCCACCCCGACCGCTCCAAATCGGATGGACCGCGGCAGTCAGCCGGGACGAATCATGAGGTACCGCAGAATCGAGACCGGATGGGAAGCCTCTCCGGTCGCGGTTTTTGAAGATCGTCACGCAAAGGAGATCCTGGTGGCGGATCTCGATGGCTTGGGACATCCGGATCTCTTCGCTGCGGTCGAGCCGCCGGCTGAGGGGACCCTGGGCGAGTCGACGGAAACCGCCATCGTCAGATACCGGTTGGAAAAGGGCGAGTGGATCTCCCGGACAATGGCCCTACTCCCGGTTCCCTCGTGCCGATTCCTCCTCGCTGGTGATGTCGATGCCGACGGATTCCCCGAGATGATTGCGGGGTGCGGGCGTTTCGGCCTTTGGTTGATGCAACCTTTAGAACCGCAGTGGGAAGTCATCCTCCTCGATGACCGGTCGACCGCCGTGGAGATGGCCACCGTACTCGCCGACTTCGATGGAGACGGAACTTCGGAAATCTATGTCGCTGCCGACGATCAGCACATGGTGAGAAGTTATCAGTGGCGTGGCGGCGGATTCCAGCGATCCGATCTGTTCGAACTCAGTGATCGGACCATGACCTTCGGTCTCATGGCGACCCGCGAGTGATCATTCAGGTTTGCAGCCTCCCAGCCAGGTTCCTCTGCCTGACTAGGTGTTGACCAACTCTCCCAACTGCTCGGCCATGAGCCCCTTGAAGAGTTCAACCTTGTAGCCGTTTTCGGAAAGCGGTTCGGCACCGGATACGGTGGCCTCGGCCGCATCGGCAATGGTCGCGGCGTCCAGTTTGGCGCCGGTAATGACTGACTCGACGGCCTTGGCCCGCCACGGGATGGGCGCGGCGCCCGAGAGAAACACCCGGGCCGAAGCGACCGTCTCACCATCAAAGATCAGCGCCAGCGCCACACCGGCAAGGGCGAAGTCCCAGGAGGCCCGATCGCGGACCTTGCGGTACGACGACCGCAGGCCCGGTGGTGGCGCGGGGAGAACGATATCGGTGATCACTTCGTCGGCCTCGAGCACGGTCTCCCGCTGCGGATCCACCGCCGGCGGCACGTGGAGGCTTTCCACCGGAACCGACCGGGTAGCGGAGGGTCCCGAAATCCGGCACACGGCGCCGAGGGCCGCAAGTGCGGGTGCGGTGTCGGATGGGTGGACGATGTAGCACATATCGCCACCGAAGATGCAGTGGTGCTGATTCTCGCCCTCGTACGCGTAGCAGATTTCGCCGCCCTTACGCAGACAGTCGAAATCTCCGCGGTAGTACCAACAGCGCGGTTTCTGGCAGAGATTGCCGCCGATGGTGCCCTGGTTGCGAA
>Ga0070729_10003738_pt1 | contig 17250 bp, 7 predicted proteins | sample tdDd472_FD_66725 | JGI IMG/M metagenome (GOLD analysis project Ga0070729, IMG submission 66725) | Marine sediment microbial communities from the Atlantic coast under amendment with organic carbon and nitrate - tdDd47.2 | ecosystem: Environmental > Aquatic > Marine > Coastal > Sediment | place... | reverse complement strand
CCCGGTGTCGTAGATACAGATATGCAAGAAATCATCGCGCGCGATACCCTGAACCGTGATGACATCATTGGACAATTTTTCAAACGTCGTCCAGAGCGTGACCGTACTTTGCCCTCACCTGAAGAGCCAGCTAAAGCCATCGCCACCCTTGCGCTCCACGCCGACTTTAACTTGCAGGGTCAATTTATGCTGTGGGATGATGAGCCCGTTCAGCAATTGGTAACACGCTTTTGGGCATAATTTAACTATACAATTGAATGATTATGAAAGATGATACCGATGCAGAGAGCATTGATATTAATCAGTTTGCTAATAGGAATAAGCTACCTGAGTCTAGCTCAAGATACATATGATCTTGTCCTAGAAAAAATTCTTGAAGCCGAACGTTCAGACGCTACAGAACTAGATTTGAGCGAGAATCAATTGAGTGAGTTACCGCCAGAGATCGGCAATCTGAGCAACTTGAAGACCTTGAACTTATCACGCAATAATTTACGTAGTTTGCCACCTGAGATTGGTAAGCTGACCAACTTGACGAACTTGAACATGTCACTCAATAATTTACGTAGTTTGCCACCCGAGATCTTTAAGCTGACCAACTTATTGACGTTGAACTTATCACGCAATAATTTACGTAATTTGCCACCTGAGATCAGTAAGCTGACCAACTTGACGAACTTGGGCTTGTCAAACAATGAGTTCAATAGTTTCCCACCCGAGATCTTTAAGCTGACCAACTTGACAGACTTGGGCTTGTCAAACAATGAGTTACGTAGTCTGCCACCCGAGATTGGTAAGCTGAACAACTTGACGAACTTGTCCTTAGACAGTAACGAATTAAGTAGTTTGCCACTCGAGATCGGTAAGCTGAACAACTTGACAGACTTGGGCTTGTCGGCTAATGAGTTACGTAGTTTGCCACCTGAGATCAGTAAGCTGACCAACTTGACAAACTTGAACTTGTCGGCTAATGAGTTACGTAGTTTGCCACCTGAGATCAGTAAGCTGACCAACTTGACAAACTTGAACTTGTCAAGCAATGAGTTCAATAGTTTCCCTTCCGAGATCTTTAATCTGGCCAACTTATTGACCTTGGAGTTGGGCTGGAATCAACTAAGTAGTTTGCCACCTGAGATTGGTAAGCTGGCTAACTTGACAGACTTGATTTTGGCGAGCAACGGGTTAAGTAGTTTGCCACCTGAAATCGGTAAGCTGAACAACTTGACAAACTTGAACTTGTGGAACAATGAGTTACGTAGTCTGCCACCCGAAATCGATAAGCTGAACAACTTGACGAACTTGTCCTTGTCGAGCAACGAGTTAAGTAGTTTGCCACCCGAGATCGGTAAGCTGAAAAACTTGACGAACTTGTCCTTGTCGAGCAACGAGTTAAGTAGTTTACCATCCGAGATTGGTAAGCTGAAAAACTTGACGAACTTGTCCTTGTCGAGCAACGAGTTAAGTAGTTTGCCATCCGAGATTGGTAAACTGAAAAACTTGACACACTTGTTCTTAGACAGTAACGAATTAAGTAGTTTGCCACCCGAGATTGGCAAGCTGAATATCTTAAATTACTTGGACTTGTCGAGCAATGAGTTAAGTAGTTTGCTACCCGAGATCGGCAAGCTAAGCAACTTGAGCTACCTATTTTTGAGCGAAAATCAGTTAAGCAGTTTGCCACCTGAGATTGGTAAGCTGAGCAACTTGGGTTTGTTGGAGTTAAGCGATAATCAACTAAGCAGTTTGCCACTCGAGTTTAGCAATCTGAATAACTTAGTTTTCTTGGAATTGTATAATAATCCCGTTAGCTCTCCTCCCTCCGAAGTAATTAGGCAAGGTATACCAGCCATTTTGGAATATTTGCGAGATCAAGCAGAACAACAAGCATACCAATTGAAGATAACGCTTGTGAGTGGCGCACTTGGAGTTAGCGTATTGATAGTATTCATCCTTAGAATCCGTCGTCGAACACTAGGGCAACGTAAAATTAAGCGGAAAAATGAGCTTGCTTAAGTTTTTATAGAAGTTATTCTTTGTAACGGTATTATCATCAACATCAAGATTTCCTTGCAGGGTTGTTGCAAGCATAACGGCTGTGGGTTTGTATTAACTTGATGCCGATAAGACACAGCCTAAGCCATGTCTCTTAAATGTTTTTCAGGTTACAACCATTATTCAGGAATCACATCACGCGGTTTTGAGCTACCTTCTTTGGAAGGTCCGACTACATCACGCTCTTCCATCATGTCAATCAAACGTGCCGCACGGGTATAACCGATTCGCAGACGACGTTGTAACAGCGAAATTGAGGCTTTATCTAAACGACGCACCATTTGCACGGCGGTCTCATACAATTCATCTTCTTGCGGGTCAGGGTTACCTGTTTGATCTTCAATGGCTAATTGTTGCGGATCAGACGGTAAGTTTGATCCGCCTGATTCATCCCAAAATGCAGTTTGCATAACCCGTTCTCCTGTGGGAACTGCGGTATGGGCAGATGGTATATCGTCAGACGTTGATACTGACGGCATGATACTAATCGGCTTGATGTCTTCAATCCCTGCCGATTGCATCTTCCAGTAGCGAATAATGTTATTGATCTCCATATCCGATACATATACACCTTGTAAACGCAATGCCGCAGGAGAATCGCCTGATAGATAGAGCATATCCCCCTTACCTAACAAGCGTTCCGCACCCGGTTGATCGAGAATAACGCGACTATCAACACCACCTGCCACCGCAAACGCGATACGTGCAGGGAAGTTGGCTTTAATAAGACCCGTTACAACATCAACCGATGGACGTTGGGTTGCGATCACCAGATGGATACCTGTCGCACGCGCAAGGGCGGCGATACGGGTAATCGTGCGCTCTGTTTCATCAGGGGCAAGCATCATCAAATCGGCTAACTCATCAATAATCACGACGATATAGGGCATTTGTTCCAGATTCTGGTCACGATGTTTGTTGTAGTCGATGATATTACGTGCGCCAGCATTACTGAATTTTTTGTAGCGTTCATCCATCTCACGTGTGACCCATTTCAGTACACCGATGATACGCTCTAATTCCACAACTACAGGCGCGATCAAATGAGGCAAGCCGTTATATCCCGTTAACTCAACCCGCTTCGGATCAACCATGATAAATTTCACTTGATCGGGCGAATTGGTGGCAACGATACTATTGATAATGGCATTCACACACACCGACTTACCCGAGCCCGTTGTACCTGCGATCAGCAAGTGAGGCATGGATGTTAAATCAGCAGAAATCGGAGTGCCATCTACTGACATACCGAGTGCGATTGCTAACGGTGTTTTGATCTTCTGGAAGTCCTCAGACTCCATCACATCACGTAAACTCACAAGTGAGGCTTCGGCATTAGGGACTTCAATACCAACATATCCTTTTCCCGGTACAGGAGCTTCGACACGGATGGTCTTTGCACCCAATGCCAATTGCATATCTTTATCCAGTTGGGCGATTGCACTCACTTTGACACGACTCTTTTTTCCAGAGCGTGCCGTGAGATAATCAGGCTCAACTCCAAATTGAGTAATCACAGGACCGGTATTCACTTCTACCACACGTCCCGGCGCACCAAAACTTGCCAGCGTCTCTTCGACAACCCGTGCTTGATTCAGCAGGTGTTCACGATCAAATTCTTGTTCCGACCCACTTGATAACAAGGTACGGAAATCTGGTAATTTCCATTCTGTTCGTACCTTGGATTGATTGACTGGACCCGATGATACCGGTTTTTGAACGTTATTTTGCTTCGGATTAATCATTGCCGACAGCTGGCTATCAGTTGAAATTGGTCTAGTTGTACTAAAGTCTTGCCCCGGTAAGTTTTCCATATCATGGGTTGGAATATCATCAGGACGACCAAATGGATTATAGTCATTGCCATTCCCACCACCATCACCATTACGTGCAATCGGCTGTTGTGGCGTTTGTGGTTGTGCCACAGGTTGTTGTGGAGCAGTCTGCCCACTCCGAATCGCATTCAAACGATCATGACGTAAGGCAATCGGGTCTGCTTGTGGTGCAGGTTGTTGTGGTTGCGCCACAGGTTGTTGCATCGGTTGCTGAACAGGAGGCGGCGGATTATAAACGGGTGCTTGTGGCTGTGGTTGTGCCGTCTGCGCCGTCTGCGCCGTCTGCGCCGTCCCGTTAAATGCTACTGCAGGTTGCTGGACAGGTTGTGCCACAGGGACTTGCGGTTGTGCCACAGGTTGTTGTGCTGGCACACCTTCCGCTGGCATATTATTCGCCTGAGCAGGATTTGGCGTTAGGTTCGGTTGTGCCACAGGTTGTTGCATCGGTTGTTGGACTGGGGGTTGATCGGTATTACGATTTAACATTTTCCCCATTAAACCAGCACCTGCTGTTGCCGCCACTGTTGGCATTGATGGTGCAGGTTGCGGTTGTACAGGCTGTTGCTGTGGTTTATTGCGACCAAACATACGCCCTAAGAACCCACCTCTTTTTTGTTGTGGCTCAGCATACTGTGGTTGAGGGATATTGCCTAATAAGATAGGCTGTTCTAATTCGGTTGATGAGAAAGCTTGTCCACCACGACGAATCAGAATATCACGTTCTTCAATCGGAATCGGCGCATCAGGATTATCTGAAGGTTCAGGTAATGCCCCTGCAGATGCAAATCCGGGTAATTGTGCGGGAGTGGGTGTTGATACCGTGACTGAAGCCGCTTGTGCTGCCAATGCTTTTTGTTGTTCGGCTTTGAGGCGTTGTGCACGACGTTTTGCCGCATTTTGCGCCATACTAGAACGCAAGCTACGACCTACGCCAATAAATACAACGGCAATTTCCGCCATACTTAAGTGTGTAATCATCATCGCAGCAAAGGTTAAGACCATCGCGACAAGCACAAATCCACCTATTTCGGTGATTGCACCGACCAATGTCAGGTAGAGCCATCCACCTACAATACCGCCACCTTGTCCCGTTTGATATGACGTTGTGACAAATACTTCCAATATTTCAGGCGTGACCGAACCCGTCCAGTTAAGCGCTTCTAACTGCTCAATATAACTGAACGACTCGATGTATTGGAATAAAGCAAGTACAGCAATAAAGCCAATTACAATTCCCCCTAAGCGCACGGGATCAATAGTTGGAGCATCATCGCCAAAATGACGAACAATCAGCCACATTCCTACCGCAAACATGGTGATCGGAACTGCCATTGCGCCCCACCCAAACAATTCACCAATAAATTTATGAATCGCACTAATGGCGGCTTGTTCTTGTGATAAGGCACTAAAAAATAAAAGGATCGAACCAAAGACAAGCCCAACACCCACAAGATCAAGTTTACGATCTAAGTCAAACCAGTCATCGGCTTCAACTTTTGGTGCTTTGCTGGTTCGGGCTTTTGGTGCAGGTTTATTAGCTTTGTCATCATCTTTACCACGATTAAATAGATTAGCAAAACGTCCACCACTTTTTTCTTCGGACGATTTACTATCTTTTGTCGCTTTCGATGCGCCTAATGCAGATTGTTTGTCTGATTTTGCGTTGCGGTTAGTAAATCCGCCACCCGATTTACTATCTGAACTGGAGGACTTGTCATCTTTGGTATCGCCTTTACGACTACCGAAGCGTCCACCCAAACCACCTAAACGACTGGCTACACCGCCTGCTGCTGTAGCTGCAGCTGTACTCGTTCCACTAGATTTTTTATCATCTTTGGTATCGCCTTTGCTTCCGCCAAAGCGACCACCCAGACCACCTAAACGACTGCCGCCACTATCTTTCTTATCTGATGAACTAGAGGTTTTCTTATCGTCTTTGCTACCACCAAAGCGACCACCCAGACCACCTAAACGACTACTCCCACCATCTTTCTTATCTGATGATGAGGTGTTTTTATCGTCTTTTTTGCTATCACCACCGCCAAGCCGACTACCCAGACCGCCAAAGCGTCCACCGCCACCATCTTTTTTGTCTGATGATGAGGTATCTTTATCATCTTTGTTACCACCAAAGCGACTACTCAGTCCGCCAAAGCGCCCACCGCCACCATCTTTTTTATCCGATGAAGAAGTATTTTTATCATCTTTTTTGGTATCGCTAGGTGTATTAATACGACTCCGAATCCCACCGAAACGGCTTGATCCACCACTGTCATCTTTTTTAGATGATGACGATGAGCTACTCGTATCGTCTTTTTTACCACCTAAATTAAAGCGCCCTCCCGAACTAGAGTCACTTTTATCGCCACCAGAAACCGACTTTGATGATTGTAATTGAGACTTCCAATCGCTTTTGCCACCACCGCTATCGGATGTAGGGGAACTAGGGGAAGAGGACTTACTATCTCCTGATAATGTAGAACGCCAATCTTTTCCACCAGAGGTTGGCGAACTTGGAGAAGTAGGCGACGAGCGCAAAGGCCCTGTATCACCCGGACGCGCAACACGATCACGAAATTTATCAGTAGACGACCCACCACTAAAGCTCGATCCTGAAGATCGATTCGCGGGGTTTGATGTTGTTCGATTAGGAAGATTTGATCCTGATGATCGGCTCGGCGAATTTGCCCCACTTGAAAATGGAGAACTATTGCTACGAGGACTAGATAAAGGTGAAGTGTCTGATTTACCATAAACCGAACTTGAACCACCTGTACTTAATCCGCTAGAACGGTCACGTCCAGGCAGACTGGAAGAACGGCTTCCTAGTCGGTTACGCCAATCACCACCTAATTCTTCATCGTCATCATCGTCGTCGGCATCTTCAGGATAGTAATCATCATCGTCTACGTACTCAAAATCATCATCGCCACGAAATGTCATAATACGACCTTATTCCTCTAATTTACTAGGGATAGGTTTGGATTTATTGCCAAAATACCACACAAATAGCATACCATAAAATTATGTTTTGCGCGATGGATTTAGAATAAATGTTCTGTTAGAAATCCCTTAATGTAGCACAATCACAGAAGAAATTGATATTTTTCTATATCACGAAGACTGAATTGAATCATTATTTCAGGAGTTTAATTTATCGTTGTAGGCATTTCGGGTACGAATATCAATCGGTAAGCTGAGGAACAACTTAATTTGATCTTGGGTCAGCGGTGGTTGATAAAACGCATCTGCCAATTTATTGATACTGAGACGAGTCCCCGCATAAGCAGTTAGCGTGACCAAATCACCTTGTTGTACATGCCCCGTCTGTATCACACGACAATATGCACCATATCGCTGTGCCTTAACAAATTGTTTGACAAACTGTGGATCACCCATCCGAGTGGCTAAGGTCACACAAGGAATACGGGGGGCTGTTACTTCCAAGATCACGCTACCGATGAATAACCGATCACCGATACATAATGTCGCGCTTTCTAAATCCGAAATCGTTAAATTTTCACCAAATGTTCCGGGTTTAAGGTCTTGTTGCAATTCATTCGACCACCAATCATAATCAGGTACACCATAGACATAAACAGCTTGATCTACGCCACCATGATTCTCAACATCAATAATAGCATCACCCATCAAACCATCTGTTCCAATATAAACAGTATCCAAAGTCGGTTCTTTATAAATACCTGTAGTCCCCGATTTCGATTGGATTGTTCGTTCTTTGCCAATATTAATACTTGTGATTTCCATAGGTATCCATAACGGTATAAAGCCTAATATCAAAGGAGTTCCATCGATATTAGGCTCTTATGTGTTAACTCAATGCAGAGATAAATACAGGCTGATTATCAATCACGACAAACCAATAGGGTATCCAGCCGATGCCAAACAACTCGACGTGAATATCTTTTTTGTAGGGCGTAATCGTATATTCTTGAACATTGTTGGCGATTTTTGCCCAATTATCGTTGATAGCTTGTAATTGATGTTCGTATTCTTCTTCCAGCGCAACCATCTCATCTTGAACGCGATTGATAACATCACGGCTTTCGTCAATATCGGCTTCGGTCTGACGCTTCATACGACTGGTCCGGCTCATACGCGATAAGGTGTAATTAGTACGTCCTTTAAAAATGCTCAGAACAGCTTCACCTGTGGTATACATCTGCTCACGTTTACGATCACGGATTTCCAATTTTTCGGCATCTAATTCACGTTCTTTACGCCGCAACTTGTCTTCTAGTTTGTCCATCATCCCGCCATATTTTTTAGAGAGCGCATCAATTTCTTTATCGCGTTTTTCACGGGCAATTTGAACCACCTGCGATTGAAATTCGCTCATCTCGCTATCGGGATGTCCATAGAGCTTAAATTCTGGATGATGCGGAACGATCAACTTTGCCGTGTTATACAGCATCCCAATTAATTCTTTTTGCAAGGCATTCAGACGTTTTTCATCGCGCATCCCAGTCGAGGGTTCGCCAAACAATGCTTGACCAAACGGGTCACTTGAAATCGCACGTTTATCAACTACGGGAGCTTGAAATTCTTCCCAATGGATAAGCCCCATAGCATCCAACTCATCAACATGGAAAGCATATTCACGCGAGGTATAAATTTGTGCTGCTTTTTGACTATATCGCACCGCCGCTTGCGCGAGTAATACTGGTTTATATGCCAGCATAGTTTGCCCAATACGTTGTGCACGTCGCCCTTGTGTTTGTTCCCATGCTTGGACAGCTTGTTGATTTGACATGGTGGACGGCAAGAAATATTGTTGAATCGCAGATGGGATAGGTGGCGCAGTTGTTGTATATCCAGCAACAGGTGAATTGCTCGGTTGTTGAGGTTGTATCGGTTGCGAATCACTTAATCCAGCGGACTGTGCTCCAAATCCTCCCACAACAGTCTGTTGCTGTGTAAATCCCGGTGGCAATGGTGGCGGTTGACCGTAACCTTGTTGTTGCGGTTGTCCATACCCCGGTGGCATCGGCGGTTGACCGTAACCTTGTTGCTGAGGTTGTCCATATCCCGGTGGCATCGGTGGTTGGCCATAGCCTTGTTGTTGCGGTTGTCCATACCCCGGTGGTAATGCTGGTGCGCCTTGTGCCCCAAAAGAACCGGGCATGGGTTGTGTCCAACTTTGCTGAAGCGGTTGCTGACGTGCTTGGGGATTATAACCTTGTTGGTGCGCCAACTCTTGCATAACTTCTTGCTTACGCACTTGCATCAGACGACTAATTTGATGTCGCGTCAATGGACCCGATAAATAATTCATCGCCCAACGAGTATGTAACATGATAGGACCACCTGAATTATGAACATTCCGCATCAAAAATACACGTGGCTTAATATTGGCAATCATTTCTTCAACATCTTTAATGTCAATACCTTCTTCGGCACTTGCCATCGACTGTAAACCTGACATTACTTTTTTGAGGTCATTTTCCGATTGCAAACGTCCAATGAACCACGTCCCCATATTTGATAATCCCTTATAATCCAGATCACCCGGATTCTGGGTCGCCATAATCAAACCAATACCAAAAGCACGTGCTTGCTTAAGCATACGCATCAATGGACCTTTGGTCGGTGGATTTTTAGGGTAGGGCGGGAAATAACCATACATTTCATCAATATAGAGCAGTGCACGTAAGCTAGTTGTACCTGATAATGTTCGCATCCAACTTAGCATCGCCTCTAAAATCAAGGTTGTGATAAACATGCGCTCAGATTCGTTGAGGTGTGCAATATAGAAAATCGATACTTTTGGACGACCATTCGGTTGATAAAGCAACTTCTGAATATCAAGTGGTTCACCCTGCATCCAAGATTGGAAAGATGGTGACGCGATAATATTATTCATCTCCATCGCAAGGCTATATCGCTTTTTCTCGGTCATATAATCATCAACAGCAAACACTCCCAATTTTTCAAAAGGGGGAGATTGAATCTGCACGATAATGTCTTCAAGCGTCAGATTACGTCCTTGCCGCCAGTTATATTCAATGATATTGGAAATCAGCACATGTTCTTTGTCTTTAACAGGCTCGGCGGTCACCCCAGCTAGTGCGAGAAGTGCCGTTGTTAACCCACTCAAGCGTTCAAGGACACCTTCTTGTCCCGCTTGCCATTCTTGCGGAGTTGGCGCACGAAGCGATGCCAGAATGCTAATCGGTAGACCTGCATCACTACCCGGTGTATAAACACTAAACTTCGCCGCTTTTTGATACCATGCTAGGCGTTCTGGCACGATACCCCACTTCTGCAATCCTGATTTCCAGCGACTTGCAATATCAGCAGAATACCCCGCAAGGTCTTGTCCTGCGCGCCGTGCCTCATCGGGGTTCACCCATGGTTGAAAATCTTCTGCTTGTAGATTCGGAAATGTCAACAAGAGGTTGGTAATGTCACCTTTGGGATCAATGATGATGGATGGGATGTTATCCAAGACGGCTTCTTCAAGCAAATTAATACAGAGACCCGTCTTCCCACTCCCCGTCATCCCCACAACCAGTGCATGGGTTGTTAAATCACGGGAATCATAATACACCACGTCATCGCCCAAATGACTGTTGTCGGTGTCAAATGTACGCCCTAAATAAAAGTTGGTTGGGGCTTCGATAAATGCCATAAAATAGCTCCTACAAAAGTCGAGGAAATTGCGATTGTTTGTTCTACATTACGAAATAGTATAGCACAAAAATCGGATTCTTGCGGAAGTTTACAAGCTAGATCTTAATGGAGTAAGTATTCGATATTCTTTTACTTTTAAACTGCCAAGCGTTGTCGACACAAAACCAGATGACAACTAGGGTTTATAAATGGAAGAGTTCCTCATAGTGGAAGTATTATTCGACTAAGTTGCCTGTAATCAACTTGGGAAAAGGATAATCTTAATACTTCATAGATTTAAATTGATTTACAATAAAATTATAGTGTAATATTAATTAATGTAAATGACGCAAATCAAGCGACAAGGTAAAGACAATGTTTACAGTCCTCGTTATTGAAGATGAAACCGACATTCGTGAGAATCTACAGGATACGTTTGAAGCTGAAAATTTTCATGTATTGGTCGCCGCAGATGGAGATGCTGGTATCAGGTTAGCAATCAGTCACGTGCCAGATATAGTCATATCAGATATCATGATGCCGGGTATAGACGGCTATGGCGTTCTTGAATCGCTCAAAAACAATGAATCGACTTGTACTATTCCACTGATATTTTTGACAGCAAAGCAAGAAATGAATGAACTGCGTCAAGGTATGGGTTTAGGAGCGACTGACTATCTTACGAAACCATTTAGAAATCATGAGCTACTTGATGTTGTATATACACGCTTAAAGATGCGGAATCAGATTGACGACACGTACTCACGAGCACTCAACGAACTTCGTAATAATCTCACACAATCTTTGCCCCATGAATTACGAACCCCCCTTGCTCCAATAATCAATATCGCACAAATTATGCAATCCCATCATGATAAACTGTCACAGGATGATATGAAAGAATTCGGTGGACTTATTCTCCGTGGTGCTACGCGCCTCAGCCACTTAATTGAGAATTATATTCTGGTTGCTGAATTAGATTTAATCGCCCAAAATCCCGAAAAACTCGCTATGGTTCAATCTCAGACAACACCTTATTCAATGCAAGTGATCGAATCCACAATTCTCGAATACTTTAGAGATAATGAAAATCGGGCTAACGATTTCGATATGCAACTAGCGAACATAAATGTCTGTATTTCATTAGACCATCTCAAAAAAATTGTACTAGAATTACTAGATAATGCTTGTAAATTCTCCGAAATTGGTACCCCAATACAATTAAGAACGCGTATAGTCAATGGATTTTTCGAACTATCAATACGGGACAATGGTCGTGGGATGAAGCCCGAACACATCAAACAAATTGGCACGTATGTTCAGTTTGAGCGCCAAAAATACGAACAACAGGGTATGGGGTTTGGTTTGGCCATCATTCGGCGTATCACAAAAATCTATGGTGGGAAGTTTTCAATCAAAAGCAAGCAAGATCGTGGAACACTTATACAAATTTTACTACCAACTCAACAGGATCTTTAATAACGTCAGTTTCAGTTAAGATTACTAAAAGCAAAACGTATTGTCTCAGCCATGATTGTATAAAGTTCTAGTTGTTGGTTGTTCGTCAATATGCGTGTATTTATGCATACCAAGAACTAAAAACCTGTGATGAATAACACTGAGGCAGATTCGTATCAAATCAAATATCCACGACTTACAACATATACAAAGTCCCGCGTATTCACACCATCAGGAGAGGCTTTTCAAAAAAATTCTCCATACTTAATCCTTACTCGTCTTGTAACTGATCTAGTATGTTTAAATTATCTCTATCATCACGTCCCCATGTCAACACATCGAGCTTTTTCCTCTCACGCCTGATAATCCCTTCTGCATCACAATTATGGAGCGCATGGAGATAGGCTTGTTTGGCATCATCAGCATAGCTCATATCATTGGTTACAAGCGCAAGTCCCATCAATGCTAATCCTCTGGAATATTTTGGGCTATAGAGGTTCGGAGTATTATCTAATAATTCAGCAGCATGATCGAGAGACGTATTAAACGCATCACGTGCTTCTGCCATATGGTTCAGCCTCACTTGAATCAGACCATATAAAGCATATTCATAATGTTGATTGCCGGGAGTTGTGTATTGGATGGCAGTTTCGCTAGCGGTACATGCGCATTCAAGTTGATCAGAATAAAGGTACAGCCCTGCCATAACACTATAGATGTAATTCATCACAATCGGTGTGCCGATATCTTCCGCCTCTGGCATGATGCTCTCAAGCAGATCCAACCCTTTGTCAATATCATCCGTTTGAGCATAAATAGCCGCAATATCTGCTTGATGCAAAACTTCCCACAGCCGATTACCAATATTTTTTGCAATATCGACGGCAACATCTAATAACTTGAGGGCATCATCATAACTCCCTAGCATTGACGCGGCATTACCCAACTTACCAATAGTAATACCCCGTCCTAGCTTATCTCCGACACTCTCATAAAGTTCAATAGCTTCGTGATAACATTCAATCGTTTTATCAACATCCCCCAATGCACCGTATGAATCACCAATATTCGCTAATGTAACAGCTATACCTTGTTTATCATCAATCTCACGCGCTATATCAAGTGAATCTTCGTAAGTGGATAGCCCTTCAAGCTTATCACCAATGCTATTGTAGACGACTGCCATATTGTTCAAGATACTACGCTCTTGTTTACGATTCCCTATAGTACGAGCTTTATCAAGAGCTATATCGTAGTGTTCTAGAGCTTTGTCATAATTTCCGAGGTTGCTATATTGCAAACCGCAACCGCTAAGATGGGCAACTTCGGCAGAGATATTGTCTTCGATACGGGTAAGCGGTAATGCCGACAAATGACACGCCAATGCATCCTGATATTGTCCAAGATCATCGTAAGCCATCCCAAGCATGTTATAACAGGTAATCTGATAAGACTCTGACAGATAATCAATCAAGGGCAAAATCATCTCGACAATCTTATGCGCAAATCCCGATAACTTGAGTGTAGTATAGATGGTGATGAGCATCGTAAAACTAGTTTCATAGTCATGCGCTCGTAACCGATGTCCATATTCTAGCAAGTACGGTTGCAAATCGCGGATAGACTGCCAATCACTAGGATCACCACGTAAATGTGCATAATAATCGGCGGCGTGTTTTTCGAGCATCAATCGTGTGAATGTGTTTTTGCTAGATTCGTCCGATGCAGGTGGCAAGATATTCATCTCGCGAAAAAATCGTTCACCTGCCGACATCTCTGTAAGATCGCGGTCATCGTCTTTAATAAGCCTGTAATTATAATCTTTATCGAATGGATGAAGGCTAATCGTAGCCGTCAGATTATTCCGTGTGATATATCGTCCACGCTCAAGACGCTCCAGAGTAAAAGAAATATCAATACCTGTCATTTCCAGATACGGGTCAAGTAAGTAACGAATCGCTGATTCATCTACGGGTTCATCAAAAACCGCTAAGGCTTGCATCACCATCCGTTGATCGTCATCAAGCATATCTTCGGCACTATCAACCCACTTATCAACAACATTATCAGTGTTTACAAGTGGATTAAAGTCCAACAGATCATCGACTGTCATCAAGGGACGGTTAACTAAAATCCCTACGAGAGCTTCTAAAGCGCGTGGATACCCATTCGTATATTTCATGATTTTTGCAACGGTTACGCTATCGGCATCGCGTAGCCCTAATGTGCCATCTTTATCTATGGCATGAAGGTGTTTTTTTGCTGTAAATTCGCATAACCCCATCGACAATGGCACAACCTGAATCATCGAGAAGAATTCATGATCCCATGTAAGGGGTACATAGCTGGTCATCAGGAGTTTTGTTTGATGGTCACGATTTAGAAATTGATGGATAAATTGTTTGACATCAGGATCATTAAAGTGACCTTCTGATGTTACGCTGTCCCCAAGATGATCCAATACGAGTAAACAACGGGCATCACCATATTGATCAATAAGATAGTCGATACGGGTTTCGAGCGCCATCTTCTGATTGCGCCATACACCGGTCAGTAACTCACGCAGGGAATTGCCAAATGCCTCGCCTGTTATTTCAAAAAGTCGCTCCAACAAAGATAACGTCTTATCGTTTGCATCCACATAGAAAATCTTATCGAAATGAGAATAGATTGATAAGTTCTCCAGCACCTGACAGATCAACGTCGTCTTACCCACTCCTGCTTTCCCCACAACCGAGATAACCTTAGTCACACTCTCATCATCAATCATGCTATTACAGATGGTTGCGATTTCTGTGTTTTGACGGTTAAGTATTAAAGCAGGATTTTGAGGTAGATTGCCAACGACGAACGGGGACTCATTACCAGCATGACGACGTTGTTCTAAGTTGTGAAAGATCGTATGAATACCCCTCAAGATTTCGTATTGATTGTCATCGTGTATAGCATGGGGGCTTCGTATCGCTTTATGAGTTAGGTCAATTTGATGTTTTAAGTCATTGAGGTATCGCTCAAGGTTTAAACGGTTAGGAGAATTTGTTAGCTGTGCTTGGAAGTCTTGATAACGTGCTTCTAAGTGATCAAGTTTATCCAGTAATTGACGTGCTTTAGACAAATGATCTTTTAAGCTATCGAAATAAGTTTCCAATTCATCAGTTTCAGCATCTATCTCTACTGTAAAACGTGCTTCAAACGCAGTCGGACAAGGCGCACCTTCCAATAAGATGGGGATAATAATGACATTCTCATTTTGCATCAACTCGAACCAATCGACCAATCGACGACGTTCTGAGTGGGTGATAATTGGAATCCATGCCCAATGTGGACTAGAGCTATCATACGTTACAGTATAGGTATGACCTGTCAAATAATTCGACAATGATGTGGCGATGGATGTCCCATGTGTATCCATTGTGACGAGAATATTTGAGTTTGTCATACCGCACCTGTTAATCATGTGTTTGATGTCTTACAAATAGTATAACCATAAACGATGACAGTAGACACATTTTTATACTATTTTATCGACTTGGCAAATACTTTGAATGCTCGTCTAATACCTCTATATCAGGTTGTGAGTGGCTCAAGGTTAAATATCGAAATTTCAGGGGGGCAATTTATGCGGATGGGAATACCCGTCATGCCAATACCACGATTAGTGTATTGAATCATATCTTTCACCTGATAGCGTCCTATCGAATATTTTTCACCCAGCCACGGCAAAACTGGTGCGTTACCGTCTGAGGTTCGTATCTGTCCACCATGTGAATGTCCCGATATTTGCAATCCGAAACGTCCTGTCCGACTGGTTTTATCAGCAATATCGGGTTCATGTGCCATGAGGACTACCGGAAGCCCTTCAGGAATTTGAGATGTTAGTTTTGCTATATCATGTTGGTCAGCCCAGACATCATCTAAGCCAGCAATCACCAGTTTTGCAGAATCGCGTTCAATAATGATATGCTCATTCGGTAATTCTAAGACATTTGCCTGCTGGAGTACTTCACGGGTACGCTCTACATTGGCAACATAATCATGATTGCCCAGTACACCAACCACGCCATCCATTGCTTGAAGTTGTGATAAAGCAAAGATCAAATTATCAGCTTGCGATTCGATCTCACCCTTTACGATAAAATCGCCTGTGATCGCCACGAGGTCAGGTTGAAGTTCATTCACAAGTTCAACAACTTCCAGCAGACGTTCACGATTTAGCCATGATCCCATATGCAAATCGGTAATCTGGATAATTTTGTAGCCGTCAAAGTTAGAGGAAAGGTTGCGGAGTGGAATACGATGGTCAGTTACATCTATCACATATGGGCTAAATGCATCGCCAAAAACAAGACTTCCAGTTCCTACCGCTATGCCCGTGGCAGCTGCTAATTTTAGAAATATGCGACGTGAGAATTTATTTGATGTCATACTTGCCTCTTTTTTAGGATATATCGCTTCTATCGTATGACAAAACAGGAGGTAAAATATTTCAAACGTGTAAATTATTGTGAGAAAGGTATTAGAGTGTATTATATGCGATTGGTATTTGTGAATTGAAAATCAAACGATAAACCACCAAAAAGCCAAGCCACCACGTAAAATGATGAGTGGGTAGAATACCTTAAAATCCCCATCATCACCTGATCTTTACAGCTTATTTCAAATAGAACATAACATAGAATCTGCTTTACTTCTGTGGTCTTTGTGTCCTTTGTGGTAGAAAATCCCCCTTGTCGAAAGTCGACAATTGAAAGCACTTCGTTTTGTATTACACTAATAGGATGTGTCTGCACTATACTCAACCGCTAAGGATAGAACATGGATCGCTTTCTCGCCGGCATCAAACAACTTGCGCCATATCTAAAACCCTATCGTCGTCATATGATCATCGTTGTCTTAAGCTCAATGTCCGTTGTAGGCATGGGTTTGGTCAGTCCGTGGCTCGTGCGTGAATTGGTCAAACGGATGAGTGGTGGCGAGGGTTTAACCCAATCCGTAATTTTTATCTATGCAGGCATCATGTTAGGTGCGTATCTCATGCAAGCGGCGGGTCGCTTCTTGAAGTCTTATATTGCCCACATTATGGCATGGAATATCGTCAGTGATATTCAAGCCGATATGTACGAACATCTGCAAACATTGTCCCCTAGTTTTTATGCAGACCGTCAAACAGGCGAACTGATGTCTCGCGTAACAGGTGATACCAATGATGTCGAGGCGATGATCGCCCATAGTATCCCTGATTTAATTGTGAATATATTAATGATCGTCGGCG
>Ga0070729_10003735_pt1 | contig 17260 bp, 13 predicted proteins | sample tdDd472_FD_66725 | JGI IMG/M metagenome (GOLD analysis project Ga0070729, IMG submission 66725) | Marine sediment microbial communities from the Atlantic coast under amendment with organic carbon and nitrate - tdDd47.2 | ecosystem: Environmental > Aquatic > Marine > Coastal > Sediment | place... | reverse complement strand
CAATACATCGTTTGCAAGCCATCTCCGTGATCAATCAAAATGCCGTTACCACATTCTCTTTTTGCTTCCTTAATAGCTTCCAGTTCTTCTTTGTTTTTGAGGGCGTCGCTATGCCCATCGCGCACACGTAAAACTGTGCCGGCAGCTGCGGCCAAAACGTTTACGCCTTCACGCATATGGGATATCGACCCGAGAGCAAAGTCTGTTCCTTTATGCCCGTCATAAGTCTTGGAGCCACACTTGAAATCAGAAGCTGAGTTTTGGCCTTCTTCAGGATCTACATCGACATAGTTCACTGCCCAGCAATCTTGCCCGTAGTGACACGCAGCAGGAAAGATGAATTGTGACGTTATATGATTTTCGTGACTTTTTGCATAAACCCTTATATAAGAGTTTGCGTAATTAATGGTGAAGCCTGCAACGGCTATATAAAAGAGTGCTTTTTTCATGACTCTATAAGAACAAAAAAACGCCAGAAACGCCAGAGTACATAAAAATTTGCCATAGCGGAGCAAAAAGGGTGAAAAAACAAATAATAGTAAATCAGCCCGAAGCTTATGTTGCCAATGTTAATGTGACTAAGGCGCTGGCCTATGATCCTATGTGCGTAGATCATGATCCCGATGATCCGGGGACGTGGAGTATGCTGGACGCGCAGAGCTACGATAAAGATGTTCATGGGCATATGGAATTTTATTGTCCGGATTGTTTCGATAAGGAGGAGGCTCTGGTTGGGTTAAATCCTCCCAAAATAGAATTTCAGCAGGTTTATAGGGCATATGAACGCAATCCGCAAACTGGCGCAGTAATGTATGGCGACAATGGTAAACCTCTTGTCACCGGCAGGCTTTATACGATTCCCAAGCATTTTGAGTTAAAAAATGGGCAAGATCATCAATGTGATTTAGAAAATCGTTTAGCGCGCTTATCTGAGCTTGTGAAGAGCCTTCATGGGACGGTGGATAGCTATCATAAGACTTATACTCTTGACCTGGAGTTTCTTAACAAAGGCATGCCGCCGCAAATACCCTTCGGTGAACGTAAGGGGCGCTTGGTAAATAAATATAATAAAGCGAGTGGAAGTGCGCGCAGATCTCCCGATCAACCTCTTGCTGTTAAGTCAACAGCAGAAATATCAGGTGTTCTTAATGCAACCGAGTTTGATAAAGGTCGGCGGAGTAATGTTTATTTTAAAAGCGGCCCCCGGCTTGTGCCTTTGGATAAAATGTATTTTGAAAGCAGTGTTGATATGTATTGCGCACTGCGTTTTCGCATGCTTAGAGAGTTTGGTAATAAAACAGATTTTAAAGGAAACAGGCTGGCTTTGTTCCGTTTTCATCCTAGTGGTAATAAAAAGGACTGGAGAAACGCAAGAGACGGCGCAAAAGTTATTCTGTCCAAGCCTGAAATAATTGAAGATTCACAAGGGCGTGAATTTCACGTTAGGACACATTTAAGGTTTGAAACGCAGGATAGTTTTAAAGTTTTTGGGGATGCTTATAATAGGGTAGATAGCCCTAAAAAAGCCGGGTTCCTGGTTTTCGGTGATCAAGTTGATATTGATCCTTCGGAGTATAAAAAAGGACTTAATGCTATTGATAAGCGTATGGCAAAACACGCTGAAGTGCATCTAGGTGTTAGTGTTTCAAGTGATAAGCAATTCGTGCAATGGATGCCGCCATCACCACAAATGAGACTTTTCGATGATGATCTTAACGTTACTATTCCTATGGCAGAAGACAGCGAGTTAGTTTTATAAAATAAATTTGCTTAAATCGGCGCTCTTAACCAGCTCTTCGACTTGTTCACGCACGTACTCAGCGGTAATAGTAATATCTTCGCCGCCGCGATCACTGGCGCTAAAGCTGATATCTTCTAGGAGCTTTTCCATCACAGTTTGTAAGCGCCGTGCGCCTATATTTTCAACGTTCTCATTAACCTCAAAAGATAAGCGCGCTACTTCATCAATTGCTTCTTCTTCAAACTTAAGATTTACGCCCTCAGTACCAATTAGCGCTTCATACTGCATAACGAGGTTGGCCTCTGTTTCCTTCAAGATGCGTTTGAAGTCCTCTACGGTTAGAGCGCGTAGTTCTACGCGAATAGGCAAGCGCCCTTGTAATTCCGCTAAAAGATCAGATGGCTTGGCATAGTGGAACGCGCCACTGGCAACGAATAAAATATGATCTGTACGTACAGGTCCGTGCTTGGTTGTAACCGTTGTACCTTCAATTAAAGGGAGGAGGTCGCGTTGTACGCCTTCGCGTGAGACATCACCGCCGCGTACGTCTTGGCGCGTGGTAATCTTGTCAATTTCATCAATAAAGACAATGCCGTTTTGTTGTACGAGTTCCATTGCATCGCTAACAACTTTGTCTTCATCCAAGAGCTTGTCAGATTCTTCGGCGATCAAAACATCATAGCTTTGTAGCACGCTCATGCGCTTTTTCTTGCGGCGCTCACCAAATGCTTTGCCGAACATATCACCGATATTAACCATGCCCATAGATGCGCCAGGCATGCCCGGTACATCCATCATACTGCCCATGGGGTTGGAGCTGTCTAGCACATTAATTTCAATTTCCCGGTCATTTAACTCGCCATCACGGAGCTTTTTACGGAAGTTAGTGCGTGTTCCTTCACCGGCTGTATCTCCAACTAGTGCATCAAGGACGCGTTCTTCAGCATATATTTCGGCTTGTGCGCGCACAGTCTTGCGCATGCCTTCCTGAGTTATATGTATGGCCATATCCGTTAGATCGCGGATAATGGATTCTACGTCTTTGCCGACATAGCCGACTTCTGTAAACTTAGTGGCTTCAACTTTGATGAAAGGCGCATTAGCCAATTTGGCTAGGCGTCGGGCAATTTCTGTTTTTCCTACGCCTGTAGGCCCGATCATCAAGATATTTTTCGGATATACTTCTTCTTGTAGCTCAGGGTCTAATTTTGAACGTCTCCAACGGTTTCTAAGCGCAATCGCTACGGCTCGTTTTGCATCATTTTGCCCTATGATATAGCGATCTAGTTCGCTTACTGTTTCACGCGGGGAAAAAGAAGCAATTACTTTTGGTTTATCAGTCTTCAAGCTTTTCATCTTTAACTCGAACCTCTTTAGTACTAAATATTAATGATCGATCATAAGTCATAAGGCATCTATGCGCGCTTTTAAAGTCCTAAATTAAGACTATTTAAATCATGTGGCTTTGTGTAAAGAGCCGTTTTGAAATGCCGTAATCCGATTTTACTAGATATAGGTATTCGCCCATGATACAAAATTAGAAGAAGCGTATTGTCTCCGCTCCTGTTACGTAATACGGGGCGTATACGCGAAAGTATAACTAAAGGTAATCTACCGATGCACATATTAGACTGGAGCATATTCGTTGCTCTTGTGCCTTTGCTTTTATATGTAGATCTAAAGCTTTTTAATAATGACGATCATATTATTGGTTTTCAAGAAAGCTTGATTCTGAGCCTATGGTATATCATTGCCGGGTTGGCTTTCGGGCTGCTTATCCTTTGGAATGACGGTAGTGAAGATGCGATGCTTTATTACACTACCTATGTCATAGAAAAGAGCTTGTCGCTCGATAACCTTTTTGTCATGTCGGTAATTTTTTCTTCGTTGTCCATACCGCGGCGCTATCAGCATCGTGTTTTGGTTTGGGGTATTATAGGCGTTTTAATACTGCGTGGTGTTATGATTTGGGCGGGCGCAGCGCTTGTGCATCAATTTAGTTGGGTCCTTTTTATCTTCGCGGCTATTCTGATTTATACCGGAATTAAAATGTTCTTTATGAAGGATCAAGATGAGACGGAAGATCTTGAAGAAAAAACGCTGGTTAAGTTTATTAAATTGCATTTTCATATGACAACGACTTTTCACGGCCATAGTTTTTTTGTGCCGCGATCAAAGATGAATGAAACAGAGCGCGCTAGCTATTCCGAGAATGTACGTTTTGTCTTTACGCCGTTGTTTTTGGCCCTTGTAGTTATTGAGGTTAGTGACCTTATTTTTGCTGTGGACAGCATTCCTGCTGCTTTGGCGATATCTACTGATCCTTTTATTGTTTTTACAAGTAATGTATTCGCCGTTTTGGGATTGCGTGCTTTGTTCTTTGCTATTGAGAATATTATTGATCGTTTTGAGTTCATGAGATATGCGCTTGCTATTGTATTATCTTTTATCGGTTTTAAAGTTTTTTATAATGGGCTCTTTCCTGATGCTCATATCGAACCAGCGCTTTCCCTTACGATAACGCTGGGCGTGCTTATAGCTGGCTTTGCTTTCTCTTGGATTAAGACAAAGGGGCAGGTTGTTGAGGAATCAGAAATAAAGATACAAAGCGAGGCGCAGTCAGATACTCATACTTCAGAATAAGGGCGGGATAAATCAAAAACCTGTGCTATAATGCGCGCTCTATCGGTTTAAGAAGTCTTTGAATTTCGTGGCGATGCAGGATATAAACGAAACTAATAAGCGATTTTTGAAAAATTACTATTTGAAATAACTATTTTTTAGGAGACAAGAACAATGCAAACAGATCGTTATTCACGCCCAGCTACTCGGGAAACCGAATACGATGTGGGCTTACGCAATCATATGCTCAGCGTTTACAATCGTATGACAGCTGGGATCCTAATCACGGCGTTCGTTGCATGGTTTGTTAGCAGCTCTCCAGCATTGATGCAGATGCTTCTTGGTGGGCCACAAGCTTATATAGTCATGTTCGCTCCTCTGGCAATTGTATGGTTTGGCTTTAAGCCAGCCTCCATGTCTTCCAAGCATCTAATGATGGCCTTTGGCGGTGTTAGTGTGCTTTATGGAATAAGCTTTTCAGCCATTGCTTTGGCTTATGCTGGATCTGATATAGCGCGCGCGTTTTTCATTACTTCGGCTATGTTTGCTGCGCTTAGCATTTTTGGGTACACGACCAAAAAAGATCTTGCTCCAATGGCTAAATTTCTGTTTATGGCGGTTATCGGACTTATGATAGTTTGGGTAACGGGCATATTTGTTGAGTACTCAAGCGGGATGCAGATGGGAATTAGCGCTATAAGCGTGCTGATTTTCGCAGGTCTAACAGCGTGGGAAACACAGAACATCAAAAGAATGTATAACGCTGGACATAGTGCAGAGATTAATAGCCGTTTGGCATGGTCTTCAGCGCTTAGCTTGTACATTAGCTTTGTTGTTATGTTTACGCATATCCTGCGTATGACCAGCAATCGTTAATGATTGTACGAACAGAATAAAAAAGAGGGGCGATTATCGTCCCTTTTTTGGTGCATTGTGCTTACGGATAGATTGTATCATTGCTTAAAGTCACAAGTGGTTCAGTTTGTTTGATTTTTTAACCAACTTTTATTAATTTCCGTATTTGGTGGATATGGTTTTTTATTAAGAAAATTGGTATGCACGTTTTCTTCAAATTGGGTGATATGCGCATTAATATTATCTTTAGTGATATACGCACCAAAAGTCATTTCTGAATTATTTCTCCCTAGGTTATCTGTCACTAGAGTTGCCACAGATTTATTGTAATGAACGCTATCAATCCATAGGCTTGGATTATTTGAGTATTTAATATCATAAGAGAAGTCGTAAAATGGTGTAAGATTTGCCAATAGTTTATAGGCATCAAAAAACTCGTTTTTATCCGTTGCCACTATATTTTTAACGAATATAGGTGCTCTTATATATATAACTTTAAAATTATGCTTCTGAGCCAAAAAGTTTATTTCTTTTATTATTTTTGCAATGGTCTCAGGCTTATAATCACGATACGCTGTCACACTAGCATAAGGTGGCAAGTTGTAAATAGCGTTGACGCGTTCTTGATTGCTTTTCCATTTTATATGTCCAAGATCAGACTCCCATCTGAATATCAAATGGCGAAAAAGCACGGCATTTGGTTCTCGAAAAAATTTATCCCAAGCGGGATATTGATAAATAGTCGGTTTCTCCAAGATTTTTTTTATATTTGAAAAAGTGTTTGCGTATAGCAATGTTTTATAAGCAAAAATTATTTCATTATAATTACTCGGATAATCTAGGCTCTGCGCAGATGACTGTTTGTAGCCAAAACGTTTTTGATTATAAAATGCGCCTCTTTCAACTGTGATGTAAACTGTATTAAGTTTTATATTGTGCTTAATAAGTGTTTTTATTCCACGAAGGAAACTTTGCATACCCTTACCAGGGTACATAATTTTACAGGGCTTGTTCGGTAATTCATTTGTATCCCAAGTTAGCATTCTTGATGTTCCAAAAGCAAAAGCATGGCATTTTTCTTTTCCCTCAATGATATGCCTCATAGGAGTCCAGTTAGCCGAAGCTGCTGGTGCTATTATGCGAGCTCTATTGAAAAAAATGCCGGACGGGTCGATATATAAATTTATCAGTGGCACCAGAGCGAGTACAGCAGCAACGGTAATAAAAAAAGCCTTTATATTAATAAGCGCACATTGTTTATCTGTCATGCTGGTATTTCCGTTTAAAAATCAAAATAAATGAAGGCCTCTGGACTATTCGCCGTCATAACTTTTATCAAGGTAAGACTAAAGACCATAGCATATGTAATTGATACTAGTATGTTTGTATTAATGCTAAAAATATTTGTTTTAACTTTGAGGAAAGGGGCAACATAATGTGCGCTCAGGTCTTGTTTTATACGCTCGTATCCGACGATTTCTAATACGTTAGGCATAAAGAATATAATATAAGCTGGAACAATTAGTATCGTGTATATTATCAACGAATTGTTTGTAATATTACTATCTGGGTTAAGAAAGCCGTATCCTCCGGTCATAGCGAAAATAAAATTTCCTAGTATTTCGAGGTCACTGGACCTAAACACAACAGCGGCAATAATCAAGAATATAACGGTTAAAGTTTTAGCGATGTACTTATGCATCGATAAATGGCTAGCTTGCCATAGGCGGTAAGCAACAAGGGCTAATCCATGCATAGTGCCCCAGATGATAAATGTCCATGCTGCGCCATGCCAAAGCCCGGATAGAAAAAAGACGATCAATATAACCTGAGTTAAGACAAACAGGTTCATTCCAGTCTGTGTATTACGCTTTTTTGTTAAAAAAGCAGTTATTGGTATGAACATATACTGAAAAAACCACCGTGTTAATGTGATATGCCATCTATTCCAGAAATCATTAATATTGCGGGCTTTATATGGAGAGTTAAAATTAACCGGAAGTTTGATGTTCATCATTAATGCAATGCCGATTGCCATATCTGAATATGCTGAAAAATCAAAATAAATCTGAAACATAAAGCAAATACCCCCGAGCCAGCTATTCACCAAGTCAAGAGAGGATGTGTCGTTAAAAATTGCATCCGAAAGATATGCTAGATTATCGGCTATAAGAATTTTTTTAAAAAACCCTAGTATAAAAATGTTCGTGCCTTTTAGGAAATTATCAGCATTAAAGCAATGTCGATTTATGTCACTGAATTGCGGCATCATTTCTTTCCAGTGCACAATTGGTCCAGCGATAAGCTGAGGGAAAAAAGCAACGAAAAGACTATAGTCCAGAAAAGAATGGCGGTCTGTTTTAGCGTGGTGGCTGTCAATAAGATATGCAATTTGCTGGAATGTAAAAAAGCTAATTCCCAGCGGTAGTATAATTTTTAGTAGCGGCCACTCCGTTGCTAATAGAAAATTTATATTCTCAATAAAGAAATCCATGTATTTGAAATAACCTAAAAGAAGTATGTTAGAAGTTATTCCAGTCCATAATAATGGCTTAGATTTTTTGGATCGTATTTTATTGGATATGACATAGTTAAACAGAATTGAGCAAAGTAACAGCGGTAAATAAATCGGGTTCCAATAGGCATAAAAGAACAAAGAGGCGAGAATTAAAAATATTTTAGATGAATTTTCGCCCAAATATTTGGGGCACAAGAAAAAGCTATAAACTACTAAAGGTAAATAAATAGCTATGAAAGTAAAGGAAGAAAAGAGCATTTAAAAAAACACTTTTACGTTTATTTGTGATTTGCGTAATTACCCATTGAGTAATACATTATTATATTATGAGGCATTATATAAATTATAAATTCGAAAAAGCAACAGATATATCGGACGCTATAGTTGAGGATATTTTGGGCGCTTGGAAACCATCATCAGATATTCTTTTTTCACGTGACGAAGCGTTATCTATCATTAGAAACCTTATCTCTGTCGAGCGATCCGAGTTCGCGATGAAAAACATATGCGTCCTTACTTCTAACGATAGCGTCATGGGTGTAACTTTGTCTCTTGAGATGTCAAAAGTCCAAGCCGCGCGACAAGCAAACATCTTTGGTATTCTAAGCGATATCGACAATAAAAAAGAGTTCATGACAAAATTGTCACGCTATAATCAGTGCTTCCAGTCTTTGCCAAAAGAAAATGGCGTTTATTTAAGTAAATTCTCAGTAGCTGAGCCATTTCGCAGGCAAGGAATAGGCCGCATTTTGATGGAGCATTTTCTTGACCATTATAATTCAAAACGTCCAATTTTTCTGGAAGTACATAAATCTAATGCTGTTGCAATAAGGTTATACGAGCAATACGGATTTAAAAAAGTCATTGATCCCAAGGGTAGTGAATATGACCTTATGAAAAGAACTCAACCAACCCATTAACAGATGTGTTTTCAAAAGGATCAATTTCAGCAAGTGAGACGGACGCATTCGTGCTGGTTTCCAGTTCAAGTACAAGATTTACAAATGCCATTGAGTCCAAAACGCCTATCTCCATTAATGAGGCGTCTTGATCTATTTGATTGATATCAAAATCTTTTCCCGCTTGTTGTACGCGTTCAATTGCGCTTAATACTATGCTGCGGACTTCTGACATTATTTATTCTCCATTAGGTATTGCTTTAATTTGTTACGATCGATTTTGCCATTGGAATTTAATGGCATAATATCCAATATATGTATAGATGACGGAAGTTTGTAATGAGGTAGCTCAAGCTTACATTTTTCTTTAATCATATCCGTAGGAATAGCCGGCTTAACAATAAAGGAGACTATACCTTGTGCACAACCATCTGATATTGGCCACGGGATGGCGGCAACATGCTCACTTCCTGAAAGTGTTCTTAAAACATTTTCTATCTCTGCTAATTCTACGCGGTAGCCTAGAATTTGCACTTGGTTGTCTAGGCGATCTAGATAGATATAACCATCTTCATCAGAAAAAAAGACAAGATCACCCGTCCTGTACCATTTCGCATTTGTTTTATGATCAACGAAAAAGCGTGCTTTATTCATTTCTTCATTATTAAGGTAGCCCGGCGTGATTTGTTCTCCTGAAAGACAGAGCTCGCCTTTTTCTCCTTTTGATACAGGTTCTAGATTATCATCGCAAACCATTGCCTTATTGTTACCAAACGGCCAACCAATTGGAACTACGCCGTTGATATAATTTGTTTGGGAGGCATTTTTATATTCATATTGTGTGAATGCTATTGTTGCTTCTGTTGGCCCGTATAGATTAATCACCTGACTATTTGGAGCTGCCTCTAACCACGCTTTTGCCAAACTTGCAGGAAGTGCTTCTCCACAAAACAGACCGTAACGGATTTTAGGATAGTTACCCGGCTCTAATAGATTCATTTGCTTCATTATTGCAACAGCAGATGGAACAGAAAACCATACGCTTATTTGTTCTCGTTCTATATACTTTTTAGGAGCTATCAACTCCATGCGTGCGGGTATGCATAGACAGCCGCCAACAGACCAAGATAAGAATATATCGTGCATTGAGAGGTCAAATGTCAGGTCAAAAACTTGAGTAAACCGATCATCTGAAGACAAATGCAATATATCACTTAAGCCTTCCAAATAGTGCTCAACATTGCTGTGGCTGATCGGTACTCCTTTCGGGGTGCCCGTAGTTCCAGATGTAAATAAAATATATAGCAAATCGTTTTCAGCTATTTCAGATAGCGATGCTTCATTTTTGTTGTCCGGTGAGGCAATACAAAGGGTGTGTATCGAATTTTCGAGGTCTTGTTTAATTTTGGATATTTGTGACTCGAAATTATCTTCGTATTCAAATGTAAGAAGTGTAAGGGGTTCTTCGATTTTAGATATAATTGGCAAAATAGTTTGCCAGCTTGTTATATCAAAAATAATTGTATTACAATCAGATAACTGAATAATATTTCTATTTTGTTTGTCTGGAAAAGACGGGTTTATAGGTACATATGTTGTCCCAGAAAATAAAGAATAAGCCACCCCTACATATGAAGTTATGCTGCGATCCCCTAAAATAGCAACTCTATCTGGTGCATGATCGCTCAAGGCGGTTTCAAATGCGTAACAAAAATTTAAAAGCTCTTTATAACTATACTCCTTGTTGCGTACAGAAATTGCTTTTAAGTCTTTATGGTTGCTGAATGACTGGTATAATTTTTTCTGCAAATAACTCATATTCTTAGCCTGTTGTTATTCGATTATAGCGTAAAATAAAAAGATCAGCTTTGATAGCTAAGTTTTGGAAAATATATAACCCACAAATTTTATCAGGTTTAAAAGGAAACGCCACCGTGTTTTCTAATTGGGCGAATCTGGGATATTGTAGAATTGATAATTGTCAAGCGAAACTATATATTGACAAATATTAAACATTGAAACACTATATGTAGTGTCTCAAGGGTGTTTTCTTCACTGGGGGGGACCGCTCTCAAACATTATAAATAATAAAAACTAGTAAACTTCACGATCTTTAGGGAGAGCAAAAGACTTTCTTTAAAGTAGAATCACTGCCCTTAAAATTCGGGGATAATGACATAAGGAGATAGTAGCAATGGATATCAAATTATTTAGCAAGCCAGTTTGCATGCAGTGTATAGCCACTAAACGAGAGTTGGAGCGCTGTGGCATAAATTTCACGGAGGTTGATTTAACCAAAGATGCTGGTGCGTTAGAGAAAGTGAGCGCACTGGGTTACATGCAGGCACCTGTTGTGGTCGCTGGGGAAGATCACTGGAGTGGCTTTCGTCCGGAAAAGATCAGTGCTTTGGCTGCTGAGAACTTAGAACTTGTAGGTTAATAGAAAGTCCGTCCCTCAATGGAGCCGCTCCTCGTCTATTTTTCCAGTAAATCACGTAATACGCAGCGTTTTGTCGAGCGTGTGGGGTTGCCAAATATGCGTATAGCTTTGCCAGTTAGGGAGGTCGTGCTTAAGGTGAATGAGCCGTATGTTTTGGTATGCCCGACTTATGCGGGGGATGATGGGCGCGGGGCGGTGCCTCGCCAAGTGATCCGTTTTTTGAATGATGCAGAAAACCGTGGGTTTATGCGCGGGGTGATTGCCTCGGGGAATCGCAATTTTGGCAAGCATTATGCGCGCTCTGGGCCGGTTATTTCGGCTAAGTGCTCTGTTCCGTATTTGTATAACTTCGAGCTAAGCGGAACGAATGAGGATGTGGTTAGAGTTAGAGAAGGAGTAAGAGGATTATGAGTGCAGTAAACAAAGTTTTTGCGTTAAGGGGAGAACAAGAAGATGAGTATGAGGGGCTGGATTTTCATGCGCTGAATGCGATGCTTAATCTTTATGACGGCGATGGCAATATGCAGCTTGATGCGGATAAGAAAGCTGCGCGCCAGTACTTTTTGCAGCATGTAAACCAGAACACGGTGTTCTTTCATAATCTGGAGGAGAAGCTTGGCCATCTGGTAATGCAGGGCTATTACGAGAGTCATGTTTTAGAGCAATATGATTTCGAATTTATACGGGAGCTTTATGATCAGGCTTATGCTATGAAGTTCCGTTTTTCAGCGTTCCTTGGCGCGTATAAATACTACACCAGTTACACACTCAAAACTTTTGATGGGAAGCGTTATTTGGAACGCTATGAAGACCGCACGGTTATGGTTGCTTTGACCTTGGCTCGCGGGGATGAAGCACTTGCCCGTCATCTGGTGGATGAAATTATTTCCGGGCGTTTTCAACCCGCAACGCCTACATTTCTTAATGCCGGTAAAAAGCGACGTGGCGAGCTTGTCTCCTGCTTTTTGTTGCGTATTGAGGATAATATGGAATCTATTGGTCGCAGCATAAATTCCGCACTTCAGCTTTCCAAACGAGGTGGCGGGGTTGCTTTATTGCTCAGTAATTTGCGCGAGATGGGGGCGCCGATCAAAAAGATCGAAAATCAGTCTTCCGGCGTTATTCCGATTATGAAGCTTTTGGAGGATTCGTTCTCCTACGCTAATCAATTGGGTGCGCGTCAGGGTGCGGGTGCTGTGTACTTAAGCGCGCATCACCCTGATATTATGCGTTTTCTGGATACTAAGCGCGAGAATGCTGATGAGAAAATACGTATCAAAACGTTATCGCTGGGCGTGGTGATTCCCGATATCACTTTTGAGCTGGCTAAGAATAACGAAGATATGTATCTCTTCTCGCCCTATGACGTGGAAAAAGCATATGGCAAAGCATTCTCGGAAATCTCGGTGAGCAAAAAGTATCGTGAGATGGTTGATAATCCGCGTATTCGCAAAACTAAAATAGCTGCGCGTGAGTTCTTTAAGACGCTGGCAGAAATTCAGTTTGAGTCTGGTTATCCTTATATAATGTTCGAAGATACGGTGAACAAGGCTAATCCGATTAAGGGGCGCGTAACGATGAGTAACCTATGTTCCGAGATCTTGCAGGTAAGCGAGGCGTCTGAGTTTAATCCTGATCTTAGCTATAAGCATATGGGGTCGGACATCTCTTGTAATCTTGGATCTTTGAACATTGCTAAGGCTATGGACTCGCCGGATTTTGCCAAGACGATTGATACGGCTATACGCGCGCTGAGCGCGGTGTCGGACATGAGCGATCTTGAATGCGTGCCATCTATCGCGCAAGGCAATAGCCGCTCGCATGCGATTGGGCTGGGGCAGATGAACTTGCACGGGTTTTTGGTCAGAGAGCGTATTTTTTATGGCTCGGAAGAGGCGATAGACTTCACCAACATGTATTTTTATACCGTGACCTATCATGCTATTCGCGCGTCTAATGCTATAGCAACCGAGCGCGGGGAGACTTTCGCGGGGTTTAAGGATTCTAAATACGCCAGTGGTGAGTACTTTGATAAGTATGTCAGCCAAGAGTGGAAACCTGCTACGCAGCGCGTTGTGGAGTTGTTTAAGAGCGCTGGCATCTCCATTCCTACACAAGAGGATTGGAAGGTTTTGAAAGCTAAGGTGATGGAGCACGGTATGTATAATGCGTATTTGCAAGCTGTGCCGCCGACGGGTTCGATCTCTTATATCAATAACTCGACGTCTTCGATACACCCGATTGCCTCTAAAATTGAGATCCGTAAAGAGGGTAAGATCGGCAGAGTTTATTATCCTGCGGCCTATATGACCAATGATAATCAGGAATACTATCAAGATGCCTATGAGATTGGGCCGGAGAAAATTATTGATACTTATGCGGCGGCGACCCAGCACGTAGATCAGGGTTTGTCATTGACCTTGTTCTTTCCTGATACAGCGACAACGCGCGATATTAATAAGGCGCAGATCTATGCATGGAGAAAAGGGATTAAAACTATCTATTATATCCGGTTGCGTCAGAAGGCGCTTGAAGGGACTGAGGTTCAAGGATGTGTATCTTGTAGTCTCTAACGTTCGCGTATAAATGCGTTGCTTGTCGCTTACGTAATAAGGCATACGCTGCGCTCCTCGCGCCTGTTTATACACAAACGTTATTCGCTACAAGCAAGAAGAAAATGATTTTATTTGATTAAGGAAAAGAAAGAAATGATAGCACAATCAAGGGAAAAGCAGTCTCTGGTATTAAACAGAGTGCAGGCGATTAACTGGAACCGTTTGGATGATGAGAAAGATTTGGAAGTTTGGAACCGCCTGACCGGTAATTTTTGGCTACCAGAGAAGGTGCCACTTTCTAATGATATTCAATCATGGAATACTTTGAATAGGGAAGAGCAACTCTTAACCATTCGTGTGTTTACGGGCCTGACATTGCTCGACACTATCCAAAATACGGTCGGTGCGCCGTGTTTGATGAAAGATGCTTCTACGCCCCACGAAGAGGCGGTACTTAGTAATATTACATTTATGGAAGCGGTGCATGCGCGCTCTTATTCCTCGATCTTCTCGACGCTGTGTTCAACGCGCGATGTGGATGATGCTTATGCGTGGAGCGAAGAAAACGAGTATTTGCAGAAGAAATCTGCGCTTATACTTGATGAATACGAAGCAAATGACCCTTTGCGCAAGAAAGTGGCTAGTGTTTTCTTGGAAAGCTTCTTGTTCTACTCTGGATTTTTCTTGCCGATGTACTGGTCGAGCAGGGGGAAGTTGACCAATACTGCTGACTTGATCCGCTTGATTATTCGTGATGAGGCGGTGCATGGCTATTACATTGGCTATAAGTTTCAGCAGGCTTACGAAGAGCTGACGCCAATGGAGCAAATGGAGATTAAGGATTTTGCGATCTCACTTATGCTTGATTTGTATGACAACGAAGTGAAATATACGCAAAGCCTATATGATGATGTGGAATTAACCGAAGAGGTGAAAAAGTTCCTGCATTACAATGTCAACAAAGCGATGATGAATCTTGGTTTTGATGCGATGTTCCCTGATGATGTGTCAGATGTGAACCCCTCTATTTTGGCTTCTCTTTCACCCGATGCGGATGAGAATCATGATTTTTTCTCTGGCTCCGGTTCCGCGTATGTAATAGGCAAAGCAGTAAGTACCGAAGACGACGACTGGGATTTTTAATAGCAGCGTTGTAAAATTTAAGGTTTGTTGAAATGATCCAAAGCGGCTTTGTTTGCGGCGGCATAAAAAAGCCCCCAAAATATGGGGGCTAATTATTATAAAATCTAAATGTTAGATTACAAACCTGTTACGCTACAAGCTGAAGCATCAGCAAGCGTTTTCTCGAATGAACCGCCAAAGCTATAATTCACAGTTGCTCCACTGCTTGCTACGTTAATAGCATCGCTCCAGCAAGATGCTTTTTCGCCGCCAGCTTCTGGCTCTATATTTGCCAATTCATCAGCAGTTTGATCTTTTTTATCGCCACCTGCTGCAGGAGTGATGAGGTTCAATGCCGCTGGATTGGGAGCGCCTGCTCTAAGAGGCCTAACTGCTGGTAAGCCAGCGATTGTGATGTTCAATCTGCCTGATCCCGGGTTAAAGCCAAAGAGCTGGTTTAAGAAGTCTTCTATATTAAGTTCTACCAACTCTTTGCCGACAAAGATTTGTCCGCGGCTATTTATCGGGCTGTCATCTGCGTCATATAAACGATCTTCGATAAAGTTAAGTGCCGTTGCTTCTAAGATCCTGCCAGTAGCACTTGGCTTAATACCGTCAAACATTGCGTTTATGCCGTCAATCACGATTGGAGCGCCTGATCCGTCAAGGAGAGTGCCATCTTCAACGCGAACATAGAAGCTACCCTCATTTTGGAAACCAGTGAACTTGGTTGTGCCAAGGGTGTTTCCAACAAGGCTGAGTTGACCGGTGGTTGGTGCTGAACCTTTTGCACCTTCTGAACCTTCGCTATCTGCATAATTTGCGTGTGATTTATCAAATACCATTCCAACAGGCGTTGCTGCAGGATCAGTGTTTGTGAATGTGTTAGGCTCTAATAGATTTGAAATATCGATGTAACCACTTTCGAACAAAGCGCCGATTGGGTTATCGATAAAGTCATTACCAGCAACAACAACGTCACCATTATTCCAGCCAAGCATTGCTAAGCCATGGGCTCCATTATCATAGATGTTGTTATTTAGGATTAATGTGCTGTCAGAACTGCTGACCTCGATACCATTCGTAGCATTAGCAAAAATATTGTTGTCATCAATGATCAGTGTATTGCCACCATAAATGTTTTTAACTTCAATACCGTTGCCGTTTTCTTGATAGTAATCGCCCTTTGTCCGGCCTTCATAGTCTCCATCGTAGCTACTTTTTGCCGATGGCATTGATAGGCCATAGCCATTTCCATAGATATCGTTATCTCTGATTTCAACGTGATAAGCCGAGTTAATATCTATGCCGTCATCACCGTTATTATATGATGTGTTGTTAGTGATGTAGGCTGTATTTAGATCAAAGGCCTTTATGCCGTCCTCGCCATTGTCATGTGTAGTGTTGTTATCGACATATAAGGTCTTTGGAGAGTTTATGTTTGTCGCATAAATTCCATTAGCCCAGTTGCGGTGTGCGTGATTTCCAGCGATCTCAACATGCGGAGCGCCGTTCACATAGATACCGTTATTGTGGTTACCGCCTGCAAAGTTTGAATAGATTAAGACATCGCCCCAATTATTGGTAACATCTATACCATTGCCACCGTTTTTAATGGCATCATTTCCCCAGACAAGGACGTTACTCCCAAGGCTGACTTCAATACCATTATCACCGTTTCTAATAACTTCATTGCCACCAATTAAAATTTTGCGGCCGCCATTTTCTACTTTAATACCGTTATTGTTAGAGCGTCTAATTCTGTTCAGGATAATGGTAGCGTTACCACTGTTTTCGATATCAATACCATTATTACCAGCGAACTTAATGCTGTTGTCACCAATTTGTACATTACGTCCGCCATTTACTTCGATACCATTATCACCAGAGCGTTTGATTTTGTTCCAGAGAATGATAGCGTTATCGCTGTTTTTAACATCAATGCCATCATCGCCGACAGACTTAATGCTGTTGAAAACAATCATAGCGTTGTCAGAACCATTCTCAATATCGATACCGTCATTTGATTGGCCTGACATATGGTTTGTATTGATCACTGCATTATCTGAGTTATCAAGGTTAATGGCATCGCCAGAACCGTTGACAGGAGCACCACCGACTTGATCGCGGATGATATTGTTTGCAATTTCAATATCGTGTGATCTTATGGCACGAACACCTGTTTGCCCGCCGGTTATTGTATTTTCTGTCACTGTTGAATTGGAGCTTGTAATAAGAACAACGCCTTCATCTCCAAAATTAGTGATCATATTGTTATGCACAGTTGCATTGTCAGTGTTATTGCCTTGGATACCGTCATCACTGACGCCTATGATGGTGTTATTATTCACATTCATGCGCTTACTGTTTTTAACAAAAATACCATCACCAAGAACAGCACCATCAGGACCTGTAGCGCCAGTAACGCAGTTATTATCAATTTCTAAGTCGTCACTTGACGAGGCCTTAACACCTGTAGTTTGGGCATCAATGATATTTCTTGAAATT
>Ga0070729_10003733_pt1 | contig 17264 bp, 18 predicted proteins | sample tdDd472_FD_66725 | JGI IMG/M metagenome (GOLD analysis project Ga0070729, IMG submission 66725) | Marine sediment microbial communities from the Atlantic coast under amendment with organic carbon and nitrate - tdDd47.2 | ecosystem: Environmental > Aquatic > Marine > Coastal > Sediment | place... | reverse complement strand
CAGTATTCTGACGGCCGTGTTCTGGCATACCTTTGTGAACATTGCCCGCAACATCGCGCTGGCGATCTCTCCAGCGGTATTCATGAGCTTTAATATGATGATCACCTTGGTGGCGCTGGTCATTATTGGCTACTGGCTGATCCGCCGGGAGAAGTAGCCGCCATCTATTTCGCCCAATAAACCCGCCCATAAAAAAAGGCCGCATCTGCGGCCTTTTTTAAAGCTTGTTACCGGCTAAGCGAACAAGTCCTTATGGTCGCCGACGAACTCGTCTATGGAGCGGGGAGGCCGCCCCAGCAGTTTAGTCATTTGCCCGTCAGCTTTATGGGTAATCATGCCTGCTGCTATTCCACCGAGCTCGCCGGTAACGGCTTCGACTCGCCATTCCGGAAAGCCGACTTTACGGAGAACATCGGCATAAGCATCCATAGGGGGGCTGACGTGCTTGTACTCCCGCCCGAGTACCTGCGTGAAGCGGTTGGCTACTTCACCGATGGTGAACAGCTCGGGGCCTGACAGGTCATAGCTTTTACCCTCATGACCGTCTTCAGTAAGAATTTTGGCAATGACTTCACCGACATCACGCAAGTCGGTTGCCGCAACGTTGCCGTCACCGGTCGGCATAACAATATTGCCGGTTTCCTTGATTCTTGGCGCGGACCCGACGAACAGCTGCATAAAGAATGTCGGCCGGATCATCGTATAGGGCACACCTTTTTCGCGAATGTAATCCTCTACATTGACGTGCATTTTGGTGACCGTAGTCGTGCAGCCCGGCACTGATTCCATGGACGACAGGTAGATAACTTGTGCTCCCTTGTCGGCGCAGGCATCAACGAACTGCTTTTCCAGTTCCTCCTGTTCTTCAACATTCGGCATAACGAGAAACGCTTTGTCGACGCCTTCGAGGGCTGCGTCCAGCGCTGCGCGATCGCTTAAATCGCCTTCGACAATTTCGGCACCGAGTTCTTTTAGTGGGGCGGCCTTCTCGGCGCTGCGAACCAGGGCCCGGAAAGGCACGCCCTGGGCGCCTAAATGTTTGGCAACTTCGCCACCGGTCTTGCCGGTCGCTCCGGTAATCAGAATCATGGGATGGTCCTTCTTGCTGTTTCGACAACGGCCGGAATTGCCGTATTTGTGCTTTGAACTGATTATGCCATGTCGTAGCATAGTGCTGGTAAGCCGGAACCAAGCTGCGCGCAGTACGGTCTATCATACTAAGTGCATTGGAGTTTCCGCTTGTTCGAGGGCGCCGGCCTTAGAGGGTTTATTGGAGGACTTGTTATGTGCCGCCTGATTTTGCTGCTGTGTCTTATCTGCTGGAGCGTGCTGGCGTGCACGCCGGTAGGCAGTGTTGCTGACAGCGAAGAACCTGCAATCGAGATCGACGGCGATAAAGTGGTCGGCGGCGACGGTGATGATGAACTGGTCGGGAGCCCGGGTAACGATCAGTTGAAAGGCGGCGACGGTGATGATGAACTGGTCGGTGGCTACGGTAACGACTTGCTGGCCGGAGGCAAGGGCGTTGATACCTTCTATGGCGGGCCGGGTGCTGATGTATTTGTTATCGATGTGCCTGCGGGCGGACAGTTTGACGAGCCCGACAAGATTTTTGACTTCAGGCCCGAAGAGGGCGATACCGTTGTGCTGCGTTATGTGAACGTTTCTGAGCGGCGCGCCGGCATGCAAAATATCTATGTGAACTCACGCGGTGAAGTCAAGATGGAGCTTTCCGACAAAGAGGGTGGCGGTCTGGTCAATGTCTTCCGCAGCGACATGGATGTCACCTACGAAGTCGACGATCGTGAGCTGCGGCTGCGCTTCAAGAAAAAATTCTAAAAGAACTCCTAAAACGCTCTTGCTGTTTAGCTATTAAGATTTTCATCTTCGAGCTTGTAGCGGTTCAGTATAAAAATACTGCCTGAGTGCAGGAGTGCGGGCGCGACGATATAAGCAATCGCAATCCAGCGATTCACCTCATCAGTTTGTTGCGGCATGCTGCCATCACTGGTTTCGACAAAGCCGATGAGTGACAGAAAGAACAGAAATAACGCGGAACCGAGTGCATTGCCAATTTTGTCGACGGCCGAATAAACCGATGACAATGCACCTTCGCGACTAATGCCGGAGCGCACGCGGTCGTAATTGATTGTATCGGTGAGTACCGAGTACGACATCAGAATAAAGCCACCATTAAACAGCCCTACTGCCACCGCCACCATGTACACAATCCATAGCGAATCCTGATCCGCGAGGAAATACGCCTGAATACTGATCGCGTAGAGGATCAGGCACCACTTATACAGGCGCATCTTGCCGAACCTCGCGGCTGCCCAGACAAGCAGTGGCATCGACAGGATCGAAGCAACCGAGATGACGATAATCCAGACGGCGATGACGGTAAGCGATTCTGCGCCCAGTCCCATCGCATAACCGAAAAAGAATAGACCGCCGGCATAGCCGATGCCGGCGCTGATGTACTGCACGATGTTGGCGGTAATCAGCGTGACGAACGGTTTATTGGCCCACGCTATTTTTAACTGATCAAGCAGCGGTACCGTAATTTCGGCGGGCTTGGTACCGCGGGCCGAAGCGGTACCGAAAAATACCCAAAGCGTAGAGACAGCAATACAGCCGCCGACCACCAGCGCCATATCCTGATAGCCCTGCTTTGGTGTACCGCCTGCAGCAATCGTCCACGCAATAATCTGCGGCGCCAATGCACCGCCTATCAATAAACCTATGGCCAGAGCAGCATTACGGAAAGATAAAATGGTGGTGCGTTCGTTCGGGTCGTCCGACATTTCCGACGCCATGGTCAGGTACGGCACCGAAAACATTGAATAGCCGGTATTTAGAATCAGATAGACGATTGTCATATAGGCGAACAGGGCGCGATCCTGAAGTTCGGGCACGAAAAACAGGAACAGGAACGACAGCGATGCAATGAGTCCCCCCGCCAGAATAAACGGCCGCCGCCGCCCCCAGCGGGTGTCGGTTTTATCGGAGATAACCCCGGCAATCGGGTCTGCCAGTACGACCCAGAACTTGGCGATTAGAATGACCAGTCCGGCCAGTGCAGGCTCGAGCCCCAGAACGGTTGTCATATACAGTGGCAGAATGAGCGCGGGCGTGTCGCGGAGTATCTGTCCGCCAACCTGCCCGGCACCGTAGCCGAAGTAGGCCGATATAGGCAGTCGACCTTCGGGCCGGTTACTAAGTTTGGAAAACAAGCGCACTCTCCCGCAAAGCAGTGCCAGCACCATAGCAGACTGCGCTACAGGTACAACACCGACCTGTTTTGTTGTGCCGGTTTGTTCCCGCTGTGGCTAGCTGACGGCTTGAATGTCGTCAGCGGCTGCTCGTTTGAGTAGCGGCACGGTTTTATGCACCCAGTTTTTCGGGTCGCTTCTGTGCTGCGGGCAGGGGAGTACACGCACATTGGTCAGCTTGGTGGCAGCAAGTGCGGCTGTGTCGATTACGCCGTGTTTCGAAGCGTATTCGACCGTCATTTTACGAACCTGAGCAAGCGTGCGATCGGACTCGACCAGTAATTCTTCGTTAAAGGGGGCCGGAAGTTTTGGCTGCGTCGTTTTTAGCACGACATAGTCTTCGTCCTGTACCTGATCGCGGGTCATTTCAACCAGCATCCGGTGCTCTTCCGCGCTAGCACCGCGGACTTCCTTGCCGTCGAGTGCTTTAAAAGCCGTGCCCTCTTTGGGCATCAGCATGATCATATAAATGATGCAATTCAGCTCGTCGACCGGCGTTACATAGGCCGTCACGATCTGCATCGGGTAGTCCGGCTGGTAGTTGGTATTGCGCGAGACCGAGCTGATGACGTTGTATTCCATCATTAGCCCTGAGGACTCGCTGTGATTGCCTTCGGCATCCCATGCCGCGTGAAATGCCTTCACGTAGGTGTCAGTCAGTTCGTGATCAACGATCGTGACGCCCTTGGGTAACCATTTGGCAAACTCGTGTATGTAGTGCACGTGACAGGGGTCGTTGTAGTTCTCATGCATCCGCATGTAGCTGATGTCTTTACCGCGCACGATAACGTCGCTGTGCCAATCGCCGGTGTCGTACTCCGGCATGATGTCGGGAACAGCGGGCCTTACCGATTCATCGAGGTCGCCGATAAAAATAAATAGCAGGCCATACTTCTCTTCTACCGGATAAGACGGCACGCGCGCTCGTTTGGGTGGCTCGGTCGGTGTTTTGGTTCCGGCGGGAATCAGTATGCACTTGCCGTTGCCGTTAAACTCCCAGCCGTGCTGGGGACAGGCGATGCCGCCATTTTTGCATTCGCCAACCGACAGCGATGCAGCCCGATGGACACACTGGTCGCTAAGGCAATGAGCAGCGCCGGAATCGTCGCGAAACAAAACCAGATCGCAACCCATGATTGTTGTTTTCAGTGGTTGTTCTTTTACGTCGGCGGCCAGACAGGCTGCGTACCAATTGTTGATGTGCATGAGTCACCTCGATTGTCTTGCACCTATCATAATATGTAATTACATATAAATCAAAAACGATCACGACACGCTTTTGTAGCGGCTTATTCTGGCAGAATGGCGTCTGATTTAGCGGGAATTCGATAATTGGCAACTGATCTGACACAAGGGCCGGTAGGGGCACATTTGCGCCGGCAGGCAACGCCGATGGCCTTTGGTCTCATTGCGATTATTTCGTTTGATGCCGTTGACCTGTTTTTCGTTGCCCAGCTTGGCGACATGCCGCTGGCTGCTATCGCGTTCTGCTTTCCGGTTATCTGGCTACTGACCAGCGTCATTATCGGTTTTGAGGCCGGGGGTGCATCGGTAATCTCGCGGGCTGTCGGTCGCAAAGACGATGTGGAAACAAAGCGTCAGACTACTGACACCGCTATTTTGTCGGGCCTGGTCATGCTCACGCTGGTCTGTATCGGGCAGCTTACGATTGACCCTGTATTCAGCGCTCTAGGCGCGACGGATGATTTGCTGCCGCTCATTCGTGACTATATGTCCATCTGGTATTGGGCAGAGCCACTGAGCGCGGTTTGCTGGATATGTCTGGCGTCGATGCGAGCGCGGGGTAACACGATGCTCGAGGGCCAGATCATTACGCTGGCTGCCATTATTAATGCCATCCTCGACCCGATCATGATTTTCGGACTGTTCGGCTTCCCGCGTCTGGAGATTGCCGGAGCAGCGCTGGCGACTCTGACCTCAAATGCTCTGGTATTGTTCGGCACGCTGGCGTACCTGCATTTCAGTTTACGGGTCTTCGCCACACCGTTTACTAAGTTTGCCACCTACCTCAAATCGTGGCGCGCTATGCTGCAGGTGGGTTTGCCGGCGATGCTGACGAACACTATTGTGCCCATCGCCAACGCGATCACTGTAGCCATGATTGCAGCTTACGGTGTCGATGCTGTCGCCGGTTTCGGTGTCGGTATTCGCATTGAGCCGCTGGTGTTGATCCCGTTTTATGCCCTGTCAGCAGTTACCTCGCCGTTCATGGGGCAGAACTATGCAGCGCAGGAACTGACCCGGATGCTGGACGCGCGGCGCATCATCGCGCGTTTCTGCGTGCTCTATGGCTTAAGCATTACCGTCATATTGGGGCTTGCGGCCGCACCGCTTGCCGCATTGTTTAGCGATACCGTCGCTATTCAGGAAGTCGCAACAACGTATCTATGGATCATGGCAATCAGCTATGGCGGCTACGGCATGGTGATGTCGGTGTGCGCCGGCTTCAACGGTATGGGCTTCCCTATGCCGGGTGTATGGATATCAGTATCGCGCGCGATTCTCGTGTTCCTGCCGCTGGCTTTGTTACTGAACTGGTTGTTCGGCCTGAACGGACTGTTTGTTGCCGGGGCTTTGGCGAACCTGTTAATCGGCGTCGCGGGCTACAAGTGGTTTGGCAGTCATATCCGGCTGCACCGGCGGCAGTTGCGGGAGCCGCAGCTGTACTAGTTGTTGCCCGGCGGACGAAAGCGCTGCGCGATCCAGTAGTCGAGGCTTACATAGCGGCCACCACCGGCAAACAGCAGCACCAGTAGCATGATGAAGTAGGTTGCCGCGAACTCTATACCGTTGTTCAGTACAACAAAGCTGCCATTCTCGGTAAGCCACTCATAGTTGCCGTGCTCTTTAAGAATGTCTTTGGCACGATCAAGCCTTTCGACGGCACCGGCTGTACGCTCGGTGGCAAATAAGCCGCCGCCCGTCGCTATTGCCAGCCAGCCATTGGCCCAGTGTGTTGTCGCAGCAACTGCCATCGTTACCAGTAGCGGTATCGAGATCCAGCGCACGGCAAGCCCGAGTAGCAGCAATATCGCGCCAACGGCCTCGGTACCTGCAGCCAGCGTTACCATCAGGGCTGGAAAGGGTAGCCCCAGACCCCAGTCAGGATTTCCGAACCAGGCAACGGTGCTTTCGAAATTGTTGAGCTTCATCGTGCCGGCCATCCAGAACACAGGGGCCAGATAAAGTCGCAGCGCTAACGGTGCCAGCCAATCGATAGCCCGGCTCGCATCGAGAATATCCTGAAGTTTTTGAAAGAGCTGCATGGTGTCTCCCGTTGTGCCCGTGCCTACGGAGCAATGCTGCCGAAAATGATGCCCAGTTCGCGCCATTGATTGAGCATGTCGGTGCCGGCCGCGATGACCTCGTCAGGATTGTCGTGCCCGATCTCGGCTGCGATTGCCAGCAGTACCTCGCGACCGGTGTGCGTCTGCTCCTCGCTGAGCCGTTGCAACAACAAAGCGCTGACAGGGTTCAGTGTGTTGAATACCACTTTTTCTTCAGCGTTCCGGTAAACCAGAAAATAGTGCTGTGCGGCCGAGGGTTCTGCCGGTTGCCGGTCAACGCTGATCTGATGCACCGGCCAGTTGTAGGCGAGTACCCAGGCGAGCGGCGATACGACGGGGCGTTGCTCAAGCAAGTCCCCGGCAGGGTCAACACCGGTATCCGCTTCAGCATCCGGGGCGATATTCAGCGCCGCTTCGACCCACTCGTAATGGGCCAGCTCCAGCATAAACGGCGGGTCGGACTCTGCAGGCTCATATTCGTTCTGCAGATACAGCAGGAACTCCTGCGTGAGTTCGGTGAATAGCGGTGTCTGGCTGGCATGGCGGCTATAAAAGTCGCGGACGATAGCCTGCCAGCGATCAGCACCGACGATGGCGTAGAGAATCGGAAAGCCGTTTTGCAGAAAGTCGCGAACATTATTGAAGAACAGGTCACGATAAATATCCAGGCGCCGCTCTTCTATGTCGGCAGGAGCCGGGTTCTTCTGCGGGTCACGCATATGTGCAGCAAACTCCCGCTGCCGTGCATGCAGTTCAGACAGCCTGTCGCTCATGGCGGCCTCCTGCGGCTGTTTGCAGTTCGATGATGCGATCGGCCTCGCCAAGTAGTTCGGCCAAAGGCGGTAAATTGAAATCACGTTCCAGCAGGGTTGGAGCAGGGCCGAAATGCGCATAGGCTTTTTCGAGCAGGTCGAATACCGGGTCGCATATTGGCGCTCCGTGAGTATCGACCCGCAGATCTTCCGCCTCGACGTAATGGCCTGCCATATGAAACTGAACGACACGTTCCGCCGGCATTGCGACCATAAAGGTCTCTGCGTCATAGCTATGATTGATTGCATTGACATAGATATTGTTTATGTCGAGCAGTAAGTCACAGTCGGCTTCTTCGAGGATGGCGTTGATAAAGACCGTTTCCTCGAGTTCCTGGTGTGGCGCGGCGTAATAGGAAATATTCTCCAGTGCAATACGGCGCTCGAGCGCATCCTGAACTTCGCGGACCCTGCCGGCTATGTAACCGACTGCCTCGTCAGTAAACGGAATTGGCATCAAATCGTATAAATGACCGTGGTCGCTGCAGTAACTCAGGTGCTCGCTGTAAACGGGCACGTTGTGCTCGTCGAGAAACGTTTTAAGTTGCTTCAGGAAATCGTGGTCGAGAGGTTCCGGGCTGCCGATTGATAACGAGAGACCGTGGCAGGCCAGAGGATATTCAGAAACCAGATCACGGAATTGACGACCGTAGCGACCGCCGACATTGATCCAGTTTTCGGGAGCGACTTCGAGAAAGTCGATTTGCGCGGGCCTGGTGCTGCAAAGGTCGTTAATCAGGCCGCGTCTTAAACCAAGACCCGTGCCCTTTAATAAGGGCACGGGTTTGGTCGGGTTACTTGACGTCTCCATCAGGAGTTACAAGATGCTGGTGTAATCAGGCATCGCCTCCGCATTTGCCTTCACCACATTTGCCTTCACCGTCTTTCTTGTCTTCACCGCATGAACCTTCGCCATCTTTCTTGTCGCCGCCGCATTTGCCTTCGCCGCAGCCGCCTTCGTGGCCGCCGGCTGTCAGGTAACCGCTATTCAGTTCCTGCATGCCGAAGATGCCTTCACCGGTGTTGTCTGCATTGGCGATGCCAGCTACACCGAGTCCGGTAACTACAGCCGCGCCAACAGCAATTTTCAGGGGATTAGATTTAGCCATGTTTCTGTTCTCCAGTAATGGTCGTGCAATTGATTCTGAATTGTTATCAGTATTATTCAGGGTCGGCATTGCCGGTACTGATAATGTGCCGGGCAACGGTTTTTCCGCGCCTTGCTTTGATAGCCCGCGCTGCCTTGGGTACGAAAACCGGGCTGCTGCCTGTAATTCGTCCCGTCGGTCAACTATGCAGGATTAACAGGTGGACAGCCAATAATTATAAAAAGTTTCCCCTGCATAGGTTTTTGCAGCCGCTTGCCGGGAAGGTCTCCTGAAAGCCTTGAAAACAGTACACCTTAGGTCAAGTCTCGGTCTGATATATAGGGGCTGATATTAGTGAAAACCGTTTGGCGTGCGGCGGCGAATAGTTAGTTGTGAGTCAAATACACAGGTCATTAATAAGGGCCGAAACTACAAGGATAATTCCAATGAATCAGACCACCGTTCAATCCGAAGTGCTTGCCAAAGTGCTGGAGCAAACCACCGTCGATTTCCCGGACTCAGTTCAGGATGTGCCCCAAAACCTGCGACCTGAAGCTATTTTGGTACGGGACGCCTTGCAGGCAAGAGGCCTGGAAACGCCTTTATTGCCCTCGGCGTATACCAGAGAGCAGCAGAGAGAAAAAATTCAAGCGCACTTCGCAGAAATTATGAAAGTGCTGGCACTCGACCTGCGCGACGACAGTTTGCAGGATACCCCCCGTCGCATCGCCAAAATGTATGTAGACGAAATCTTCTCCGGTCTCAACTACCGGAATTTCCCGAAACTGACTGTTATCGAGAACAAGATGCAGGTCGACGAGATGATCAAGATTAGCAATATCGATCTGTCATCAACTTGCGAGCATCATTTCGTTACGATCGACGGGCAGGCTTCGGTTGCGTATATCCCGAAAGACAAGGTAATCGGGTTGTCCAAAATAAACCGGGTAGTGCGGTTCTTCGCTCAGCGCCCGCAGGTTCAGGAGCGCCTGACCGAGCAGGTGCTGGTAGCTTTACAAACCTTGCTGGAGACAGATGATGTGGCTGTGCATATCAACGCTACGCATTTTTGCGTTAAAGCTCGTGGCGTGATGGATGCAAACAGTCAGACATCGACAACAGCTCTGGGAGGAACCTTCAAGGCCAACCCCGATACACGTAAGGAATTCCTGCTAAGCCTGCGTTAATGTCGATGCAAGAATAAAAAAGCCCGCTTCAAGCGGGCTTTTTTATTTTCTCAACCTGACGTTGCAGTGCTGCTGGCGGATCGTCGATATAGCGCGGGTGGACCGCTCTCGCGCATGCCAGGTAATCATCCGGCAAGGCGTCGACTGACTCGAGCTTGCGCCCCTCCGCCTTGCTCATCATGTGTCCGGCATGATCGCCCATGGCCATCCACGGTTCCCACTTCAGTACGTTGCTAAACGCTAAATCACAGTTTGCAGAGGCGGTGAGGGTATCAAGTGCTGCGTCAATACTGCCGTGCACAGTGGTGTACAGATTCAACAGGATGTCGGGTGCGTTCGGCTTGGGAAAACGAATCAGTGCTTCAACAGATGTTGGTATCCAGATGTCGCCGCCGCGGGTAACAGCCGGGCCGAGACTGCTGTAGTAGCGTTTGACCAGATCGCTTAAACCCGGCCCTTCCGGCGGGCTCAAGCCGTCTGCAGTCAGCCGCCGTACTTCAGGCCCGAGCCGCACATGGCGGACTTTGTTGGTCTCACCAGTGTAAGGGTTGTCAAAGGTTGTCAGCAGCTTGCCAGTCTGCAGGTCGGTGTAATAGGTCAGCTCGAAGAACGCAATTTTGAAGCTGCCATCGGTCTGACGAAAGAAGCGATGGAACATGCCGACTTTCATGCCGAACAGTGCCTGTGCCTCGGCCGCGACTACACCGTAACGGATCCCGTCCATCCACCAGATGACAAGGCGGTCATCGTGGCTGCCCGAAAGCCTGACGTAGGCGTCCAGCAAAGCGGCTCCGCCGGGTGCTTGAGTAGGTTGTGCCGACAGCGCCGCCGGCAGGAGGCTACCTGCAGCTAGAGAACAGACCAGCTCTCTGCGGTTGATCGACATAGTCCTGTGTTACGGGGAGGTCCAGGCGGCCACCATAAACATGGCGATGATCGAGAAGAACCCGACTGTCCAGACGATTGAGCGCGCCCCGTCTTTGTCCTGAATATAAAAGACACCGTGTAATACCCGGCAAAGCAGAAACACGCCGGCAACAATGTCTATGGCCACTTGGTTGCCGCCAACAAACTGTGCCGTCAGCACGGCGGCGGCGTACGGCGGGAACGCCTCGTAGGCATTTACCTGCGCCCAGTTGGCACGTTGCGGCCAGCCTTCAAGCTTGGCGAGCCACAGTCGCGGCGTGTGGTTGTTGTAGCCCTTGGCGCCGAATTTTGCAGCACCCACCCATATCAGCGGTAAACAGGCGACCAGCAGCAATGTCCATAGTGCGAATGTCATAACAGCATCCTTTGGTTACAGGCAGGCGTTAGTTGTTGCCCGCATCATCATTAGAATCATCCGGGCCGCGGGTACTGCTAAAAACTTTGGAGAATACGAGTGTTAACCCGGTAATCAACGAACAAATGGCAAACAATGTCTCGTAGCCGGTTGTTTGTTCGTGAATATTGGCGAAATGCAAATAGAGGCGCAGGATTGCAAGAGAAATATTGGCAACCGCGATTACCGCGACGAATATCAGTACCCAGAGCAACTGCCGGAACCACTGGCCGGCGAACTCGCGGAAGCGCGGCCCTAAAAACATTCTCAGGCGCACGCACACGTAATAGACGAAGCCTGTGCCAACGCCAAGTAGCGCGGAGACTATCCACACACCCATGAGTAAATTTACCTGAAGCGGTTCGGCCGAATAACGGCTAACGCGCTCAGGTATCTTCTTCTTTCTTTTTGTCTTTGCGTGTTGCCACGATAAAGGCGATCAGGCAGCCCAGCGCTACGAGAACCGCAAAAGCCGAAACTATAATGTCCATCTCTAAAACTCCTTAAACTGATGTGTTAACCGTACCAGAGATTTCGCCTGTTTGCTTTGTTGATGGCACAATGAACAGCGGGTTTTTCACAAGCTCACGGGAGAGTGCCTAGCGTGTTCCAACAACTATTCAGTTATGCCTTCCGGCCGTTCTTCCTGCTCGGCAGTTTGTTTGCCATTGTTATTGTCGGCTTGTGGACTTCGGTGCTACATGCGCCCATGGGTGTGCCGGCGGAGATGCTGTATTGGCATGGTCACGAGATGCTTGTCGGTTTTGCAATGGCTGCAGTAGCCGGCTTTTTGCTGACGGCAGTGGCGAACTGGACAGGTCGGCAACCGTTGTCGGGTGCGCCGCTGGTGTGGTTGGCCTTGAGCTGGCTGGCGGGACGACTGGCGATGGGGTTTGCTTTCGCCTACCCGGCCTGGGTGGCCGCCGCCATAGACATGTTGTTTCCGCTATCGCTGGCGTTTTTTGCTGGCCGGGAAATAATCCTGGCGGGTGACCGCCGCAACCTGGTGGTTGTCCTGATAGTTTCTTTGTTAGCTGTTTTTAACCTGTTCTACCACTTGGGCAGAGCAGGGGTGCTGCCGGGCGACGACAGAATAGCGATCTACCTGATGCTGCATTTTGTGTTGTTTCTGACGGCGGTAATTGCGGGCCGGATCGTACCGAATTTCACGGCGAACTGGCTGCGCCAGCAGGGTGTAGAAAAACTTCCGGCAACCTATGGCTGGCTCGATGCGCTGTGTCTGCTGTTAACCGCTGCTACGGGCATCGCGATCGCGTACCTGCAGTTTGGGCCGATACCCGGCTCATTGGCGCTGGCAGCTGCGCTTGCACACGCGTGCAGGCTCTTTCTCTGGCGCGGGCTGGCTACCATCTCCAACCCCCTGTTATTTGTACTGCATGTCGCCTACGTGTGGTTTCCGGTCGGGTATTTGGCGACCGCGGCGGCGGCATTCGGCTATGGCCTGCCCGCATCGGTGGCACTGCACGCTCTGTCTATGGGGGTTATCGGAACGATGATCCTCGCTGTTTCCAGTCGCGTAGCACTCGGGCACACCGGTCGGCCGCTGCTGGCGGCCAGAGCGGTGGTCGTCGCTTACTGGTGCCTGACTATCGGTGTGGTGCTGCGCTTATCGGGTGCCTTCGCCGCGAACTACCTGTTGTGGGTCGATATGTCGGCCCTGGCATGGATGCTTGCGTTCGGGATTTTCTTCAAGGTCTATTGGCCGGTGCTGACCGGGCCGCGGGCTGACGAATAGCAGTATCAGAACTGGTTCGATCAGTACAGCTAGCGCAGCATCATGCCGCCGAAAGCAAAATTGGCAGCGAGCGCCGGTGCGCGGTTTAGCCACGGGGCCACTATTTCCGCAGATACGGCCCACAGCTCTGCAGCCATTTCGCTGTCTTCGGTGTGCCCGCCCGGGCGGTGCGGATTACAGTCTTTAAAGAACCAGCCGCCGGCCCCGCTCAGGCCGGGTGCAGTCGCTACATAGCAGCTGGTAGCAGCGCCCTGAGGAACTGTTTTGGTAAACACCTTGCCGACTGTTTCCAGCGTCAGCGTTTTCCAGCGTGGCATATGGCGGCCGAGATTGGTCGGTATGACGCCCGGTGTCAGAGAGTTCGAACGTGCGTTGGTGCCCGCCAGACGCTTATTCAGCTCAAGTGAAAACAACGTGTTGGCGAGTTTCGAGTGCCCGTAACCGTAATTAGGCGTATACCAGCCTTCACCGGAGAGTTGGCCGAACATGATGCCCTGATCCGGCGCACCTCGGGTGGACTGGCCACTGCTGACTACAGCAACCCGGCCTTCAGGGGCCGCCTTGACGAGATCAAGCAGCAGGTTGGTCAATAAAAAATGCCCGAGGTGATTAATGACGAACTGCCTTTCAATACCGTATACCTGCTCGAGTTCGGGCAGTTCCATGACCCCGGCATTACAAATCAGCATATCGATCTTCTGATGTCCGGCTTTAATTTTTTCGCATGCAGCCACAATCGAATCGAAGTCCGACAGTTCAACAACTGCCGGCACGGTTAAGCCCGGCACGCTTTCACAGGCCTGTATGGCCTTTTCTTCAGTGCGCGCCGCGCCAATAACGGTTGCGCCGCGCAATGCGAGGACGCGCATGGTTTCGTAACCGATTCCAGAGTTGCAGCCGGTAACAAGTGCTGTCTTGCCGGCAAGGTTCAAATCGGCTGTGACTTCTTCGGCGGTTGATTCAGCACCGAACGGGCCTATGGGTGCATCTGCAGGCAATGGCAGTCGATCGCCCCCCGAGCAGGCCGCCAGCGGCACAACAGCTGCGGCAGTGCCAGCTTTCAATAAGTTACGACGATTGATTGACGGATTCATAGCGACCTCGTTATGCGGTTGTGCCTTTGTATATCACATGTAGGCGGGCAAGCGGGCGGGTTAAGGAGGCAATGGAGCAGTTATTCAAGATCTGCTGCGCGCCGTTTGCTCTCCCAGAATTTCCACGTTACTGCGGAGTAGACAGCGATGCCCGTGTCTTTGGTGAACAGCGGGCTGTCTTCGTTGCGGGCGCCCTGATGAAATGACCAACGGGTTCCAACGACAAACTCCCAACGTTTATTGATTGTATTGATCCAGCTCAACGTCAGATCCGTTCCCAGATAGCCACCCTTGGCTGCATACTCCGGGCGCCCGGGGGCCGCGAATTCCGGATCGACGGTATAAAAGAAATCCATGTATTTGTCAGTGCCCCAGGTCGGGGTGATCCGGAACTTGAGTGCATCCTTGCCGGTGGCAAACTTCTTGCGGTAGGTAAATTCCGGACTGAATGCCAGGCCGCGGTATTCCGGATCAAGGCCGTCAAACGAAAATGCCGGGCGCAACTGCAAGCCCAAAAACCAGTTGCCGCCTAGTGTTGGCTCGCGATTGAACTGCAGTTCCAGTTCCGGCCCGACTTCCAGCAGGAAGTCGAGATCCGGCATGCCGGTGCGGATATCAACGTCTTCACTGTCTACCGGAAAGTTGAGATCAAAAGCGAAGTCCAGCTTGATGCGGTCACGCCGGAATATTTTTCCGCGTATCGGATTTTCTGAGTCCTCACCCAGCCGCAAAAACTTGCCGCGATAGATCGGTAGCGGCAACGGTACAAAATTAAACTGGTTATCTTCCGACGCAGGGTACGACGGCCCGTAACGGCCGAAAGCGGCGAGTCGCATTTCCCACAGCGGCGCGCCTGCTTCCGTCGTTGTCAGTGGTGTGTCCGCCGGAACCGTCTCTGCCAGTGCGGCCTCTGTATGACCGGTTACGGGCAAGGCCGCTAGTGCGGCCGCCAGTAGTATGGCGATAAGTCGGAGATTGCAGAGGAGTTGCATGGGCATGAGTAGGGTCGGGAATCGGCAAGACAGGCAGGCAGTTTAATCTGCGCGCGGGCGTGTGTCGCCGCAAGGGACAAATTAGGTGCAGTGTTACCATCCCTTGGTCGGTAGCAGCATCGGGCCGTGCCGCCGCTCATGCTTTTGCTACAAAGCATGCAGCAGACGTCTCAGGCTTGGATAACGGATTAGGGGGAGTTAGTGCGATGAGCAGTTTTCATGTGGTCAATGTCTGGTGCGAGCCCGAAGCGGCAGCCGGATTCAACCCAATGGCTCATTCACTACTGTGGTTGCCGGATGGGCACCGCTTGGGCCAGCCCTCGCCAGCGTTTATTTTTGCACATGCCTGGGGCGGGTACCCGCATGACGATCTGGCGCAATCGCTAGGGCCGCAACTGGCTGACCGGGGTTACGGGTTTTTAAGCTTGTGTCTGCGTCGTCGCGGCGGCGAAGGCCAGCTGATGGCAATGCCGGAGAATGATCATCGTGACCTGAAGCTGGCGGTCGACTATCTGCACACCAACGGGTTTGAGGATATCTACCTGATCGGTGAGGAAGTCGGAGCCTGGTCGGCCTTGAGTTACCAAAGTGCAATGGCTGACCCCCGTGTTAAAGGCGTTTGTCTGGTCGACCCTGCCGGTGATCTACCCGATGTTCTGCGGGCCGGTCTGGGCGGCAGCGATTACGATTTAGTCGTGCGAGAGGCGGGTGTTGCCGCGCGACAGGGAGCGGGCATGGACTACCGCATCGACCGTTCGCCGGAGGAAGGTCCGGACATCGCGATGCAGGCGGGTCCGTTTCTGGCGTGGTGGGGCCCGGCGGCTAAAACCCGCATCAGCCGTAGTTACGCGGACACGCGCATACCGGTGCTTATGTTTGCCGAGTCCGAGGCGGTGCTGCCGGAGTCGTTGCGTGCCGACCAGCCGGGTCGTTTGGTCACCCGGCACTACGGGGAACGCGAGCAGTTGGTCGACTTGTTGTCAGAGGGTGCCTGGCATCTCGGCGGGGAGTTGTTGGAGAAGACCGACCTGAGCCTCGTCAATATAGATGTGGCAGACCGCAGTTTGTACGGGTTCTACTGGCAGCCCGATGCTGGCAACGGGGCAAGCGATGTTGCCGTGTTACTGATGCATGGTTTAACGAGCTCGCCGACCAGCACGTTGTTCCACAAGATGGCGCCGGTGCTCGGTCAGGAAGTCGCAGTGCTGGCAGTAGAGTCGCACCGCAGTGGCTGGCGCGGTCATGAAACCGCTCTGCTTGATGACGAACTCGGTGATCTCGACGGTTGGTTGGCTTTTCTCGCAGAGCAGGGCATCAACAAGGTCGTTTTGGCCGGAGCCAGCATGGGCAGCGCCAGCGTCGGTCGCTATTTGTCGGTGCGCTCGCCTGACACCGTGGTGGCGATTGCGCACTTGATGCCAACGGCCGAGTGCCCGGACTGGTTTCGCGCGGCCGCCGGCGACGGGCCGTATGAAAACGCTGTTGCGGCCGCCGCAGCCGCAGTTGCAGCAGGAGAAGAGTATCTGGTTGATATCGATGTGCGTCAGCCGCCACCGAGCCAGTCCGGCGGACGCTTCCGCTGGACGCAGCAGGCAGCGAGTTGGCTGTCATGGTGGGGGCCTGATGCCGACAGCCGCAACAGTGTGCACATTGCCAATGCCAGCGTTCCCGTGCTGTTGTTGTCGGGCACGACCGACAGCTATAACGACCCGGAACGTTTTGCCGAGCTCAAAGCTGCGGCTGTGAATGCACCATCAGTTGCAGAAGTCTGGTACGAAGGTATTGACCACGGACTTGCCGGAGTAGAGCGTCAGGTGGCGACGGATATGTTGCGTTGGCTGCACAACGAAGGGGTCTTGTAGCTCACAGACCGCGCTGCCACTCCTCACGCAGCTGCGCATCTTCCGGCCGCTGCATCGCGGTTGCGACTTGCTCCAGCAGACGTTCCTTGTCCCGCCCCAGAGTTCCTTTGAGGACCAGATAGTTGGAGGCGTGATCGCTGCGAAAGATTGTGCTGTCGAGCTGCAGTTCGCTGAGCAGCCAGTGCATCTCCTGAAACAGTTCCTGTTGGTTCAGGGGTTCGAACTCACCGTTAAAACCAGCCTGATAGCGCTCCATTCCTGTCGGAAAGCTCAGCACCAGCGTTGCCAGATAGTCAGGCTGTGCGGCCGACATCAGTCGCGCAGAGTTCTCTGCATGCTGCCGGCTGTAACGTTTGCCGCCCATGCCATTGAGGATCATTACAGAGCTGCGGCTGCCGGCATCTTTGATTTTCTGCAGGGCGGCCAGTGAGGTCTCGAAGGTTTCACCTTTGCTGACGCGCTCGAGGACCAGGTCGTCACCGGATTCACAACCGACGTAAAACAGGTTGAGCCCCAGTTCCCGTAACTCTGCCAATTGCTCAACGGAGATGTTGTTCAGATTGCGGGGCAGA
>Ga0070729_10003732_pt1 | contig 17272 bp, 8 predicted proteins | sample tdDd472_FD_66725 | JGI IMG/M metagenome (GOLD analysis project Ga0070729, IMG submission 66725) | Marine sediment microbial communities from the Atlantic coast under amendment with organic carbon and nitrate - tdDd47.2 | ecosystem: Environmental > Aquatic > Marine > Coastal > Sediment | place... | reverse complement strand
CTTCTCCTGCCGCATGGCATCGGGATCTTCGGCCCCGGAGATCTCCTTGCGGAAGATGATGTTCGCCGCGCCCTCGGAGCCCATCACCGCGATCTCGGCACAGGGCCAGGCGAACACGAAGTCCGCGCCCAGATGCCGGGAACACATGGCGATGTATCCACCGCCGTAGGCCTTGCGCAGGATCACGGTCACCTTGGGAACCGTGGCCTCGCTGTAGGCATACAGGATCTTGGCGCCGTGACGGATCACGCCCGCGTGCTCCTGGTCGACGCCGGGCAGGTAACCCGGCAAGTCGACGAAGCTGATCAAGGGAATATTGAACGCGTCGCAGAAGCGGATGAACCGTGCGGCCTTGTCCGAGGCATCGACGTCGAGCACACCGGCCAGGTAAGCCGGCTGGTTGCCCACGATGCCCACGGTTTTGCCGTCGAGGCGCGCGAACCCGATGACGATGTTCTTGGCCCAGTGCTCCTGGATCTCCAGGAAGTCACTGTCGTCACACACCGACTTCACCACATCCCGCACATCGTAGGGCTGACGCGGGTCGTCGGGCATGATGTTCTCGACATCGAACTCGGGCTTCGGCGGTCTAGGTGCCACCGGTGTACTGAGCTTGCGGTTGTTCCAGGGAATGAATTCCACGAGCCGTTTGATCTGCTCGAAGCATTCCTGCTCGCTCCGTGCGTAGAAGTGCGCGTTGCCCGAGATCTCGGACTGCACCCGGGCGCCACCGAGCTCCTCCATGGAAATTTCCTCGCCGAGCACGGTCTTGATGACCTCGGGCCCGGTGATGAACATCTTGGAGATCTTGTCCACCACGAACACGAAGTCCGTGAGGGCCGGCGAGTAGACCGCACCACCGGCACAGGGGCCGAGGATCACCGAGATCTGCGGGATCACGCCCGAGGCCAGGGTGTTGCGGTAGAAGATCTCGCCGTAACCAGCGAGGGAGTTCACACCCTCCTGGATACGGGCACCGCCGGAGTCGTTGATGCCGATCAGGGGCACGCTCATCTTCATGGCGTGGTCCATGATCTTGGTGATCTTGCGGGCATGGGCCAGGCCCAGGGAGCCACCGGCGACGGTGAAGTCCTGGGCGAAGATGCAGACGGGAAAGCCCTTGATGGTGCCGGTGCCGGTGACCACACCGTCGCCGGGAAGCTTCTTCTGATCCATGCCGAAATCGTGGCAGTTGTGTTCGACGAAGAGGTCGTACTCGTGGAACGACGTATCGTCGCATAGCGAAGCAACACGATCCCGGGCGGTGAGTTTGCCCTGGGCCACCTGCTTCTGGACAGCTTTCTCTCCGCCCCCCTGCATGAGGGTGCGGGTGCGGCTGACGAATTCGTTGATCTTCTGGCCGAGCGACATGGTTGGGTCCTCCCTGGCCATTGATGACTCGCTCCAGACAACAATACCGGGCCTGTTAGCCCGGCGTTAACAGGGGGCAAACTGTGCTACAGTGGAAGGCCCGGGTCAAGTCAATCTGGTCCGGATTTCGTCGCGGCCCATGGGGCGGTCATAATGAAAGCCCTGGACCTGGGGGCAATTGAGAGTCTCCAGCACGGCGGCCTGAGCCTTGGTTTCGACACCTTCGGCGATGATGTCGAGCCCCAGGCGGCTCCCCAAATCGATGATGGCGGCCGCAATGGCCACATTGCGATCATCGGTGTCGATGTCCTGGACGAAGTCCTGGGCGATCTTCAGGCGATTCACGGGAAGCTGTTTCAGGTAGACCAGGGATGAATACCCAGTTCCAAAATCATCGATGGCCAGGCTGATGCCGTCGGCACGAAGGGCGGCCAGGGTGGCGGCTGCCTCGGTGGAGTCCTGCATGAGCACGCTCTCGGTGATCTCCAGTTCGAGATGCTTGGCCTCCAGGCCGGTCTCCTTGAGGATGCGCCGGACCATGTCCACGAGGTCGGGTTCGGCAAACTGCCGACCGGAAAGATTGACCGATGCCCGCAGGTCCGGATACCCGGCGTCGAGCCACTCCTTCACCTGGCTGCACACCGTGCGCAACACCCACTCGCCGATGGGATGGATCATCCCGGTTTCCTCGGCCAGGGGAATGAACTTGGCCGGCTGGATCTCCCCCTTCTCGGGGTGCTGCCAGCGCAGCAAGGCCTCGACACCGACCAGGCGCCGGGTCTTCAATTCATACTGCGGCTGGTAGACCAGGCTGAACTCCTGACGTTCCACCGCCTGACGCAGTCCGGCCTCCAGTTGCATCCGCTCCACGGTGCGGGCGTGCATCTCTTCGCTGAAGAACTGGTAGCGGTTTCTTCCCCGCGCCTTGGCGGCGTACATGGCCATGTCGGCATGCTTGAGCAAGGTGTTGACCGAGTCCCCATCGGACGGGTAGAACGCGATGCCGATGCTCGGCGAGGTGTAGACCTCGTTGCCCTCGAGGTCGAAGGGCTTGGCCAGGGTCTCCTTGATCTTGCGGGCCACCATGACGGCGTCCCGATCATGTTCCACCACCGGCAAGAGCAGCACGAACTCGTCGCCACCCAGGCGGCTCAGCGTATCGCCCTTGCGGATGCAGGCGGACAGACGGTCGGCGATGCCCTGCAGAAGGAGATCGCCCTTGTCGTGACCCAAGGTGTCGTTGACGACCTTGAAGTTGTCGAGGTCGCAGAATAGTAGGGCGGCCCGGCGGCCCGTGCGCTTGGCCGAAGCCAGGGTGCGGCCCAGCTGTTCGAGGAAGAAGGCCCGGTTGGGCAACTTGGTGAGGGCATCGTAATAGGCGATGCGGCGGATCTCTTCCTCGGTGCGTTTACGGTCGGAGATGTCAGTCACCGAGCCGATGTAGCCTGACAGTTGCTGACGCGAGTCGAACACCGGCTCGGCCTGGACGAAGACCCAGGTGGTCAGGCCGCGTGGCCTGCGGAAGCGGCACTCGGTGCGGAAGACCTGGCCTTCCATCACGGCCAGCTGCCAATTGCGGGTGACCGCCTGACGGTCGTCGGGATGCACGGCCTCGAGCCAGCCTTCGTCGGCGGCCTGGGCCGTGGTCAGACCGGTGATCTCTCGCCAGCGACGGTTGACGTAGCGGCAGCGACTGTTGCGGTCACAGCGGAAGATACCCACGGGAGACGACTCGGCCATGATCTGGTAACGCCGCTCGCTCTCGCGCAAGGCGTCCTCGGCCAGCTTGCGATCGGTCACATCGTGGACCGTGGAGATCATGAGGCCCTGTTCGGGAATGGGCGTGTTCACGGCGCTGATGATGCGCATGGCGCCGTCACGACCCCGCACCCGGATGTCGTCCCAGCGCATGGGCTGCTGTCCACCCTTGTCGAGGTCGGCCAGCAGATTGCGCTGGATCTCACGGCGCTGGTCGGGATCGGGACAGATGCGGTCGAGGAACCCGGCAAGGTCGGTCACGCTCTGGCTGTTCCAGGTTCCGTAGATATCCTGGAAGCGGGCGTTGACATAACCCACAGTGGACATGTCCAGGGAGTTGATGGCCAGACCGATGGGCAGGTTCTCGAGCACCTTCTCGATGAACTCGTTCCGGCGGCGAAGTTCGGCCTGAAGGGTGCGATCGCCGTGATCAGACGGCATGGCGAATCCCACGATGCCGAGGGGCTTACCCGAGGCATCATGGAGGGAGGCATAGCGGCAGGAAATCGTCGTCGGGCTGCCGTCGGGCATGGTCAGCTCGACCTGGCGATAGGCGGAGCGAGGTTCGGTGTCCAGCCCCGCCAGCACCCCGCGCAACGAGGCCCGGTCCTCATCACTGAGTCCGGGAATGGGCTGGTTCAGCAATTCCTCTTGAGGCTTGCCGAGGAGACGACACAATTCGGGATTGACCGCCATGATTCGGCCCTGGCAATCAAGGGCGACAACACCCAAGGGCAAGGTCCGGATGAGGGCCTGAGCGAAGGCACCATCGTCGAATTGGCCGGCGGTCGGACCGCCAAAGCCCTGGGGTCTGGGTTTCAATATGGTCAGGCCTCCTTGCGGACCACGCTGTTCAGCGAGCACTTTTCCCTAGGTTAGAATACGGAATAACCCGCGGCGCCGCACACTTCCGGCGCCGCGGGCCCCAATACTTTCAACAGTTTAACGCGCTGCAGCCGCCCGCTTCGGGCTGGGCTTGGCCGCCTTCTTGGCCTCGTTGGCGGCCTCGAGCATGAGCTCCACCGCCTTGACGAGTTGAGGGTCCTGTCCCGTCAGACGCTCAACCGGCCCCAATGGCACAAGGAAATCAGGAATACAGCCCCCGTGCTCCTGATTCTTGTTGTTGCGATCGAGATTCTGGTCGTCACCCCAGACATACCAGCCCCGGAAGGGCAAGCGCACCCAACCACCATCGAGGGTCGTCCAGCCGCCGGTGGAGATCACGTTACCGCCGGTGGTCTGACCAACCACGGGCCCCCGGCCAATGGACCGGATGGCATGGCTGAAGATCTCGGCGTTGGAGTAGCTCGATTCATCACAGATCACCGCAATGGGCTTGTTCCAGCGCTGCATGGGCAAGCGCTCGGCGTCGGGGTAACCGACCTCCCCCCCACGGGGAACGGTGTAGGCGTGGGTGGGCTGGGTCAAGATGGTCAACAGCATGTCCGTGGTCCAGCCGCCGCCGTTCCATCGCACGTCGATGACCAGGGCGTCCTTGCCCGCGGCCGCCGCATAGAGGTCGCGTTCGAAGACCTCGACCTCACGCATGCCCATGCCCTGGATGTGGACATAGCCGATCTTGCCGTCCGACTGCTCCTCCACCCGGGCCCGATTGGACCGCACATCGGCGTCGTAGATCCGCTGACGGATGGTGCGGAAGGACGCCGGGCGAAGTTCGACATCGAACTCGTCGCCGTCGCGCCTGGCCGTCACCATCACCGGATCGCCTCCGGCCGCCACGATGGGCGCCCAGAGGTTGTCCTCACGGCCCACCTCCTGGCCGTCGATGGCCATGATCACATCGCCATCCTGCAGGCCGCCGCTGGCCCGATCGGAGGGGCCATGGGGCACGACCCGAGCCACCCGCACGCCGTCGTCGTCGTGGGCGGGGTCCAGTTCGAGGCCGAGCCAACCGTTATTGGCACCGCCCCCCCGACCACCGGGGTAGTAACCCATGTGCGAGGCGTTGAGGCTGCGCACCATGATGTTCATGACATCGGCGAAGTCCTGGTCATGATCCAGGCCGGCGGCCAGTTCCAGCGCCTTCTCACGTTGAGCCGGCCAGTCGATACCGTGCATATCCTCGTCATAGAAGCTGTCGCGCAAGCGGCGCCAACCTTCTTCCACCACTTGCTGTCGGTAGGCGGCGTGATCGATGGTCAGGCGCGCCCGGAAGGACGACGTCTCGAGCTTTCCACCAGCCAGAGGCACCCGGGCCGGCTTGCCGTCCTTGAGGAGCCAGACCGTCTTCTGATCGGGGCCCAGGTGGGCCGCGCTGGCCCCGGCACCACCCTGGGTGAGGGCTTCACGTTCCTTGCCGAAGCGGTCGACGGTGTAGATGTCCCGCTTGCCGCCAATGGAGGCGGCGTAGGCGATCTTGTCACCCTTGGGGTGGATGGCCACCACGGATTCATCGCCCGGCAGGCGGGTGAGGCGACGAACGCGCAGGTGGATGTCCTCGAGGTCGACCACGATGAGCTCGGGCTCGTCGGCCTTGTCCTCGGCCTTGTCCTCATCCTTGTCCTCATCCTCATCGGAATCGGCGTCCTTCTTGTCCTTCTTCTTGTCGCGGGTCTTCTCCCAGATCTTCCACTCCTCCTCGGACCGCTCGTGATCGGCGCGGGTGAGGTAGCAGAAGACCACGTCAGTCTGATTGCCGAATCGTTGGGTGTTCCAGGCCAGCATGCTGCCGCTCTCATTCCAGACCGGACCGAAGTCGTAGTCGGGGTGCTGGCTCACATTCACGGCATCGCCACCCTGAGCGGGAATCACCCAGATGTCCGTGTTGAAATCGGATCCGGTGGACACCGCGTAGGCGATCCACTGACTGTCCGGCGACCAGCTATAGTCCGGGCTGTCCCAGCCCTCGAACAGGGTCTTGCGACCGCCGCCATCGGCATCCATGACCACCAGCTTGCCCTGTCCATGCAGGTAGGCAAGCTTCTTGCCGTCGGGCGACCACGCCGGGTTGGTGCATTCCACGCCCGAGGGAGTCAGCCATTCCACCTTGTGCCGGCGGGCATCACGCAGCAGGGACTCATCCTCGTCATCACTCACCAGGAGGCCAATACGGCTGTAGGGGATGCCACTTTTCTCCTGACTGTCACTCACGAACACCAGCGTGTCAGCCGAACCGGGCCGGAAATCGATGCCGCTCTCGCGCCAGGGCGAAGGGATGGCCACGCGGGCGCGTCCCTCCAGCTCCCGGTTGCTCAGCACGATCTCACCGCTGACGATCATGGCGAGTTCTTCGTCACCTTCGGCCACGACCAGTTCACCGGCATCCTTGCCGAAATCCTTCACCGTGACCGCTTCAGTGAGCTGGTCGGCCGCGATCTCGATGTCCAGGCGCCTGGCCCTGCCCCCGCTGGTCTCGAGGATCCACAAGCTGGTCTCGGCCTCGAACACGATGCGGCCACCATCGGCGCTGATGCTCGCGTTGCGGACACCCTCGTCACGGAAGTCGGTGAGCCGGGCCTTGTCCGAGCCGTCCAGATTCATGCGCCAGATATTGAACGCGTAGGTGTCGTCATCCTCGGCCCGCCAGTAAATGACCTCGCCGTCGCCCCACATGGGATCGGTGTCATACCAGGGGTCGTCGGTGACCTGAATGGGGTCTTGCCCGGGAGCGTAGAGCCAGAGGTCCGCCTGGTAGGTGCCCCGATAGCCGACCTTGCCGAAACGCTGGTTGCCGATGGACAGGAGCAGGTGCTCACCGTCGGGATGCACGGCCACGTCCTCGGCGAAGAGGTCGAGCAGGCGCAGGGGCGTGCCGCCGGTGGCGGGAATGCGCTGGAGCTGGGTCCGGACGGGGTAGCGCCAGGGGCGGGCGCTGGCCAGCAAGATGTCCTTGCCGTCGGTTGACCAGGCCCGAGGCCGGTCGGTGGACGAGGCGAAGGTCAGCCGCTGGGGCCGGCCGCCTTCGGCCGGCATGACATACACGTCGAAGCTTCCCTCACGGTCCGAGGCGAAGGCCAGGGTGGTTCCGTCCGGGGAGAACACGGGGTCACGGTCGTAAGCGGGGTGCGCGGTGAGCCGTTCGGCCCGGCCGCCCGCTGTCGGGACCCGCCAGAGATCGCCCTGGGCCGTGAAGATGATGGTATTGCCGTCGGGTGAGATGGCCGGTCGACGGGGAAAGAACACTTCCTCGGCCGACACTGGGATCGTGGCTGCCAGCATGCTGACAAGCGCCGCCAGGATCAGAAAAGAACGCATGAAATCTCCTTGGCGCCGGAAGGTCCGTTCCGACAAGCATGGTCAGGGTTGAATGGGGAACGAAGCAGCATTACGTCAACGAAGCGAAAAGGTGTCCGGGAATCCTCAGAACGTGGTCAAGAAGAGGTTGTCAGAGCCCGCCGCACTTGTTCAAGCAAGGCCTGGCGCGTGAATGGCTTGGGGACCATCTGCCCGCCGGACTGCGCCAGAAACTCCTCCGAGAGACAAGAAGTATCGTGTCCGGTGATGAACAGAACCGGGAGGTCCGGCCGGCGCTCATTCATGCGCTTCCAGGCCTCGTGGCCCGACATGCGCGGCATCATGACATCCATGACAACCAGAGCCACCTCGTCGGCCTGTTGCTGGAAGACCTCGATGGCCGCCAGTCCGTCGGCCTCGGCCAGGACCTGGTAGCCTGCTGCCTCCAGCACCAACCGGGCAAATTCCCGCACCGAATCATCGTCTTCCACCAGAAGAATCGTTTCACCTCGGCCCAACTCCACCGCGGCCGCGGCCGCTTCAGGATCCACTTCCTTATCTTCTGCGGAAAGGGGCAGAAAAACGTCGAAGGTCGTCCCTTCTCCTTCTTCGCTCCGGCAGTCCACAAAACCCTCGAATCCCTTGAGGATCGCGTAAACCGTGGCCAGGCCCAGCCCGGTGCCCTTGCCCACTTCCTTGGTGGTGAAGAAGGGCTCGAAGATCCGCTCCCGATGATCAGCCGAGATGCCCACCCCGTTGTCTTGCACGGTCAAGAGGGCGAATTTCCCTGGGCGAGCCCAGGGCCGAGAAGCGCAGAATGCTTCACCTAGGTCCACCGAGGAAGCAACCAGATCAATGCGCCCGCCATCGGGCATGGCATCTCGGGCGTTGACGCACAGATTCATGACCACTTGTTCAAGCTGCCCCCGATCCGCCAGGACCATCTGGGATTCGCCACTGGTCTTCAAGTTCAACTCGATGTGTTCGCCGATGACACGCTCGACCATCCGCGCCAGACTTTCGAGCAAGCCATCGAGGGCAATGGGTTCCAGATCCTGGGGTTTCCGCCGGCTGAACAGGAGGAGCTGTTGCACGAGATCACGGGCCCTCATCCCGGCTGTCCGCACCCGATCCAGGTACGAGCGATTCTCGTCGTCCGCCTCCATATCTTCCCAGATCAGGTCACTGTACCCGTTGATCACCTGTAGCAGATTGTTGAAGTCATGGGCCACCCCACCGGCCAGCTGTCCGACCGCCTCCATCTTCTGCGCATGGCGTAGCCGGGCCTCGAGTTCATCGCGTTGCTGGCGCAGTCGTTCAGCCCTCAGATAGTTGTCCAGGACAGGTGTCATCCGGTCGGCCACCTCCTCGAGCAGACCCTGTTCCTGAGGACCGTATCCTCCATCACGGTCGGCCAGGACCAGGAGGCCCACCAGACGATCCTGAGTCACCAGTGGAACAGCCAGCACATCCTCGAGCTGGATATGTCCGGCCGGAAAGACGAGATCCCCGCTCTCCACCTGGGTCTGGCGTTCTTCCAGCGCCCGCCCCCAGGCCCCACTCCAGCTCTCCCGTGGAAAAAGCACCGGGTTGGGACTGGGCCGGCCATCGGTGCGTACCATTCCCACCAGCGTCGGGCAGACCAGGTTCTCGTCCTCGTCGATATAACCGAAGAAGCCAAACTTGCTGGCCGTGGCCTCCACCAGGATGTTGAGGACCTCATCGTAGAGCTGCGTGTCATCCAGGGTCAGGAACACCTCGGCGATGCGGTTGAGAATCCTCAGCCGGTGCGAGGTCTCGGCCAGCTCCATCTCCACTTGTTTCTGCCGGGTAATGTTGAAGATATGAACCACGACATGGCTGACCTCGCCATTCTCGGCCAGCACCGGCCGCAAGGTGAAGTCACTCCAGACCCCATCCCGGCAATCCTCGGCATGAATGGGCTTACCCAATTCAAACACCTGATCCGCCAAGGCCTTGCGGCTCTTCGCAAACGCCGGTGGATACGGCTCGAAAACGTCGGTCCCGATCATTTCCTCACGGGTCGATCCAAACCGAGCTGCATAGTGATTATTGGTGTCGACGATGCGATACCGGGTGTCGACCATGATGACCGACGCCGGACTGACCTCCAGGATCGTCCGAGCCGTGCGCTCGCCCATGGGCAGCGCCGACAACTTGCCGAAGTCCGGCATCCAACCACGTTTGGACTGGGAGTCGTGAGCCATCAGTCACCCACCCGGGATGCCACGCTCACTACTGCCCTCGAATCAGGTTGAGTGCCGATCCGGCCCGGAACCAGGCAATCTGTTCGGCCGTCAGTGTCTGCTTCAAGACCACGGTCTCCTCGGAGCCGTCGGCATGGTGGATCACCAGATTGACCGTGCTGCCCGGGGCCAGCGCTTCCAGACCACCGAGATCGAAGGTGTCGGTCTCCTGGATCCGGTCATAATCCGCCGGGTCGGCGAAGATCAGGGGCAGAACTCCCTGCTTCTTCAGGTTGGTCTCATGAATCCGGGCAAAGCTGCGCACGACCACGGCCACGGCTCCCAGGTGACGGGGCGACATGGCCGCATGCTCCCGGCTGCTGCCCTCACCATAATTCTCGTCACCCACCACGATCCAGTGGCGACCGGCAGCCTTGAGAGCCCGGGCGACATCGGGGACCCGGCCCACCGAACCATCCAGAGGATTGAGGGTCTGGCCCGGTTCGTACCCGGAGGCATTGACCCCGCCGATCAGCATGTTGTCGCTGATCCGGTCCAGGTGGCCACGGAACTTCAGCCACGGTCCGGCCATGGAGATGTGATCGGTGGTGCATTTACCCTCGACCTTGACCAGCAAGTTGAGACCCTTGAAATCACCGGCCTGCCAGACCGTGAACGGCTCGAGCAAAGCCAGGCGTTCGCTGCCGGGATCGACGGTCACGGACAGACCCGCCCGGTCACTGGGGGGCGCCTGGTAGCCCTCTTCGGCGAACACGAATCCATCCCGGGGAATATCGTCGGCCGGAGCCGGCTCGGTGAGCTTCACCTCGCGGCCATCCTCGGTGGTGAGGCTGTCGGTGCAAGGGTCGAAGGTCAAGCGGCCGGCCAGACCGTAGGCCATGACGACCTCGGGGCTGGCGATGAAGGCGTGGGTGCCGGTGTTGCCGTCGTTGCGTTTGCGGAAGTTGCGGTTGAAGCTGGTGATGATGCTGTTGGACTCGCCCTCTTCCAGGTCGTCGCGCTTCCACTGGCCGATGCACGGCCCACAGGCGTTGGTGAGCACGGTGGCGCCGATCTTCTCGAGCACCGCCAGTTGGCCATCGCGCTTGATGGTCTCGTAGATCTGGTCGGATCCCGGGGAGATGAGCAGCGGGATCTTCATGGTCAAGCCCTGATCCAGGGCTTGCTGGGCAATGTCGGCAGCCCGACCGATATCCTCGTAGCTGCTGTTGGTGCAGGAGCCGATGAGGGCGGCCGTGAGTTTGTTCGGGTAGCCTTCACGCTCGGTGTCGGCGGCCATCTCGCTCACCGGATGAGCCACGTCCGGGCTGTGCGGCCCCACGAGGTGCGGCTCGAGGGCGGAAAGGTCGATGGTGACCACGCGGTCGTAATACTTCTCGGGGTCGGCCAGGACTTCCATGTCGGCCTCGAGCAGGTCGTGGTTCTCTTCGGCGAGGGTGGCCAGGTCGGCCCGGCGGGTGGAGCGCAGATAATCATACATGCGCTTGTCACCGGGGAAGATGCTGGTGGTGGCGCCCAGTTCGGCCCCCATGTTGGTGATGGTAGCCTTACCGGTGCAGCTGATGGCCTCGCAGCCGGGGCCGAAATACTCGATGACGTGGTTGGTGCCACCCTTGGTGGTGAGCAGGCCACAGAGCTTGAGGATCACGTCCTTGGGTGCGGTCCAGCCACTGGGAGCCCCCACGAGTTTAACCCCGGTAACCTTGGGGTGGAGAACTTCCCAAGGCATGCCGACCATGACGTCCACGGCGTCGGCCCCGCCCACACCGCAGGCCGCCATGCCCAGGCCGCCGGCGTTGGGGGTGTGGCTGTCGGTGCCGATCATCAGGCCGCCGGGGAACGCGTAGTTCTCCAGCACCACCTGGTGGATGATGCCCGAGCCTGGTTTCCAGAAGCCCAGGTTATAACGAGCCGAGGCCGAGCTGAGAAAATCATAGACCTCGCGGTTGGTCTCCATGGCGGCGGCCTTGTCGGCTTCGGCGCCCTTGTAGGCCAGGAGCAGGTGATCACAATGCACGGTGGTGGGCACTGCAGCCTCGTCGCGGCCGGCCATCATGAACTGGAGGATGGCCATCTGGGCGGTGGCGTCCTGCATGGCCACGCGATCGGGAAGTAAGGCCAGGGTCGCCACGCCACGTTCCAGCTTCTGCCCTTCAGCGTCGATCAAATGCCCCAGGAACACCTTTTCGGTGAGGGTCAGTGGCCCACCCAGGCGCCGGCGAATGATCTCAAGGTTGCTGCGGGTTCGCGCGTAGGTGTCACGCACGAGTTGGACAGTCGTCGCGATGGCCATGGGATCTCCTCATTATAGGGCTGGTTTCCGGGGTGAAAATCACAGGCTCTCAGAATAACTCATTTTGGTGCAATCGCACCTATAGAGGGCCTGAGCAGCTCTTACTTAATACCATTGGCCTCCAAAAATTCAAAGACAGAACTCCTACTGAAATAGTGCCATCACTTTTTCCTAAAGCCGGAATATTGACTGTCGATCAATTGAAGGCATCACGTAGCCCTGAGGTCTTTTCGTCTGACTGTTTGCATTGGAGTCCGTCATGAAAATGAATCTTCGCAACCGTTTCCTGATTCCGACGGCCATCGCCCTGCTGCTGGCCTTCGGTGTCTATCTCGGTGTCACCACCTACAAGACCAGTCAAGCCCTCGAGACTGCCACCATCGAGGAAATGACCAGGATCGACCAGCTGGTGCTGGGCCAGGTTTCGAGCTGGATGGCTCACCGAGATATGGATGTCGCTCGCTGGGCGGACTTGCCCATCAATCAGTCTGCGATAGGCGATCCCTCGCTGGCTGGCGAGGCCAATCGTGTCCTGGCAGGCATCGAGAGTCACACCAAGGACTATGAGGGTATTCACCTCATCGGCCCCGACGGCCTGGCCATCGCTTCCAGCGTCAACGGAATGGCCGGCAAACTCAATATCAAGGACCGCGGATACTTCCAGGAATGTATCAAGACCGGTCAGCCGACCCTGTCCAAGGCCCTCAAGAGCAAGGTGACCGGCAACCCCATCGTGGTGGCCTGTCATCCCATGCACGATGCCCAGGGACGCAAGACCGGTGGCGCCATCATCGGCGTGATCGATCTCGGTGCGTTCACCGCCAGTGTGGTCGACCCCATCAAGATCGGTGAAACGGGCTATGTGTATATCGTGGATGCTGACGGTACCTTCCTGGCCCATCCCAAGAAGGCACTGATCCTGGACCAGAAGCTGGACCAGTGGGAGTTCGGCCAGGAGATTCTGGCCCGCAAGAACGGCCACATGGAGTACAACTTCAAGGGTGTCGACAAGCAGGCCTGCTTCGCCAGCGATGACAAGCTTGGCTGGATCGTTGCCGCGGGCATCGACAACTCCCAGATCTACGCCGCCAGCAACGCCCTGCGGAACTTCGGCATCCTTTTGACCGTCGTCTCCCTGCTCTGTGTCGCCGGTGTCGTCTTCCTGGTGGCCCGCTCCGTGTCCGGCCCCATCAACCGGATGATCACCGAGCTGAACGCCGGTAGCGAGCAGACCAACAGCGCCGCCGACCAGATCGCCAACGCGAGTGTGGCCCTGGCCGAACAGTCCAGCGAGCAGGCCGCCGCCGTCGAGGAGACCTCGGCCAGCCTCGAGGAAATGACTGCCAACGTGCGCAATACCACCGAGGCCGCCGATCGCTGCCAGGAACTGATGTCCGAGGCTCAGGGTGTGGTCCAGCAGGGGCTCGGCTCCATGCAGGAGATGGTCGAGGCCATCAGCACCATCAAGTCCAGCGCCGATCAGACCGCCAAGATCGTCTCGACCATCGACGAGATCGCCTTCCAGACCAACCTCCTGGCCCTGAACGCCGCCGTCGAGGCTGCTCGGGCCGGCGAGGCGGGCAAGGGCTTCGCCGTGGTGGCCGAGGAAGTGCGGAACCTGGCCCAGCGGGCCGCCGAAGCCGCCAAGGAGACCAGCGCCCTCATCGACGAGTCGGTCACCCATGCCGACCGTGGTGTCCAGGTGACGGAGCAGACGCGGACCGCCTTCGAGCAGACCGCCGAGAACTCCAGCCAGGTCGCCGTCCAGGTCGACAGTATCGCCACCGCCGCCCGGGAGCAGTCCATGGGCATCGAGCAGATCAACAAGGCTGTCGGTCAGCTCGACCAGACCACCCAGGGTGCGGCCGCCAACGCCGAGGAATCGGCCTCGTCGGCCGAGGAACTGTCGGCCCAGGCCAGCCAGCTCCGCTCGGTGGTGGGACAGCTCCACGGCCTGGTCAGTGGTGAAGGCGTTGCCGCCGGCAACCTGGATCCCCAGGACTACAAGCTCCACGCCATCGCCGACAGCGGCGCCAGCTACGAGCCCGAACGAGTGGAAATCTGATCGGTCATCCTTGACCGTCATCAGCTTCCGCGCCAACTTGGACGCCGCCTGCCCTTCGCAGGTGGCGTCCTTGTTTCTCCCTGGAGGTGGCCTCGTGAAACCGCAACTGCTGGCCCTGATCACCGCCGTGGCCTGGGGCCTGGGCGGCTACTTCGAGAAGAAGGGATTGCACCTCGGGAATCTTCCTCCCCAGGTGGGGATCACCTTACGCACGGCGGTGGCGCTGGTGGTCCTGGGTGCGGTGAGCTGGCCGCATCTGCGACTGATCCCCCAGGCCGGCGGCAAGGCGCTGATCTACCTCATCATTGGTGGTGGTGTGGTGGCTGGGTCGGTGGGAATGCTCTGCTTCTATGCTGCCCTCAAAGGCGCGCCCTTGAACCGCGTGATGCCCATCGCGTTCACCTCACCGCTGTTCGGAGTGCTGGCAGCCGTGCTACTCGGTGGTGAACCGCTGACCATCAAGACAGCCCTGGGCATGGTGATGACCGTGGGCGGGATCGTGCTGCTGACCTTGTAGGGTCAAGCGTCCGCCCGATCGGGTCGAACAGGCAACTCCACGGTGAACGTACTGCCCTGCCCCACCTCGCTGTCGACCTTGATATGGCCGCCGTGGTCCTGGGCAATCCGGGCCGCTGTCACCAGCCCCCAGCCCAGATGGACCCGGTCGCTATCGGTGCGAAACCCCGGCTCGAACAGGCCCGTCAAATCCTCCGCTGGAATCCCCCGCCCGGTGTCGGCGATGGACACGGTCACCCAACCCGGCCTGATCACGGTGGTGCTGACAACCAGCAAACCACGGCCGGCCATGGCCTGGACGGCGTTCTGGATCAGCGAGAGAAAAAGCTGATTGAGCTGACTGGGATAGCAGAGGATCCGCGGAATTTCACCGTAATGACGCTCCAGGCGTACGTCTTCCCAGTTGGCGTCGCACATCACCGTGATGGTGGTGTCCAGCAACTCGTGGAGATCCGCTTCCTGGAGATCGGCCCGGTCCAGGGAAGTGAATCGCTTCAGGCCGCCCAGGAGTTCCTGGAGGCGAGCCGTGGCCACGGCCGTGCTGCGACTACTCTGATCGAGGGCGTTGAGCGCTCGTTGCAGCCGGGGATCCTCCGTCTGCTCGTGGGGCAACCCATCGCGCACCAACGAGGCGCTACGGCTGGTCAGGTCGCTGCCCGAGACCAGCGCCCCCAGCGGCGAGTTGAGCTCATGGGCCAGACCGGCCACCAGACGACCGAGGCTGGCCATCTTCTCCGACCGGATGATCCGTTCACGAGCTTGCTCCAGCTCTTTTTCGGCGGCGCGTCGGGCAGAGATATCGCTGATGGTGCCCACCATGCGCCGCGGCTGCTGGTCGTCTGTCCACTCCACGGTCCGGCCCTTGATCTGGACCCAGGCATGGGATCCGTCTCGCCGCTTCAGCCTGGCCTCGAAAAAGGAGTCCTTACCCTCTCGATGCTTCTGGTTGAACATCCTGTCCACGGCCTCCATGTCGACACCTTCCATCTTGGTGTTGACCTCGGCCATGGTGACGGGCTTCTCCTCTGGAGAATAACCCAGGATGGCGGCGAATCGATCACTGCAGTAGAACGCCCCGGTGGGGACATCGACATCCCAGATTCCATCGTTGGCGGCATCGAGGGCCAGGGCCAGGCGTTCCTCACTCTCACGCAGGGCGAGTTCCGCTTCCTCGCGCCGGGCGATGTCGGCTTCCAGCGCATGCTGCATGTTGCGGAAACTGTCCGCCAGCTGACCCAGGTCGTCCCGGGACCTGTAATCGATCTCCTGATCCAGATCGCCCTGGGCAATGGCCCCGGCGGCCTGGCTCAGCTTGCGCAATGGGTGAACGATGGAAAGGATCGCCGTGGCCGCCATGAACACCAGGATGAGCACCGCCACGCCGACGAAGATCATGCTCTGGTGCATGCGATTGGCCATGTGCTCACGGGCATCGGTCATGGCGGTACGCATGTTCATGACCTGGGTGCTGGTGAGGCCATCGAGCTGGGCCCGAAGCTCCTCATAATCGCGGTTCATGTTCCCGGCCGACACCAGGATCTGAGGGTCCACGACGGCCACATCATCCTGGGCAATGAGCTGGAGGGTGACCTGACGAGCCAGGGCCAGGAAACGCTCGAAGGTGGTGGTCAGTTCGGCGAGCTGGGCAGGATCCACAGAAGGAACCTGGCGGCCGGCTTCCAGCAATTCCCGAAAACGGTCGGCCATACGATCGATCTCTTCGACCATCTCGGCATCGCTGAGGCTGACGGCCGTATCCAGACCGTGACGGATTCTCATGGCCTCGGTTTCCAGGCCATGACTCAGATTCACCGCCGTGAAGAACTCGGACTGCAGGCGCGACACCAGCTGGTTGGTCGTCCGGAAATTAGAAAAACCGATGGCGAACATCACCGCAAAGGTCACCGCGGTCAGCACAGGCAAGGCCATGATACGGGTGGTGAAACGCACGCGGTGCTCCTCTGACGGCAGATCAGTCGAGGGTGACGATTTTCAGGCCGGAATGATCGGCATCCAGGGGCAGATACCCGATGGCGCCGGGCGTCGTGCGGAGATAGTCGGCGAGGTCTTCGCTGGTATCGAAGGAAGGGGGCGGCTGACCCTTGCCCGTGTACACCATGCGCTTCCAGTAGACACTGAAACTCTCCTCCGACCGTTCCAGGATCTCGTTGATGAATTGCTCCTGCACGGGCGGCACATGCAACATCACCGGTTTGATCGACAGACCGCCGTCCCATCGTTTGGCCTTGCCCAGGAAGATCCGCTGGATCTGACGCTGGGACAGAACGCTCGAAGGGACCTGCTCATTGGCCACCAGGACCAGGCTCACCGGAGCCTCGTCCTCGGCATGCGCCACCATGGTCCAGGCGGCGACCAGGAGCGCCAGGACCAGGCTCGTGAACAGTTTTCTCAGGCGGCGTCTCATGCTTCCAACCCGCTAGAAGTGAAAAGTCGTCTTGGCCGTCCAGACGCGCCAGCGCTGCTGGGCGACCTCTCCCTCGGGCAGATCGACCTTGTCGGCCAGGGCGGCCCCGTCCATGTGATGGTACTCGAACTTGATCAACCAGAAATCATTGATGTCGGCGCGGACGGCCAGGGCCAGATCGTTCTGCCAGGCATAGTAGTCGGGCAGGCCGACGGCCTCGAAGTCATCGCCGTTGCGATCGGTATCGTCGGGAATGAAGGACGAGAAGTAACTCTGAAAGGCCCAGTGCTTGTTCAACCGGTAATCGACTCCGGCATACCAGCCGATGCTCGTGATCTTGCCCATGCGCTGGCGGGAAAACTCCGAGGCCAGGGTCCAGTGATTGCGGTGAAACTCCAGGGAGCCGGTGAAGATCTCGTTCA
>Ga0070729_10003730_pt1 | contig 17280 bp, 16 predicted proteins | sample tdDd472_FD_66725 | JGI IMG/M metagenome (GOLD analysis project Ga0070729, IMG submission 66725) | Marine sediment microbial communities from the Atlantic coast under amendment with organic carbon and nitrate - tdDd47.2 | ecosystem: Environmental > Aquatic > Marine > Coastal > Sediment | place... | reverse complement strand
CTTTCTTTATCCTATATTACGTTTACTGGTTTACCAATAAGAAAAATAAATTGGGCTATATGCTCGGTCTATTTTTCGTTTTGATCTTTGGTTTCCGACTCTATATGGAGCAATTCAAACGTAGTCAAGGAGGGTTTGAGGAGGCTTTTGCAGGTGCCTTAAGTACAGGTCAGCTGTTAAGTATTCCTTTTATTTTGATTGGTCTTTTCTTAATGTTCCGACCAGCACCTGCTATCAAACGATAGTTTAACTCCTTTAATGCTTTAAGTACTAATTCAGATGGTACTGATAATTGATATTTACAAAACTAAATTTTGCCGAAACCGGGTTTTGCCATTGCGCTAAATTCGGTTCGTTTTTTAATACCATACAATAAGTCTGTATCTTTGAGCTTTTAGATTAGGTGTCTTATTTTCTAAAACAATGACGATTGATTTATGAGTAAAAGGATAATTTGGTCAGCCATTCTCATAGCTGTAATCTCTTGCGGCAACCAAAGCTCACGTAGTATGCCTCATGTTGATGATTTAAACCTGGTGGATTTTGATGGTACAATAGAGGATTATACTTTGGGTTATGACCTCACTGCTCCCAACAAGCGCTTAAAGCTATCCAAAAAATTAGAAGAGATTTCGGGTCTTAGTCTAAGTAGGGATGGACAGTATTTAGTTGCAGTGGAAGATGAGAATGGAAAGATTTACATCCTCGATAAGAAAACGGGCGAGATTCAAGAAGATTTCAACTTTTGGAAGCCGGGAGATTATGAAGGGGTGGAAGTGGTCGGCTCCGATATATATGTATTGAAAAGTTCTGGTACCATCTACCGGGTAACCCAAGCCGGGAAGAAAGACCAAGCCGTAGAAAAATTCAATGGCTTTTTGGATAGTGACAATGATGTAGAAGGCTTAGCTTATGATCCGATTAAGCACCGCCTGTTGTTGGCTTGTAAGGCAAAAGCGGGAAAGGGGGAAGCATTCCAAGGCAAAAAAAGCATCTATGCCTTTGACCTCAATACATTGACACTTCAACCCGAACCAGCTTTTGTGATTAGTATAGCCGATATTCATGCCTACCTAGATACAGCACCCGCTATTCGGAAGTTGAATAAATTGGCAGAAATGTTCCAGCCAGGTACTGAGCTTACCTTTGCCCCTTCAGCTGTTGCTATTCATCCAATTACGGGAGATATTCATATATTATCTTCTGTCGGAAAAGTACTAATGGTCATTAATTCCTCCGGACAATTGCAGCACATCGAGAAGTTACGTAAGGAAGTACATAACCAGCCAGAAGGACTGTGTTTTGATCAAGATGGTACACTCTATATCGCCAATGAAGGTAAAGGAGGACGTGGAGAAGTACTTATCTTTAATTACTCGAACTAAAATCAAACAATTTTTCAAAAAATAGGTATTCTATATAGGAAGAAGTGAAAGTTGTTCCTCTTTTTCGGAATGAAGGGAGAAACATTAAACAAATTTGACCAAATAGTCAGAAGAAATTGTGCCAATTAGTTGAATAATTAGGACAATTGCCTGAATATTGTACTTCCAGATAGAACCGCATTTTCTGAACCTTTTTACCCTATATATGAGTATCGTTGAAATGAAAGTCCCTGTCATTGGGGAATCCATAGCAGAAGTTACCCTTTCACAATGGCTGAAAGAAGATGGTGATTTTGTAGCCTTAGATGAAGCCATTTGTGAATTTGAATCGGATAAGGCCACATTAGAATTCCCAGCTGAAGCATCGGGGAAGTTGATTTATGTAGCCCAAGAAGGAGATGATCTTGAGATCGGAGCCTTAGTGGCAAAGATTGACACCAGTGTACAGGCTAGTGAAGAAGAAAAACCAGCTGATCCAGCCCCCAAGGCTGCCGCAGCTGAAACGGAGGTCAAAGCTACTGGACCTGCGCCTACCCCTTCTGATTCTTATGCAGCTGGCACACCTTCCCCCGCTGCTGCTAAAATATTGAAGGAAAATGATATCCCAGCCAGTACCGTAAGTGGATCTGGTAGAGATGGACGGATTACCAAAGAAGATGCCGTCCAGGCTGCTAATAACCAAAAAAGTACTCCAGCTCCCACACCAACGCCTGAAAAGGCTGCTGCGCCCGCTCCAGCTGCTACTGCGTTTAGCAGAGGGGAAAGTCGGAAAAAGATGAGCCGTATGCGTCGTACTATTGCCTCTAGGCTGGTACAGGCTAAAAATGAAACGGCGATGCTAACGACTTTCAATGAGGTAGACTTGAAAGGAGTGATGGATTTGCGTAAAAAATACCAGGAGCAATTTGTGGAAAAGTATGGCATCAAATTGGGATTCATGTCCTTGTTTGCCAAAGCTTGTGCCAAGGTATTATTGGAAATGCCCGATGTAAATGCATTCATTGATGGCAATGAGCTTATTTATCACGATTATGCCGATATTTCCATCGCGATTTCGACGCCCACAGGCTTAGTAGTGCCACCTGTACATAATGTAGAATCACTCAGCTTTGCTGAAATCGAATACAAAATCAAAGCCTTGGCAGGTAAGGCCAGGAATGGCACCCTCACATTGGATGAAATGCAAGGAGGAACTTTCACCATTACCAATGGGGGGGTATTTGGTTCGCTCATCAGCACGCCGATTATCAATCGACCGCAATCCGCCATTCTAGGTATGCATGGGATCAAGAATCGTCCAGTCGCTATCAATGGCGAAATGGTGATCCGGCCGATGATGTACTTGGCATTGTCATATGATCATCGTGTGATTGATGGTAGTACTTCAGTTACTTTCTTGGTTAAAGTCAAGGAACTACTGGAAGACCCCGTAAGATTACTACTTGACCTATAAATACCAGCTTCGTGCCTTCGGAAGTTATGATTTCTTCAAAGCTTCCGAAGGACTCGTTTTCCCTTCTGTGAAATCATTCTTCGCTTTGTTTTGAGTATACATCAGAAAAAACAATCTTTGTTGTATAAACAGAACAACTATGACCTTAGAAGAACTCTTTCAGCAAATTGCGGAAAACCCCGCCTATATTATTTTTTATTTCAGTATTATTCCATTTGCAGCTTTCTTAGCAGGTTTATTGGGGAAGGGAGAGGGCCATATGTCTCCTTGGAAGTACCTCTATTCAGCGCTGATCTTCCTCGTTAGTATTCCAGGTATTTTCTCTGTGACTTTAAGTGTTTACTTCTTTTTATTTGAGAAGCGTCCGATCATGCAAACTGACGTTTTCACTCAAATTATTCCTGTATTATCTATGGTCTTCACCTTATTAGCCATCCGCAAGAACGTTAATCTCGATTATATACCCGGTTTCGATAAAATGTCTGGTTTAATTACTATGATTACTGCCTCGTTAGCCATCATGTGGTTCATTGATCGCACCCGGATTTGGGTCGTTTCCTATGTTCGTTTTGAATTAGTTATCGGCTTTTTCATTGTACTGCTTATTCTGATTCGTTTTGGCTGGAAGAGAATTCTTGGTGGTGGTAGTTCCAATTAACGCATAAAGAGCATAACTACTAGATCATTTCAATCTTCTAAAAATCTAGTAGGGAGTGTGCTCACCCTAAATGATTGATTAAAATACACGTATGATGTTTTCTGCTAGAAAAGACCTGATTCCACTTCTACTATTGACACTAGTGACGCTATCAAGTGGCCACCTACAAGGCCAATCAAAAAAACCAGTACAAGATTCTATTGGTGTTTTACAAACCTTACTATCGGAATTACCCCTTACTAGGTTTAAGAGCCGGGGCTCTTCCACGGCCAAAAGTCAATATCAATTAGCGGTTGACTTTGAGACCGCAAGCTGGACCCTTACTGATAGCCGCACCCGCAATGGGAAAGTAAATCAAAATGATGGCTATGTTATCCAGATTTCCCTTGCCGATTTGCATAGAGATGGGATGTTATTGATCAATGATGAGGAGAAGAGGACGGTTAGCTTAAGCATCTTAGCTGCTGAGAACAAAAAGTCCTTCCAGGTTACGCCCTTGCTCGCTAAGGATGACGCCTTGGGCTTTCCACAAGATCGCGTCTTGTTGGGACCTTGGACCAATAGTGAACCCAATATCTTACCCGCATTAAATAGAATCAAAGATTTATTGAGCTGGATTGCAAAAAAGGAAGGTAGTAAAAGAAAAAAGCTAAGGCCCACCTTTGAACGCGCTAACACCAAAGCCTTTTCAGCCACTTCCGTTACGCCCAAGGCACTCCCTCCAGGTTCTAAGGCAAGCAGCAAAGCAGCTTTGGCAGCAACCGAAATGGATCAACCACCCTTATTCCAGAATAGTACCGACCTCGCTTCTACCCAAAAAGCGGTAAAAGCTTACATCCTGTCTCAGTTACAGGCTAAAGATATTGCCCTCAAGTTTTCAGTCCATGGAAAATTTATCGTTAATGAACAAGGCAAGGTGAATTTTGTCCGTATTGATTTTGCCATGGATAAGGGAGCTAAAAAGCTAGTGGAGGATATCCTAAAAAATATGCCCAGCTGGAAGCCTGGCACTAAGGATAAACAAGTACGCAGCGGTCTACTTTCATTTGAATTAGAAGCAAAGAAGTAGCTACCAGCACAAGGGCTAATGCTACTCCTTATATTGCCTCTCAAGGCACTTAGGGGAACAATACTGGATATTTTTGGGATAAAAATTAAAAAGGGATATAAGTAATACTCAATTAAGTAGCTGGATGTATATAATCGTCAATTTTGGAGGAGGGTGTTTTTGTGTTAGACTAGGCAGATTTGATGATAATAGCCCAAGCTACTTGAAGAAAATCTAACGCAGCCTGCCTGATGGCAGTCAGGTATAACGCAAAAAGAGCCCGCCATAAAGTGTCGAGTTTATAGGTTCAGCTACTTAATAAGATGGGTATGATTAGGGCTGAAGGGATCGCCTCTCGCAAAAGATAGATGATAGCTTCAGGCTTCGAAATGTAATGGAGCAGCAGACTAACACGTCTTCATTGGTTCCTTAGAAAAAAGTCTTTTGGTTTTCTGGATGTTGGGTCTACTGCTCCGGAATTGCTTTCAGTTGGTATTTGAGGTACTGGGGGGAAGTAAATCTGCGGTTATTGGGGGCGAATTTGGTTTTTTGAGTTTTTTGGGAGCGTTTGTTCGCTGTTTTTGTTTTTTGATGTCACAAAGATAGCGGAGCATAAGGTAGGTTTCAACCAAAATTGAAGTGAAGTGGGATTATGATGTAGTGAAATGGCCTAGGACTAGAACGGGGATCTTAATGGACGTGAATCTAAGTCTGAAATACAAATAGTACATGGTATAAAATGAAAAAGGGAGACACCTAAACCTAGGTATCCCCCTTTATATTCTCATTGTGTGTACTTACTTATGCTACTTGGCTTATACCTTGCACCAATAAGGAAATATTGTCATTCAATACTTCAATGAAACCACCACCAATTTTGAAGGTAATTTTCCTCCCTTTGTCAGCAATTGTTTCAATCACTCCGCTCTCATCATTGTATAATTGGTGGGAACCTTCCGCTGTAACTAAAGTAATTTCTCCTGCCTCCAAAGAGGATACAACAGGAGCGTGACCTTTTAGTACTTGGAATTGGCCCAAAGAACCAGGAACCTTTACAGATACAATAGCTCCGAGAAAGACTTCCTTATCAGGTGTTAAAACCGAAATATTCATATCAAATATTGTTATCTGTTACTAGCTAGTAGCTACCCAAAGGTAGCAGTGACTAACTATCAACGAACTAATGCATTTTCTTAGGCTTCAGCTTCAGCCATCATTTTCTTGCCAGCTTCGATACAATCATCGATAGTACCTTTCAAGTTGAAAGCAGCTTCAGGGTACTGGTCTACTTCACCATCAAGAATCATATTGAATCCACGGATTGTTTCTTCGATTGGAACCAATACACCAGGCGTACCAGTAAATTGCTCCGCAACGTGGAAAGGCTGAGAAAGGAATCGCTGAACGCGACGTGCGCGGTGTACCGCTTCCTTATCTTCGTCAGACAATTCTTCCATACCTAGGATCGCAATGATATCCTGTAGCTCATTGTATCGCTGCAAAATGTTCATTACACGCTGAGCTGTATTATAGTGCTCATCTCCCAAAATAGCTGGTTCAAGAATTCTACTAGTAGAATCCAAAGGATCAACCGCAGGGTAGATACCCAAAGAAGCAATTTTACGACTCAATACCGTCGTTGCATCCAAGTGAGCAAAAGTCGTCGCAGGAGCAGGGTCAGTCAAATCATCCGCAGGTACATAAACCGCCTGAACAGATGTAATTGATCCCCGTTTCGTAGAAGTAATTCGCTCTTGCATCAGACCCATCTCTGTCGCCAAAGTAGGCTGATAACCTACCGCAGATGGCATACGGCCTAGTAGGGCAGATACCTCAGATCCCGCCTGTGTGAAACGGAAAATGTTATCGATAAAGAATAGGATATCACGACCACCAGTTGGATCACTCAAATCCCCATCTCGGTAGTATTCTGCAATAGTCAATCCAGATAGAGCCACTCGCGCACGTGCACCAGGAGGTTCATTCATCTGACCGAAAACGAAAGTAGCTTTAGAGGTCTCAAGCGTCTTCTTGTCTACTTTGCTCAAATCCCAGCCACCAGCTTCCATACTGTGCAAGAAGTCCTCACCGTAGTTGATAATTCCTGCTTCTAGCATCTCACGCAACAAGTCATTACCCTCACGAGTACGCTCTCCCACACCTGCAAATACAGAGATACCATCGTAGCCTTTGGCAATATTGTTAATCAATTCCTGGATCAATACAGTTTTACCTACACCGGCACCACCAAATAATCCAATTTTTCCTCCCTTAGTATAAGGAGCGATCAAGTCGATTACCTTAATACCTGTGAAAAGGATCTCTCTGTCGGTAGACAAGTCCTCGTAAGCGGGTGGCTTACGGTGGATAGGAGAAGAACTTTCTTTAGATACCGGTCCGATACCATCGATAGCTTCGCCTACTACATTGAAAAGACGGCCTTTAATTGCATCACCTGTAGGCATCGCAATAGCCAATCCGGTATTCTTCACCTCTGTTCCTCGAGTCAATCCATCAGTAGAGTCCATGGCAATAGCCCGGACGCTGTCTTCTCCAAGGTGCTGCTGTACTTCAAGTACTAGAGTCTCACCATTGGGACGTGTGATTTCAAGTGCATTTAGAATTTCAGGAAGTTCAGTTCCTTCGCCGGAGAAGCTTACGTCAACTACAGGCCCAATTACCTGCTTTACCAGACCAATATTTGCCATAATTATATTGTTAAGTGAAAACGGTTGTCAAAAATCGCTGCAAAAATAGGGTTTTCGTTTGATTATCAAAAGAAAAATCAAATTTCTAAGCATCAGGTTTTTGTAAAAAAAGCTAGAGAATCAATGACTTAGTCTGCCTAAGGCTTGCTAGTAGAGATATACAGGAAAGGATTGTGTACCTCCTGTTCTAAGCATAGAAGATAATTTCGCCAATACTACCCCTTGGAGGATATTATATGCTTGACCTCTTTTTCCTAAAATATTGGAAAGCAAGCTTAATCTTATAACTTTTCTAGTTTTTGGATCACTTTGCGTCCTTCCGTGTCTACTATTTCCAAAATATAGAGGCCATTCTCATAATTTTCTAGCGATAAACGCACAGAACCCACATTAGCATTCACCGTTTTTTGATAAATCCGCCGACCAGTTGTGTCAAATAGATGCAGTTCCCTGATGCTACCCTTTTGCATCGTAAGCTGAACTTCATTGGTAGCTGGATTCGGAAAAACATTGACCTCGGGTTCTCCCGCAAGCGGTGTGACATTGGAGGTAGGTGTGGCCAAATTGACGAAAGCAGCCAGTACCTTTATGTAGGAAGCTTGATAATAAATGGCTGGTTCACTAATTTCCCACGAATTCTGTGGCCAAGAAGTATTAAAATCCAAATAGGCTTTTTGTGTAGGTTGGTCAAAAGGAGGAGTGAGCGCTGAAGCATCGCATAAGGCATTGAGGTTGGCGCAGCTATTGGAGGCACAGCAAGCGTCCAAGCTATAACTGGGGTTGGGGCCGCCCACTACATAGGCAGGAGGTGGATTATTATCCCAATCCGTTCCATCACCAAACCAGCTGTGGTACATCTCCTGACAACTGTTTTCACCCTCGTAATCTTCCATATTGGTCAAGTACATGAGGTTATTGGGATTAAGGCCATGGAAGTAATGAAGGTATCCTGCCGCTGCCGCCTTATATATCTCTTTATTGCCTTGATCAATATAGAAATTGATCATATTAAGGAAAATATTAGCTTGTCCTCCTTTTGTATTGTTACTTCCCCAGGTGTAATTCTGGGTCGATAGATAAGCGCGATAAGGATCCTCTCCATCTTGATAACTGGGCAAATGATCGCCCGCTAGTTTCACACTATTAGCATAGGTATTAATAATATCACTGGCTACCACACTACTTACGCCAAATAGCCCAGAAAAAAGGAGCATGGCCTTGTGATAAGGTTCTTCATACATACTCGCCCATCCCCATTCCTTCAAATGACTTCGGGTATAATTACTTTCCACAAAAGTCCGATACTCAGTCTCCCCTGTCTTTGCATAGAGAAAAACCGCAGCCGATAGTTGCACCATTAGTGTTCCATAATCGTCTAGCTGTTGCTCGCCAGCGGCCAATTGTCCACTATTGTAAAAGGTCTTATTAGGATTAGCAACACCCCACTCGTAGGCTTTAATTGCCGCTAGACGTAGCTCACTTGCATAGGAAGGATTGCCAGATTCTTCAAAAGCAATGGCCCCCAGGGAGAGCATCGCCGCTGCACTGAAGGAAGCTGCAGTAGTGGCTGGACCATAAAACCGTGCGGCAGTTTCAGCTGAAGGAGGCGAAGCGTATCCTCCCCCCACTACACTCAAAATCCCCCCGTCCTCTTCTTGCATCCGTAGCAGCCAATCCAACTCCCATTTCAACTCATCTAAGAGATCTGGCACCCCATTACCACTTTCGGGGATATTGTAGTCATCTGTCCAAATACCTGGATAATGCAAATAGGCAAACAGTAGATCGATCATCGGAGAAAAGGCAAAATTGACATACTTATTATAATCTCCTGCATCAAACCATCCACCTTGTAGATCCCTCGATGTGGCTTCCACGGGATTACTGTATAAACGACAGTCCGTATCTTGCTGGGGTCCTTGAAAATTTACCCCATCTGCAAACTCAGCCCCTGCATAGACACTAGGTTTGTCCGTACCACAGCGCTGATAGTAAAAAGTCCTTACTGCCAATTTGAGCACCTCGGCATAAACATCTTCTGCGATCAAAAAAGGATAGGAACCTAATTCATTCACTGGATCATACACATAGTATTCACCATGGGTTGTGAAATCAGAAAAGTCAAAGTGCCAAACCTTGTCTCCAGATTGATCGTGCAGCTGCCCGTTCTTCCAAGCCGTCACACTCCCACTAAACACCATTGCATCATCGATAGTAGAGCGGATTTCTAAGGTAGAAGGCGGACTATAAGATTCGGGAGCATTATACCCCAATTGCGCCTGCGAAATAACGGCAATTTTATTAGCCGTTGGCAGATATCCGATTTGATCGACTTTAAGCTGAGAAGAGAGGGTATAATTTTGGGCAAAGGTTAAGAAAGGAAGAAGAAGTAAGCTGAGCAATAGTGGTTGCTTCATTGGAAAGTGGGTTTTGAGTATGTGATGATTGAGAGAATCGTTTAACTGAGGAGTATGATACTTAGACTTCAGCAATGGGTTGGTCGATACTATGCAAATATCCTATGCTCAGCTCCACCCTTTTTGGATCTATAATATGGGATGTTCGCTACTGGTTTCACTAGTATTGCAGCCCTTGACCTAAAACCGGCATACAAGCTTGAGCTTGTAGCCAGCATATTTAATCATAAAGAGCCGAGAACCAAATAGTAATCGCTTTTTCGGGCCAATTGACCACTACAGGCAAGTCGTCAGCTGCGATACCAGCACGAATAATGCCTTCCTGTTGAAAGCCTTTGAAGAAACGCAATTCCATTTCCCAGGGATAGCCCAAATGGTGAGAAAAATAAGCTTCCGTTTGCTGTTGTATCTGTTCCCAACCAAACCAATTATCTGCATCAAACTCATAAAACCACAAGGCTAAAGCATAGCCTGGCGCCGGAATCACATTAGAGTAAGTATCAACATAGGTAGACTGCAAGTTTTCAACCATCCTAAGCTGTTGGGCTTCTTCGGCTCCACGGGCTATCGCTAATTCTCGTACCTTTTGCACCACCCATGCCCGAAAAGTTGCTTCATCGCGGACTAGCTCATTAAATTCTTTTTGACTTTCAAAGCTCGTACTATCGTATTCTAAGGTCCAATTTTCCTGAAAAATGGTCCCATCGTACATTCGTTCTTGGAAAGCCTTAGCCGCAGGCTTCCCGAAACTATACACCAGGTCTTGAATAGTCCCTTCTCCTACCCCCTTTATGCGATCCAGCTGGTCAAAATCGGTAAAACGGCGGCGGGGTAAAGCATTCTTTTCTCGTAATATTCTCGCTGCAAGGCTCGGGCCAATCGTTCTTCCCGCACCATCTGAGGGATCATCCTTGATCGGGCCATTTACAATTTCGTCGACGGTTCTTACCTGATTAAAGAAACCGAGTATTTGATTGATGACCCAAGTTGGAGTAGGAGCTGACATAGTAGATGTAGTTTTGAATTTTATCCAACAAAATAGGAGGATTGAAGCATAAATGCGAGACTTGCGCTTTATCTTATTGTAAATTTTACAAAATCGGACGGTGCCTCATCGGCAAATGGAATAATTTCTTATTTTGGGAAATCGGAAAACTTCCGATTAGCGAAAACCAACTTTATGAAACCCATCGTTCAGATTTCTCTAGACATCATTGACCTCAATGAAGCCTTGGAGACAGCGGCCCTTGCCCTCGAGGCGGGCGTCGACTGGCTTGAGGCAGGGACTCCTTTTATTTTGGCTGAAGGCATGCACGGTGTGCGTGCGCTACGCAGCAACTGGCCCGATGTGCCTATTGTCGCGGATTTAAAAACCATGGATGGCGGTTGGCTCGAAGCCGAAGTCATGGCCAAGGCTGGGGCCACACATGTGGTCGTCATGGCCAGGGCTCACCCCGAAACGATCAAGGAAGTGGTCAAAGCAGGGCGTGATTTAGGCGTGAAGGTCATGGGCGACAACCTCGGCTGTGAAGATATGGTAGCCGGTGCTAAAATGCTGGAAGACATGGGATGTGACTATGTCATCCATCATATTGGCTACGATGAGCGACGTGGAATAGCGGCACGAGGTGAGCGCATGCCTAGCCCATTGGATCAGCTCAAAGAAATCGTGGAAGCCGTCAATGTGCCCGTACAGGCCGTCGGCGGACTCACCATCGAACAAGCCATCAATACGCCAAGCTATGGCGCTCCGCTAGTCGTCCTCGGCGCTCCACTCACCATTGATGCCGACGCTTTTAAAACGGCCAGTGGCGACCTGGGAAGTATTTTAAAACTCATCTGCGATAAAGTGCACAATTATGGAAACAGCAGTCGTTAATTTTTCTCCCGAAAAATACAGCGTGGAGTTGCGCCAAATTCCAAAGCCAGAAATTGGCCCACAAAACGTTTTATTAGAAGTCGCAGCGGTAGGCGTATGCGGCAGTGATCTTCACCAATGGACGTCCGACCACAGTTGGCCTGTCAATTACCCCGTTGTATTGGGGCATGAATTTTCGGGTAGGATCGCAGCGCTTGGAAAGGACGTGCTAGGCTGGAAAGAAGGTGATCGCGTCGTCAGTGAAACAGCTGCCGTCATCGACCTCAACTCTCCCTTGCGACACCAAGGTCGCTACAACCTCGACCCTACTCGGAAGGGGTTTGGTTATGGGGTAGATGGTGCCATGACGAAGTATGTCAGTGTACCGGCCCGTTGTCTGCATCATGTGCCCGTTGGACTTCCCTTAGAAAAGGCGGCACTCACAGAGCCTTGCTGTGTCGCTTATAGCGCTACAGTGGAGAATGTAAATATCAAACCAGGAGATTATATTGTCGTTATTGGCCCTGGCCCCATTGGTCTGCTTTGTGCAGCCCTGGCCAAATTACAGGGCGCTATTGTCGCCGTTGCGGGTTTGGAGAAAGATGCCACTCGCTTAGCCATTGCAAAACAGTATGGCTGTGATATCATCACTGGTGATTATAGTGACTGGGTGAAACAGGGCGATGGTTTGGGCGTAGATGGCGTGATTGATGCCGCTGGCGTATCACAGACACTAAAGACTGCGATCGATATCGTTCGACCTGCAGGCTGGATTAGCAAGGTAGGCTGGGGTCCACAACCGCTCAATTTTTCGATTGACCCTTTGGTACAAAAGGCCGTAACCTTGCAGGGTAGCTTTAGCCACAATTGGCCGATCTGGGAACGGGTACTCCGCTTACTCTCCACCGGCATGTTGGATATCGACCCGATTATCGGCGGAGAATGGGGCTTAACCGATTGGAAAGAAGCTTTCCATACCATGCACTCCGGGGAGATTGTTAAAGCAATACTCAGACCCTAGAAATGGCTACCCATTTCTGACCTAAAGTATTTACGCTTGAAAAAGTAAAAAAATAAGTGAAACGATATTGAAAAGTCGGAAACTGGAAACCGGAAGCCTGCCTGGCGTTTGCCAGAACAGACAGGTTGGAAAACAGGTCTAGCCCAATCTAGATTCCACCTTCCAATTTCGGAATTCCGCCTTCACACGAGATTGTTGAGATATGGCCAGACTCAAAGATAAAACCATCATCATTACGGGTGCTACCTCAGGCATTGGTGAGGCGGCGGCTAGGCTATGTCTTGCCGAAGGCGCCCAAGTCTTGATTCACGGCTTGGATGCCATGGCCGGACATGCGCTAGTGGATGAGCTAGGCGCCAAAGCTCATTACTATCAAGCCGATCTGAAAGATCCCGATACGCCAGGCAAGATCATTGCTGAGGCCTTGGACGTTTTTGGGCAAATTGATGGTTTAGTCAACAATGCCGCCTATATCGTACGATCCAATTTGGACTCTACGGATGTCACCTTATTTGATGAAGTGATGGCCGTCAATGTGCGAGCTCCGATGCTGCTCATCAAAGCTGCTAGGCCACACCTCCGTGCTACCAGCGGGAGTGTAGTGAACATAGGCTCCGTCAATGCTTATACGGGCGAGCCTCGGCTCCTGGCCTATGCCGTTTCTAAAGGCGCCCTCATGACTTTATCTAGAAACCTCGGCAATGTATTGGCTGCCGAACAAATCCGGGTCAATCATTTCAACCTCGGTTGGGTACTAACTGCCAATGAGTACAAATACAAATTAGCCGATGGCCTACCGAAGGACTGGCCAGAACAACTAGGTGCTGATGAAATTCCTAGTGGAAAAATGACTCAGCCTCAAGATATCGCCCGACAAATTGTTTTCTGGTTGAGTGATGAAAGCCGCCCCATTTCCGGTACGGTCATGGAGCTCAATCAATATCCAATCATTGCTAGAATACCCTCAAAAGAAGGAGATCACCATGAAACCTAAATTGGCCGCATTCCCCAAAGCTTATATGGACGCGCTTTGCGTCGACAATTCGATGTCTCTCCAAGAATGGATAGAGATGGGCGCTAGCCTCGGTGTAGATGGATTAGAATTTTACAGCGGCTTTATTGCCCTGGAAGATGCTTCAAAATGGGAGAGCTATCGCCAAATGGCTGCCGACCATGGGCTAGCGATTCCTATGCTGTGCTGCTCCCCTGACTTTACACACCCCGATCCGGACTTCCGACAAGCAGAAGTAGAAAAAGAAAAACAATGGATCGAGATGACGGCGGCCCTCGGAGGAACATTCTGTCGAGTGCTTTCTGGTCAACGCCGCCCTGAAGTATCGCGAGAAGAAGGCATTCAGTACACGGTAGATGCGATTGAGGCTTGCTTACCACTCGCCAAATCTCATGGCATCACATTGATCATAGAAAATCATTATAAAGACAATTACTGGACTTACCCCGAGTTTGCCCAAATGAGTGATGTCTTTTGTGATTTAGTAGGCCGAATCACTGATGATCATTTTGGGGTCAATTATGACCCTAGCAACGCCATTCTGGCTGGTGAAGATCCGATTGCGCTACTAGAGCGAGTGAAAGACCGGGTAGTTACCATGCATGCCTCTGACCGCTATCTTGCTCGTGGCACAATGGAAGAACTGCGCCAACAAGAAAATAGCGTCGGCTATGCCTCTCTCCTTTCACATGGAGAAATTGGAAAAGGCTTGAATGACTATGATAAAATCTTTTCTATTCTAAAAGCGGCTGGTTTTGCTGGCTGGATCAGCATCGAGGATGGCGTTGATGGCTTTGATCAGCTACAGCGATCAGCTGATTATTTGAAACGAAAAATGGCGGAGTATTGGGACTAGGAGTTTGTTGCGACCTTGTGGTATGAACATATTTCCATAGCAGATTTATTTGAGTTTTTCGCAAACAAAAAATGTTAAAATTGATGCAAACCTTAAATTTCTGTTAGTTTTTTCAACAAAAAGTTTGCAAATTATTTTGCTTTTTCTGTTCTAAAGATTAGCTTTGATTCTATGAAATATGTATCACTTTTTTCAGGTGGGATGGGCTTAGACATTGGCTTGGAACAAGCTGGTTTTAAGCCCCTTATCTGTGTCGAAAACAATAAAGCAGCGGTTAAGACTATTAAAAAAAACAAACCTTCCTTTCCAGTATTCGATGAAAGTGTAGAGAAATTCGGCTTAGAGGTTTTAAAACAAAATGGAATAAATCCTGAAGATGTAGACCTTGTAGCTGGTGGCCCACCATGTCAAGCATTTAGCGTATTTGGTAAACGATTAGGGCTTGATGATATTAGAGGTCAAATGACTTTTGAATTTTTGAGGGTGGTATCCGAAATTAAACCCAAGGCTTTTTTAATGGAAAATGTCAGGGGATTATTATCAATGCCGCTAGTTCCTAAAAAAAAGGCTAGTGAAGGTATTGATCAAAATTTTTTAAAGAAGGGATCACTTTTAGAAACCTTGATCAAAGATTTCAATAATCTAGGATATTTGGTTAAAGTATTTGTAGTTAATAGCGTCAATTATGGCGCTCCACAAGTGCGAGAACGTGTTTTGGTAATTGGTAATAGGATTGGAAACGAAATTCAATTCCCTGAACCAGAATTCAGTAATCGTCCTAAAGATAAGCTCCCTGAGTTTAAAACATTAGGTGAAACTATAGGACCAGAATCTGGATTTGTGGATAAATACCCTGAAGTATTAAATTTTAGCCCGAGAAAGCTAAAATACCTATCAATGGTTCCAGAAGGAGGTAATTGGAGATCGTTACCAGTTGAGATTCAAAAGGAATCTATGGGTAAGAGTTGGTATTTGAAAGGTGGCAGAAGTGCATATTGGCGGAAATTATCATTTGACTTTCCATCCCCAACGGTAGTTACTATGCCTAATCATGCGGGTACAAGTATGTGCCATCCTACAGAATTAAGAGCTATTTCAGTGGGTGAGGCTGCTGCAATACAGGAATTTCCTAGTACATGGAAATTTGAAGGAACTACATCTGAGAAGTTTAAACAAATTGGTAATGCAGTTCCTGTTAGATTAGGAGCAGTTGCGGGAAAGTCAATAGCTTCAATCTTGAATGGAGATTATGGCAAAGCCAAATTTAATAAAGGAGTGGAAATTGTAAAACTTCGTCCACATGTAAGGACTAGAACTTTTTGGAAAGATGGGCAGGCTCATTCAGGATCAACTTCTTATTATAAAGATGATAGTCAATTATCATTTGCTTTTGAGTCAGAATTGGAATCGATTTAGGAATTAATAGCCTTTAATAAGCGTTGCCATCTTTCGTCATCATTTTGACCTAATGTTTCATCAAAGCTTTCACCGACAACTCTTTTAAAATTATTCATTAGTTCTCGATTTGATTTACGAATATCTGCTGATTGAACAGCCTTTAGGATACCTCGGAGCACCATTTCTTGGGTTTGATCGTTTCCCCTCCCTAACCAAGTCCAGAATTCATGACCGGCTAAAACTTCAACATTACTAGTGATGTCAGTTACATTATGGTTTGCTCCACGATTAATGCCTCTTAATATATCATACTTGTCGGTTAAAGCTTCTCGATTACCATAATATACGCCAACAATTATTTTTTGGTATTCTGTACCATAAAACCTTAAGATTTCACTAAAACTCCGGTTCAAGTTCATGGCCATTGCAAGTTGAATGGTCCATTTACCTGCCTTTAGTGATAAAAGCTCAATATTACCTTCTGAATTTGTAACTAAATGGTCGATTTCATTGAAGGCGGAATTGATTAGAATACCGTTATTTTCTCTGTATGCTTTGTCTAGTTTAATTGTTTTAAATACACCTGGGAGTATTTTTTCATCAATTAGTTTGCCAAACCCTGTATTATGACCAATCATAAGGTGACTTGCTAAAACGAGTTCAACAAAATCATCCAGAGACTCCAAGTCATGATAATCGTAGAGAAACGGAACTAAAAATGGATTTAAAGACATAGATCCAGATAATTCTCGAACCAATTTTTGTTGTCTTTGATTGATCCACCAAAGTGTAACTTCTTCTACTCCCGATAAAATATCGTTATTGCTAATCATGAGCTTTGGGCTAGTTTAAAGATGCAATTTTGGGAAAGAATACAAATTGATAGCGAAGATACAAAGAAAGCATACAACATCGAAAATGATACTAGACCTTTAAGCCAAAGACTTAAGCAAAAAGAACACCAAGCTATCACTGATTTCAACCTGAACACCATAGGGTAAGGGTTGATCATCTAACAGCATTCCTTGGCCATCGGGGATATACCCTCTCTTAATGTACAAGATTTGTGCTGCACCATAGTCTTTCGTCACACCAAAACCGATTCCTGCATATGGAGAAACGCGGCTAATTCGAGATTCAGCCTCATCCATGAGTGCTGTACCAATCCCTCCCCGTTGAAACTTCTTCAGTACATTGAAATCTACTATCTCGGGAATACCTTGGGCTTCAAAAGACGGGTAATGTGAAGTCCAATTGATGGTAAGGTAGCCCGCGAATTCTTCGTCAATCGTGGCGACTAAAATGTCCCTTACGCCTTTCGATTGAAATTCTAAATATTTGTAATATTTGGCGGCGGGCTTTTTCCAACCCTGCGCCACAAAAGCTTGGTGGATCGCCTCACAATCTGATGCTCTAAGTGCTCTAATATCGAGTCGGTTCATAGCTTATATTTTAGGTGTAGTAAT
>Ga0070729_10003728_pt1 | contig 17288 bp, 14 predicted proteins | sample tdDd472_FD_66725 | JGI IMG/M metagenome (GOLD analysis project Ga0070729, IMG submission 66725) | Marine sediment microbial communities from the Atlantic coast under amendment with organic carbon and nitrate - tdDd47.2 | ecosystem: Environmental > Aquatic > Marine > Coastal > Sediment | place... | reverse complement strand
ATGCTCAGCGCAGCGTTAAAACACCCCCGAATTCAGTTTCTATGGCACAGCGCCGCCGACTCGCTCCTGGTCAGCGACGCCGGTGCAGTGGTTGGTATCGGTCTGACTAACCTGCGTGGCGGCGCCCGTTATCAGGTGCTCTCCAAGTCGGTAATTCTTGCGACCGGCGGCTTCCAGTCAAACCGCCAACTCGTTCTGCAACATTGGCCTCAGTCACGGCCTGCACCGGACAAGTTACTTACCGGCTCCGGCGCGTTTGCCTTAGGCCACGGCTACGCGCTAGCTGCAGCAGCCGGGGGTGTACTGAACAAAATGGAGCAACAGGTCACCTTTGTGAACGGCATCCCGAACCCGCGGGATGAATCCGGCGAATCGGGCCTGACGATAGAGCAGCGCGGCGGCATGCTGATTAACCAACAGGGCAAACGGTTTGTCAGTGAAACAGCACCGGCTAAAGAAAAAGAGCTGGCCGTGTTCGCACACGCCGGCAGCGGGCACTGGCTGGTGTTCGACAGCGCGGCGGCACGCAAAACGATCGTGCGCGGCGCTTTGTGGCTGAACCCGCAGACGATTCAGGCTGACATCCTCAATAACGACGCTATCAGTTTGCAGGCCGGGTCACTGGATGAACTTGCAACCCAAACCGGGCTGCCTGCAGACGCACTTGCCAATAGTGTTAGCGAATTTAATCAAACGGCGCGCCGGCCTATCGCACAGGCACCCTACTATGCTGTGCGGCTGCACTGGCTGACTCGTAAAAGTCTGGGTGGCCCCAGTATCAGCCATCAGGGAGCCGTAATGAACGAGAGCAACAAGCCGGTGCCGGGCCTGTTTGCAGCGGGCGAGTTAACCGGCGTTGCAGGCATTAATGGCAGCTTCGGCGGCTCGGGCACTTTCCTCGGCCCGTCGGTCTATACCGGGCGAATTGCCGGGCGCTCGGCCGCAGTCCATGACGCAGCGCTGCCGGCAAGCTTCTCGGACACCGAGCGCTTAGCGCTCGACTCGGACGGTTACTGGCACTATAAAGTTTCACATGAGGTAATTCGTGAGCGTGCAATCGCCTGCGACACCTGCCATCAGGACACACCGATGACCGGCATCGGCACCAACAGCGATATGCTGAATCGCCTGCCTACTTGCACTCAGTGCCATTAGCCGCATACTTGCAGCATCCGGCACTACTCTGAGTGCCGGTTTCTATTAAAGGCCTCCATGAGCGATCAGGAACCCCAATCAGGCTACCCTAACCCCGCTTACGGCTGGTATGTGGTTTGCATACTGACATTCGCCTACGTTTTCTCGTTTCTCGACCGCCAGATTCTGGCGCTGCTGATCGAGCCCATCCGCAAGGACATGGATATCAGCGACACGCAGATCAGCTTGTTGCTGGGGCTCGCTTTCTCAATCTTTTACACGCTGCTGGGCATCCCCATCGGCCGCCTCGCTGACCGCAAGAGCCGCCGCGGCATCATTGCTGTCGGTATCACTATCTGGTGCCTGATGACCGCAGCCTGCGGTCTGGCAAAAAACTTTTTACAACTGTTTCTGGCGCGCGTCGGTGTGGGTGTCGGTGAAGCCACACTGAACCCCAGCGCATTGTCATTGATCAGCGACTACTTCCCGCGTGAAAAACGTGGCCGGCCGATCGGCTTCTACAACATGGGCGTATCACTCGGCGCCGGTACAGCAATGATTATCGGCGGGCAGATAATTGCCTGGGCGTTCGAGTCGCCATCATTCAATGTAGCGGTGATCGGTGAACTTCGCCCGTGGCAGCTGGTGTTCATACTGGTTGGCCTTCCGGGGCTGTTCATTGCCTTACTAATGGCCACTATTAAAGAGCCTAAGCGGCAGGACCAGCTCAAAACCGCCGGTGATAAAGGTGATGGCTTACCACTCAAAGAGGTGGTCCAGTTCCTGAAAGAACGCAAGGCGACATACATTTCGCTGTTTCTTGGCATGTCGGTTGTCATGATTGTCGGCTACGGCTATTTGTTCTGGATTCCGACGATGTTCATCCGCACCTGGGGTTGGAGCATCTCTGAAGTGAGCCTCGCTTACGGTGTTATTGTGCTGATCTTCGGGCCGATCGGCGTGAACTTTGCCGGCTGGCTGGCCGAGAAGCTGTATAACGACGGCCGCCGCGCCGGGCATATGCGCGTAACGATTCTGGGTTGCTGGATACTGGTACCTTCAGCGGTACTCGCGCCGTTAATGCCCACTCCGGAGCTGGCATTACTGATGCTGGTACTGGTGACACTCGGCGGCGCGATGCCAAGCGCTACAGGAGCAGCGGCACTCATGATGATTGTGCCCAACCAGATGCGCGGCCAGACAGTCGCTTTGTATTACTTCGTAACCAATGTACTGGGATTAACGCTCGGCTCGTCTGCCGTAGCAATGGTGACGGATTACGTCTTTAAAGATGACACTGCATTGCGCTATTCAATCGCCTGGGTATCAGGCGTTACCGGAATCTTTGCCTTATGCATGCTCTGGTACAACCTGCGGCATTATCGTGAGAGTGTCATCGAAGCCGACAGCTGGAGCACGTCGTAGCAATCAGGTAAACGCTTGTTCCAGAGCCTCATCAAGCTCGGCACGCTTACTCAGAAATGAATCCAATACCGCGAGTTGATTTACTGCGCGCGCCTGATTGTGCTCACTGCGACTCGCAAACCGTTGTTCATCCCAGCCGAAATAGTCTTCGTTCAGGGCGTCCGCACAAAACCGTGCCGCTAACTCCACCAGAATCGTCTGGGTACCATCGGTAAAACTGCGCCATTCCGGTTCGCTGACCCAACCGCCTGCAACTGCTGCATAACCTTCGGCTGCGGCGGCAAAATAATCGACCCTGAAATCGGGTGCAGCGGCATCTTCACTGGCCGGATTGCACCAGGAGCGGAAGGCATCGCCCATTTCCAGCGGCAAAGCCATATGCGCCAGTGTGTCCAGGTCTACCCAACACACCGCTGCACCAGTCTTATCAAACAACAGGTTCGAGATTTTCGGATCACCATGCACCAGTCGCAACGGCGTATCCGGCAGGACGGGTAGCTCGGCAACACGCGCGAGGACATCAGCCGCTAACGGTTGGATGTTTGCAAACTGCGGATGCCCGGTATGCGCTTCCAGTGCGTCATGGAGCGCCTGCACATGCCGCGCTGTATCGTGCACATGCGGGCGCTGATGCCGGAAGGTCATTTCCAGATCACTGGCAGCCAGATGAAAATCGGCTAAGGCCCTGCCGGCTTCGCGCGCCTTATCGGTGCTATCCAGACTATCGAAGCTGTGCCCGTCTATGTACGTCATCAGACGCCAACTATCATCACCGTAAACCGTGGACAACTTGCCGGCGTAGTTCGGGATGATTTCCGCCGTCGTCATACCTTTACCGCGGAGATGACTAGTCACCTCGGCAATATCGTCGTTTACCGATGCCGGAAAAACCGGATTAATGCACTGCAGGACATACTTCTTGTCGTCGGCAGTCAGCAAGTAGGTCTGATTGATCAGGCCGGTGCCCAGCTCGTCGATGGTTTGCGCTATCACGCCGTATTCTTCGAGCACTTCTACGATAGGTCTAAGCATAATAATTCCGCATTTCGCATAAAGTCTGTGTGTTGAACAGCCGCTTAAAGCAACAATTAAAGCAGTGAAACGCAGTGTTTCCGGAAATGCATCACTGCACTGCGGTTACGATGATACGCACTAACTGCAGCCGCCTCTATGCTTAGCATACTGGCGCTCACGCAGTTAATCGTCGGTTAAATACCACAACCGGACCCGACCACCAGCAGGAAAGCGCCCTATGCAAAACAAGTTTGGCCCGATACTGCTGCAGGAAGGTCTGCGCGGTCGAAATCTGGTGGCGCTGTTCTATGCGTCGATGCATTCGATCATATTCATTACTTTCATCAACCTGCTGAACCCGTATCTGCTGCGCGAGCATCTGCAGATGCCGATGGCGGTACAGGGTGACTTCACCGGCAACCTCTACGTTCTGACCGAGATCATCACTATCTCGCTGGCCATCCCGCTCGGCGTGCTATCCGATCGCATCGGCCGGCGCAAAATCTTCTCATTCGGCTTTCTGGTTGTCACTCTCGGCCTGATGCTGATTCCTACTGCAACCACCGGCATGGAAATGATGGTGTGGCGAGGGCTCATTTCTGTGGGCGTCTCGTGTTGTGTAACGATGACCGCATCACTGAATGCCGACTACCCGCAGGAAAGCTCGCGCGGCAAACTCATCGCCTTCGCCGGGATATTTACGGCACTGGGCATTGTTGTAGTCGCCTCGTTAATTCTTGCGCAGCTTCCGGATTTCTTCGCCGGCAGAGGCGCAGACCCGGTCACGGCCGGCAAGTACACCTACTGGTCGGCTGCGGCACTCGGCATTGGCGCCTCGCTGGTGGTGTTTCTGGGCATCAAAGACATCGCCATCGGCCACAAGGACGACAAGCCCCCGCTACTGCAGATGTTTCGCGAAGGCATGAGTGAGATCCTGCGCCGCCCGCGGTTATCACTGGCTTGCGGTGCAACCTATGTCGCGCGCGGCGATCTCACGGTGCTGGCCGCATTCTTCTCGCTGTGGCTGGTTGCCGTGGGCACGGAAGCAGGCATGAGCACCGGCGAAGCGCAGTCGAAAGCCGGCATGTTGTTCGGCATTACCCAGCTTGCCGTGCCGCTGTTCCTACCATTCGTCGGCATTGTTACCGACCGTATCGACCGGGTTACTGCATTGGCACTGGCCATGGGCATTGCGGCAGCAGGCTACCTGTCACTCGGTATCGTGCCCGACCCGATCGAGTCGCGGTGGATATACCCGGCTGGTATTTTGACAGGCATGGGTGAAGCCGCCGTTATTGTCACCGCACCGGTGCTCGTCGGTCAGGAAAGTCCCAAGAAGGTCCGCGGATCGATCATCGGCGTCGTCGCGTTCTTCGGTGCGATAGGCGTGCTGGTTAACGTGAAAGTATCGGGACTGGTGTTCGATAACATTTCATACCAGGCGCCGTTCCTGTTTATGGGGGTGCTCAACCTGATCATTGCCACCTGGGCGGTATTGGTGCGGGTGAGCCAGGGGGCGAAAGCCGGGCCGGCTGACTCCTAGCCAAATACTGGTACAATTCGCGCCGTACAGCGATTTAGCGCCCGTAGCTCAGCTGGGTGAGTCTCGCTCTGCAAAGCAGAAGTCGGGCACCGCCCGACTAGAGACGAACGGCGAAAACCGCTCAAGGTTTTCGACATGGGCTCAATAGGCCTGAGCCTATTGAGGAGGGCTGCCGCAGCACGTCTTCGCACCGGCGCTGTGGTTTCTATTACAATTGCGACTTAATTAGCGCCCGTAGCTCAGCTGGATAGAGTGCTGCCCTCCGAAGGCAGAGGTCACAGGTTCGACTCCTGTCGGGCGCGCCAATAAACGGAAAAGACCCCCTTGTGGGGTCTTTTTTGTTTATCAGCCCCGTAAAGAGTCGAACCTATAGGTTCGATTGATTGCGACAGCAATCAAGACGGAGCGAGCTTTGCGAGCGAGGCCCGCAGGGCGAGGATTCGCGTTGGTGCGAATCCGAGTCACCCCTGTCGGGCATTCAATTGGCAGATTGATCATCGACCCCCTTGTGGGGTCTTTTCCGTTTATCAGCCCCGTAAAGAGTCGAACCTATAGGTTCGATTGATTGCGCCAGCAATCAAGACGGAGGAGCGCAGCGACGAGGCCCGAAGGGCGAGGATTCGCGTTGGTGCGAATCCGAGTCACTCCTGGCCGCTCCCGGCCATCCATGGACGTCATCGGGCGCGCCAATAAAAAAAGCCCCGCTCCTTCAATGAAGGGCGGGGCTTTGTACTTTAAGAGCCTAAGTTTTACTTCTTCGGTTTAGGGAAGAACCTGTCAGGGCCGGCACAAGGACTGCTCAGCTCCACAGACACTTCAATCAGCTCGTCCGCGAATTCAGGGAGTACGGTCAAGCCCGAAAACTCGTCGCGCTTGGTCGGTGTACATAGCGCGCCGTCACCATCTGTGTCCAGCCATGCGTATACGGCAAAACCTGCGCCGGAATTCTTGATGTAATCAAACTGATGCTCAATCACGCCACCATCGAATTCAAACTCAAGATATTCCTCAATCGGTGCCAGCGGGTGCCGTAGATCACCGCGACCGCGCCAGGCATTGTAGGTATAAACATGCAATGTACCTTTCGGCAGCACCAACGGTGGCACTTCAACTGTCAGCTTCAGCGTTTTTGACTCGGTTTCCCGGGGAGCCTCGGAACAACCGGCAAGCGCTAAGCCGAAAGCGGCAGCAGCAACAAGAGCAGTTTTCTTAATCATAGTCATCATTCTTCCCCTTACTGCTGCGCAGCCTGCAATTCTTCAATTGACGGCAACTCGAACACTCTCAGAAAGTTACCTGAAAGCACCTGGCGCATCTCGTCTGCGGTGTAGCCCTCTTCCTTCATCGCGGTTACATAGGCCTCAAGATGCGAGCCGACGTAGCCGGGAAACTGCGGGCCGTCTGAGCCGTAGATCATCTTGTCGATAACCCCGCCCGCTTTAACACGGCGAACAAAGTCATTAACGACCAGCTCGGCACGGTGCGCGCCCAACGCGCCCGGCTCCATGTAAACATTGGGATACTTAGCTGCCAAACGAACTGCAGAATCAACAAACGTCAGCGCCTTGTTGTAAGTGTCGTAACCGGAGTGTCCCAGAATGAAGATTGCATCCGGATACTTACGAACCGCATCTTCCAGATACGCCGGGTCGGCATAGGGCGGCTCAGTGCGGGTACCGGGGTTCGGGCTGGTACCGGTGTGCAGATACATCGGTTTCTGCAGGCGTTGCGATACCTCATAGATCGGGTAGTAACGCTCGTCATCGAGACGCATCTGCTGGTGAGCATGCGCCAGCTTGATGCCGTTCATGTCGTACTTAACCAGATCTTCTTCGAACCTTTTCAGCTGCTCGGCACTGTCCTGATTCCACTGATCGACACGAATGGAGCCAAATGACCAAAGACGATTGCGATTTACCTCAACCTGCTGGGCAACGAGTTCATTGGTCGCGATACCGGTGGTATGCGGCGCATAGACGGCGAATACGCCGGCACCGTAAATACCTGAGCTATCGAGCTGACTAATAATGTTTTCACCCGTCAGCATCCAGTCCATAAAAGGCGCCATAACCCACTTAAACCCGGTCGGTACGCGGCCGGTCAGGCGGTTTCTGAACCCCGGAGGTGAGCCTTCCCAAGTGCCGGTATGCAAATGCATGTCGATAACCTGAATACGCTCTCCGTCCACCTCAATACCCGGTTCATCGGGCTTGCCTGAACAGCCGGCGACAAGTACCGCCGCTGCTATCAGTGCGATTGCAGTGTTTCTAAATTTCACATTTTGCTCCCCCGCCACAAGGCGGATAACTAACGGTCATTCTTCGGTCACGACGGTTGCGGCAAGTAAACGTGCCTGAAACCACCGGAACCAGCTGTCGTGCTTTTGCATCCGATCCAAGTATCTCAAAGTATACTTAAGTGAGCACTTGGCGAAGCAGAAAGCCTGAGAAGAATAAACCGATGCTACTACCAAATACCATGACTCGTCCTGTTATAGCGCTGCTGCTGGCAGCCCTGTTCACGCTAGCGGCATGCAGCAGTGCGCCACCCGCTGAACCACCCAAAATCGGCGTGCTGTATATCGTTCACGGCGGCACCGAGGGCCACAGCGACGCGCAGTTGTGGGATTCGACCATACAAATTTTCTCGCACGACCCGAACAGCATCGTCTACAAGAGCGTTATCTGGAACGCGACTATGTGGCCCCGTGTATTACAGTTCGGCAATGCGCCGAAGGAGCGCGGCAAGTACTCCTTTGAAATGGAACGCATAGGCGGCACCGATCCGTCGATCAAACTATACCGCCAGCGTGTTGCGGCGTTACGGGAAGCCCTGCAGGCGCGTGAAGCCGAACTCGGCGTGGAGTTTGTTGTAGATTACGCCGGCTGGATTGATGGCGACCCGGCACAACTGGTGCACCCCCGTGCGATCTACAACCCGCCGGCATCAATGGGCGGCAAGGGCAAGCCCATGACGTACTGCGGTACCGAAGGTGAATCCGGCTGGGAAAACTGCGACCCGGAACGCTACAACGTTGACGGCAGTGTCGACCGGATGTTGGCAGCGGGCGTCGACCGGATCATTGCCATCGACATGACCACCTCGGGCGTGCGCTTTGCCAAAACCTTCGACGTGATTCGTCTCTCGCAAAACGTAATCGAGGCGCACAATGCCGCCAACAATGACGACGTAAGTTTGCATTGGCTGAATGACCCTACCGGGCTGATGCTCGAGTCATACCCGCTGGAACCTGCCGGCTGGACCTATTCACTCGGCAAACCGGCCAAAGACAGCAGCGTGCCGCTTGCCGGGCGCCCGAACCCCGTGGCTGCGGACCCGTTGCTTGCAGAAATACACGTGAGCGGCATCAGCCAACACTTTAATCCTGCTGTGGCGCCAGCTGATACCGGCGTGCTGCTGATAAACCACTCTCTGCGGCACAACAACCAGTACTTCGATCCGAAGGTTAACGACACCGTCGTTCTGAACAGCAATATTAAGGCCGCACTGCTCGAACAGTATCCCGGAATGAACCCCGACAACATCGTCGGCGGCTGGTTTGGTGTGAAGGAATTTAACCCGGAGCTCAAGCCGAACCGGCGCACCGGTAGTCAACTGGAACGCACCCGCGAAATGCGCGGTGAAAACTTAGGCCATGCGTGGCTTTACGAAACTGATGAAGAACTGCCCGGCGACGAGTGGGGCTACCGTTACTGGGAAGCGCTTGATCATTTGCGTGAACAAGGCGTCAAACACATTGTGGTCGCATTCCCGCAGATCATGATCGACTCGGTGCTCAACATGGTCGAACTGCCTAATCAGGTCGGCAAAGAGGTTGGTTACAAGAACTGGCTCTATATCGAGAATCTCGATTTTGCGACCTACCCTGAAGTCGGGCATCCGTTTGCAGACTACTGGGGCATTTGGGTCACCAGGGAATGCCCGGTGCCGGGCAACCCGGATGCAACAGAGCCGTGCTGCTTTACCTTGGGCGGTTGCGCCAGCGGGCAGCCCTACCCACCACCAAGGCTCGCGCCTGCAGACAAAGCCCGCAACGACCTCGACCCTTCGCTGGCCTATGACCTAGCCCCATACGGGCATCTGGGCTATAAACAGAATGCAGGTGCGCCGGATGACAATCAGGCGGTGCAAGGTCAGTACAGTGGCACGTGGGCAATGTGGCAACCGCCCAGCACCGATGGTCGTGTGGTCGACCTTATGGCCGGCCATGTCACAGACTTTGTTCAGGAGAATCGCTAGTGCGACGCCTTGCTACGTTACTACTGCTTACTATTACAGCGAATGCCTGGGGACAATTTGTTCCACCGGGCATAGAACCGACGACCACGGAGCAGATTACCGACAGCGTCTATGCCTTTCGCTGGGGGCCGTATCGCAGCATGTTTATCGTGGGTGACGACGGCGTCATCGTTACCGACCCGTTAAGTGCAGAAGCGGCGGTTGCGTATCGGGCAGCCATACGCGAAGTCACAGAACTGCCGGTGAAGGTGGTGGTCTACTCGCACAGCCATTGGGATCACGCACCGGGCGCACAAATATTTAAAGACGAAGGCGCAGTGATCGTCAGCCAACAGGTGTGCGTCGATAACTTCATCATGTCGCCCCACCCCGACCTTGTTATGCCGGATGAAACCTTTGATGAAACCTACAGGGTCTCTGTCAAAGGGCAGGATCTCGACCTTTACTACTTCGGGCCCAGCCACGACACCTGCCTGATCGTCATGGTCTCGCCGCAAAACAAGCTGATGTACACCGTCGACATCCTCACACCGAGGCCGCACGGCAATTACATGCCGTGGGATCCGCAAGTTGCCGACTTCCATTTTTACAACGCAGTTGAATACCTGCGGCAGATGGAAGCACTGGCCGCAGAAGAGGACATCCAGATTGTGCTGGGCGCCCATCTGGTGCCGGTGCCATCGGGTGAGAAAGGCAAGTTCATGGCGGCCGGCTCAACCGGGCCTGCCAGCAGCATCACCGACCGTCGCGAGTTCTGGGAACTGGTGATGGGCGCCGTCAAAGCCGAGATGGACAAAGGCACACAGTCTTTCCTGATACCCGGGCGTATCGACCTCAAACAGTTTGAGGACATTCCGGGATACCGCAAAAACAACATGAAAGAATTGTTGGCACGAATTGCGGCGTACTACGCCATTGGCCGATAATCACCAGATAGCAAAAACTCGATCGGGAGCGAGAGGATGAGCGAATTTAAACTGAACCGCCGCAGCATGATTAAGGCAATGGGCGCCACGTCGGTATTGGCCGCAGCCCCCACGCCGGTGCGCGCGCTGAACGAATCGGATGTCATTGTTATCGGCGCCGGTCTGTCGGGTTTGAACGCAGCGCTGCTGATGCAGGGTGAAGGACTCGATGTTCGCGTGCTGGAAGGCCGCAATCGTATCGGCGGCCGCGTTGAATCACTGCGCAATATCGAAGGCTCGCCGGAAGTCGGCGGTACCGCATTCGGCCCCGGCTATGCCCGTCTGGTTGACGCAGCCAACACCTACGGCGTGGATCTGATCGACCTGACACCCGTCGTGCCTTACTTCTTCCGGCGCGAACTGATGCTCAACGATGAAGTTATTCCTGCCGACAAATGGCCCGAGCATCCGCTGAACCCGTTCCCCGGGCCCGCCAAAGAAGCTATGCCATGGATGTTCCTGAACATGTTCATGGCACGCAACAACCCGGTGAAGTACCCGGACGAGTGGGTCGACCCGAAGAATGCCGAGTTCGATATCTCGTTCCACGCCTGGCTGAAAGCGCAGGGGCTGTCGGACGAGGCTATTAAACTCGCGTACAGCACCAACCCGACTCATGGCATGACTGCGTATGACGTGTCGGCCCTGATGATGATGTTTACCAGCGCCTTCTCGGGCATGCAGCAGCAACTGGCGAAAGCCGCCGGCGGCCCGATGGGTTACACGGCGAAGGGCGGCAACCAGAGTATTCCGGAAGCCATGGCCAATGCACTGAAGAACGAAGTCCAGCTCAACACAATTATTACCGGCATTCGCTCGGAGAACGGCCAGGCAGAAGTGCATACGGCTGACGGCCAGGTCTACCGTGCGAAGCGCGTGATTTGCTCGGTGCCCTGTTCGGTACTGCGGCGGATCAAGATAGATCCGTTGTTGTCCGGCCCGCAGGCGCAGGGCGTGCAAACACTCGAATCACAAGTCATTAACCAACTGCACCTAAACGTCTCGGAACCGTTCTGGAAAGAAGACGGTCTCGACCCGAACATGTTCACCGACGGTCTCGCCGGCATGGTGGTCGCAGAGCACAAAGGTGCAAGCCCTGCTGATGTCAGCAGCCTGACCATCTGGATTCGTGGTTATGACGCCGCCTGGCTCGACTCGCAACCGGATAACGTCGCACAGCAGTTAGTACTCGATGACTTCCTGAAAAACCGCCCCGCCGCCAAAGGCAAAGTTGAAATCGGTGGGTACAAGTCGTGGTATCGCGATCCGTTTTCGGTCGGCGACTGGGCTTACTGGCAACCGGGCCAGGTCACCAGCTTCGCGCGTGAACTTGGTCAGGCACATGGCCGTATCCACTTCTGCGGCGAACACACAGCATTGAGTGATCGCGGCATGGAAGGTGCGATGGAGTCCGGCGAACGTGCCGCCATCGAAGTACTGGGCGCTGTTTAAGGCATGCAACCGGATAACATCCCTCTAGAAATCCCTCTAGGCCGTTACCGCCACTACAAGGGCAAAGACTACAGCGTCGTTGGTTTTGCGAGGCATTCCGAAACGGAAGAGCTGATGGTGCTGTACGTGCCGCTTTATGGCGAAGGCGGCTACTGGGTGCGGCCGGCCGGTATGTTCACAGAAACGGTGGAGCTCGACGGGCAACAGCAGCCGCGGTTCCGGTACATCGGCGGCAAGAACTGACAATAATGAATCAGGGCCTGGGCGTCGCAGGCAGACTCGCCAGCATGCGCCGCGTGCCGCCGAGCACTACTGCCGCAACGATCAATGCGCCGATAAAAACCAGCCAACCGTCTGATGCCACTGCACCACCGCGCTGAATCCCCCAGCACAAAATAACCACGCCCGACGATGCCGCCATTGTCGTAAAGCCGTGCAACACCTGATTGCCGGTTTTCAGTAACAAGCCAAAAAAGAACATCGTCACGGCCGGCAGTAACAGCTGCAGCAGTAATACCGGCTCGCCGAATGCCCACCACGTTACGGCTGACGCCACACTACCCACCAAAGCCAACGGCACAAACGCAAAACGTTTGTTTAGATAGAACCAGGGGTAGACCAACGTAATAACAACTGCCGGAATACTGAGCCACAGCAGGCTACCCTTACAGGCAATTAAAATGGCTGTCTGGCTCGCGATGACAAACCAGAAAAACAGCATGTCGCACAGGCTACTGCCATTGGCACTGGCGACATCAGCAGTCAGATACCAGTTATCAAAGGTGTTCTGCGCTATCTCGAAAGCGCTGCCCGCCATCATCAAGCCGATCGCAACATAGAACATCACGGGGTAGTCGGCCTTAAGCCAAACAAACTCGCTGTTACCTGCCAGCACCGGCAACAACAACAACGGAATCAGTAACGCATAGGCGTGCGCACTCAGTACCCATGCAGCCACGGCGCGCGGCAACTGAATCTGTGACGTGATGACCCCGGTCTGTGACATAAGCAGCCCCTGACTATCCGGCAGATATTCCCACTGTATCTGCAACTCGATGAACCACCAGTATAGACGGGCAACTGCAGTGCGATAAAGCCAGTTCTGACAAGGACTTGTGGCTGTTACAGATTCGGGGTGGACGGACGCCGACAGCTGCCGCACAATGGCGCCCCCGACACGGGCGGAGACATCCGACGACCCGTAGTTATCTGCCGGGAACGCTTCCCGGCCAGCAAGAGGAAGCACCATGAGCACCCTGATTCGCCCATTCCGCGGCTTGCGCCCTACTCCCGATCAGGCGGAGGCTGTTTGCGCACCGCCGTACGATGTACTGAACACCGCTGAAGCCCGCGTGCGCGCCGAAGGTAAGCCCTACAGTTTCCTGCACATCTCGAAACCCGAGATAGATCTGCCGGAAGACACCGACCCGTATGCACCTGAGGTCTATGCGAAAGGCGCTGAGAACCTCAACAAGCTGGTTGATGCCGGCGTACTCATTCGCGATGAAGAACCACGCTATTACGTTTATCGCCTGAAGATGGGCGAACATGTGCAGACCGGTGTCATGTTTATTGGCTCGGTCAAAGACTACGACAGCAATCGCATTCGTAAACACGAGTTCACCCGCCCGAAGAAAGAAGACGATCGCGTACGGCAGATTACCGCGCTGAATGCCCAGACCGGCCCGGTACTGCTCGCCTATAAGGCCGAAGCAGCCGTTAAAGCCATTATCGATGACGTTGCCGCCGGCGCGCCGCTGTATGACCTGATTGCCGATGACGGCGTGGGCCACACACTGTGGCTAATGGACGACGCCGCACAGATAGAAGAACTGACCGGCCTGTTCGATGCGATGAACGCTTTATACATTGCCGACGGCCATCACCGGTCGGCCTCGGGCTCGCGTGTTGCAGCAGCAAAAGCAGCTGACAACCCGGCACATACCGGCGAAGAAGACTACAACTACTTTCTGTGTGTCGCCTTCCCGCATGATGAAACCCAGATTCTTGACTACAACCGGGTGATCACCGACCTGAACGGATTGAGTGCTGCAGAAGTGCTCGAGAAGGCCGGCGAGAAGTTCGATGTCGAAGTCAGCGACGGCCAGTACAAGCCTCAGGGTACCTGCGAATTCGGCATGTACCTCGATAACAACTGGTACAAGTTGTCACTGCGTGAAGAACACATTCCGGCTAACGACCCCGTCGGCAGCCTTGATGTCAGCCTGCTGCAGAATAACCTGATTCAGCCAGTGCTCGGCATCGGCGACCCGCGTACCGATGAACGCATCGACTTTGTCGGTGGTATCCGCGGTCTTGGCGAACTTGAGAAGCGCGTTAACAGTGGCGAAATGGCAATTGCGTTCGCGTTATACCCGACCAGCATGGAAGCACTGATGGCCGTGGCCGACGCTAACGAAGTAATGCCGCCCAAGTCGACGTGGTTCGAGCCGAAACTGGCCGACGGCCTGGTTTCGCACGCCCTCGACTAAGCGCTTTATGGCATCCGGCAAGCAACAACTGCCGAAGGGATGGGGTGGCCTCATCCCGACGCTGAACAATACGGGCTTTATGTTCGAAGTTATCGATGACTTCGCCCGTGATTTTATTGAATACAGCGGCTCTATCGATGATGAGGTACTGGAGTTCGGTGCCGCCTATGGTGTGGCTGCGATCGCGGCACTGGAAGCCGGCGGCAAAGTCCGCGCCTGCGATATTGATGAGCGGCATCTGGACATTCTTCGCTCCAGAACGCCGGATGCGTTACTCGCCAACCTGACCACAGAACTTCGGCAACTTCCCGATGCCAATCTACCTGAGAATCACTTCGCGGCAATTCTGTGCTCCCGTGTTCTGCACTTTCTACGTGGCAACGATATTGACGCGTCGGTACAGGGCATGTTCCGTTGGCTGCAGCCCGGTGGCCGCCTGTACCTCGTGGCAGACTCACCCTTTGGCGTATGGCGCAACTTTATCCCGACCTGGGAAGCCAATATTGCGAACAACACCCGCTGGCCGGGCTTCATGGAACCGTGCCTCGACTACCTGCCGTACGAGGTCAAAGGCGAGCAGAAAGGCCCGCCGTTCATGAACCTCCTGAGCCCGGAGCTATTAGAACGAACCTGTATTGAAGCAGGGTTTGAGGTCGAGCGTTCCGGATGGATCGCCCGCGATGACTTCGAGGGGAAAGGCAAGATGGACGGGCGTGAAAATTGCGGCATACTGGCAGTGAAACCCGCTTAACCAACTTTGCCGCAAAGGGGCGCGCCATGATCAAAGGCTTCCATCACGCTGCTTTATCCACACCGAACTTAACGCGCTGTCTCGATTTCTACCAGAACGTGATCGGCTGCGAAGTAGCTTATGAGTTTGGTTGGCCGCAAGGCACACCTGAGGCAGACGAGGTTGTCGGCCTGGAAGATTCCGAAGCCAAAGCAGCCATGCTGAAACTTGGCGAAAGCTTTCTCGAAGTGTTCGAGTTCTCCTCCCCGCAACCCAAACACCGCCATGGTCTTCGCCCCGTCTGCGACAACGGCATTACGCATATCGCAGTAGAAGTTAAAGACATTCACTCCGAGTACGAGCGGATGAAAGCTGCCGGCATGGAGTTCCATTCGGAACCCAAAGCGCAGGAAACCGGTTTCATGGTTTACGGCCGCGACCCGGACGGCAATGTCGTCGAGCTGATCGAGTACACCTGAAAAAGTTCCGGCGATGCTCCGCAGCGTTAACTAATTCACGAAATTTTTGTGTTTTCAAGGGTGTAACAGAGCAAAAACCACGCTACATTGAAACTATGACCCTACGCGAACAAGTCGAAGCGTTATTGCCGAACTGGCGGAGCTGGTACCCGAGCCTGTTCCACGCTGCGGAAGATCTCGGCGTAATTCGCGCACGCGTTTGCTCCCCCGACGATCTGAATCTGTCGAGGCGGCATCAATCGATTACCGACCAAGCTAAAGCCGCGCATAGAGAACAATGGGGCGGCTCGGAAGATTGACGAGACTCGTTTGTCCTCATTCTGCGTTGGACATGGACTCGAAACTACTCACGTATTACCGATACGCTCCGTGTTTCTCGTCCATATCCGCCTTATCTGATAACAAACGACTCGTCGTCAATGCTCTTAGTAGAAAATTTGCCTGATCAGACTATTCAGCAGACAGAGTTAGGGGAAGAAAATGGAACTGGTATACATCGTTATCGGGCTAGCATTGCTCGAGTTCTGGTTGTTCGGGCTGATGGTCGGCGGGCAACGCGTTAAACGAAAAGTCGATGCGCCCGCAATCAGCGGCGATGAAACCTTCGAGCGCTACTACCGCGTGCACTACAACACGATGGAGCAACTGGTCGTATTCATACCGTCGATTCTGCTGTTCGCCAATTACATCAGCGTGAACTGGGCCGCAGGACTAGGGGCTGTCTACCTGCTGGGCCGCATCGTTTACCTGAAAAGCTATATAGCCGACCCGAAGAAGCGTGCCACCGGCTTCGGCATGTCATGGCTGCCCGCCACCATTATGCTGTTCGGTGGCCTAGGCGGCGCAGTCTGGGCCTACTTCGGAATGTAGGCGCCCATAGAAAAAGGCCTCCGAAGAGGCCTCTGCACTCGTTCACTGGAGTTAATCGCAAGCCATTGAACGAGGTTGTCACATGTTGTTTGTAGCAGATAGCTGGTTCCGCTATATCTCGCTACTGATGAGGGCAATCCGGGTGGATGAAATGTAAAAAAGACCTCCGAAGAGGCCTTTTAAGGTATTTGCTGAACTTAAGGACGAGTCATTTGGTGGCTGGCCAGGCGGGCGTGGATGAGAAACGCGGAGCGTATAAGTAATACGTGAGCAGTTTCGAATCCGCGACCAACGCCGCTAGGCGCCAAATGAATCTCCTTAAGCTACTTTGACGTCCGGAATTCCGAAGAGACTCTTCCACTCTTTGGCGATGAGTAGGTCCATCAACTCAGACTCCTTCCCTTCCTGCTTCTTCTCCATCTCAAACATGATGGTAGCCAAAGCTTCGTCGACCTGCGGGCCGAACAGGCTGCGCAGATACTCTAGCGGTACGCGCGGTTCTTCTTCGTCGAAGGTACCGTCTTCGTTAAAGCGTGGCGGCAGAATGGGCGGCACGTAGTAGACGTTTGCTTCAGTACCGAACTCAGGATGCAGCGGCAATGCCACTTTCCACTGATTCACCAGCTTGTCGATCGGGCCGTTTTCATCTTCTAAAAACCCTACGAAACGCAGGCGACCCGGGCACTGGCGTGCACAAGCAGGTGCTACACCTTCTTCCAGACGCGGGAAGCAGAAGATGCACTTCTGGCTCTTGCCGGTCACGTAGTTGAAGTAAACCTTGTCGTACGGGCAGGCCTTGTTGCATTCACGGAAACCCTGACACTTGTCCTGATCGACCAACACCACACCGTCTTGCTCACGCTTGTAGATAGCGCGTACCGGGCAGGCTTCCAGACAGGCAGGCTTGGTGCAGTGATTGCACAA
>Ga0070729_10003727_pt1 | contig 17289 bp, 14 predicted proteins | sample tdDd472_FD_66725 | JGI IMG/M metagenome (GOLD analysis project Ga0070729, IMG submission 66725) | Marine sediment microbial communities from the Atlantic coast under amendment with organic carbon and nitrate - tdDd47.2 | ecosystem: Environmental > Aquatic > Marine > Coastal > Sediment | place... | reverse complement strand
CAACCGAGACAACGGAAATGCCGGCACCATCCTGCGTGCACTTCAAACAGCCCTCGCCTCCCTTCCTAAATAAACACTTCAGAAAGGTACTATTCAACCTGCCTCCGGCGAGGAAAAGGGCATCACAGGCTCGGTAAGCCTGGACAGGGCCCAGGGGATTCCCCAGGGAAAGCCTGCCTTTTTAGGATACCGGAGAGTTACCGTAAAAATAAAAAAGCGGGACCCCGACACGTGTGTCGACGATCCCGCTTGATATTTTTTTTGCTGCGCCCCCTGAGTCAAAAGAGATTAACTCTTCGGCCCGACGTCCTCTTTGCTGCTGGTGATGTATGCGTAGGCGCTGTGGTTGTGTATGGATTCAAAGTTTTCCGCACTCAACTCAAACCAGGTGATGTTGTCGTCCTCATTCAGGGCCATGGCGATATCCCTGACGATGTCTTCGACAAACTTCGGGTTGTTGTACGCCAGCTCGGTAACGTACTTTTCGTCCACACGCTTGAGCACGGAATAGATCTCGCATGAAGCCGCCCGCTCCACCAGCTCGATCATGTCCTCAATCCAGTTGAATTTACGAAACCGTGTGGAGAGTCGTACTTCGCCCCTCTGGTTGTGTGCGCCATGGACACTGATCTCCTTGGAGCAGGGACAAAGGGACGTGATGGGAACCACCACTTCTGAGACCAGATCAATCTCATCATTTTCGTTACTTGTGCCCAGGAACCGGCACGAGTAATCCACCAGTCCGGGGGAGCCGCTTTCCGGAGCCTTTTTCTCTATAAAATAAGGAAACGAGATATCCACATGGGAGGATTTCGCCCCCAGGATCTTTTTCATTTCGTCGAGAATATGAGACAGGGTTGTCAGCGACAGTTCCAGATCGTTTCGAAAGGAGTGAAGCAGCTCCACGAAACGGCTCATATGGGTTCCCTTGGAATGGTGCGGCAAATCAACATACATATTGATGGATGCCACGGTATGCTGCGTTCCATTGGACCTGTCAAGGACCCTCACCGGGTATTTCAAATTTTTGATGCCGACCTGATCAATGGGAATATTCCGATAATCGGGTTGCTTCTGGATATCAATCATATTGTTTGTTCCGTCCCCTATCAAAGTGAGTTGTTGAACAACAAAAGCAAAGAAACGACGTTATGTCAACAAGTAGTCCAACCTGACATGACTCAGGGATCGGAAGATATTTCCTTTAATATGGGGATTTGTCTTGTAGAGAGACTTCAAGAGGTCTCTGATTTCACTTCGTTTCGAAGTCGTTGCCGATGGGCAGGGATTGGTAAAGACCGGTAGTTCCTGTTCCGATGCAAAATGGAGAATATCTCCCTCTTCTGCCTGGTAGAGTGGACGAATTACGGTCACTTCGCCGTCAAACATGGGTTGATGCGGCATCATGGTGCTGATCTGGCCGGAGTAAAAGATGTTGATGAGCAATGTCTCAATCATGTCATCCTTATTGTGCCCCAAGGCCAGGGTGCGGCACCCCAACTCGGACGTTAATTCAAACAACCGCTTGCGCCGCTGGCGCGAACAGAGAAAACAGGGGTTCGCGGTTTGCTCATCTCTGTGAGCTTCAGGACCGTGATCGGTCATCTCGCAGGTCAAAGTGAGCCCGAGCCCTTGGCAATACGCTGCCAGCTCTTCACTAAAGCTGCCGTCGAATCCGGGATCAATATAAATGGGATGGATGGTGTACGTCACGGGTATTCTGCGAAGCCGGTCCACAAGCATGGTCAGAAGCGTCAGGCTGTCCTTCCCCCCAGAAAGCCCGAGGGCAATCCGGTCGCCATCTTGAATCATGTCGTATTGGTGAATGGCTTTACCCATGGCACGATTGATGCGCTGGTATGTACGCGTTTCTCGTATCACATTATTCCTGAATGTCTATTTGGGGGATGAATGGAAATTGGAACCAGATGTCAGCTGATGAAAGCTGATGGGGAGGATCTGAGTGGATTCCAGGCATCCCTCTCCTTCAGGCCGCAGTAAAACCTGCGGCCCGAAGTTGAAGGTGACCTGTGATGTGCAAACCGGTCGCAAACGAGCTTACTTCTCGTCTTCTTTCTTCAGGTAAACCTTGCCTGCAGCAATCTCTCTGAGGGCAGTAACGACATCTTCGTTGTTGGCGGACTGAACGACAAATTCAGCACCATCACGAATCTGGCGGACACGCTTGGCAGCCATATGCACAAGCATGAAGCGATTGGGAACCTTATCAAGGCAATCTTCAACGGTTACTCTGGCCAAGGTTGTTCTCCTTGTGTTCAAAAGTGGCGGGTTTGTATGCCGGTACGGAAGAGTAAAAAAACAACTTCGGTACAATGGATCATCTTTAAAATACCCAACGGAGAATCAATGCAAAAAACGCACCAACTCATTCGGGCAAACTATTATATACGAGTCGAGGAAAGATTACAAGATCTCAACGAGCTCATAAAGCCTCTGGCCACTCGGTGCCTGAACGGTCACCTCGTTTCCGGGCTCTTTACCGAGGATAGCCTGACCCAAAGGTGAGGATACGGAAACCTTGCCAAGGGAGATGTCGGACTCTTCCTGCCCCACCAGCTGGTAGGTCACCTCTTCACCGGTGTCAACATTTTCAAGAACAAAACGGCTGGCAAAGACCACCCTGTCCGTTGGGAGGGTGGAAGGATCAATCACATCAGCATTGGCAACCTTGTATTCAAGATCCATGATGCGCCCTTCGATAAACGCCTGTCGATCCTTGGCGGCATCGTATTCGGCATTCTCCGAAAGATCTCCGTGGCTTCTCGCCACCTCGATGGCCTCGATTGTTTGCGGTCTCTCCACGGTCTTCAGGTTGTGGAGTTCCTTTTTCAATCTTTCGTGGCCTTCCTTTGTAATGGGAATGGTCTGCAAAATATTGCTCCTGGTATTTCAGTGGGGCGCCGACAGAGCCGTTGCCCGTTTCAGTGTCCTTATAAAAACAAAAACCTCTTTCGACCTCGGCGTTCAGTGACTGAATTCCAGGTGACGAAAGGGGCTTTGTCTGTATTTTCTGATCTTCTCGGGCCCATTTTTTGTATCATGGGCCGTCATTTCACGCATAGAACCGTTTATTGAGGCTTAAGCGCGTCTTCATGCCTGGCACGCCGTGCAAGAACAAGGGTCAGTATGGGGCCGGAAACCACATAGCACAGCGAGATGATAAAAAGTGCCAGGTGAGGCTTCTGTGCGATGAAGATAAAAACAAGAATGGCCGAAACCAACACGTTGAACTTCATCTTCTTGAAGAGCTCCGCCTTCTTAAAGCTCTCGTACTTCACAGAGCTTACCATCAAAAACGAGAGGGCGTACATACCCAGCAGAAAAACGACTGGGAACTCCGATACCGGCACATTGAATTTGCTACAGAACATCACCGCCGTTGCATTCATTCCGGCCGCGGCAGGAATGGGAAGCCCCAGAAAATGATTGCTTGGCGTCTCCTCAGCCATGGTGTTGAAACGGGCAAGCCGCAGGGCACCACAAATGGTGAAGAGAAAGGCGGCAAGCCACCCGATACGCCCCATGGGCTTTAATATCCAGAGATACATCAAAAGAGATGGTGCCAAACCAAAGGAAACAAGGTCCGCCAGAGAATCGTACTCAATGCCGAACTGACTGGTTGTATTGGTGGCACGGGCGATCTTGCCATCCAGGGAATCAAAAACAACTGCAATGAGAATAGACATGGCAGCAAACTCAAACCGACCGTCAAGTGCCGAGACGATGCAGAGAAACCCGAAGAACAGGTTCATGGATGTAAACGCGTTGGGCAGAAGATAGATCCCTTTTTTTAAACGCTGCTTTCTTTCCTCTTTCATTGGAGAACCCCCATAACCGTTGTGCCAGCTTGAACTTTCTCACCGATGGCTACACGGCAGTCAAAATCGGTGGGCAGGTAAAGGTCAAGGCGTGAACCGAAACAGATCATGCCGTAACGTCGTCCCTGAACCACTTTGTCCCCTTCGTTTACGCCGCAGATGATGCGACGGGCCACAAGGCCAGCAATCTGGACCGTAGCAAAGGTGATGCCACTTTCGGTTTCAATAACAAGCGCATTTCGCTCGTTGTCCTCCGAAGCCTTGTCCAGGCTTGCATTAAAAAACGTTCCGGGGTGGTAATGAATGGCCTTGATGGTGCCGTCAAAAGGAACCCTGTTGACATGCACATTAAACACATTCATGAATATACTTATTTTAAAGCACTTCCCTTCGACGTAGGGATTTTCATCCACCACGTCAGCGAAAATCACCTTGCCATCCGCAGGGGATGAGAGAAAACCCTCCCCTTCTTCGACGACCCGGTCCGGATCACGAAAGAAGTAGCAGACAAACAAGGTGATGAAAAAGGAAACCAGAGCGAGTGTATGAAAATGAATCCCTGCGAGAAAGAGGGTCGATACACAAGCAACTATAATGTAGGGAATGCCGGGTTTTGCAATTTGGAATGCTTTCAGGCTCGGTTTCTCAGGCCAAGTAAAACGATTCATTCGTAATTCCAGTCACAATATAGTTGAAACGTCTCAATAAAAAGCAGCATTATCGTGCCACTCTCGTTCCGGCGTGCACCTAAATATTCACTCGCTAAGGTTGTCATGCTCAATGGACGCATCAGCAATGCGCAATAAAAAACAACCAGGTGCATGACACACAGTGTATGACGCAATCGAACGTACAGCAACACACTTTGCTGCCATGAGGCGTTATCGACGCCGGTTTTAAAACCGCCTCAATTCTATTCAGGATTATCAGATCACCCGAACGATGTCAAACGAAAGCCCCTAACCGTGCCCCTTTGACGCATTCCGAAGCTCAAGGGCGATCTCAGCATCCGACTTTCTGAGGTAAAGGGGGCTCACGGCTGCTGCCGCCACGGCTTCGTTGCGCTGAAATGCTCCGAATGCCAGATTCGCCACCACAGACGGACGGATGGTGTTGCATTCGGCAGCAAAAAAAGCCTTTCCGCCCAACGTCCCCTCAATGGCCTCCCGGTAAGCCACGGCACCGGAACCGACACAGAGAACCTCTCCGTCGATTCGACTTAAAAGCGCCTCCGGACTGACGGCCTCCGGCGGGGAGAGCTCCGTCACCCCCCCCTTCCCGTCAGGGGCGTAAAGGGCCGCATAGACCTCCCCTTTACGCGCGTCAACCATGGCCAGAATCGGCTTGCCCGCAAGAACGGCCCCGCGTGCAAGTGCCTCAAGGGTCGAGATGCCGGCCACCGGTTTTCCGGCGACCTCTGCAAGCCCCTTCACCACGCTCATGCCGATGCGAAGCCCGGTAAAGCTACCAGGCCCCCGGGTTACGGCAAAACCATCTAGGTCTGACAATGCCAGACCTGACCGTGACAGCGTCTCTTCCACCATACCGAGGAGGTGACGGGAGTGGGTCTGCCTGCTGGTAAAGAGACTTTCCGATAAAAGCTCTTCATCATCGGCAACGGCAACCCCACAGGAGAGTGTGGATGTATCCACAGCCAGAAGCCGCATCACGCCTTCCCCTTTTTATCGGCAGAAGCCGCCGCTTCCTCTTTAAGGCGTGCAGCCTCGGCCTCCAGGCCGTCAAACCCTTCAATGGCAATCTTAAGCACATCGTCCAGGTGGCGCACGGGCACAAAGGAGATGCGCTTTTTCACGCTCTGGGGAATCTCCGCAAGGTCTTTGCTGTTTTTCACGGGCAATAAAACGGTTTTAATTCCGCCCCGCAATGCCCCGAGGGCCTTCTCTTTCAACCCGCCGATGGGGAGTACCCGCCCCCTCAAGGTGATTTCACCAGTCATGGCCACATCACAACTCACGGGCTTGTTCACCACCGCTGAAAAGAGAGAGGTGGCAATGGCGATACCGGCCGACGGACCATCTTTGGGGGTGGCGCCATCGGGCACATGAATGTGTATATCAAGGTCATCAAAGCTGTCTTTGAACCCAAGACCGGCAAGGGCATGGCGGGTATAGCTCATGGCCGCCTTCACAGACTCCTGCATCACCTCTCCCAACTGCCCGGTCACAATGAGCTCCCCTTTGCCGGGTATGATGGAGGTCTCAACGTAGAGCACCTCTCCCCCGACCTGGGTCCAGGCCAGACCGGTGGAAAGCCCTACCTGGCTCTCCTCCTTGTCCATTTCAGAGAGGTACTTGGGAGGCCCGAGATACTTTTCAATATTGGCCCTGCTGACCCGCTGTCCACCCTTGGCTCCCTCGGCGACCTTTCGGGCCACCTTTCGACAGACCGAGCCCAACTCACGTTCAAGGTTTCGCACACCGGCTTCCAGGGTGAAGTTCTGAATGATATCATCCATGGCCCCACTGCTGAGCTGGAGATGTCGCTTCTTCAGCCCGTTCTCCTTGATCTGCCTGGGCAGCAGGTAACTTTCGGCAATGGCGCGCTTCTCTTCATGGCTGTATCCTGAGAGGTAAATCACCTCCATGCGGTCAAGAAGTGCCGAGGGAATGGTCTCCAGCTGGTTGGCTGTCAGGATAAACATCACCTTGGACAGATCAAAGGCCAGGTTAAGGTAGTGATCGCTGAACTCATTGTTCTGCTCGGGGTCCAGGGCCTCCAGAAGCGCAGATGACGGATCCCCTTTGTAGTCGGATCCCAGCTTGTCCACCTCGTCCATCATGAAGACGGGGTTGTTGGAGCCGCACTGCTTCAGCCCCTGGATGATCCGACCGGGAAGCGCGCCGATATACGTGCGCCTGTGTCCCCTGATCTCTGCTTCATCACGAATACCACCAAGGGAGATGCGGACAAATTCCCGCTTCATGGCCGCGGCAATGGCCTTTCCAAGGGAGGTCTTTCCCACCCCGGGAGGGCCCACAAAACAGAGGATGGATCCTTTGACGTTCGGGTTGAGCTTTCGGACGCTTAAAAATTCGAGGATACGCTCCTTGACCTTCTCCAGCCCGTAATGCTCCTCGTCGAGGACCTTGGCCGCACGCTTGATATTGAGATGGTCTTTGGTGCCGCTGCTCCAGGGAAGCTCCACCAGCCAGTCCAGGTAGGTGCGGATCACGGAGGACTCCGAGGAGTCAGGGTGCATCTGCCCCAGGCGCTTCAACTGCTTGAGGGCCTCTTTTTCTGCGGCATCGGGCATCTTGGCCCTGGCGATACTCTCTTTGTACTCGGTGAGTTCCGCAACCTTGTCGTCCTGCTCGCCCAGCTCGCGGTTGATGGCCCTCACCTGCTCGCGCAGGTAGTAGTCGCGTTGGGTTTTGGAAATTTCATCCCGAACATCCGTCTGGATTTTCGCCTGAACCGTTGAGAGCTCTACCTCCCTGCTGAGAAAACCGTACACCTTGGTGAGACGCTCAACCTGATCCATGCATTCAAGGACCTGCTGAGCCTCCTCCACCTGCAAGCGCAGGTTGGAGGCCACAAGGTCCGCCAGTTTTCCCGGGGACTCGATGCTCTCGAGAACTGCGGACACCTCTGCGCTGAGCTCCCCTTTGAGGGAAAGAATCTTTTCGCTCTGCTCGCGCACATTTCGCATGAGGGCTTCGGTGTTGACGTCCAGATCCGGGTTTTCGGATTCCTCGATCTGCTCGATTTTGACCTTGAAAAAAGGTTTGTCCTCAATGTAGTCGAGGACCCGCCCCTTGGCCATCCCCTGGACCAGGGCCTTGATCTTGCCATCAGGAAGCTTCACCATCCGCAGCACCTTGCCAACGGTGCCCACGGTAAAGATCTCCTCAGAGTCCGGATCTTCGTCAGCCGGGTCTTTCTGGGCCGCAAGGAAAATAAAGCGATCCTCTTCCAGGGCGTGCTCCACGGCACGCACCGACTTGTCCCTGCCGATAAACAGAGGCAGAAGCATGTCGTTAAAGATCACAACATCCCGAACGGGCATCAGGGGAAGGATTTCAGGTATCTCATTATCGGGAACATCCTCTTCGATGAGGTTGATCAGATCGTCTTTGTCGGTAACAGCCATTCCAACTCCTGCATATGATGTGATGGTCCCGCAAGCCCGGGAAGGTATACCCGGCTCCCCGGGCGGTAAAAAGGCCACTCGAAGAGACTTAAAAAGGCGCTGGCGAGATGTCGAAAATTTGACGTTTTGCGACACCACCATGATTTTTGGACACAAATATCACCCCCGGAGTGTGCGCTTTGACGCCACAACACCCGAAGCGTCCTCTATTCAAGGTTTTTCGGGGAGATATTGAGAGCTACGGAGTAATAATAAGACACATTTCCCCATTTACAATATCATTCTTGATTTTTTTGGCTCCGCCCTCTACTTTACCGGGGTGACAGGCACCTTGCTCAAACAGCCCGACTTGACCACCATGCCATGGCATCCACCCGATGAAGCAGGAAAAACTCATGATTCCGTTACCCGTTACATTCGCTATTCTCTTTTACGGCCTCTGCGTGGGAAGTTTTCTCAATGTCTGCATTTACAGAATTCCCCACTCCCGCTCCATCGTGCGACCGGGGTCATCCTGCCCATCCTGCCAGACCCCCATTCGCTGGTACGACAACATCCCTGTCTTAAGCTACCTTATATTAAGGGGCCGATGCCGCAGTTGCGGATGCAGCGTCTCCCTCAGGTACCCAGCCATTGAGGCACTGACAGGCTGCTTTGCCCTCATCGCCCTTTACGCCTTCGGCCTCACTGCCAGCGCCCTGGTCCATTTTATCTTCTTCAGCGTGCTGATCACCATCACCTTTATCGATATCGACCATCGCATCATCCCCGACGTGATCTCCCTGCCGGGCATCCCCCTCTTCTTTCTCCTCTCCCTGGCGGTGCCCACCGTTACCTGGCAGGAGGCAGCCCTGGGCATTCTTGCCGGTGGAGGAAGCCTGTGGCTCGTGGCCTGGATTTACGAACGACTCACCGGCAAGATGGGCATGGGCGGAGGGGATATAAAGCTTCTGGGCATGATGGGGGCCTTTATCGGTTGGAAGGGCGTTCTATTTACCATATTCTTCTCTTCTCTCACCGGAAGCGTCATCGGACTCTCCATCATGCTGATTCAAAGAGGGAACATGAAGCTTGCCATACCCTACGGCCCTTTTCTCGCCACCGGAGGTGCCGTTTACACCCTCTTCGGAGCCCAACTTATCGGCTGGTATCTCGGGTTCATGCGGTAACAGGCCACACGACCCTCGAATCATTTCACGCAAGAACGCACGGCAAAATCGACAGGCACACCCCAGACGCACAACATGGGTGTGGCCTCCTGGCCTCATTCTCTGGTAGAGTGGGGACGTATGTATGGAAAAGCCGTGCATTCGTGCGGCATCATCTCTTCGCCACTCTCCGGGCCTTTCAGTTGCCTTGCGTTCCCCCCTCCCCCTTTTCTGCCCGACAACAGAGTCCATCCCGCCACCCAGTCTGGAGGACGCCATGACCGACAAGAGCCATCCGGCCACAGAGTCGCACCCCATTCTCTCATCCCTTTCCCCCCTGGTCTCCCCCAAGGGAAAGGTTGTAAACGCCCATGAAGCTGCGGAGATTATCCAAACCGGAGACACCATCGGGTTCGGTGGATTCGTGGGCATCGGATTTCCTGAAGAGTTTGCTGTCACCCTTGAGGAGCGCTTCCTGCGTTCCGGCACCCCGTCTGACCTGACACTCATTTACGCCGCAGGCATGGGAGACGGAAAAACCAAAGGCCTTAACCACCTGGGCCACAAAGGCATGCTGAAACGGGTCATCGGCGGCCACTGGGGACTTGTCCCTGCCCTTCAGAAGCTGGCCGTGGAAAACGCCATCGAAGCGTACAATTTGCCCCAGGGCGTGGTCTGCCACATGTACCGGGATATTGCAGCCGGGCGGCCTGTCACCCTGAGCCGGGTGGGACTCCACACCTTTGTGGACCCACAAATCGACGGAGGGAAAATCAACTCCTGCACCAGGGAAGACCTGGTCTCCTCCATGACCATTTTCGGAAAACGTTTCCTCGCCTACAAGACATTCCCCATTGATGTGGCGATTATTCGGGGGACCACGGCTGACACACTGGGCAACATCACCATGGAACGGGAAGCCCTCGTCCTGGAGAGCCTTGCCCTTGCCATGGCCGTTAAAAATTCCGGTGGCGTGGTCATCGCCCAGGTGGAACGCCTCGCAGAAAAAAGGACACTGCCCCCAAAGGCTGTCAAGGTTCCCGGCATCATGGTTGACACCGTCTTTGTGTCAAAACCGGAATACCATCACCAGACCTTTGCCGAGGCCTACAACCCATCCTACAGCGGAGAGGTTCGGGTCCCGCTTCAACACATGCCTCCCATGGAACTCTCCGCACGAAAAATCATAGCACGTCGTGCCGCCATGGAACTTCGCGTCAACTGCGTGACGAACCTCGGGATCGGAATGCCCGAGGGCATCGCCTCGGTAGCCCACGAAGAGGGCATTCTCGATTACATTACCCTGACAGCGGAGCCGGGCCTGATTGGAGGGGTGCCTGCAGGTGGATTAAGCTTTGGGGCAGGCACGAACCCCGACGCCATCATCGACCAACCGGCCCAGTTTGATTTCTACGACGGGGGTGGCCTGGATATCGCTTTTCTCGGCCTTGCACAGGCCGATCGTCACGGGAACCTCAATGTGAGCCGATTCGGCCCCCGAATTGCCGGAGCCGGAGGCTTCATCAACATCAGCCAAAACGCACGTCGGGTTGTCTTTACCGGCACGTTCACGGCCAAAGGCCTGTCAGTGGGGGTGTCAGAGGGAAAGCTGAGGATACTTACGGAAGGCGCTGTGCAAAAATTCATGGCCGATGTGGAACAGGTGACCTTCAGCGGAGACTATGCAAGGGAACGCAACCAACCGGTTCTGTTTGTCACAGAACGGTGCGTTTTCGCCCTCACCGAGGAGGGACTCACCCTCGTGGAGATTGCGCCTGGGATGAATTTACAGCAAGATATCCTCTCACAGATGGCGTTCCAGCCCGCCATGCCCACCCCACCCGTCCCCATGGACAGCCGGATTTTCCGCCCCGAGCCCATGGGCCTCAAAGAGGACCTGCTCGCGGTAAATCTGTGTGACAGGCTCTCATACCATACGGAATCCAATCTCTTCTTCGTCAACTTTGAAGGGTTGGTGGTTGACTCCCGAACCATGATCGATGAAATAAGGGACGCGGTTGAAGACAAACTCAAAGAGATCGGCAAGCCGGTCTTTGCCGTGGTCAACTACGACCATTTCCAGATTCACCCCGAACTGATGGAAGCCTACACGGCCATGGTGAAACACATAGTCAGCACCTATTATTCCGGGGTTACCCGATACACAACCAGCACCTTTTTAAAAATGAAGCTCAAAGACGCTCTCTCCAGGCGGGGGGTGGCCCCTCACATTTATGAAACAGGAGCCGAGGCAGTGAAGGTTCTTCTGAAATAGCCGGGAATAGAGGCCCTGAACGTAACCAACCTGTAATTTAGGGGCATCCCCCCTGTCCAGTGGCTAATATCCCCATATTATCCCCTGTAATAAAACGACAATCAACAATCCGACAACAATTCATTCATGCCACACCCCTCGGTGTGGCACTGTTTTTTAATGACATGTAAATCGCAGCACCAGCAAGGAAACAGAACCTCATATCAACAGCTTGTATTAATTAGACATAACAACATAGAGACCACGCCGAATAGTAACAATAATACTGTTTACTAATTGCCTCGCAATGTACCCTGTAAAGGGGTGGTTTGACATTGTCAAACCTTAAAGAGCCCATATATCAAGTCTTTTGGGCTTTTTTTTTTGACATTGAACTCAATTATTGCTTGACACTTAGAAACCAAATAAGTAGGTTGATTTTCAAAGAAGGCCGTCAATAGTGGACCTCGCCTTTCCATAAAGGATACTCACTGCATGTCGTATCCTGATTTTCCCGATAAAAAATGCATATTCAAAACACGTAAGCAAGCCGTTGTTTAAAACCCACTTACAAAAAAGGAGATTCAAGGATGAACAAAGGTGATCTCGTCAACGAAGTTGCAAAAGTTGTCAGCTCTAAAAAAGAAGCTCAGGCTGCCGTAGATTGTGTTCTCTCCACCATCACCGATGCCCTCACCGGTGACGATACCGTGACCCTCGTCGGTTTCGGTACTTTCAAGGCCGTTGAAAGAAAAGCCCGCAAAGGCAGAAACCCCCAGACCGGTCAGGAAATCAGCATCGACGCACGCAAGGTTCCCAAATTCGTACCTGGCAAGGCTCTGAAAGACGCTTTGAAGTAGGCGACGTTTTTTGTGTGTCCGCCTGCATACACCGTCCAGGCGGACACATGTTTCGCCCCACCCTCCATGTTATGTTTCGCCATTTCGCAAACCCCGCAATAAACACCCTTAATTTTCAAATATCCCCCTGACTTACCCCCCATTTCGCAGCCCTCAACATTTTTCGCAAGGAATGTCCCCCGTCGCCCCTTAAGACAGCGAATCGACCGGCAACGCTCTATGCCGAGATTTCAAGAGAAAACAACCAAGGCAGATAACGCGTAATCACAACACGTTACCCCCAACAACTCAGTCATTTCATATGACCCAACATGTCATTCGCGGTTTTCTGTTTGTTTTAATCGCCCTCCGGGCGATTCAGGTGCACTCCCCTGCCGCGTTATCGGGACATTGAGGCAAACCACCACATCTGCAGCCTTGATGCCTTACATACAACCGCACCCGACTCGTGAAATATCCGGGCTATGGTTTTGATTTTTCGTCGGCCATGTGATAGGTCAGAGCAATGCATGCGGCTTGGGCCGCGCCCAGAAACAGGATAAAAAGGGACTTCCATTTCACCATGACACCCGTTGATGACTCTGCGCTTAAACCCGGAACAGGTATTGACCTCGTCATAAACCTGCACAGCCTGAACCCCGTATCACATGCTTCCGTCATCTTTGAAACGGATCCGAAAACGCGGAACCTTATTGTGGCAGCGCCTGACGTGTCCCAGTACTTGAACGGAAACAAACCGGCACAATTCCATGTCAGCACCATGATCCGCACGGAATCCGGTGAAAAAAACCGAGTCGGCTTCCCCTGCAAGGTCACCAAGGTCATTCCGGGGTACCGCCTGGCCAATGGAAACACCACCCAGGCCCTTGCCCTGAACTACACACCCACCCCGGAAGATGTCAACGTACGCTCTGCATTTCGCTACAGCCCCACAGCAGCCCACGAGGTGATGGGAAAATTGATCATTGCAGGCCATGATTTTTTCTCAGGAGACCAATTTCGCATCTGCGACATTTCCACCACAGGGGTCGGCCTTGTCATACCCCGACTGCTCGGCAAAGGGAAAAACCCTCTGACGGCCCTGGAAACTGGACGCATTGCCAAGTTGGGAATCGTCCTCAGGGACCACACCCAGGACAAAGAGCACATAGACACCCTGCAAACAGCCATCTCAATTATTCGTATCAACCGTAAATTCAACGAACTGTCGATTTTTGCCGGATGCCGATTTACCAAGATAGACACTCGAGGCGAAGAGATGCTGAGCCATTTTATCCACAACGCCCAACTCCACGAAATCCGCAGCATCACCCACACATAGGCCCGGAAAGAGCGCCAAGCGTTAAGGACGATGCACCCATATCAGCCATGCTTTCGGCGGGTCGTTTTTTTTAAAAAAAGCTCCGCAAAAACGTTCCGGCAGAGGCTCATTAAGCCCAAACGCTTGGGTTGCAAACATGGGTGATGCAATGAAAACTGGGCTCAAAACCTGCTTGCCACACGTTTCACACATTTGGCCCGACAGGGCCGACGGAGGCAACGTTGAGCTGATTCGTTACCGAGAAGCTTTAATTGAGGGCTGATTTGATTGACTGCGCAATCTCAGGGGTGATACCAGGGAAACCAGCCAACTCATCAACAGAAGCCGCTTTGATAGCTGTGACGCCCCCGAAATGTTTGAGGAGCATGGCCTTTCGTTTTTTCCCCACCCCGGCGATACCGTCCAGTCTGGACGACACAGAACGCTTCCCCCGCACACGACGCTGAAAGGTGATGGCGAAACGGTGCACCTCATCGCGCATCCTCTGAAGAAAAAGAAGCAGATCAGGCTGAGTACCCATATTCACAGGGTTGGATCGACCGGGCAGGTAGATCTTGTCCTGGGTCTCCCCAGCCTCTTCACGCATCTTGGCAATGCCGATGACCGTAAATGCCCCGTCCAGACCCAAGCCCTCAAGAACACTCATCGCCACGTTGAGTTGCCCTTTGCCACCATCCACCATAAGAAGGTCCGGAAGGGGCTCACGCTTCTCTGAATCGGCGAATCGCCTGGCAAGCACCTCATCCATGGCGGCGTAGTCATCGGAGCGGGTGTCCGCCTTGATGCGAAATGTCCGATAATCGCTCTTTTTTGGGCGACCGTTCTCAAAAACCACCATACCGGCAACGGGGTCGTTTCCTGAGATGTTGGAGTTGTCGTAGGACTCGATGCGCATGGGCAGGCGGTCCATTCCAAGGCGCCCCATGAGTTTTTCCAGAACCTTTCTGTCGGCATCGGCCCCGGAGATGATCTCGGCCAGGCGTCTCTCACCATTTTTCCGGGCCATCGCCATGAGTTTTGCTTTTTCCCCGCGGGAAGGAAAAAGAACCGACACACGCCGCCCCGCCGTCTCCCGCAGGTGCTCCCTCACCGCCTCTTCTGCATCAAACCGATGGGAGATCAATACCTCTGCCGGGGCCGCATGTTTTTCGTAATACTGGCAGACGAAGTTTTCCGCCACCTCTTCCGGCCCTGCGATGGTCTCCAGCAGATGATAACTCCGGCTCCCGAGGAGCACCCCTCCCCTGACCTGCATCAAGGTGATGCAAACCGCAGGGCCCTGCATGCAGACATCCATCACATCGCGATCTGCCATGTCCGTTGAGACCACCACCTGTTTTTCCAGGGTCTTCTCCACGGCAAAAAGGCGATCCCGCAATTCAGCCGCCTCTTCAAACTGCTCTTCAGATGCGCAGCGCACCATCTCCTGCCGAAGGTTTTCCACCAGCTCAGGGGCTCGCCCTTTGAGAAACAGAACCACCTGGGAGACCATCTCCATGTAGGCGTCTCGTGAGACATCCAGGCAACAAGGAGCAAGGCAAAGCCCCATTTGGTGGTTCAGGCAGGGGCGCGACCGACTGGCGAGGGTACTGCTCTTGCACTTGCGCAATTTAAAATGACGGTTGATGAACTTCACGGTGGCATGCACCGCCGACGAAGAGGTATAGGGGCCAAAATAGAGGGCACCGTCTTTTTCGATGCGACGCACAATCTCCAGGGCCGGCCAATCGTCATGGAGGTTGATACGCAGGGAGGGGTACCGTTTGTCATCCTTTAAAATAATATTGTAACGAGGCTTATGGCGGGTAATAAGGCTGCTCTCTAAGATCAGCGCCTCTTTTTCCGTGGCGGTGACCACGGTATTCAGGGAAACCACTTTGCGGACCAGGGCCGCCGTCTTGGGGTCGGTGTGGGTCCGGTTGAAATAGCTGGAGACCCGCTTTTTAAGGTTTTTGGCCTTCCCCACATAGATGACGACCCCTTTTTCGTCCTTGAACCGATAGACCCCCGGATCCGAGACCAGACTCCCGAGCTGGTCCTCGAGGGTGCTACGCTTCATCTTAAGGGGGTCCAGCTCAGCTGCAACGGCTTCAGACACAGGGGGGACCTTCTTCACGACGCCTCCCCCATCCGCTTCCGGATCTCCTGAACCTGATCCCGAAGACGGGCTGCCTGCTCAAATTCGAGATTCCGGGCCGCTTCATGCATTTTCTCTTCGAGGGTCTCCAAGAGAGAGGCATCATCCATGCCATCTTCTCTGTAGACGCTTTTCTCCTCCATCACGCCATCGTCCACCGTCTCGTCATCGAACTGATAAAGATCCCCAAAGCTATTCTGAATTTCGCGGGTAATGGTGGCAGGTACAATGCCGTGTTTTTTGTTGTGTGCCATCTGAATGGCCCGTCGTCGTTTTGTTTCGTCGATGGCGTACTGCATGGACCCGGTCACTCTGTCTCCGTAGAGAATCACCTTGCCATTGGCATTTCGCGCCGCCCTGCCGCAGGTCTGAACCAGGGACCGCTCGGAGCGGAGAAAGCCCTCCTTGTCGGCATCCAATACGGCCACAAGGGACACCTCAGGGATATCGAGGCCCTCCCTCAACAGGTTGATTCCCACCAGCACATCAAACTTACCGATCCGAAGATCCCGTACAATCTCGATACGCTCCATGGTCTTGATGTCGGAATGCATATAGCGGACCCGTACACCAAGGTCTGTAAGATAATCGGTGAGGTCCTCGGCCATGCGCTTTGTCAGGGTGGTGACCAGCACCCGCTCCTGGGCCGCCAGTCGCTTACGGATCTCCTCGTAGAGGTCATCCACCTGATTTTGTGCGGGCTTCACCTCAATTTCGGGGTCCACCAGCCCTGTGGGGCGAACAATCTGCTCCACCACCGCGCCGTCGGCGGCCTCCATCTCATAATCAGCCGGAGTGGCGGAGACAAAGATGGCCTGCCCGCGCTTCTTTTCGAACTCCTCAAACTGCAGGGGCCGGTTGTCCAGGGCCGACGGCAGACGGAAGCCAAACCCCACGAGGTTCTCCTTTCGGGATCGGTCCCCCTTGTACATGGCCCGAACCTGCGGAAGGGCGATGTGGCTCTCATCCACCAGGAGAAGAAAGTCGTCCGGGAAATAGTCCAGGAGGGTGGGAGGCGCATCACCAGAGTTACGGCCAGAGAGGTAACGGGAGTAGTTTTCAATGCCGTTGCAGTAGCCGATCTCCCGAAGCATCTCAAGGTCCAGGTGGGTCCGCTCATCGATACGCTGGGCTTCAATGAGTTTGTTCAATCGGTGAAAGTGCTCCACTCGCCCTTTCAACTCCTCCTCCACCTTGGTCAGCATCTGCTTCAGGGTGCTCTTGCGGGTGACATAATGGCTGGCCGGGTAAACCACGGTGCGCTTGAGCTTGCGAAGGGTTTTCCCGGTGAGGGGGTCAAACTCGGCCAGTGTGTCGATTTCGTCCCCGAAAAACTCCACACGAATGGCCACTTTCTCCTCGTAAGCCGGAAAGATCTCGACCCGGTCCCCGCGAACCCGAAAGGACCCTCGGTGAAAATCAATGTCGCTGCGTTCGTACTGAATGGCCACCAGGTCTTTTAAGAGGGCCTCACGGCTCCGCTCCTCCCCGGTGGAAAGCTCCACCCTCAGGGCAAGGTAATCTTCCGGCGCACCAAGGCCGTAAATGCAGGACACACTGGCCACCACGATCACATCCCTGCGTGAAAGAACGTTGCGCGTGGCTGAGTGGCGCATCTT
>Ga0070729_10003725_pt1 | contig 17290 bp, 13 predicted proteins | sample tdDd472_FD_66725 | JGI IMG/M metagenome (GOLD analysis project Ga0070729, IMG submission 66725) | Marine sediment microbial communities from the Atlantic coast under amendment with organic carbon and nitrate - tdDd47.2 | ecosystem: Environmental > Aquatic > Marine > Coastal > Sediment | place... | reverse complement strand
TTTCCCTGTACATCGTAATATGCAGGTGCAGCACCTGTTCCAATTGCATCTACCAATAAATCCAGATAACTTTTTCGTGCAGAAAGTAGCCAACTGCCTTTTCCATTGAATAATGGACCTTCACCTACGCCACCAATTCCACTCAAACTCATATCAAGTTGAAATTCCTTGCTTTCACGGTTTCCTTCACGGTAATCGATATTTGTAATTGAGGAAAGTTTGTCTCCATAAGCTACATTAAATCCGCCTGCATTGAAATTTACATCCTCGATGAAATCTACATTGAGCATTCCAATTGGGCCACCAGTAGAGCCTTTAGTAGGGAAGTGGTTGATATTTGGAATCTCTATATTATCAATGAAAAAACCATTTTCTATCGGACTTCCACCACGAACCATCAGATCGTTGGAATTGTCATAGACCTGGGCTGTACTTGGTAATGTCATCAGAATCCTGCTCACATCACCTGCTGATCCTGGAGAACGACGAACTTCTTCAGCATTAAATGAAAAATTACTAATAGTTTTTTCATCTGCTTCTGTGAAATAACCTGTAGTTACAATTACAGCTTCTCCTTGTAAAACTGATTCAGTAAGTCCTGTATTTTGAATAGTTGTTCTATCAGGACGGGCATGGATATCGCTTTTCATAATTTTTTTGTAGCCCATAAAATGAAAGGAAAGCGTGTAGATTCCCGGAACAATATTTTCAATTCGGTATTCGCCATTGATATCTGTGGCAGCACCAAGAGATGTTTTATCAAGGATTACATTTACTCCGATTAAAGGTTTTTGAGTTGCTTCATCTACGACACGACCTGCAATTGTACCATTTGATGCACATAGAGTAGAAAGCATCAATAAAATTGTTGTGATAATTTGTGTTGTTTTCATTTCAATTCCTTTTTCTTTAGTTATAATTATTTTGTGATTTTTGTTAAAATTCTCTTACACCATTTCGTTAATTCCTCTATTGCTTCTTGTTCATACCCATGAAGAGGGCTTTTCATTTTCAATGAATCAATGAAATTATTTTTATGTTGAGATATTCCCGGAAAATTCCATGAATAGAATGCATAGGAAGTGAATTTTGCATACTTCAGATTGAGTGAGTCAATATTGCATTTTAATACTTTGAATAGAGGATGTAGTTTGTTGAAAATCCATATTGGATATCCAAAAATAATCAGATCATATTTATCTAGATCTGTTTTTGATAATTTTAGGTCACATTTCGTTTTTAGGAAGTAATCTTTTAATAAATCTAATTCACTTAATTTTTTTGATGATACATCATTTATATCCATAATATCGCAGTTTAGAATATCTGCCAATTTCTCAGCCATGAATTTTATATTGCCAGTTAAAGAGTAGTAAATAATCAAAATTTTAGGTTTCATTGCTTTTTCCTTTTTGTTTTGTTAACAATGAAAAATTATCTACAAAAATTTGATTATGTAATAGGGAGATACCCTCATTTTGACTAGTGAAAAGCCCCTAATTTGAAACTAGGGGAAATCCCCTAATAGAGGAGAAATGTAATAAAGTGGAGATTTTACAGTTTGGAGTGGTGAACTAAAGAAATAATAAAATACAAATCCCAAATTATAAATAAATTTCAATAATCAATGTTAGAAATTCCAAACATTAGAATTGGTAAAATACTCATCCTAATTGAGAGGTTTTGAATTTGATTTTTAGAATTTGGATTTTATTTGTTATTAGCATCTTAGTCTTTGTAATTTATTTTTCAAGCATCAAGCATCAAGCATCAAGTTTCAAACGTCATTCTTTATTTGACTGAACAAGATTATTCAACTGTACACGATTTTTTACCTGCATTTTTTGGTAGATATTGGAGAGATGGTTTTCTACTGTCTTGTAGGAAATGAAGAGTTTATCTGATATTTCTTTATTACTTAGCCCTTGTATAAGTTCTCCAATAATCTCGGATTCACGATTGGTTATATTAAATTTTTCCAGGAAGTAATTGGTCAATTTACCATTTTTTAAATAAGATGGTTGTGCAAAATAGTCAAAGGCAAAACGAATACTGAAAATACTAACTATGAAGAAAAATATAGGCATTGTAAGATTGTAGGGAATTAATCTGAAATCTTTAATTACAGAATCCAGAACCATAAAGGGAAACATTCCCATAGAAATTAATCTGAATAATTTTGTTTTTTCTTTGATCTCTTGATTTGCAATTTCATTTCTATGAAAAAATGCATAAAAAATCGTATAACCAACTGAAGTAAAAATTACAAAGTGGGCAATTGGCGCTATGATTTCAAATCCGATTGATAGAGAATATAATACTCCCATTAATATCATTATAAAAACACCCGAATATATCGCTATTTTTAACCTTTTTGAGATTTCAATTCCAAAAGTTGAAAAGAAAAATACAGGTGTTGCATAGGTACAAATTGTTGAACCAGCAATACTAATTAAATTTGCAATTAAAGAGACTTTATCCATATTCAGATTTAGAATTTTTCCATAATGTAATAATGTAAGTCCTAATACAATCATTGTAAGTGAGAGCATAAAGAGTGCATAATTGATGAAAATCTGCTTCTTGAGTTTTTGAAAAAACAAGACTGATATTATACAAGCAGCATATCCTGTAGCCAGTGACAAAATGAAGATTAATAATGCAAAATGTTCCAAAATTACCTCAAATAATAATTAGCTATAAAATAAAAATCCTCCCGGATTTTACAAAGGGAGGATTAATAAAATGATATATTACTATTGATTAATGGCTACAACCACCGCTACCACCACAAGTTTGTTGCTGTTGAATGATTTGTAATTTACCTTCTATTAAGGCTTCTACAACAGGTTTGACCATGGGTTCAGCATTATCAAAATAAACATCAATGCCAACATCATTGAAACCCACTAGTGGACGCATTCCAATGCCGCCAACAACCAAAGCATTCACTTTTAAAGATTCCAAAAATTTGACTGGAACCAAACAACCACCTTGAGCATGTTCCTGATTGGCAACTACTTCCACTTTATCAATTTGACCATCTTTTACATCAATGATTGTAAATGCATCGCAATGACCAAAATGTCCTGATCTTTGTCCATCTAAACCACCTTCAGCATTCGAAGGTATCGCTATTCTACCATTTTTCATGTTATTTCTTCCTATAATAGTTATTCACATTTCCAGATACTTCCAGAGTATCCATCTAATATAAATTGTCCATTTTCAAATTTAGATTTTTTTGTTAATACATCTTCCAAATTGATTTTCATCCAATCGGGGAAATTTATATTAATTATTTTTGTTTTTTCACTTTTATTAATGGCAATTATGATACGCTCATCTTGATCACCACGACTATAGATCATAACATCTTCATCACAATATAATGGCAAATAGTCTCCACGTCGTAATGCAGAATGTTTTTCTCGAAGATTGAAGATTTTAGAATTCCAGTTCAATTGATTTTGCTCAGCACTTGTTAATTCATTTCCAAACCGCATCATTCGGCGATTGTCTGGATCATGAGCACCAGTCATTCCAAATTCGTCACCATAGTAAACAATTGGAACTCCAGGAACAGTAAATAGCATTGTAAAAATTGCTTTCTGTTTTTCATAGGTTGATTGTTTATCTACCTGGATCTTTTCTTCGTTCCAGGCTGCTTCAAAAGCATCATCACTTAATGTCAGATCGTCTTCCAAAAGCGCCATCATTCGTGTCTGATCGTGGCTATCAAAAATATTTCCCATCAAGTGGTTAAATCCATAAACTTCCAGGCTTTTATCCAGAGACATTTGTAAGTCGCGTAAATCGCTTCCTTCTTCAGCAAAAATCCTTCTTTGAGTAAAGAAAAGTTCAAAATTAAATTGAGAATCCAGCATTCCATTGTTGACATAAGATTTGATCAGTTCTGCACTGCCAAAAGTTTCACCAATCTGATAACAGGGGAGAGATTTATTGGGTTCAATTTCTTCGTTGACTCTTCGAGTGATATTTCGCCACAAATGAAGGGGAACATGTTTGGTCGCATCATGACGGAAACCATCGGCATTGGTCTGGTTTATCCACCACAATGCATCTTCTGTAATCTGGTTTGCTGCTTCTTCGGACTCAAAGTCAAAACTGGGTAAAAAATCATCAAACCAGGTTGTTAATCGATATTCATCGAACAGTCTAATATTTCTGCGTCCATCTTCCAATTCCAGTTGTCCATACCAATCACGATGCTCCTGGAAATAAGGATGTTCCTGGTGTGTATGGTTGGAAACATAGTCGATCAGGATTTTTATATCATGTTGATGAGCGACATTAATAAGTTTTTGAAGATCTTCCATTGTGCCAAGACGAGGTTCTACTTTTCTAGGTTCAGCCGGCCAATATCCGTGATATCCTGTGTAATACCTATTTGGTTCAGGAAATTCCTGAAACGCATCATTGGTTGTTGCGTTTACAGGGGAAATCCAGATTGTATTTACTCCAATTTTCTGAAAATACATGGACTGGATTTTATTGATCAAACCGTCAAAATCTCCACCCTGAAAATTTGCCTGGTCCCCCAGTTCAGGATGAACAACAGGATTGTCGTTTTTTGTATTTCCATTAGAGAATCGATCTGTCATAAGAGAATAGATAGTCGCGTCCTGCCAGATAAATTCATTACTTGAAAGAAGTTTCCCTTTTCTTGTCCAGGTAGTAATTATGTTTCCGGGATAGTTTTTATAAGTGGCTATAAGTCTATATGTTTGAATATTTGCATCTTCAATAAATTGGGAAGTATTAATTGTGATTACATCATTTTTAACTTCATAAAATTTTCTATCAAGGATGTTGTTATTGATCAAAATATGAACTTTGATATCCTCTTCCATTTCAGAATCAATAACATATTTCAATTTATTTTCTTCTACTGTTTTTAAAGCATATATATTTGGCAATTGTCCTTTTAATTTTGATTTTACTTTAATCAAGGAGTTGTATGATCCATAGCCATTGTCAACTTTAACTGGATTTACAGGATCAGGAAATTCTCCATCTTCTGTCACAAACTGGTATTCATAAACACCATCATCAAGATATAAAGTTCGGGTAAATGTTCCATCGCCATCTTTGTCTTTTAATTCCAATGAACGTCGATTCCAAGTGTTGAAACTTCCCATAATCCAGACTCTTTTTGTTGATTTTGGCGGTGTGAGTTTAATTTCCACAGCTTCTTTTTGCTTCACAATTACTGGTAGAATCATTTCTATGCCATTGTTGGCAAAATGGATCAATCGTAGTCCGGAAAAATTTCCAACAGGATCAAGTTTGATTTCATTGGTAGCAGTATTGTGTGAGATTTTGATATCTTTGTCAGGGCGAAATTTTGTATTGTAACTTTTTGCAAAGAAGAGGTCGCTAATTTTGAAAATATTGTCTTTGTTTTTTTCGATTTTTAGAAACTCAATCAATTCCGGTGGATGTGAGTTTTTCTTTTCGATTGCTACTTCACATGAAACCAGCAAAATTGCAAGTGAAATAATTATAATTTGAAAAAGAATATTTTTCATTTTGATGCCCTTTTTATTTGTGATTCCCCTGAATGAAATGTCAAAAGGTCTAAATAATTAAACCTTTTGACATTTGTAACTTTTATAACCGGTACATAACTCGCATTGATATGGGAGCCAATTCGATTCTTGTAGATGAAATTGGTTTGATAATTTCAGTTCCAGCATTTTCTTTGTCAACAACAAGAATCCACTTATGATTTGGTATGTCGAATGTTTCAGGATGATGGTGTGGATTGATTAGAACAATGGCTTCTTTCCAACTATCTTCCAAATCATTACGCTGCAATCTGTAGGCGATACATCCATGAGGCACATTTATGCCAAGTTCTTCGAGAAACTTGAGATTTTTTCGAACAAGGGATGCTTCTTTCATGCGGAATATTGGATGTTCTTTTCTTAGTTGAATTAAACCCTGATAGTATTCGAAAATATCCATGTTTTCCTGTTTGTAGTCCCAGCGGATCATGTTGATTTTGTCAGGTTGGTTGTAACTGTTGTGTGAACCAAATTTAGTTCGAAGCATTTCCTGACCACCGTGAATAAATGGAACTCCTTGTGATGTCAGCACAATACCAGCTGCAAGTTTATCCATTGCTTTCAAAATTGTATCATTATAGAAATTGCTATCCTCAGTTGTAGCTACTATTCTATCCCAAAGTGTTCTTCCATCATGGCATGCAACATAGTTCAAAACTTCTGTTGGATGGTCAGCAAAATCATCAATACTTCCCATGATCCCGGTTTTTACACGTTCCTGGTTTAATGCAGCCTGCACAAAACCTGGCTCCAGATTATTCCAGGGGCCTTTGATGGCATCACGAAAATTATCATTGAATACTGCAAAACCTTTACTTTTCTGATCACCTTTCAGTGTCGGAGTTATTGGTGTCCCACCTGCAGTCCATGGTTCTCCATAGATGAAAATATCATGTTTGATTGCACGTAATTGTGAAACAACTTGTTTCATAGTTTCATGATCGTGAAGCCCCATGAGATCAAATCTGAATCCATCTACTTTATATTCATTTACCCAGTATTTTAGCGACTCTAGGATAAATTTTCTAACCATTGGAGTTTCAGATCGAACTTCGTTACCACAACCTGAACCATTCCAATAGGAGTTATCCGTTTTTGTTCTGTAGTAAAAATTTGGTGCAAAGCCGTTAAAATTGTATTTTATATTAGGATTTCCTTCAGCAGTGTGATTGTACACCACATCCATAACCACTTTTATTCCTTTTTTATGACAAGCATCAACCATTTGTTTAAATTCTGTAACAGCAGAACCATCTAGAGGATTTGTTGCAAACCAACCATCTGGTGAATTGAAGTTAACTGTCATGTATCCCCAGAAATAGTTATTGCCAACATTACTATGTTCAAAATCCTGAATAGGTAAAATCTGTATTGTATTGACACCCAGTTCACTTAGGTGATCAAGTCCAGTAGAAATATCTGTTCCCGGAAGTTTTGTGCCGGTTTCAGTGAAACCAAGGAATTTTCCTTTGTTTTCAACACCGGAATTGTGAGCAATTGTAAAATCACGAACATGGATTTCATAGATTACTGCTTCATCGAATGTGAATTTTGGGCTCTCAGCGATCTCAGTGTTATCAATCAGAATCATGCTTCTACCATTGTGAGCGGTAGTTGTAGTTGAATATGGATCAAGGATTTCCTGATTTTTTTTATATTGATCATCTGGTCCATCTACCTGGAAAGTATAATATTTATTTTTTAGATCACCTTCAATTTTTGCTTCCCAGATACCATTTTCTTTTTTATTCAATTTGTGAATATTTTTTTCACCACCTTCAGGCTGGCTGTAAATATTGAGAATTACTTCTGTGGCACCTGCTGCCCAAACTCTAAAGATTGTTGCTTTTTCTGAATATTGGAATCCTAGTTTTTCGTCAGAAATGTATTCATTACTATCCAGTATGCCACGAATTGTTAATTGCCCGGGTTCAAAACCATTGATGCTAAACTTCGCAGGCAATTTATTGATATCAATTTTTTCTGAAAATTTTGCTGTGATAGCAGTACTCAATTCGGCAGTATCGGGTTGTAACTTCACACTTTTAGCAGCTACAGATTTCAAATCATTGTATACAATTTCCGGTTTTGCATCTTTGAGATCATTTTTTGAAACAGGATTAGTCAGAAGAATTGTTAATTCATCTGGAGAATCGATAAATGCTTTTCGAACAAATGGAGCCAATGAAGGTTCTTTTGTAAAAAGTTCACTTTGCCCTTCTAGAATCCAGATTTCATTAGATGCAGTTCTAGGCCAAAATCTTTCTACACCTTTGTTTTCCCATTCTTTATATCTTGGTAAAAAATTGATATTTCCTTTAGGTGGATAATTATCCATATTTAGTTTGAAAATTAAACCAAAATTGTCCTGACCTGAAGGTTTTACTTCTACAGTTTTGTGATCAAGCCATGTCCATAAATTCCAGTAATCGTAGTTCTGATCATAGCGATGATAGTGGATTGTTACGTCGTTCATTTTCCCTGTTGCTCCTGATAAATTAATTAAAGCCAATATTGATGCAAGAATCAATTTGGTTGTAAAGGTATAAAATTTACTTTTCATTTTCCAACCTTTCATAATTTCCCTAGCCTAAATTTTAGTAACTAATTTATAAGTCAATAATAATCCTTCCAAGTCAAAAATATATAAAATACCTTGTGGTCTCTGCACATTTTTTTTGTATTTATTTTACTAAAAAACAATACCTTTGATAGGAGTGTTTTTGACATTATTCTTGAATGTGTCAGAAAAAACTTTTATTAAAAATTATTTCTCAATATATTAATTTCGGCCGAAGAGGGATATGTATAGTAATCCTTTACAAACATAATAAATTTGTGCTCGCATGCTTATGATAAACTTCCCCGGCTATTTATACACGGTCGGGGAATTTTTTTGAAAATTTTTAATAATAATAATAAGGGGTGAAAATGAAGAAATTAGTCGCCATCATGGTAATCATGACAATAGTAACAAGCCTGTTTGCAGGTGGTATTGTAACAAATACAAATCAAAGCGCAATGTATGTTCGAACATTGAACAGAAATGCATCTACAGAATTAGATGCTGTATATTTTAATCCTGCTGGATTAATGTCACTTAATAATGGCTTTTATGCTCATTTATCGAATCAATCTATTTTTCAGTTAAAAGGAATTGAAAGTTCAAATCCATTGTTAAATAATGATACATATGAAGGAAATGTAAAAGTGATGTTTTTTCCAGATGTATATTTAGCGTACAAACAAGATAAGTTTGCTGTATCTGCTGCTGTAATGCCAATTGGTGGTGGTGGCAGTGCAGAATATGAAGATGGATTGCCATCATTTGAAGCACCAGTAGCTGGTTTAGTTCCGATGTTAACTGCTCAAGGTGTACCTGGTATTCAGGGATATAGAAACGCTGTTAGTTTTGAAGGTTCTTCAGTATATCTTGGTTTTCAGGCTGGAGCATCATATAAAGTAAATGATATGCTTTCTGTATATTTAGGTGGTAGATATGTAACTGCTGATAATTCATACAAAGGATATTTGAAAGACGTTCAGTTAAATATTGGTGGAACATGGATGGCTCCTGGAACTTATTTTTATGGTGCTTCTCAAATGTTATCTGCTGGTGGCAGTCAGTTACAAGGTGTTATTGATGCTGGAGCTGGTGGCTATACTCTTGACCAATTAGTAAGTGGTGGACAAATGACTTCTGCTGAAGCTGCTGCAGTTGCTGCTGGACTAGCACAGGCAGGTGTTTCTGCTGATGGATTAACTGTTTCTCAAATTCAGGGTGCATTTAATGGCGCTGCTGCACAAATGACTGCTGTTGGTGATGGACTTACCGCAGCAACTGCTGATATGGAAGTAGATGCAACACGTCACGGTTATGGATTTTGTGGAATTATTGGATTGAACATTACTCCAAATGAAAATTTGAATATTGGTTTACGATATGAAACACAAACCGGACTTGAAATGAAAAATGATACTAAAGTTGATGGTTCGGGATTATTCCTAGATGGAGCAAAAATTCAGTCTGATATCCCTGCTTCCTTCAATGCTGGTGTTTCATATAAAGCAACCTCTAAAATTCGTCTTGAATCAAGTTTTAATTATTATTTTGATGAAAATGTTGATTGGGATGGAAGAGAAGATTTATTAGAAAATTGTATGGAAGCGGGAATCGCTTGTGAATATTCTATCAATGATGCTTTCAGAGCAAGTCTAGGATATCTATATGCTACTTCTGCTGCTACAGATGAATATAGATCAGATATGGATTTTGGTCTAAATTCAAACTCAATAGCACTTGGTGTTGGCGTTGATGTAAATGAAAGTCTTATCGTTGATTTAGGATTTTTAAATACATTTTATGAAGATGCTGGGAATAAACCATTAGAAGGTGCATATGAAGAAAATTATTACAAATCAAATTATTTATTTGCTGTAGGATTTAGTTATAAATTCTAAAGGAAATAAAAGTTTATAAAATATATAAAGCCCCGAATAGTTCGGGGCTTTATTGTTTATAATCAATTAATCTTGAAAAATCGAAATTAAATCTTAATTTCAATCAATATAAATCAATAGGTAAGGGGTATGCTATGAGAAAAATGGTTATGATTTTTTTGTTAATGTTAATTGTTTTAACCCTTTCAGCAAAAGATGTCACTGAGAGAACTGGCTGGGGCTGGGGTGGCGTTCCGGCACTGAATTACAATGCCGATGACGGATTTGGTTATGGGGTGCTTCTTAATTTATTCAATTACAAAGATGGTGGTTATGATCCTTATTTCCTGAAAATTAAGCCGATTATTTTCTTTACTACTGGCGGAAAGCAAGACCATACACTTTTTGTTGACTCACCATATTTATTAGGTAATGGGTGGCGTTTCAATTTTAGAATAAGATTCAAAGATGAAGATTATTTTCCTTTCTATGGTTTTGGAAATGATTCAGAATTTAACGAAGATTTCATTGAAGTAGATGATGATGGAAATTCGTTAGATACTTTACATGGAAAGCATTACTACACAATGCAGGCAAGCCAGTTGAAATTCATAGTGAATTTTCAGAAAGCACTTATTCAACGTGAGAATAACAAACCAAAAGTTTCTTTGTTGATGGGCTATGGTTTTGCAAATAATAATAATGAATTAAATAAAAATAATGGGATGAAAACAAAAGTAGAGGAGTATATTGATGCTGGTAAGATCAAAGAAAAAGAGTTTGATGGATATTTCAATAGTTATCTAAAAGCCGGATTGATCTACGATACTCGAGATAATGAACCTGCTCCGAATAGTGGTGTTTGGTCTAGTATATTGGTAGAAGGTTATTCTCAACTTGTTGGAAGTGAAACCCAATTTGCCCGCATTACTTTGACAGATAGAAGATACTTTACGCTATTTAAAAATATGGTTTTTGCAAATAGAATTTTATTTGAAAAAATTACTGGTGATACACCTTTTTCTATGTATTATCCTTTTGGTGGATCTGTAAAAGCTGATGAAGGTATTGGTGGATTTAGGACGATTCGTGGACAATTGAAAAATAGATTTCAAGGGGATCAGAAATTATTAATGAACATGGAATTACGATATAAATTCTATGATTTTACCTTCTTAAATCAGGACTTTTATCTTGCTGTAAATGGATTCTATGATTTTGGTAGAGTTTGGCATGAAGATGATGTTGAAAGTGGTTTGAAAAATTTAAGATCCGGTAAAGGTGCAGGATTTCATATCGGTTGGAACGAAAATTTTATTGTTTATGCAGAGGCTGGATTTGGTCATGAAGCAGGAATGCAATTGTACATAGATATTGGCTACTTATTTTAGTTGAGAAAATTTAATGGGATTAATAAAAGATAAACCACAGTTTGCCTGGGTTATGTATGATTGGGCAAATTCTGCGTTTGCTACTACTGTAATGGCTGGATTTTTTCCAGTATTTTTTAAGAATTACTGGTCAAGTACTGCTGATGTTAATATGAGCACAGCCTATTTGGGGTTGGCAAATTCATTGGCGTCCTTAATGGTCGCCATCCTTGCCCCAATACTTGGTGCCATTGCAGATCAGGGAAATAGCAAAAAGAAATTTCTCATATTTTTTGCGTATATGAGTGTTTTGATGACTGGCTGTCTTTTTATGGTGGAAATGGGAAACTGGCAAGTGGCACTATTTCTATATGTAATGGGAACAATTGGTTTTAGTGGGGCAAATGTTTTCTATGACTCATTGCTTCCCAATATTACTACTGAAAAAAATATTGATTTTGTTTCATCCAAAGGATATGCCTTTGGCTATCTTGGAGGAGGATTGTTATTTCTCCTCAATGTTCTGTGGTATACTATGCCAGCAAATTTTGGTTTTGATACTGAATTTATATCCAATGTTGTAAAAATTGAAAATAATGCAATATATGTAAATGCAACCGACTTTAATGTCAATGTTGATGATAATTTTGAAGCAATTTTAAGTAGTCACTTCGTAACAGAAATTAAGGATATAGAGTTTCAAAAAAAGGATAATGAGAACCTTGCAACCATCACAATTTCTGAAGTAAATAATATTGACTGGAACAAAATTGATAAAATAATCAGTTTTGGCGAATATAAATCTGGAGAATTTGTTGGATTTGATCCTTCTAATTCGAAATTGTTGGTAAAAAATCTTACACGTAAAATTACGATTGATGATAAAGTAAATGTGAGATACGAAAATAAAATTACTATTGGAAAATATGAAAATGGTGTGTGTTCCGATATTATTGGTATGGAAAATCATTTTAAAAATATTACTGTTAAGACTGATATACTGAAACCCGCAATAGAATTTTTACCAATTCGACTCAGTTTTCTATCGGTAGCAATTTGGTGGGCGATATTTACAATTCCACTGATTGTCTGGGTCAGGGAAGAAAAGCACAAAGTGAAAAACAATGTTTTTTTCTATGTGAAACAGGGATTCGGCCAGCTGTCTTATACCTTTAAAAAAATCAAGCAGATGAAATATATTTTCACTTTTCTTGCTGCCTATTGGCTTTACATAGATGGTGTGAATACTGTGATCAGGATGGCTGTTGATTATGGAATGTCAATAGGATTGCCATCTTCTTCATTGATCACAGCTCTTTTGATAACACAGTTTGTTGGTTTTCCATCTGCTCTACTTTTTGGAATGTTGGGCGAAAAATGGGATGTGAAAAAATCATTATTTATCGGAATTTTTGTATATCTTGGAATCAATATTTGGGCAGTTTTCATGGAAAGTGTTATGGAATTTTATATAATGGCAATAATCATTGGAATTGTACAAGGTGGAATCCAGGCTTTATCAAGATCCTTATATTCTCGGTTGATCCCAAAAAATCAGAATGCTGAATATTATGGTTTCTTTAATATGACAGGAAAGTTTGCTGCCATATTCGGTCCCTTGCTTGTTGGATTAATTAATATTATTGCTAGAAATATGAATATGTCATCAAATCTTGCCACAAGATTTGGAATAGGTTCCTTGATAATTTTATTTATTGGCGGCAGTATTTTTCTTTACTTTGTAGATATTGAAAAAGGTAAAAAACAGGCAGTAGAACTATAAAGAATTAAGTTTAAAACGCATAATATATAATTAATTAAATAGTTGAAAAAAAAATAAAAAAGTTCTTTGTATTTTGATTGAAAAAATTATATTAGTGAAGAGGGTTCAGTAAAATTGTGAAAGTCTATGGGGCAGAAAATGAGAAAAAAATCTTTTTCTCCAGCGTTTCTTTTTTTAATCATATTGTTTGCATTGGGAATCTTATTTGCAAGTCAATATTCACCGGGTACAGAACGAATTGCAACTTTTTCAGTTTGCGATTGTGATAGGGTAAAACTGGAAAATTGCGTATCAGAACTTGAAAATACCTTTGATGGTGTTGAAAAAATATTTGTAGATACCAAAGCTAATATCTTTTCAATTCGCTACGAAAGTTCAAGTGTTTCAATTGACTCAGTGAAGAAATTTTTTGATGATGCCGATTTGGTAATTGAGTCATCCAATTCCATCAATCTGATGAATAAAGAGGAAAGTTCGTCGGATAAGAAACTGTTCAAAATCAGTTTTTCATCTTTGGAGTAGAAATTAAAAAAACCGGAAGCAATTCCGGTTTTTTTTTGTGCTCGAAGCGAGAGTCGAACTCGCATGACCGTAAGGTCACTAGACCCTGAACCTAGCGTGTCTACCAATTTCACCATCCGAGCATATATCTAAAAAGCATCTGAATTTATATGATGCTAATTTTAACTACAAGTATAAAAAATTAAATTGTGTAAAAAACTTAGTTATTAGTTGCAATTTCTGAGATGCAATATTAAGTTTCCCGATTATGAAGAACAATAAAAAAAATTTTGTAACCAAAAATAGAAAAGCCTACCACGATTATACAATTTTCGAAGAGTATGAAGCGGGAATTGTACTTGTAGGTACTGAAGTGAAATCTATCAGAAATGGACAGATCAACCTGAAAGATAGTTACGCGAAAATTAAGAATGGTGAAGTGTTTTTGGTTAATTGCCATATATCACCTTATTTTCAGGCGGGTATTAGCAATCATGAACCGGAAAGAGAACGCAAACTTTTATTGAATAAGCGTGAAATCAGAAAAATTACTAAACATATTGAGGTAAAGGGAAATTCCCTTATTCCTCTTCGAGTTTACATTACAGCCACGGGATTTATCAAAGTTGCTGTAGGATTGGGTGAGGGTAAGAAAAATTACGACAAACGTGCAGCCCTGGCGGAAAAACAATCCAAACGAGAAATTGACAGATTAAGAAAGGATAATTACTAAGATGTTTCCACCAATTAATGAACAAATGGATCTCATCAGAAAAGGAACTGCAGATATTGTTTCTGAAGATGAATTGGTAAAAAAACTAGAGAAATCACTAAAAAATAATGAACCTTTGAGAGTAAAACAGGGATTTGATCCTACTGCTCCCGATATTCATTTAGGACACACTGTTGGTATCCGCAAGTTGAAAGATTTTCAATCTCTCGGACATCAGATCGTGCTAATCGTTGGTGATTATACTGCTATGGTTGGTGATCCATCAGGTAAAAATTCTACAAGACCAAGACTTACTCGTGAAAAAATTCTTGAGAATGCAAAAACCTATGAAATGCAATTCTTCAAAATTTTGGATAAAGATAAAACTGAAGTTCATTTCAATGGAGCCTGGTTTCAAGATATGAAATTTGAACAGATCATGAATCTTGCTGCTTCTTACACAGTGGCCAGGATTCTAGAGCGTGATGATTTTACAAAAAGATATAAAGCCGGAACACCAATCAGTGTTCATGAATTTTTCTATCCCCTAATGCAGGGATATGATTCTGTTGCTATCAAGTCAGATGTGGAACTGGGTGCTACAGAGCAAATGTTCAATCTGTTGGCTGCCAGAAATGTACAACGTGAATATGGCATTGAGCCACAGGTTGCTTTGACAATGCCTGTTTTGGAAGGTGTTGATGGAAAGTCTCGTATGAGCAAAAGTACTGGAAATTATATCGGTATTGATGAACCCGCCAAAAATATGTTTGGTAAAATTATGTCAATTCCCGATGAAATCATCCTGAAGTATTTTACGCTACTATCAGATCTTTCTATAGCAGAATTGAAAGACATTGAAAATAAACTCATCGATCCAAATTTCAATCCTATCGTTTTGAAAAAACAACTTGGACGTGATATCATTACTCAATATCATAGTGCAGAACAAGCACAACAGGCTCAGGAAGAGTTTGAAAATGTTTTTAGCAAAAACAAAATCCCTGATGATATTGAAGAAATCAAACTTACAGGCGATGATATTGGAGATCAATTGATCAAGTTGCTGACTAAATATAAACTCACAGCTAGCAATGGAGAAGCACGTCGAATGATCAAACAAGGTGCTGTAAAGATTAATAATGATAAAGTAAGTGATCAGGAAATGCTTTTGAAAGATAGTGGTGAATATATTGTAAAAGTTGGAAAACGTAGATTCGCTAAATTCATTATCTAAACATCAATTATTATAGAATTAAAAAAGCCTTGAACGATTCAAGGCTTTTTTTGTAGGAAAATTTTTCCAGTCTGGAAAAATTGTTCACGAAAAATAATCATTATTATTATAGTTTTATTAAAATTACACTTTTTAATAAAAGATTAAAACTACCTCAAAACTTTGAAGATATTACAATATAGCAATTCACAGTAATTCTTATTTTTATCTTTCAATTTCTGGCATATCATTTGAGTCTGCTGGGAAAGATAATAAAAACAGGGAAATATATGTCATCTAAGGTTATTGAATTTTATCAAAAAAAATTAAGTGAAATAAAAAATCTACCAACATTGCCAGTAATCGCTACTGAAATTATGAGAATTACTCGCAATGATAGTTATTCTGCAAGGCAGATACAAACTGTGATAGAAAAAGATCCACCCCTTGCTATGCAGGTGTTAAGAGTGGCTAACTCTGCGTATTACGCGCAAAAAAAACCAGTTAAATCACTTCGGCACGCTGTAGTAGTTGTTGGGATGCGACAGTTGAGTAATATTGCAATTAGTTTTTCTGTTTTAAAGCGGTTTGACACAAAAAACAGCAATTTGAAATGGGAAAAATTCTGGGAGCATTGTATTGCAGTGGGTTTTGTTGCTGAAATGCTAGTAGATGAATATGATATCATAACAAAGGAAAGTCCATATACAATGGGCTTACTTCATGATATTGGAAAATTAGTTTTAAACCTGATTGATCCTGGAAAATACTATGAAGTGTATGCTCGGGTTAAGAATGAGAAAATGTCATTTTATAATGCAGAAAAAGAGTTACTAAATATTACTCATTGTGCTATTGGTAAGATGTTGGCCGAAAACTGGAAAATGTCTGATGAGTTGGTTGATGTTGTATTTAATCATCATTCACCATCAGAATCTGCTGAAGGAAATCGTCTTGTCAACTCTGTGATTGAAATTTCTGACCATATTTGTAATATCAATGGTATTTCATTTGGAACGGATTTTGACATGGAATCTTTACCTGTTCCTGATTCGTGGGAATATATACAAAGTAGTGTAAGAGAATTAAATAATAAAGAATATGAAGAATTTCTCCAGGAGATGAAACCTCAGTTAGATTCCATTTCCGAAATGGTGAAATTAATACAAGTATGAAAGGGGAACACTTAAGATGATAGACAATAAAGTTCTTTTTGTTGATGACTCTCCAACAATGCGTCGAATTATAAAAAATTCTTTGCAAAAGATTGGATTTTCAGAACTTATTGAAGCTGAAAACGGTGTAGACGCACTAGATAAACTGGAAGGTGAAGATGTTGGTTTGATTCTTTCCGATTGGAATATGCCGGAAATGAATGGAAAACAATTAGTTGAAGAATTGAAAAGCAATGATAAGTATAAAGATATTCCAATCATTATGATTACAACACGTGGTATGAAAGAGGATGTAATTACAGCTGTAAAGTTAGGTGTTGCAGGTTATGTAGTGAAACCTTTTACTCCGGACATTCTGAAAGGTAAAATTCAGAAAGCCCTAGCAAAATAAGAAAGGATAGGAGATCAATATGAGTAATGATAGTCCGGTAAGTGAAATTTTTCAGAAAATTGCTGAAATGCAGGATTTTTTAAGAATTGGAGATGAAGTAATTCCTTTTCT
>Ga0070729_10003723_pt1 | contig 17294 bp, 15 predicted proteins | sample tdDd472_FD_66725 | JGI IMG/M metagenome (GOLD analysis project Ga0070729, IMG submission 66725) | Marine sediment microbial communities from the Atlantic coast under amendment with organic carbon and nitrate - tdDd47.2 | ecosystem: Environmental > Aquatic > Marine > Coastal > Sediment | place... | reverse complement strand
CAGCGAAAACTGTTGAGCCTGCATTAGTCAAACCTGTTGTTGAAATGACTCCTGTTGCTGAGGCACCTGTAGTTGAAACCATTGCTGCTGCACCTGCTCCTGTCGAATGCATTGATGGCGAACCAATTCAGGTTGTCAGTTATGAAGGCAAAATTTCCAAAGCCAGACTGACCTCTATCAATGTTAAAGAGTCTGATAACGGTATTGACCTGAAACTTGGTACCAGGGGTAAGATTGTAGCTGGCAGCTACGAAGTTTTGCGCCTTTGTAATCCTGATAGAATCGTTGTTGACCTTTACGGTGTAAAAAAATCTATCAAGGCTAAGAGTCTTTCCGGTGACGGAGAATATGTTGAGAAAGTAAGATTTGGAAAGCATGCCTCCAAGTTGCGCATGGTTCTGGATCTTAACAAAGTTGCTGCCAACATTAATTTAAATACCTCAAAAAGAGGTCTGGTTCTCGCACTGGCAGATCAAGCAGCTGCCCCGGTTATTCTGGCTAAAGAAGAACCCAAAGTTGAAGCTGTTGTGGAAACAACTCCTGAACCAGTAGTTAATAAGCTTGCAAAAACAGAGCCCGTAGCTAACAGCAATACCGCAAAAGTTATTGGTCTGGATTTCAATCATGGCCCGACATCATCCACTATTGCAATTGCTTTAGAAGGTAGCAGTAATTACAGACTGGTTAAAAACGGAGAAGATCAGGTCATTCTGGAACTTCCCAACTCTACTCTGACACAAGCTCTGGAACAGAGTCTCGATACCAGTGAATTTGACGGTCCTGTAACCTTGATCAGTTCTTATGTCGCTGACAGTGACAAAAAACTGGTGAAAATTGTTGCTCAGACACGTTACGATGCAGGCAATAAAGTTGTCATGGATGGTAACACCTTAAAATGGCAGTTTGACCGTAAAGGTGCCACTGTTGCTCTGGGTTCCACCAAGGGACACATTACGCTGGATTCCGATGGCCAGACAGTTATTGAATACGATCCCGGCGAAACCGCAAGCATACAACAGAATGCTTACGGTTATACCAATGCAAGTGTTGCTCAGAAGTCAAGTCAGAGAATTTCGTTGGAACTGAAGAATACCGATATTCTTGATGTTCTGCGCCTTATTGCTGATGTAAGTAAGTTAAATATTATCGCTTCCGATGATGTAATCGGAACCGTTACAGTCAGACTGCTCAACGTTCCATGGCAGCAGGCTCTGGATATCATTCTTCGTTCCAAAGGTCTTGGAAAAGAACGCAAGGGTAACATCATTCGTGTTGCACCTCTTGATGTTTTGCAAACCGAACAGGACTTCCGTTTGAATCAGGCCAAAGCCAGAATGGAACTGGAACCGCTGCACGTTCGCCTTATACCTATTAGTTATTCCATTGCCGAGAATCTGGTTGAAAAGGTCAGCGATCTATTATCTGCCAGAGGTACTGTTAATTTTGATCAGCGCACCAACGTTGTTATCGTAAAAGATATTGACGAAGTTCTGGCCAAGGCCGAATCCCTCGTATCAAAATTGGATCTTCAGACTCCGCAGGTTATGATCGAATCCAAAATTGTCGAAGCTGATATCACCAACGATAACCAGTATGGTATCCAGTGGGGTGGAAGTTACTCCATGAGTCAGGCCACAGGTAATGCCACTGGTGTGCAGTTTCCGTCTAGTTTTGGCATAACTGGTGCGCAGGGTACTGGTAACTATCTGGTAAATGTTCCGGTTGCTGGTGCTGCCGGTGGTCTTGGACTGCTTTTCGGTAATGCGACAAATACCGCTCAATTGATGATGCGGCTGACTGCTCTTGAAATCTCCGGTAATATCCACATTTTATCTGCTCCGAAGATTTCCACATTGGACAATAAATCTGCTGTTATCATGCAGGGACTTGAAATTCCAATCGTCTCTGTATCAGTTTACGGCTTACCTGTTACCAAGATGATCAAAGCTGATATGGAACTCAAGGTTACACCACATATCACCGCTGACGGCTCCATTATTATGAATCTCGACATCAGCAAGAATGAACCTGATTTCTCCAGAACTGATATTTACGGTAACCCGGCAATTATCAAGAAGGCAGCTAAAACCGAAGTTCTGGTTAGAACTGGTGAAACTACTGTAATTGGTGGTATCTATACCAAAAAGACAGTTGATTCTAGTGTTGGAATACCCTATCTTTCCAGAATTCCAGTTCTGGGTTACCTCTTTAAGAGCAAGGGAAGTACTGTCAGTAGAACAGAGTTGCTGATATTTGTTACTCCGAGAATAATAAACAGATCTCAGTCTTCACTGGCTGTTGACTAATACTTTGGCAAAAGAGAATTTATGTAACCGCAACAATGTGGTTGGAGGATAATATGAAATATTTGAAGCTGGCAATCTTGTTATGTATGTTTGCACTGTTTGCTTCTTGTGCCGCAGAAGTCAGTAGTGGTGTGGTAATCCGCTATGCACTTAACTGCGAAGAAGAGACTTACCAGGACGGCACTTCTGTCAAATTACATACTTCAGGCAGTTTTGATCTTGCTGTGGCAGATTTTCATAGTGGCAATATTGGATATGAACTCGGTTTGGCAATAGTACATGAAGGATACGAAGTAAGTTCTTCGATTGCTGCTGGAATTGAAGGCTTTAACAGATTTTATACTAGATACTTTCAGATAGAATATGAAGTGCCCACTGATTGGGATGAGATTCCAAGTGTTAAGATCCCGATGGGAAGTACGATGGATCCCGAAGGTTCTTTGTATGCTCGTATAAATATCCTTCCAGAGACTGTTCAAGCCGCTATCAACGAAAACTACAGAAAGAATTCCTATAAGAGTCACCAGCCATACAGTACTTTAAGACCATCTGCCACAACTTCATGTAATGACGGCAATGTACTTGAGCAGTGTATGGGATATCAATGCACCAGTGAAGGCAAATGCGCCACAGCCTGTAACTATGATGCTATGAATGCTTGTGCTCCTGGCTACTTCTGTGATATCGGGCCTGGTAAAACCGGTTATTGCAGAAAACAATGTACACCTGGTATTTCAGACTGTCCTGCATTTAACGATCCTGCTACAGGAGAAACTCTATTGGAGTTTGAATGTGTTAAAGATGCTTGCATTCCAAAAGGTACAACAGTTAATCCTTTCGTTCCGGAACCAATCATTGTTAAAGTAAAGCTGGTTGGCGTGAATAATAATGGTAATACCGTAGAGACAAATAATTTCTACTTCCCACTAAGGGTCGGAAGACAAAATCTTTTGAGCTTTGACCGCTCATTTTGTAACTGTTCTCCAATAATATATACCGATGAAACTGGAGAGGTTGCCAGTGATGATTCCAACGCTTGCTATAAAAAAGTGTATGATGAGGTAGAAGACGAATGTAAACATCTTGTTTTACGTCAGGATTCATTGTTGGGTTCCATTCAATGTGCCTGGATTTCAAATTGCTTCAATTTCCTCTGTAACTAGAAATAAATAAAAATCATTGAAAAGGCAGGTTTTTACCTGCCTTTTTTTATGCCTATCTCAATAGATTCATTTTATTGCTTTACAAAAGAAAATAATATTGCTAAATTACTACACTAAGTATAATTATATTTAAAATATACTAAAGTGTCGCAAAATTATACCGAGTATATATACTCACGTTCACAAAGTATATACTTATGTGTATTGAAAAATCCATAACCCAGCAAAAAAGAGTGAGAACATGCTTGACAAAGATGAAGTAACCATTCTTATGGCGGAGGACGACCAGCTTATCCGCAAGCTTAACGTAGAGATCTTGTCACGTTTAGGTTACAGAGTTATTGATGCCATGGATGGTATTGACGCTTTGGAAAAATTTGAGAGTATGGAAGATTCTGTCGATCTCTTGATGACCGATATTATGATGCCGGGTATGGATGGTGCCAGACTTGCGGATAGAATCAGAGAACGCAAGCCCGACATGAAAGTATTATATAACTCTGGCTACTGTGATGACGATACGTTTGAAAGTTTGCCCATTGATGAGCAGACAGCCACTTTTTTGCCCAAGCCCTACCTGCCAGGAACGCTGGCCGAAAAAATAAAAGATATCCTCGAGCGCTGACTCAAGGAAAAGGCGTAAGGCATATCAGCCTAAACGCGTAACCTGATTGACAATGGTTTTAATATCTATTCCGGTTGGACACATATTGAAGCATTCGTTACAATCTTTGCAGTCAATAAATCCCTGTATACTTTGCTTGCCATACTTCATTTCCGGAAGCGATCTGGAATAAGTTGACGCTACCAGAGAAGGACTTAAGGTGTTTTTCATAAGCTCAGTTGAGTTTTGACAAAGTGAATCACAGATACCGCAACGAATACATTTGTGCATCTCGGAAAAATTCTTTGCCTCTTCCAAAGATACCGGTTCTATGTCATCCTGTTCAAAATTGCTGCTGAATTTATTGTATCCATCAGAGGACTTTTTAGAGAGTTTGGCAATTATCAGCATGATAAAATGTTTTAGAAGAAACAAACCAAGTAGAATAGTCGCAACAACTTTTTTCATGATCTGACCTCCGCTGCCTGTTTTCCTGCCATATGTCCGGTAACAATATCAACTCCCTGGCTGCATCCATCGGTAAAAGGATCGAAACCACCAAGGATTTGGCCTGCGGCAAATAAATTGGAAAACAGTTCGCTGTTGTATGTGTTTACAATGTGGCAGGAAGAGTTTATTTTAATACCAGCCTGGGCAAAAAGTTGATTGGCATTGAAACTGGTATCTGTAAGCCTGCCAATGAACACATCTTCCAGTTTTTTGGCGCCAAGATTTACAGAACTATTAAATATCGGTTCGCGATAATCCTTGTTTTTACATACAATACCGCCACCGATAAATTTGCCACTGGCTAACACAAAACTATCGCCTTCGATTGTATCATGTTTGCCATCAGTCCTTTTAATCTCTATAGATGTTACGCTATTGTTTTCAGAGGTATAGCCAATAACATCTGCATTGACAAGCTTGACACCCGAGCTTTCAAGGCGGTCAAGAATGAAGCGGGAAAGCTTTAGGCCGGGTATCGAATTTTGCGTCGGAGTAACTTCCATGACATCAAGTCCAAGTGTCTCGCTTAATTTTTTAGCAACATCAAAACGATTGAAGCCCAAAACTGCTGGCATCAGCAAGCATGCACCATCTGTTTGTAAGTCGGCCTTTTTGATACAGGTGCAGAGCTTCTCTATGTTTTCATCATGATCGAGATATCTTGCCAGGTCGGCAGAATTTTTAAAGATCTGGCCATCTTTAAGAAAGTCAATAGTCAAGGTTTTGAATTCAACTTTGCCATGTGTTGAGGGTTGAAATTTGTTGAAAGCTTTCTCAAGAAAACTGCTTCTGAAAAGAGGGTACCCGGAAATTGCGGCAACTTGAACCAGCTTTGAATCGGTATTGTATTCCCAGAAAGAATTGGGTGCCAAATTTGCTCTGGTAAAGGTGCCGAGATCATTGGGATATATGCCGGCGCTTTGCTCGGTATCTTCAAGCTGTCTATAGATACCTGGGAAAAATTCATTAAAGGTATCTACACTATCCTTAAGTGTGCGCAAAGGATCCTCGAACAAGGAGTAAGGATGGTGTGGCCTGTGCTTCAGCAGTGTTTGCTGAGCCCTGGAAAGAGGTACTTCGCTTCTGGATGCTGCCAATGCGAGCAAACCGCTGGAAAGTGCGCTGCAACCTAGTCCACGATAAACCAAGGTTGTTTCTGCACTATGTTTTACTGAGGAAATAGCTGCCATACAACCAGCCAGACCGCGACCTATAATGCATACCTTAGTAGCCATCAGAAAACCTCCTGAGTGTTCGTGTTATATTGAGATGGATTGAAGGTGGCCTGATAAATCATTCGATAGAGTTCTTCCTGTGCCATTTGAAGATCAGAGATAGAATCTCTGCGCCAATGCCATTTATCCTGCAAGAGCAAGCTTGCCTCTTGCATAACCTTTTCCGGGCCAAGGTCTAGTTCATCACCGAAAATGATAGCAGTCTGGGCAATGCAACCCAGCCCCTGGCAAGGGCCTTCTGCAATACGACAGCGACTGATCAAATCGGTCGCGCGTCTTACATGTTCGTTGCGGATAACGTATCTGATCTCAGCTTCAGTAGTTGGTTCACATTGACAAATATAAAGGCCCAAAGCAGGATCTTTCTTAATCATTTCCAGAATTTCAATACTGCGCTGTCCCTGTCTGGAAATCATTCTACTTATTGCATATGCGTCTACACCGTATTGCTTGGCAAGTTCAGTGGCATTAGGTACTTCCTCTCCTCCTGGAAGCATTGCTGTATGCGTGGTGCATTTGGTCATTAATGGTATTTTCTTGCAAACCAGATCTGCGGTTTCTTCGGCCATAACTCTGTAGGCTGCAAGTTTTCCACCAGCCAGCGTTATAAAGCCTGTCAGACCTTCGTGCTGGTGATCAATTAGAGAATGATCTCTGGTGAGGTCGTCCTCATATTTTGAAGTTTCATAAAGTGTCGGGCGTAAGCCTGCAATAGTTTTAATAATGCGAGCTTTACGAATATCGGGCAAGACACTTTCAATGGCTTGCAGACAATACTCTATTTCATCCTCAGAAACACGAATGTTATCAAGGTCGCCATAATAGTCATCATCGGTGGTACCGATAATAGAGATGTTTTCATGGGGAATGATGAAAATAGAACGACCGTCAATGGCCTCGACAATGATACCCATGTTGGAGATGCGTCTGTCTAGTATCAGGTGGATACCCTTGGCGGGGCGAAGCTTTACTTCAAGACCTGCCATTTTTGCAACTTTCGGAACCCAGGGGCCGGCGCAGTTAACCACGATAGAAGAGTTGACGGTGCTCTTTTTGCAAGTAATAGTGTCTCTGATGGTTACGCCGGTAATATTTTTTTCGTCCGAATCCTTGTTGATGGAAACAACTTCGGTCCAGGTTTTAATATCGGCACCATGAAGTCCGGCATCGACGGCATTCATTACACAAAGCCTTGGGACATCAATGCCCCATTCATCAGTGGAAACAGCTGCCTCCACTTTATCGGAAAGCATGGGTTCAAGACGCTTGGCTTCTTCTGCGGTCAGACGAACATGTGGTTTGCCACCCTTTAAAGGCTGAAATTTGTCATAAAAAGAGAAGAGGGCGTTTGCACCTTCGTAATTTATCAAACCTTTCAAGCCGGAGCCTTTAAGCTTTGGCATAATCAACGGGATACGAAAGATCATATGTTTGCCGATATTTTGTATGTAACCGGAATCTTTGCATGATTTGTGAGTTGTGTGAACATCGGAGAGCAGGTAGCGAATTCCGCCATGAATCATTCCACTGGAGGCCCAACTGGTTCCTTTAGAGAGGTCGCCTTTATCAAGCAACAGTATTTTGGCTCCGCGCAGGGCCAAATCGCGAGCCACCCCGCAACCGTTAACACCGCCTCCTATAATTATGGCATCGTATCTTTTGTCCATCAAAGCTCCTTTGGTGTGAGTTCCTGTAGCATTCAGCATGGTGTTTGAATCTGGATCTGCCATTGATTTCAGGCATGTAAATCGCAATTCAAAATTATGACGCACTACATTATATAATTTCAGCCGATTCGATGCAACGAAAATGCGAGATAATTGATGGGGAGGGAATATTGAAGCAGTAACTTTGAAGAATTCAGAGAAAAAAACCCCAGTCACAAAAAAAATATTTGTGAGACTGGGGCATAAGATTACATAGCAATTACATTTAGGAGTTTTAAATGCATCTGGTAACTATTTGGTTTGGCTTCCACAATCTTCGGTAATGTATAGTTGATCAAAGCGACCGATTGAACTATTTGAGTAATGCCAGAGCTGCAGGGAGTCTACATTTACTACCTGATCATAGGGGAAGTCCAGTTCAACATCATCGAGAACTGAAGAACTATCAACGTAGACAGACATTTTACGATCATCCCAGTTAATGTCAACACCAACCGAGATCCAGGTTTTTTCGACACAATCAGCTAATTTGTAACGCTTTTCCGAGGAGCCAAGGTTCAGTTTTAATTCGCCATCACCGAAATAGACATCCAGCAGGAAATTTTCAGTAGTATTTACTGTGCTTTCAAGACGGAAGTTGTTTTGCCGACCAGTAGTGGGGCAGGTGTCAGCATATACCCAGAAGCCAACATAGCAGGGTTTCATGGGTCTGAAAATTCGTCGTAAGCCTTGGTAATGACTATCTGAATCTACTTTTTCCATAAGGAGACTATAAGCGGTTCCTTCAGCAGCCGTTGTCTGATCTACGGTGCAGGTGTGTGCTTCACTGCGTTTTTCCCAATCATCAATATTCGCATCCTCAAAATCTTCATTTTCCCAAAGTGGAAGTGCAGTAATTTCTTCATCCACTTCTTGTTCCACTTCGATTTCTTCCTCTATCTCAAGCTCTTCTTCTAGCTCAATTTCTTCTTCTATATCTATATCTTTTTCTTCTTCAGCTTCGTCGCCGTCTACTGATTCATCAATATCTCCGTCGATAGTCTGTTCACTATCACCGTCGATAATTTGTTCTGCATCAACTTCATTCTGTTCTGTATCACCGTCGATGGTGGGGTCGTCCTCATTGCTACTTGAACAGGCGAAAAAACAGCAGCTTGTTAAAACAATAATTAATACCAGCACTAATTTCATCTTCAAATTCATTGATAAACCTCCAGCATAAATAAAGTAAACAATCATAATCAATCAACATCAGCATGTGTTTCAGAAACAAATATGATTTAAGCAATTATGCATCTTAGATTTTCTTGCTGATTATGCAAGAAAAAATAGGAAATAAATATATTTATTATATATGAGTAAGTTTGTATAAACTTTATCCATGATTGAATGTCATAGGTTAATCACCAGTTAAAACAAAAAATTGGGTGGGAACGTCATAAATAACAGCGTGTAACTGTTGAATTATATTATTGATTATATAAGCAATGTGTAATGAAACACCTCAAGAAATTGTTATTAATGCCGAATCTGGTCAAGTGTTTGGGCTTTAATAGTCAATGAAAGTTTAAGAAGTCGATTGTCTCAATGTTCGTTATCTTCGCTATATTGCAAATGTTTTGTGGCAATAGGGAAGATAACAAGACAGGCTTTGGATGTTTGAGACTGAACAATTGACTGGGCTCGCCTGGCAAATTAATTCGATGATATTGGATCTGGTTGAACAGCAGAATAATTTAAACCTGGAGCAGAAAATGAAAATTGAAGCAAATGTCTCGGTTATTCTTATTGCGTTAATTCTTGGAACATTCTTAATAGCTTGTGGTAGCGGGGAGGAGAACGAAACTGGTATTTCAGGTTCCGGTCTTGTGGCAGATTTATATCTGGATGAACTTTCCACCGACGAAAAGCAAACCTTTTGTACATGGTATGTGGATGCATTTGGGGGCGAAGGTAAAAGTCATACCTGCATGATGGAAGGGCCGGATGGCCAGGTTAAAGATGCCAATCTCGATCCGATAGACATTCCAACGGTGGAAGATTGCACAAGTGGCGATCAGTTCAAAAATCATTGCCAGCTTGGCGATACTGAAGCCTGCTTCAAGGCAACAGCCGGCGATCCATGTAAAATGGCTGAACTGGAAGAGTGTAGAAATATCAATGAATGCGTAGCCAGTCAAGCCAATGCTCCGGACAATGCCTGCGATGAAAAGACTGTCCAATGTTTCTGCACCGTTAGGGATTGCATGTCTCTGTCTAGAGGAGGGATGCCTGTAACGCCTGAAGGAACGATTAAAATGGCTGAATGCAAAGGCTGGTGGCTTTTCTGTTCGCCACGCTATTGCTCCGGTTATGAAGAAGGCGACTACGAATTGGCCTGTAAGGATGTTGGTATGTGTGACAGATGTGATGGTGGTACTTGTGGATGTGCGTTTTAAGCTTAACAACTATTGTTTTTGATGATGAATCTCGTCTTGGTTTTTAATTGTTAAAATGGAGAAGAAAATGAAAATTGAAAAATTGTCGATTCTGGCAGTAATTATTCTTTGTGTCTTGCTTATTGTTGTTGCCTGCGGAAGTGGTGACGAGGACGAGACAACTATTGCAGATTCCGGTCTTGCAGCAGATTTATATCTGGATGAGTTTTCCACCGATGAAAAGCAAACCTTTTGCACCTGGTATGTCGATCTTTTCGGTGGTGAAGGAAAGCAATATACCTGCTCGGTAGAAGCTGAACAAGGACAAATCGAAAACGGTGAAGAATCTGTAGAAATTCCTTCAGTTGAAGAGTGCAAACAAGGTGTGCAGCTAAAGAGCCATTGCACTATGGGTGTTGCCGAAGCATGTTTTAAAGCATCCGCTGGCGATCCATGTGCAATGTCAGACAAGGCAGAATGTGTAACGCTTAACAATTGCCTTGCAGATGTAGCCAATCCGCCAGACAATGCCTGCGATGACGATGTGGTCAAGTGCTTTTGCACCTATGAAGAATGCACTACATTATTTACTTCTGAAGAAGACGCCGAGCCCCAGGGTACCACAGGAGTTAAGCAGTGCAGAAGCTGGTTTATCTGTTCGGAACAACATTGCGACGGATATCAACCTGAAGACAAAAATCAGGCTTGTAAAGATGCCGGACTTTGTGAGGCTTGCGAAGGTGGCATTTGTGGCTGTGCGTTCTAATTTGAAATGAAAAAATAATCTCATATGACTTAAAAACAACAATGAAGAAGGTGATTAATATGAAAAAATATTATATTTTGGCAGTGTTGGTTTTGGCGATATTTGTTGTGGCTTGTGGTAGTGGAGAAGATGGTGAGACCGGCATACAAAGCTCTGGTCTTTCTGCCGAATTATATTTGGACGAGCTTGCCACTGATGAACAGCAAACCTTTTGCACCTGGTATGTCGATCTTTTCGGTGGTGAAGGAAAATCTTACGAGTGTGAAGTCAGCGAGGAAGATCTGCAGGCTGGAATGGTTTATCCGGCTATTGATATTCCAACAATCGAGGAATGCAAAAGCGGTGCCCAGTTGAAGAACCATTGTTTACTGGGCGATGCCGAAGCTTGTTTTAAAGCTACTGCTGGTGATCCCTGTAAGATGATGACAAATGAAGAATGCAAAAACATCAACGAATGTGTTGCCGGGCAATCAAATGCTCCTGATAATGCCTGCGGTAATACTAAAATTAAATGTTACTGCACAGCGAGTGACTGTGATTATGTTCGCCATTTTGGCTGTACAAATCCACCGAATGGTACGGTTTCTATGCCCTCATGCAAAATCTGGTGGTTTTTCTGTTCACCAAGTGCTTGTTCAGGATATCAGGAAGGCGATTATAACCAGGCCTGCAAGGATGCTGGGCATTGCGAAAGTTGCGATGGTGGTGTTTGCACGTGCGCCGGTGATATTTGGTAATAAGTCTTGGTGATTCTGAAAGATGTAAATTGATTACTTTGCTACTGCTGTGGGTTTTCGAGATTTGAAAACCCACAAAAAATTAAACTCAGCTTGACTCTCATGGAGATTAAAATGACAAAAGGTTTTTTGGTGTTTTGTGTAATGGTTTTGTTTGGACTCTCAGCCTGCGGTGACGGTGAAGAACTTTTGGACAATAGCGGTCTGACTGATGCAACTACCTTGTCAACTCTGGACGATAGTTTGAAAGAGGAACTTTGTGGGTCAGTGGTAGAGGCTAGTCCTGTTGCTTGCTGGAAAACCGCAAATATGTATTTAAAAAGTGTCGCAACAGGAGATTTGCAGGATGAAGTATCTGCCTGTATTGATGTGCTGGATTCACTTAACAGCGAAGCGACTGTAGCCGAAGTGAAAGACTGTTTTGCAACTGTGGATGAAGCCACTTGTGATGTTGAGAATAATACAGCCTGCGAAAATGTCTTGCCTGAAAATATTGCATGGAAAAAATAAGATCCAAATGGAGAATAAAGTGACAATTGAAAAAATGGTTTTGCTGGTAATTGTTTTGTTTAGCTTGTCTGCCTGTGGTGATGGTGAAGATCTTTTGGATAATAGCGGTCTGAGTGATGCAACTACCCTCTCAACTCTGGATGATAGTTTGAAAGAAACCTTGTGCGATTCTTTGGTAGAGGCCAGCCCTGCTGCTTGCTGGCAGAGTCCTAATGGTCTAGTTTGTGTTCCTCTTCTGGGTAAACTGTCAGATGAAGTTTCAGTCTGTATCGACACACTAGATGCGCTTAGCAGCGAAGCGACGGTGGCTGAAGTTAAAGATTGTTTTGCAACTGTGGATGAAGCTACCTGCGACATCGAGAATAATACAGCTTGCGAAAATGTGATTCCTGATAATTTCGGCTATGCAAGGTAAAAAGAAGATTCGATAAGTTCAAAAGATGTGGTCGATGGTAGAAATATCATCGGCCATTTTTTTGTATCTGAATGATCTTTAGAATTTGGAAAAGCTTCCAGTAGACATTAATAACTAACTGTTTTGCAAGATACTTAAAGCAACATGAAGCTACATTTAGTTACAGCAGCATACCGCAATACACTTTGTAGATACATCGAGTGACATGAAAGTAAATCAGCATACATGAGCGGTCGTGAGAGAACATTGGGCTACATGAGCGTACAGCAAGCTACATTTTCCGTCTCCAGGTAAAGCTCATAAGCGTGTAAGTGCCTGTAAATAAACAATAAAAGTTCTGGCGGGAAAGTTTGGTTAGATTAAAAGATCAATTAAATCAATGGTTTGAAAACTGAAGAAATATGCAAACCCTGAATATTATGGCCCAATCATAAATAAAAGAAAATATGCCCGCCCAAAAAGTACTGATTCTGATAGTGTGAAAAATATAATAAGTGATTTCAGTTAGTTGAAGATAAAAAGTCCGGCACGAATCCTCACAATTGTTGCAATTATTTTTTCTGTCTTGGAATTCAAAAAGATATGAGTTAAAAACACAACTTAGACGAGAATGCTTTTATGGCCCCCTGAAAATATCAGAAGCTGCTTATTTGCCTCGAACCATTTTCTTGTGTTCGACCATGATGCATTTTGACTGTACAACATGCATTCCGGCCTTTCTGGCCTTTTCGGCTGAAACATGATGGGCCAGACCATTTTGCATCCAGACCGCACCCGCTTTAATTTCAATGGCCTTGTCCACAACTGCGGGGACAACATCAATTTTGCGGAAAATATCTACAATATCAATATGTTCTGGAATATCTGCCAGTGCCTTGTAAGACTTTTCGCCAAGGATGCAATCTTTGGTAGGATTTACCGGAAAGATAGTAAATCCGTGTTCTTTCAAGTATTTGCCAACTTTATTACTGTCACGTTCCGGCTTGTCGGACAGTCCCACTATCGCAATGGTTTTGGCAGATGTGAGAAGTTTTTCTATCTCATCACTGAGTGGATTTGAATCAGGCATTTCGCAGCTAATATGGTCGGTCATGATAATATCCTTTTACAAAATTATTTACCTACTAATAGTAAGGATTCGTATGTATTTATCAAGAAAATAGTAATATCTCAGACTTTTTTTCCGGCTTGCCTGACTGCATAAATGGCAAATGGAATTGCTATAAGTATTGGAATTAACCCGCTTAATAGCCTGCCGAAGATTATCCAGCCAGTACCGAAGAGCAGTAAAAACAGGCTGATGGTCAGAGAAATCCAGCCACAAAAGGCGGGCAGCCAGCTGTCGGCCTTATTTTCTGCAGTGCGATATTTTCCCCAGAAACCGAAGGGGCGGGTTTTGTTAGTAAATTCAACAAGTTGCTTATCCGAAACGGGCGGGGTGAGATAGGTTACAATAATTGCCAGTGGTAGTGATACGGCCAAGGTAATAAGCAGAGTTTCCTGTAACGGCATTCCGCTGGAACGGCAATATGTTGCTGTAATCATAGAACTTATCATCGCCACTAGCTCACTCCAGGCATTGATGCGCCACCAGAACCAGCGCAGCAGATAAATCGGCCCTACACCGGCACCCATTGAAAGCATAAAGCGAAAAATTGAGGTTACGGAATCGGTGTAAAAGGTGATAATTCCGGCAAGTGCAAGAAAAATTATGCTCATCAGGCGAGATATTACCAGCAAGTGCTTCTGGCTGGCCTGAGGTTTCAGAAAGCGGGAGTAGAAATCGTTGACAAAATAACTGGTGCCCCAGTTTAGCTGTGTATCAATGGTCGACATGAAGGCCGCAAGGAAAGTCGCGATCATGAAACCGCGCCGGCCTTCCGGTAAAACCTTAAGCATTACAGCAGTATAGGCGCTTGTGCCTTTGACCGTCTCCGGTATCAGAACCATGGAACAAAGGGCCACAATGATCCAGGGCCAGGTGCGTAAAACGTAATGCGTGAAGAGAAACCACAAGGTTGCGTTGGAGGCTGCTGTTTCATCTTTGCAGGCCAACTGTCGCTGGATGATCTTGCCACCGCCATCGGAATTTATGAAGGCCCACCATTGCATTCCCAGCATAATAATCAGCATGGCCGGCAAAGTGCCCCAGAAACCGGCCGATTCTCGTGGCAGCAGGTTGAATGGCTGTTTTTCGGGTGTCATTATAGACAGTTGGCCGAGCATCTCATCCATGCCCCCGACTGCTGTAACTGCATAATATGCAAGGAGAATTGCGCCAAAGAGCGCGAGGAAAAATTGCAGAAAATCGCTTACTACCACGCCCCAGAAACCGGAGAGCAGCGAGTAGCTCAGCGTAACAACAAGGCAGATGGGAACTATTATGGCGGGGTCGATGTTGAGGCTTTCACCAAGTATCTGTGAGATGGCCTTGATAACTAAAGCCATGGCTATGCAGTTAATAATACAGGAGAAAATGATAGCTCGGCTGGCCCGTAAAATCCTCGCCCCCAGGCCATCGTAGCGCAACTCGGCCAACTCGATGTCGGTCAGAACCCCGGCGCGTCGCCATAGTCTGGCCAGATAATACACACTGAAGGCACCACCGATGGCATAGCACCACCATTCCCAGTTGGCCCCGATTCCACCATTGCGAGTAATATCAGTAACATACAAGGGCGTGTCGGCCGAGAAAGCAGAGGCTGCCATGCTGGTTCCGGCGATCCACCAGGGAAGTTTTTTACCCGAGAGAAAAAAGTGACTGATTCCCTGATCGGCCTTGTTGCGCAGGTAAATACCAAGCAAAATAAGCAGCACAAGATAGGCCGCAATTATAATTATGTCGATGGTTCCAAGCAATTGATTTATCCTTAAAAAGGCTGTATTATCAACGTGTGTACGTCTTTATGCATGTTCGGGGCGTCCAGTAAAATGGCGACTCAAAAGAATTATACAGCATTAGGACTGCAATCTGTAAATATTTTCAATATAAAGAATAATAATCGCTATCCTTTGTTGCGAGCAAGATCAAAATGCGCTATGTTTATGACACAAATGTTTGTGATTTCGGGTGGTAAGAGAACGTAAATATGCCAATTGTAAGGATAAAAACAAAACTGGATTCGTCTGATCCACTGCGAAAGCTGGTGGTCGCGGGCGTCTTGATGTTGTTTATGTTTGCGGTAGGAATCTTCGGCTATCGCATTATCGGCCAGGGCGACTGGTCAATGATGGACTGCGCCTATATGACCGTCATTACCTTAACCACCGTGGGCTACAACGAAGTACTAAACCTTTCAGTCTATCCCGGGGCTCGCGCCTTTACCATGGTGCTGATTTTATTTGGTATGGGAACCATTCTGTTTTTTGTTTCGACTCTAACCGCGTTTATTGTAGAAGGGCAATTGCGTGATCTTATATGGAGAAAAAAGATGGACAAAGCCCTCAAAAAACTGGATCAACATATTATTATCTGTGGCATGGGCGAAACCGGTTTGCACGTTGCGGATGAACTGCTTGCCACCGAACATCCTTTTGTGATGGTTGATATTAACGAGGATCGTTTGAATATGGCGCGGGAAAAGCTGGGCTACGACGTGCCTTATATTGTAGGCGATGCCAGTGATGACGACATCCTGAAACTGGCCGGGGTGGAACGCTCCACCGGGCTGATTGCTGCCTGTACCGACGACAAGGACAACCTCTTTATTATTGTCTCTGCCAAAACGCTTAACGCTGGAATTCGCGTGGTGACAAAGGCCATCAGCGTGCAGTCGGAGCGCAAGCTCAGAAGAGCCGGGGCTGATAATGTTGTTACCACCAACTACATTGGTGGCATGCGTCTTGCCTCAGAAATGATACGTCCCACGGTGACCAACTTCCTCGACCGGATGATGCGCGAAAAAGAAAAAGCCATCAGACTTGATGAAGTAAAGATCAGCCGAAAATCTTCTTTTGTGGGCAAGTCGCTGATTGATCTTGATATCCGTCGCATGATGAACCTGACTGTTCTGGCAATTGAGAGCAAGGAAAAACGCAGATATATTTTCAACCCGGAGGGAACTTTTGTACTGGATGCCGGGATGACCTTGATCTGTATGGGCGAAGTTGAGCATATCAAGCGGCTTAGAAAAATGGCCAACTATTAAAGGTTGTCTGGGGATAAGCTGATGCTGAAGAATTCAAATAAAAACTCAATCAGGCAACATTCAGATAGTTGTCTGTATCTTTGTCTGGTTTTAATTCTTGTGCTGCTCGCTTCAATTTCCTGTGACGAGCAAGAGCTTGAAGTAGAGGAAAAATCCGTTTGCATTGAAGATTGCTTTGCCCTTTGCGATTTCAAAAAGAGTTGCGAGCTTGAAACAGAAGCCGAGAATAAAATTTGCTACGCTGTTTGTTCTTCTACCAAAAAGGCTGAATGGGGCGAGCTGTACGCAGTGGCACCTTTGTCTTGTGGAAAAGCAGAAGATTGCAATGCCCTTGAAAGCTGCATCCTGCTTGGTGGAAAACGAAACTACAGTTGCGATGGAAATCAGGTGGTTGCAGAGATTGCAGCGGGTGTTAGTAAAGACTGTATTGGGCTTTGTGCAATATCCGAGATCTGTGATATGAATTATTACGGCGATCTTGAATACTGTCGCAATGAATGTCAAATGGGTATAGAGAATGGCTGGTTTTCCAGCAAAGTTCTTGAATGTGTTTCTGCCTTAACTTGCGTAAGTTACGGGAAGTGCTACAATGCTTTGGCTTATGACTGGGAAGATGGCGATCTGCCTGAACCCGGGCCTGAAGAGATGGAAGACGAGCCGGAAGTTGTTGAGCCCGAGAATATTGACCAGAATCTGTAAAACAGGCTTATACTATAGCTGTTGTGCTTTGTAGTATTTGATTTCCTGTTGTTTTAGATGTAGATAACATTCTCCTATATCGGGGAAATGTTGAAAGGAAAATACCATGAGCGAAGA
>Ga0070729_10003722_pt1 | contig 17296 bp, 11 predicted proteins | sample tdDd472_FD_66725 | JGI IMG/M metagenome (GOLD analysis project Ga0070729, IMG submission 66725) | Marine sediment microbial communities from the Atlantic coast under amendment with organic carbon and nitrate - tdDd47.2 | ecosystem: Environmental > Aquatic > Marine > Coastal > Sediment | place... | reverse complement strand
TTATTTATAACAAGTAGCGGCTATTAAAATAATGAAAAAATTTATCTTAGTACTCTCCGCAATAAGTTTATTATTTATCTCATGCACAAAAACACCCGATTATCCAACTGATAAGGTAAGAATAGCAATCCCTGATGATGTAACTACTTTTAACCCCATGTTCTCATTTACTATTTCGGAAGGCGTTGTATCAGAGCTTCTCTATCTTCCCCTTGTTAAACACGAGTGGAATAATACAACAAAAGCTATCGAACCGGTTAATTACCTCGCTTCTTCCTGGAAGTGGGTAAATGAAAAATCACTTGAAGTTGTGTTAAAGAAAAATATCTACTGGTCTGACGGCAAACCTGTTACCCTTGATGATGTAATTTTTTCACTGGTTGTTTACTCCGATCCCGAGAGTAAAAGTAAATTTTATGGTTATTTCACAAATTATATCACCGATGAAAACGAGAAAATAGTTTCTGAAAAATCATTCCAGGTTCAAAATGATTCCACCCTTTTAATCACATTTAATGAACATGGCTCCCCTAACCTGCTCGATATTGATTTCCCTATCATACCAAAACACTTTTTTGGTGAACTTAATATTGCAGATTTAGAGAATTCCGAAAAAAATCTTCAACCGGTAACTAACGGTCCTTATAAAATTAAAAGCTGGGTAAGAAATTCTTCACTCCTTCTTGAACCAGTCGAAAATCACTTTTTAATTACTGATAAAAACACTCCCGACATTGAATTTGTTGTAGTGAGCGATTATCAGGCGAGGATACTTAAACTTTCCAACGGTGAAATTGATATCATCCAGGATATAATCCCGGAAGATGTTGAGGAGATTAACAATTCCAATCTTGCCTATACCGACGAGGTTAAAGGACGCGATTATGATTATATTGGCTGGAATAACATTGATCCCGAAGCGTTTGAAAACGGGAAATCCCTTCCAAACAAACTTTTTGGCAGTGCTAAAGTAAGAGAAGCATTATCCACCGCCATAAACAGGGAATTGATTCTTAAGGATTACCTTAAGGGAAAAGGAACCCTTTCAAACGGACCTGTTACCCCTACTGTTTTTGAAAACTACAAACCGGTCACTGATCTTTTTAATCCCGAAAAAGCGATCGAAATATTAAAAGCCGAAGGTTGGACCGATAGCGATAACGATGGTATCCTAGATAGAGATGGTACTAAATTCGAGTTTGATCTCACAATCGTAACCGGCAGCAAGAGAAAAAAATATGCAGCGGAAATTGTAAAATCTAACCTCGAAAAAATAGGCGTGAAGGCGAACATTAAAAATATCGAGTATAATAATTTTATCGATAACCTAATGTCGCATAAAATTGATGCCTGGGTTGGCGGTTGGTATATTCCTCTTCCTGTAGAATTAAGAGTATACTGGTACTCCGATTTTCGCGAAGCACCAATGAACTTTGCCGGATATCAAAATGCGGTAACTGATAGCCTCCTCAATGATCTTGCAAATTATCCCTATGTTTCTCCTCCCAAAGAAAAATTGGAAGGGTTACAGGAGCAGATATTTTCACAACATCCTGTCACTTTTTTGTACTGGGTCGATCAGGTATTCGGGATAAATAAACGTGTGAAAAATATCGATGTTAATCCGCTGGGTGCAATTCACTCGTGCTGGGAATGGCGAATCGATTAAAAATGAAATATAATGGTTTAAAAATTTTAATAAAGCGGGTGTTATCTTCATCCGCTTTATTATTATTAGTTGTTTCGTTAGTTTTTTTAATTATCCGTATTGCACCCGGAAACCCGGCTAATAAATTTTTATCCCCCGATTTATCACCAAAACTTTTTGAAAAAATTCAGGAACGTTATGCATTTGATGGCTCCCTTCCTGAACAATATTTTAAATTTGTGGAAAATATATTTAGCGGTAATCTAGGGTATTCAATAACTTTCAAAATCCCTGTAACAGAAGTAATATTTCAGTTTTTATCATTAACCGTCATTCTGGCAATCGCTGCATTTATTACACAAACTTTAATTTCAGTTATACTTGTTTTTTTAACCTACAGGAATAAATCTGTTAACAACAAAATTCAAAAGTTAAGTCTCATTATATATACAGTTCCCTCTTATGTGATAGGGTTGTACTTGGTGATAATTTTTTCCGTATTGCTGGGGATTATGCCGATTTCAGGTTTGCCCGATGCTCAATCCGCCGGTATTTTAGATTATTTTCATCATTTAATGTTGCCCGTCGTCACATTATCTTTGCCGGGAATTGCTTTATTTTTCAGTTATCTAAACGATGCCGTGCAAAAAAATAAAAATGAAGGATATGTTTTACTTTTCCGCTCCATCGGGATGAGTGAGAAGAAAATTTTCCTCAAGCATATTTTACCAAATTCAATTGTACCGTTACTTTCAATCGTTGCAATTGAAGTTGGATTTCTCCTGAGTGGTTCACTTATCGTTGAAGTTTTATATTCGCTTCCCGGTTTTGGAAAACTTACTTTCACCGCATTTATGGACAGGGATTATCCTTTAATTATAGGCACAACATTGTTCACTGCTTTTGTAATGATTTTTTCTAACATGGCAGCAGATTTGATAAAATATTATTTCGACAAGCGTTTCCGTGAGTTAATATGAAAATAAAAAAAATACCGGTACTTCTCCATTTTCTCACCGGAGTTTTTATCCTGACACTTATATTGAACTTCTGGTATATTTTTGATTTATACTCTCTAACTTTTAATATTCTTAATACTGATCAACCATCTGCAATTTTTAATTCGAACCTTACCCTCACCATTATTTCGGTATCTTTTTTTTTATTTCTCCCCTTTTTGTTGCTTGGAGAAAAAATTAAATTATTTTTAAAACAAAAATTAACAATTCGGAACACTATCCTGTCACTTATTCTTTTTGCGGTATTATTTCCCGGACTCTTATCCTCCCAGGGTGCTAACTTTTTTCCAGATGCACCCGGATTCAGACTTCTGCCACCCGCTTCAGTAAAATATTTTTCAGAAACTACCCCGAACGCAAATTCAAATGAAGAATATCTGGTCAAGGTGCGTGATAATTTATTAAGCTATAAATCACCGGACGAAAGATTATACAAGGAAAACAGAAACTCGTTTATTAATGTCAATTCAGAAATAGAAAAAACCTTTTTTTTACTAGGAACTGATTTTCTTGGTCGCGATTTATACTCCATGATTATTTCGGGAACACGAGTCTCATTTATCATCTCGATCTCGGCAGCAGGGCTTGCAGGAATTTTAGGCATAATTTTTGGATTCATTTCAGGTTATAAGAGTAAATTTATTGGTAGAACACTTGACCGGCTTAGTGATACGTTGCTTGCAATACCGGGGATATTTTTTGTGCTTCTTTTAACACTTTTTTTTAGTTCAGATTTTATTGCGCTAATAATTATTCTCGGCATAACCGGTTGGATGAGCCTGTTTAAAATTGTACGCACCGAAGTGAGTGCCATAAAAAAACAAAATTATTTTCTTTCAGCCCGAAAAATGGGTTTTTCAGAAACACATCTTATTTTCAGGGAAATTTTCCCGGTAATTATGGGACCGTTAGTTGTAAATATTACCTTTTTAATAGCCAATATAATTTTAGCAGAGGCTACACTTAGTTACCTTGGTGTTGATTTTGGCTCCGGTTACCCTACATGGGGTGAACTAATTGAATCAGGGCAACAATATATACGCCATTCCTGGTGGTTGGTCGTTTTCCCGGCAGGAGTGCTTTCGGTTTCAATAATTGCACTATATAATTCAGCGATAAATTTGCAGAAGAAATTCCGGTACTAAAATGATCAATAACAGATATATTCCCGTAAACTTCATTGGCAGCGGTCGCAGCAGAGTTTTTCTGTGCGAAGACACTCATTACTACAACAGGAAAGTAGTTCTGAAAATACTCCCCAAAAATGCCCCTGATTATGAAAAGAAACGGTTTATATCAGAATTTGAGATTTTAGACGGACTTTCATTCCCCTCTATTATCAAGGTTTACGAACAATCAGAAATTCTCGAGATTGATAGTAGTGAATCTGAAAACTTTTCCATTTCCCTCGGTAGTGAATATATCTCGATGGAATATTTTGACGGGAATACTCTCTTCGATACTGATTATCATTACGATGAACAGTTTATCACGGATATAATGATTAAACTTGGCAGCGCACTATTTTATCTGCACCAGAGTAATTACATTTATCTCGATCTGAAGCCGGAAAATATACTCATCAAGGTTACTGAAAAGGATTTTGAGTTAAGACTGATTGATTTCGGTCTTTGTCGTGAGAACAAGACGCCCGAGTTTGAACACACCGGCGGGTCAGTAAAATATCTCGCACCGGAAATAATCAGAGGTGAAATTTATGATCATCGTGTTGATTTGTATGCGCTTGGAATAATTGCCTACCGACTCGCTTATGGTAGTTTTCCCTTCTCTTCAGAAAATGAAATTGATATTTACCGCGATCACGTTGAGCTTGAATTCAGTTTCCCGGCTGGAAACATTTCTGCAAAATTATCGCTCATTATAAGAAAATTGCTCGAAAAAAATCCTTTGGACAGGTATCACTCCGCCCTTCAAATGTTTCATGATATTGATTTTCATATTATCAACAAGGTTAAATACTCCTGGCTGCCGGCAACTAAGTTGTTTAACAGGGAAAATCTCACAGGTCCGGTGAGAAAGTATTTGCGTGGTGATCTGGCAGAAAATTCAATTCTCGTATTACGCGGCGGAGGTGGTTCGGGTAAATCAGCTGTATTAAAACTGCTTGCGCGTGATTATGAAAACTGCATTCTCATTCAGGAAAGCAATATCGGGAATAAAATTTCACCGGAAAAAGCGCTCTTGAGCGAATTACTCTATAACCGGAACATATACACGAAACTCCCGGCAAATTTAATAGCGGAGATCAGGGGTTACATCAATCATGGCAACGGGCCTGATCTGGAACAGGTAAAATCAGCGCTCTCCCGTATAGTTTCGAACATCGATTCTGCTATTTTTATTGATGACTTTAACATGTTTAACAGGATTGGCCGGGAGCTTATTTCAGAACTGGTAATGTTCGCACGCATTAAGGATTTGAAAGTTATCCTTGCAGAAAATGCTGAGTTCAGACAATATAGTGATGATATCCCAAATATCAGGATTTTCAATATCACTAATATGATGAATGATGAAGTAAGGATATATATTGAGGAAATATTTTCAACTTTTTTCCCAAAAGAACATATTTACGAAATATTTATCCAAAACCAGAACAGATACCCCTCATACTTTGTCAAGTTATTTTCCAGTTTAATTGTGGAAGATATAATTCAGTTCACCTCGTCCGGTCCGTATATTGTAAGAAATGCAACAAAATTGCAGAAAATTCTTAGGAAAGAGAACGAAATTTTCAATGAGCGACTCACCCTTCTCACCGAAAATAAACGTGAAATACTCTCGGTAATCGCTTTAATAAATGCCGAACTCGACATTCAAAAACTAAACTATTTCTTCAGAATTGAATCCGGCGAGTTCGAGAGAATAATACAACAATTCTCCGCACTTGGTTTCGTGAATTATTTCCAAGGAAATTCCATAGTCAGATTTATTTCTCAATCTATAAAGGAAATTATACTGGCCAACTACCCTGCAATCCGAAGTCTTCACATGAAGATTGCAGAAATTATGGTCACACATGAAAATGAGTTCTCACCAATGCTTATTGGTGATCATTTCAGAGATGCCGGGAATGATATTGATGCACTCCATTATTATGAGTTGGAACTTAACCGCACAAAAAATCTGGCGGCGTTTGAGTATCAGATTGATATTGTTGAAAAAATTCTGCAGTTGAGAATAACCGAGGAAAAGCGAATTGACTCGATTCTTCAACTTTGTAAACTCCACTTTAAAATGTCCAACTTTACAAAGGCACTTGAAAATGTTCAGCAACTAAATTATGCTAAATTAAATGATGAACAAAAATTGCGTTACTACTGGATAGTAGGCAATTGCAGAATTAAACTCGGCTTTCCAAAAGAAGGTATAAAAGTTTTACTGGATAACAGGAAAAAACTCCTGACAATAATTTCAGATGCAGAACTTTACCTTGCACTGGCAAACGCATATTTTGATATGGAAAACAATGATGAGGCGAAAAATATCTGCGAAAAAATTGTGAAAAACTACCCAAGCGATTACCACAATTCGGGTGGAGCCTACAACTTACTTGGGCTAATTGCAATTTACGCTAACAACGATCTCAATAAAGCCAGAAAATATTTCGAAAAAGCTGCAGAAAAATATGATGAAGGTAATTTACCATCTAAAAATGCCGGGGTTGAAGTAAATATTGGAAATATTTTTAACATGAATGGAAACGGTGATAAGGCTGTTGAACACTGGACAAAAGCCGGAAAAATTAATGAATTTATGGGTAACTACGAGCAACAGGCAAAGCTCCAGTTGTCACTCGGAATTTACCATTTTGATAACCAGCAGTTTGATGAAGCAATTCTCAAGTATAATGAAAGTTTACAAATATTTACCGGACTTGGAGATAGAAACGGCGAGGGACTGGCATATATAAATCTGGCAGAAGTTAGTATCAGAACCTGTGAATTTATCGATGCCGAATCATACATCAACAGGGCGAAAGCAATTTTCAGAATGCTTAATAATTCAGAAGAGTTGCTTGAAACACTTTACCTTTCTGTTATTCTTTATTGCCTCGCGGGGGATTTAAATAAATCGCTCAAAGATATTGAACAATATCGAGAACTTTCATTAAAATCAGAAAATATTCGCCATTCACATAATTATAAGTACCTTCTAAACTTACATAACCTTAGTTTTGATAAAAAAACTTTTGAAGAATCCGCTTTAGTTGATAACTTGATGTACTTCAAAGAAATAAATGAAGTTTCTTTATATACAGCTAATAAATTCCTGTTGATCAGGATATATTTACAATTCGCTGACTATGTGGAAGCTTCATCACAGCTTAAAGATGATTATTTATTTGACTACTGCGCTAAAAATAAATCTGCCGCTGCCGAATATTATATCTTGAAAGCTCTGGTTTATTCCGGAAGTAAATCGACCGACGTGGGAAAAATATTTAACTATGCAGAAAAGGCGTTTAAAATCCTGCAGGATCAAAACGTTTCACTGCTAACGCTTGAAGTAACTTATTTACTTGCGAAGTTATATTTTGACCGGGGACACGAAAAACTTACTAATGAATATCTATTTTTCACACAATCACTTGTAGAGCACTTTTACTCTAAAATTGCTTCACAAGAGTCAAAAAAGCACTTCCTGGAGAAGAAACAAATTGCGGAAATTATTAAATATCTTGAAAATGCCGGATTTAAGCTAAATTATGAATAATAATCTTAAAATAGGAATAGTATCCGATACCCATGACGTGGCGATAATCCGTTCTCTTTTAAGCAAATTTGAAACAAAAACATATTTTATACCTGACATGCAAGAAAATATTTTTGCAGAATACATCGATGGAGTTCTTGTTGTTCAGGTAACCAAAAATGATCCCAACACTGCACAATTCCTTCACAATATCAAGGAAAATGAATTTAAGAATGCAATCTTTGTTATAAATGGCGGTAATGCATCAGCCGTTACTAATGTCGCCAGAATGGGGTTTTCCGATATCTTCGCATTCCCCTATGAAATCTATAAATTCGATTCTTTTATATCAGACAAAATTCAAAATCAACATTTTCACGCACCTGATATGCCCACGAATAGTATAACCGAGGTATATTCAGATATTGATAATATTTGTGGTGTCGATCCAAAATCAAAAGAATTATTGAAGCTGGCAAAAAAAGTTGCAATCAACCCTTCAGCCAACCTGATACTCCTGGGAGAAACCGGTACCGGCAAGGGAGTAATGGCGAAGGCAATACATAATTTCAGCGATAAACGCAGTTCCCCGTTTATCGATATAATCTGTACCGCTATCCCCTCTAATTTGTTGGAATCCGAATTATTTGGATATGAAAAAGGGGCATTTACTGACGCAAAAACCTCAAAGATCGGCTTATTTGAATTAGCAGAAGACGGTACAATCTTCCTGGATGAAATTGCGGATCTAAGTATGCAACTTCAATCAAAACTATTGCGAGCCATTGAAAAAAAGTATTTCCGGAGAATTGGCGGTATAAAGGATATCCCCATTAATGCAAGAATAATATCGGCAACCAATAAAGATCTTCTCGAGATGATAAACCGGAAAGAATTCCGACAGGATTTGTATTACCGCCTGAATGTATTGTCTCTGGAAATATTACCACTACGGGAACGACGTGAGGATATAATCTTTTTTGCCGAGAAATTCCTTAATGAGTTTTCGGAAAGATTTGGATTAAAAAAATTAAAGTTCGATAAGGATGCAGTCGATTATCTATATAATCATAACTGGCCTGGTAATATAAGGGAATTAAGGCATGCGATAGAAAGAGCAATTCTCCTTTCGGAATCGGAAAAACTTACCAGAAATTCCCTGCAGAACTCTGTGAAAGAAAGTAACGAAACCCGCTTCTTCACAAAAGCTCCATTAACGGGCAGTAATATCGTTAAACTTGACGTGAATTATAAACATACTGATCTTAATGGTGTAGATATCATTTATGCACGTGAGGTATTGAAACGAGAAGATGGAAATAAATCCCGCACCGCAAAACTACTAGGTGTATCCCGTCCTAAACTAGATAAATTATTGAACACGAATTGATAAATAGTGTGTAATTATTTTTTACACTACATTTTTTTTTAACAATTTCACATGTAATAATTACCATTTTTATTTAGCGATCCGATATTTTCCTGCTTCATCATTACTTTAAAGTTCTTGGTACGGTACTTGCATAAATAATAGCAAAAGTCACAAACAAAGGGTGCTCAGTATGAAAAAGTTAGTAATTTTCTTAACAATGTCTTTAATGTTCCTGGTTGGTTGCTCTGATATGGGTACTAACGATCCTGTTGGGCCGGAACAAACATCCGTTGAAAAAACAGTTCAATGGAAATTTATGGATTTACCAAAAATCAGCGCTGATAATTCAAGCGAGATTGAGGCAACATTTTATACCGGTAAAATAGTCTGGGGTGATTGGGGCGCAACTATTCCTATGACAAGAGTTTACTGGTCTTCAAATGGTTTGGTAAAAGTAAAATCAAAACTAGATATTCCTGCCGGGGCATTTTCAGGGCTAAAATTGATCTGGTATGCAGTTAATGATGAACTTGCATTGACAGATTTTCACCCGGGTATGGAATTCGATAAAGATGTAGAATTCGATCTTAAAATTGAAAATATCGATTTAAGCGATATTTCAGACCCTTCACTGGTAGAGTTTGCATATCTGGACGATTCTGAAACTGTTCAAATTGCAAGTTATGACGATCTTATCGTTGATGTTGAAAACGGTACTTTAGAAGTAGTAAACGCGAGAATTGGGCATTTTTCAAGATATGGTTTCGTACGGGGTATTGAATAATTTTTCTCAACTGAGATAGATTGACTATGGCTAATGTGAATAGTAATGTAATTCCTTCTAATATATTGGAAGGATTTAATGTCCTGCAAAAAATATATTTCAGTGATGAGGAAATTTCATTTCTCAATAAGGAATTTTCGGCAGAACTTAAGGATGTACTTCAGAAAAAGTACAACCTTAGTTTTAATTCTGCCGAGGATATCCCTGATGAATCCCTCAGTACCGAAGCTATTAAAGTGTATCTGGATAAACTTATTACTTACGCCGGGTATAAATTAAGTCCCGGTAAAAATTACTCGTTTATCTACAAACTTGGCGATATTGCGATATCTTTAGGCGAACTGAAGGCTGCCTACGAAATTTATTCTTCCCTCGTTTTTATTCTCCGTAAAAACAATGAAGATGATAGTCTTCTTGCTTATTCAATCCTGGCTTTGGCTAATATCAGCGCTCGTCAGGCAGGTTTTGATTATGCAATTATACAGGCAAGGAAGTGTATTAAACTCTTTGAGGCACTTAACGACAACAATGGTATCGCAAAAGCGGAAAATTTGCTGGGTACCATTTATGCGGAACAGGGCAAACCACGCCCGGCGAAAAACCACTTTGAAAGAGGTTTGGAAGTTCTTGACGATAAGGGTGATAAAAACTCCGTTGCAATGTTTGAAGTTAACCTTGGTATTCTTTATAATATTACTGGTAAGTTCGATATCAGTTACACTAACTTCCAGAGAGCTTTGGTAAAATATGAAGAATTGAAAAATCATCAGCGAGTTGCAGAAGTAAGACACAATCTGGGAATGGTTCATCTTAAAAAACTTCAGATTGAAAATGCGCTTAAAGAATTTGATTTAAGCCTGCGCATTTCTCTCGAGCACCGCTTACTTCCTACTCTTGCTATAACCTACATAAGCAAGGGTGAACTTTACACGCTGGCTGATGACCTCACACTCGCTACAGCTTATACAGATAAAGGTCTTTCAGTAAGTTATGATATAAATGACGAACTTACGATAGCGGATGGTTACAAGATTAAAGGTATTATTGACCGCAAGAGAAGTAACTTCAGCTCCGCAGAAAATTTCTTCCTTTCTTCGCTCAGAATAAACAATCAATATGAAAACAGACTCAATTATGCTGAATCTGCTTTTGAACTTGGTGTTTTATATAATGTTCAAAAAAGATTACCCGAAGCCCGGGAATATCTGGAAATGGCTCTCGAATATTTCAAAAAGATTGGAAATAAGTTTGAAACCCGTAGAATCAAAGCAATCCTGAGTGAACTGAGATAGTCGTGTTACCCGCGCGGTAGCGCGGCTTTCTCTCTTTTTTTTATTAACTTGAGCATCCTATGAAATTTAGCGAATTCCAGAAGAAAATTTCTTCAGATGGCACAGATGCACCCTTAGCCGGATACGAAAATGCGGGGCACAATCTTGATCTAATACTTGATATTGTTAAAAGTATTAACAAATCTCTCATTCTTGATGATGTACTTTCGTTGGTTCTTAAAAATGCTGTCAATATCACCCGCAGCGATCGTGGCTATATCGTGCTCCAGAATAATGATGGTAAACTTGAATATAAACTCGGCCTCGACCACGATGGAAGGCAATTGCCCGAAAGTTCTTTTCAGGTAAGTACCAGTGTTGTGGCTGATGTTTTCATCGCGGGTAAATCTAAATTTATTGAATCGGCTCTTAATGATCGTACCGAAGATACCTCCCAGAGTATCATCAAGCTGGAATTACAAACTATTCTTTGCTCACCTCTTATCACCGGTGATAAAAAAATTGGAGTTATTTACGTTGATAGTAAATCGCTTCGCAAAATAAAAGTTAAAGAAATTACCGAAACTTTTGAAATTCTTGCTGGTCAAGCTGCAATTGCCATTAAAAATGCCCAGCTTTACAATAACCAGATTAAAGCATATCGTGCTCTTCAAAATGCTAACGAGCAACTGCGTAAAGCTAAGGAAGAAGCCGAAAAATCCAACAGGCTAAAAACTGAATTTCTCGCCCAGATGTCTCACGAGATCAGAACTCCCATAAATATTATTTTCGGGTTTACTTCCCTTCTAAAGGAAGAGTTTGATCTTGAACAGTTACATCGTCACAAGGAAACTTTCGATTCAATACACAATGCTGGTAAACGTATCATGAATACCGTTGATACTATTTTAGAAATGTCGCAAATCCAGACCGGCAACATTGATATAGTACCTGTTTTGCTTGATCTACAGAACGATATCATCACTGAAATTATCAAAGAATATAAACCTTTTGCCGATGAAAAGGGGCTTGACCTCTATTATATTAACGAAGCACCAGGGTGCATTATTCATGCTGACCGTTATATGATTAAACAGCTATTCAATAAGTTGATCGACAACGCAATCAAATACACCCACAAGGGACATGTTTCCGTAAAAATATTTTCTGAAAAAGGAAAGGTTTGTGTTGAGATTCAGGATACCGGCGTGGGTATTTCACAAGAGTACATGGCGATGTTATATACACCGTTTTCACAGGAAGAAATGGGTTACACGCGTAAATTCGAGGGTAACGGTCTCGGGCTTGCGATCGCTAAAAAATATATCGAGCTTAATAATGCCCGTATCCAGGTAAAAAGTGAAAAGAAGAAAGGAACTAAGTTCAGTATCTTCTTTGATAAGACAGAACTCTAGTTATAAATATTTTTAGTTATGGTTATTCCGGATTCAGTTTATCTCCTGATCCGGAATTTTTTTATAGTTTACTCTTTTCCGGCTCAACCTCTTCAACAGCTATACCGGGTAAAACTTCACTAATGCCGCCAACCGTGTCAAGCCTGGTTTTAAATGAATCCCTTAAAACAGTAAAATCCGCCAAATTTTCTTTTTTTACGGGTGTTGATGGCGGGAATTCAACATGAAGATAGTTCACCGGTTGATTATTCACGTAAAATCTGAAATCAAGATGTGGGCCAGTCGATAAACCTGTAGAACCAACATACCCTATAACATCTCCCTGTCTTACTTTCGACCCGACTTTCAATCCTTTGGCATACTTGGAAAGATGCATGTACGCGCTTGAATAAGTTCCGTTATGTTTGATCTTGATATAATTACCGGCACCACCCTTATATTTCCTCTCCTGCACAACTCCATCTCCCACTGAAGAGACCGGAGTGCCGCGAGGAGCTGCATAATCGATTCCATGATGAGGGCGATGATATTTAAGTATTGGGTGCAGCCTGCTATTGCTGAACCCTGAACTGATCCGTGAAAATTTTAGTGGTGCTTTCAAAAATGCTTTCCGCAAACTGTTGCCATCAAGATCAAAATAATCATCGGCATCCTGTTCATATAATATAGCGTAATAATCATCTCCCCGATGGTTAAATACGGCTGCTTTTATCTCCCCGATACCAATAAACTTATCACCGATGTATTTTTCATCAAATATAACCTTGTAGCCATCACCCGGCTGTATGGCAAAAAAATCAATTTGCCACGCAAATACTTCGGAAAGACTCAATGCCAAAACAGGACTTATATTTCGAGATGTCAAGGATTCCCACAATGAAATATCGATCTTACCGGCAACTGAATTTTCCCTGATTGTAATCTCTTTTTTATCCTTGTATATCGAGAGTAATGAATCTGTAAAATCCAGAACAACAAACTCTATCGGGTCAATCTCATAGATAAAATAGTTTAACTTTGCGATACTGTCATTGCTTGTATACGCTGCAAAACTGTTGCCCGCCTTCACTTTTCTGAAGTCGTAAATATCACGGGAAGTATCAACAATGTTAAATATTTCATTGTATGTGATATTAAACGGGTGAAGGATATCGCTAAAAGTGGAACTTTTACCTACTTTTGATTTATATTCGCTTAGTGTATCAACAACAAGATTGTATTCGTTGTACACAATTTCTGGAGGTGCTTCTTCATATTTTGGCTCCTCTTTTTCGGAACAGCCCAATAGAATCATGATTATTACAACTATAAGTATTTTTTTTGTCATAACTTGTTATTTTATTTAAGTTTATACAGACAAGTTAATATAATGTATTAACTATCTCAAGAATAAATACTATTTTTTAATACAAATGTAGAAATATATTATTTTTTTTACATCAAAAGATATAAAGATGACAGTCATTCAACAAATAAAAGATAAATTATCAAATCTGCCCTCACAGCCGGGCGTGTACCTGTTTATGAACAATGCGGGTAAGATTATTTATGTTGGTAAAGCAAAAAATCTTAAAAACAGGGTTAGAAGTTATTTCCAGAAAAATATTGAATCCCCTAAAACTCTGGCACTGGTAAATAAAGTTGAAGATTTTCAACTTATTATTACAGAAAGTGAAGTTGAAGCTTTAGTCCTGGAAAATAATCTTATTAAACAACATCAACCCCGCTACAATATCAACCTCAAGGATGATAAATCTTTCCCATATATATGCGTGACAAATGAACCGTTCCCTCAAATTTTTACTACCCGCAATCTGGTGCGTGATGGCTCACGTTATTTTGGACCCTATACTGATGTTAAAAACATGAAAGCTTCTCTTCGGATGATAAATAAACTCTTTAAAATCAGGAGCTGTAAATATTTCATCGATGATGAATCTATTCAGAAAGGGAAAGTTAAACTTTGTCTTGATTATCACATAAAAAAATGTGACGGCCCTTGTGAAGGACTCATATCTCAAGAGAAATACGCCAGGATGGTTGAACAGGTAATTAAACTAATCAGGGGTAAAACCGGTGATCTAATTGATGAAATTAAAGCAGAGATGTCCGATGCATCTAAAAATCTTCAATTTGAAAAAGCTGCTGAATTACGCGATAAAATCGAACAGCTTCAAATTTATTCCGATAAACAACGGGTAGTTACTACCGATTTTGTAGATCGTGATATAATAAGTGCCGCCATGGAAGGCAAAGATATTGCCTGCTCTATCCTCAATATCCGTGCTGGAAAACTAATCGGTAAAAAACAATTCCGGCTCGCCTATGAGGGAACAGATGAACCGGAAACAATATACAACGCGATAATCAAATTTTATTATAACGATTATACCGAAATACCCCGTGAAATCGTGCTTGAAACTGAGCCGGCTGATCTCGAGATCCTTACTAACTGGCTGGAAACCACTGCAAAACACAAGATAAAATTTGTCGTACCAAAGCGTAAATCCGATGCACTTTCTTTACTAAATATCTGCAAACAAAATGCAATCTTACTTCTTAAAGAGATACAATTGCAGAGAATGAAAAAAGAAGGTAATGTTCCGCACGTGCTGGCATCGCTGAAAAGAGATTTACGTCTTAACAAGCTTCCTTTAAAGATTGAATGTTTTGATATTTCCAACCTGCAAGGTACGGATACAGTGGCAAGTATGGTCGTCTTTGTTGATGGGAAACCAAAAAAAAGCCTATACCGGAAATTTATTATTAAAACCGTTGAGGGTCCGGATGATTTCGCCTCAATGCAGGAAGTTATCGAAAGAAGATACAAAAGGCTATTGGAAGAAAATCAACCCTTCCCTGAGTTAATCATGGTCGATGGAGGCAAGGGGCAGCTTTCAAGTGCAGTTGAAATACTCAAAAATATTGGCGTCAAAAACCAAGAGATTATTGGACTTGCCAAGCGGCTTGAGGAAGTATATCTGCCGGGGGAAAGCGAATCTAACATCATTCCCCGCACCTCTTCCAGCTTGAAATTACTCCAACACGTCAGGGATGAAGCACACCGTTTCGCCATTACTTTTCACAGGCTGCGCCGTGACAAACGTACTTTTACAACAGAATTAACCAACATCGAGGGGATCGGGATAAAAATTGCAGAAAAATTACTCACACATTTCGATGGTCTTGAGGAGATCAAACAAGCAAACCCGGTTGAAATTATGAAGGTTGTAGGAGAACAAAAAGCTAAAAAAATAGTGGAGTACTTTAAAAAATAAAAGCGCGGTAAAACCGCGCTCCAACCATGCTTTTGTAGATCACTTAGGGGGGGGTGTTTGCTAATTAGAGGTTAGCAAATTTGTTTGAATCCTTTCGGATATTTGAGCGAAGTATTTATGTGGATTGCTTTTGTCTGAAAAATCTATATCACTAAACCATCCTGTAAAATCAAGATAGAGTGAACAAAGCTGTGCTTTAACACGTATCTCCGCAGTTTGTCCGTTAGCAGAAAGTGACTGCACTGCTTCAGAAAGTTTAGTGTAATCTTGATCCGGATAATTTTTTTTCATTAACATAATTCCGAACAATGTCGATTCTACTATTCCGTTTATGTTGCTGTGCAGATTGTAAAGAATATTTCTCTTAGCAGCTTCCATTTTCTTTTCCGGCATAACAATCGACTGTGCTTGTGCCTGTAACATCGAGATTAACACAAATACTATTGTAGAATACTTAAAAACACTTTTCATAAAACCTCCATTTTGGTTTATTGTTCAACTGCCCTATAATAATCAAAGGTTGTGCCAAAACTAATGGGTATATCTAAAGTGTTTATTTATAATATTTTATGGTACTTTTGAATAGGAATGTATAAATGAATAGATGTGCCACAATTTATATCGGATATGCGGTATTATGTTGCTAAGGTGTTATTTTATATTAAGTTAACGTTTAAGGAAAAAAAGTGGCATGTTGCGGTTTTGTGGCACCTATTTCCAGGTTATTTTTTTCTTTGCAGCCGGTTATTCAGTGCTCTTCTACTCAACCCAAGCAATTCCGAGGCGATTGTTTGGTTTCCCTTTGCACGTTTTAATGCTTCTTCAATCAGTATATCTTCCATTTCTTTCATCGTGGGAAGGCTTTCGGTAAAGATAATTCTGTCGTCACCATGATATCCCTGCTCATTTTCATGAATGGTTTTATCATGCCGCTGTATTTCTTTGAAAACTTTCTCCTTTATCCCTTCGATCGACATGATACCCGACCTGTGCATACTTACAGCATTAAAAATTAGACCTTCCATTTCTCTTACATTTCCGGGAAACGGATAGTTTTCCAATAACGTGAACAATTCTTTAGGTGCAGTAGGCCGTTTTTTATCCAGTTCTCTTGATGCTTTTTCTAAAAAATGATTAATAAGATACGGGATGTCGGTCTTTCTCTCCTTTAATGACGGTATTCGCACGTGATGCGCCTGAAGCCTGTAATAAAGGTCCTTCCTGAAACGGTTATCTTCTTTCATACTCTCGATATCACGGTGTGTGGCACAAATAATTCTAATATCCGCCATCTTTGCAACATCACTCCCCAGAGGATAATATTTAGAATCTTGTAACAACCTTAAAAGTTTTACCTGCGATTCGATAGAAAGATCACCAATTTCATCTAAAAAAAGCGTGCCCCCCTCTGCCTGTTCAATTAATCCGCGCCTTTCAGTTTCAGCACCGGTAAACGCTCCCTTCTTATGCCCGAATAATGTATCGGAAAATAGAGTATCATCAACTCCTGCAACATTTAGCGCGACAAGTTCACCTTTCCTGCCAGAAATGTTATGAATTGCATTGGCTATCAACTCCTTGCCCACACCAGTTTCTCCCGTTACAAGAATTGGCAGATGTGTTTTCGCGATAGCTTCTATATACTTAAAAATTGCCCGCATTGATTGGCTTCGTGTAACAATATGCTCAAATGCTTCAGGATGTTCCAACTTATCTTTCAGCAGATATTGTTTCAACCTTCTGTTTTCATTTTTCATATCCATCAAATCCAGGCCGGCTTTGATAGTAGTTAT
>Ga0070729_10003721_pt1 | contig 17297 bp, 14 predicted proteins | sample tdDd472_FD_66725 | JGI IMG/M metagenome (GOLD analysis project Ga0070729, IMG submission 66725) | Marine sediment microbial communities from the Atlantic coast under amendment with organic carbon and nitrate - tdDd47.2 | ecosystem: Environmental > Aquatic > Marine > Coastal > Sediment | place... | reverse complement strand
CTCCTCGGCCTTTCCTACCGAGAAGACACACCCCGGCGCCGATGTCGAGGCCACATCGGGCTTGCGTCCCGCGTCGAGTGCGGCGAGCGCGTCCATCAGGAACGCGCGCCGCGGCTCATCGCGCGCGATGCCGATCCCGTACTGATCGCTCACTGCCCCGCGGTAGATGAGCACGCCCTGCGCGTCGATCAGAAACACCTCGGTGGTCGATCCCGCCCCGAGCACGCGCGCGACCTGGCGCCGCGGGTCATGCACCAGCACGCCGCGGAACGCGTTGCGCTTCGCGAAACGCCGGAAGTGGTCCGGCTTGTCCGAGCCGTCGACATCCACGAACACGACGCGCCGCTCCTTCGAGATGCGCGCCAGAACCGGTCCGAGTTTGCGGCTCAGCGGGCAGGTCGGACTGGTCATGGCCACGATCACAGGGCCGCGAACGGGATGGGTCTTTCCATCGATGTCGGTCACCTCGCGCAGCGCCGTCGCCTCCCCGACGCCCGGCCGCTCAGCAGGCAGCGCCTCGCGTTCGGGGTCGCCGGCAACCAACGGAAGCGCGAGCAGCAACAGGGAGAGGCCGGTTCTCATGGGCTGCATTATGAGGTGCGACCGGCAGAATGGGGTCGTGGTTTCACAGTTCGAGGATCGCTTCGCCATCCGGTCGTGGGACATCGACGGCGCCGGGCGTGCGCAGCCATGCTCCATTACGAACTTCCTGCAGGAGGTCGCCGTCCAGCACGCCATCGAACTTGGGCTCGGGCGCGACGACCTCGGCGACGATCGCACCTGGATGCTCTCGAAGCTGCGCGTGGAAATGGAGCGCTGGCCGGCCTGGCACGACGAGGTGAGTGTCCGGACATGGCCCTCGGCCATCGACCGGCTGTTCGCTCTGCGCGACTTTGAACTCCACGACGGCGCGGGCACTCGCTTCGGCGGCGCCATTAGCGCTTGGCTGGTCGTCGACACGAACAAGCGGCGTCCTCTCCGTTTGCCGGCCGAGGTCAAGGCGCTGCGCCCGGCGAGTGCTCCGCGCGTGCTGCCGGGCGGATTCACCGACATCCCCGCGATCGCGACCCCCGCGGGCCGCACGGAATCCGAGGTTCGCTGGCATCACTGCGACTTCAACCAGCATCTCAACCAGACCCACTATGTCGGCTGGGCGCTCGATCCGGTTCCGGCCGAGGTGTTGGCGACTTCCTGGCTGCGGTCGCTCGAGATCGAATTCCGGGCCGAGGCGAGGCCGGGCGATCGCGTTGCTTCGGTGTGGGAGGGGCGCGGGGAGGGAGAGTTCCTCCATCGGTTGGAGCACGCCGACGACGGCCGCGAGTTGGCTCGGCTGCGTTCGTGTTGGAGTCCCGCATGATTCGCGTTGCCCATGTCGCCGACCATCTGCCGCGTCGTTCGAAGCGTTTCCTGATCGAGCGCGCGTGGCCGAAGCACGTCGATCGCGAGATGCTGCAGCTCGACGGCTGGTTCAAGGAGGCGGCTCCCACGTTCGACCTCCAGCGCTGGTTCGGCGGCAAGCTCGAGCGTTGGATGGAGTTTCGCGAGGAGTACCTCGAGCAGCTCGAGGACCGGGCGGAGCTGCTGCGCAAGTTGCGGGAAGCCGCGGACGAGGGCGACATCATCCTGATTCACGCCGCGCGCGATCCCGACCTGAACCACGCGGCCGTGCTCAAGGAGTTCCTCGAGCGCTAGCTGCGCCCGCGATGGCGCACCGGCGAGCCATTGATCTGTTGTGCGGTGAGTGATTGCGGCCGCTCTTCGGGCCAATCGGTGCATGCTGAGGCGCATCGCAGGGGGGGTGCAGGGAATAGGCTAGGGGGGTGAAGAACCCGTCGTTTACGAAGACGTTTCTGCTGCGCGTGGGGCCCACCACGGTCGTGCTGCTCGTGCTGGCGCAGTTCATTCCCTACGGTCGGAGTCACGAGAACCCGCCGGTCACCGGCGAACCCGACTGGGACAGCCCCGCCACGCGCGCCCTCGTCAAGCGCACCTGCTTCGACTGCCACAGCAACGAGACCCACTGGCCGTGGTACGCCAAGATCGCGCCGATCTCCTGGCTGGTGCAACACGACGTGGACGAGGCCCGCGAGCACCTGAACTTCTCCGAGTGGGATAAGCCGCAACGCCACGCGGATGAGACCGCGCGCCAGGTCGAGGAGGGCGAGATGCCGCTTTGGTTCTACCCGCCGCTGCACTCCGAGGCGCGACTCTCGGATACCGAGAAAGCAGCGCTCATCGCCGGCCTCAAGAAGACGTTCGCAAAATAGAGCGACCCGCCGGCGCAGTCGCACCGGCGGGTCGCCTGTTCGGTTGTTCCTGGGGCGCTAGTCCTGTTCGGTCGGTTCGCCATCCGCGCGCGGCAGGTGAAGCTGCGCGAGGTGGTGATACAGGGCCATGCGACGCTGCGCCGCGAGTTGCGACTCCTCGGCGTACTGCGCGAATGCCGCGGGTGCCGTTCGCTGGACCTGTTGGAAACGACGCTCGGAATCCATGAAGTCGGAGACCGGCAGCTTGTTGCCCTTGGCATCGAGCGTGAGCGGGGCCTTGCCTACTTCCACGCGGCGCGGGTCGTAGCGGTAGAGCGGCCAGTAGCCGGAATCGACCGCGAGTTTCTGGTGGTCCGCGCCGAACGCGAGGTCGTAGCCGTGCGCGATGCACGGGCTGTGGGCGATGATCAGCGACGGGCCTTCGTACTCGTCGGCCTCCTGGAAGGCGCGTACCGTCTGCGTGTCCTTGGCGCCGAACGCGATGCTGGCGACGTAGACATGGCCGTAGCTGATGGCCATCAGGCCGAGGTCCTTCTTTTCGACCGCCTTGCCGTTCACCGCGAACTTCGCCGCTGCACCGATGGGGGTCGCCTTGGACGCCTGCCCGCCGGTGTTGGAGTAGACCTCCGTGTCGAGCACCAGCACGTTGAGGTCGTGCCACAGCGACAGGATGTGGTCGAGGCCGCCGTAGCCGATGTCGTAGGCCCAGCCGTCGCCACCGACGATCCATACGCTCTTGCGCACGAGGTAGTCGGCCAGCTGCTCGAGGTCGCGGGCTTCGTCGCCCTGGATGTCCTTGAGTTTGTTGCGCAGCAGCAAGACCCGCTCGCGCTGTTCGCGAATCGCCGGCTCGCCGCGTTGCTTGGCGTCCAGCATGGTCTTGGCGAGTTCGTCGCCGACGCGCGGCGCCAGCTGCTCGAGACGCATGCGTGCACGACCGGTGAGTGAATCCAGCGCGAGCCGGGCGCCGAGTCCGAATTCCGCGTTGTCCTCGAAGAGCGAGTTGGCCCACGCGGGGCCGCGTCCCTCGTCATTCACCGTCCAAGGCGTGGTCGGCAGGTTGCCGCCATAGATCGAGGAGCAGCCCGTCGCGTTGGCGATCAGCACGCGGTCGCCGTAGAGCTGACTGAGCAGCTTGAGGTACGGCGTCTCGCCGCAACCGGCGCACGCCCCCGAGTACTCGAAGAGCGGCTCGAGGAACTGCGTGCCCTTGACATCCATGCGGCCGATCTGCTCGCGCTCCGGGTCCGGCAGGTCGAGGAAGAAGCTGTAGTTCTCACGCTCCTTTTCGCGCAACGGCTGCTGCGGCGTCATGTTGATCGCCTTCCAGCCGTCCTCGGTCTTCGACTTCGCGGGGCAGACGTGCACGCACAGGCTGCAACCGGTGCAGTCCTCGGGCGCGATCTGGATGGTGTACTTGGTGTTCGGGAAGTCCTTGCCGCGATAGTCGTCGGAGCGGAACGTCTCCGGCGCGTTCTCCAACGCACTCGGCTCGTAGACCTTGGCGCGAATCGCGGCGTGCGGGCAGACGAACGCGCACTTGTTGCACTGGATGCAGAGGGACGAGTCCCAGGCGGGGATCTCATCCGCGATGTTGCGCTTCTCCCACTTGGTGGTGCCCGGCATCCAGGTGCCGTCGACCGGGAACGAGCTGACCGGCAACCGGTCCCCGAGACCCTCCAGCATGACCGCCGTGACCTGCTGCACGAACTCGGGAGCCTCGGCAGCAACGACGGGCGGGCGTGCGTGGTCGGCTGTGACCTTCGCGGGAATGTCGACCTCGTGCAGGTTCTTCAGCGACGAATCGATCGCCGCGAAGTTCGCCTCGACGACCTTCCGGCCCTTCGAAGCATAGGTCTTCTCGACGTATTCCTTGATCTGCGAAATCGCCTCGTCACGCGGTAGTACGCCGGAGAGCGCGAAGAAGCATGTCTGCATGATCGTGTTGACGCGCCCCTTCAGGCCCACGTCGCGCGCCACGGGAGCGGCGTCGATCACGTACATCTTCAGCTGCTTCTCGATGATCTGCTCCTGCACTTCGCTCGGCAGGCGGTCCCAGACCTCGTCGGGTCCGTACGGCGAGTTGAGCAGGAACGTTGCGCCGTCGTCGGCCGAGTCCAGGACGTGCAGCTTCTCGAGGAAGGTGAAGTTGTGGCAGGCGACGAAGCTCGCCTTGTCGATCAGGTAGATGGAGCGGATCGGCTTGTTGCCGAAGCGCAGGTGCGACACGGTGATCGCGCCCGCCTTCTTCGAGTCGTAGACGAAGTAGCCCTGCGCCGTGGTGCCCGGCACGCTGCCGAGAATCTTGATCGAGTTCTTGTTGGCGCCCACGGTGCCGTCGGAACCGAGTCCGAAGAAGACCGCTTCGACGACGTCGGGATCGACGGTGGAGAAACTCTCGTCCCAGGGGATCGAGTGTCCGGTCACGTCATCGACGATGCCGATGGTGAAGCGTCGCTTCGGCTCGTCCTTGGCGATCTCGTCGAAGCACGCCTTCACCATGGCGGGCGTGTACTCCTTGCTCGACAGGCCGTAGCGCCCGCCGACGATGCGCGGCGCGGCGCGATCGGGCGCCTCCATCAGCGAGGTCATCACGTCGAGGAACAAGGGGTCGGCCGTCGCGCCCGGCTCCTTGGTGCGGTCCATCACGGCGACCGACTTCGTGGACTTCGGCAGCGACGCAAGGAAGTCCTCGGCCGACCACGGGCGGAAGCAGCGGACCGCGACCACGCCGACTTTCTCGCCGCGCTCGACGAGGTGGTCGACGGTCTCGCGAACGGTCTGCACGGCGGAGCCCATGATCACGATCACGCGTTCCGCTTCCGGGTGCCCGAAGTAGTCGAACAGGCTGTACTGACGACCCGTCCGCTCGAACAGGCGGCTCATCACATCCTTGATGATGCCGGGGCAGGCGTCGTAGTACGGGTTGATCGCCTCGCGCGCCTGGAAGTAGGTGTCCGGGTTCTGCGCGGTGCCGCGAACGACCGGGTGGTCCGGCGTGAGCGCGCGCTTGCGGTGCTCCGTGACGGCGTCGTCATGCATGATCGCGCGCAGGTCGTCGTCGGACAGCATGTCGACGCTGGAGATCTCGTGGGAGGTGCGGAACCCGTCGAAGAAATGCAGGAACGGGATGCGCGCCTCGACCGTGGCGGCGTGCGCGACGCATGCCATGTCGTGAGCCTCCTGTGCGCAGGAGGACCCCAGGATCGCGAATCCGGTCTGGCGGCAGGACATGACATCGGAGTGGTCGCCGAAGATCGAGAGCGCGTGGGTCGCGACGGTGCGCGCCGCCACGTGCATGACGAACGGCGTCAACTCGCCGGCGATCTTGTACATGTTGGGCAGCATCAGCAGCAGGCCCTGCGACGCGGTAAACGTCGTGGCCAGCGCGCCGCCTTGGACGGCACCGTGGACGGCACCGGCGGCGCCGCCCTCGGACTGCATCTCGACGATGCGGACCGGCTGTCCCCAAATATTGGTACGGCCGTCGGCCGCCCAGGCGTCGGCCTGCTCGCCCATGGGGGATGACGGGGAAATCGGGTAGATCGCGGCGACCTCGCTCAGTCGATAGGCGACCGAAGCGGTCGCTTCGTTGCCATCGAGGGGGGTCGTCGTCGCGGTGAGCGTCTTCGTCACAGTCATAGCTCGAATACCGTAACGTCTGTGCAGGAATTGCGAGTTCCAGAAATGGGCAAGGATTCGGTTCTGATTGCGCTAGGGCCCAAAAGAAAGGCCCCGAGGGCTCGCTTGTGGAGCGCCTCGGGGCCCTTTGCGGGAACCCTTACCGGGGGAGCGTGGTGCGCTACTTGGGGCCGGCTGCTTGCACCGCGTCGCTGGTGCCGTCCGCGAACAGCTTGAAGTTCTCGCGGAACAGGCCTGCCAACTTGCTTGCCTGCGCGTCGTACGCATCCTGATCGGCCCACGTGCGGTTGGGCAGGAGCACCTCATCCGGCACGCCCGGGCAACTCACCGGGATGTTGAGGCCGAACACGGGATCCGCCGCGTACTCGCAGTTATCGAGGGCGCCGCTCAGGGCGGCGGCGAGTGTTGCGCGCGTGTGGGCGATCTTCATGCGGCTGCCGGTGCCGTAGGCGCCGCCGGTCCAGCCGGTGTTGATCAGCCACACGTTGGCCTTGTGCTGCGCGATCTTCTTGCCGAGCAGCTCCGCATACACCGAGGGGTGGCGCGGCAGGAACGGCGCGCCGAAGCACGCGCTGAACGTGGCCTCCGGCTCGGTGACACCCTTCTCGGTGCCCGCGACCTTGGCGGTGTATCCCGAAATGAAGTGGTACATCGCCTGCTCGGGGGTCAGCTTGCTGATCGGGGGCAGCACGCCGAACGCGTCGGCCGTCAGGAAGAAGACGTTCTTGGGATGGCCGCCCTGGCCGTTCTCGACAAAGCCGTCGATGAACTCGATCGGATAGCTGGCGCGCGTGTTCTCGGTCAGCGCGCCGTCATCCAGATCGACCTCGCGCGTGTCGGCGTCGTAGATCACGTTTTCCAGCAGCGTGCCGAAACGCTTCGTCGTCGCGTAGATCTGCGGCTCCGCCTCGGCGGACAGTCGAATCACCTTCGCGTAGCAGCCGCCCTCGAAGTTGAAGGTGCCGCGATCGCTCCAGCCGTGCTCGTCATCGCCGATCAAGCCGCGCGTCGGGTCGGCGGACAGCGTCGTCTTGCCGGTGCCCGACAGGCCGAAGAAGAGTGCCGTGTCCCCGTCCTTGCCGATGTTTGCGGAGCAGTGCATCGGGAGGACGCCGCGGTCGGGAAGCAGATAGTTCAGCACGCTGAAGATCGACTTCTTGTTCTCGCCGGCGTAGCTCGTACCGCCGATCAGCACGGTCTTTTCCTTGAAGTTCGCCACGACGAAGGTCGAGGTGCGCGTGCCGTCGGTTTCCGGATCGGCCTCGAGGCCCGGGCAGCAGATGACCGTGAAGCCCGGCTCGAAGTTCGCGAGCGCGGTCTCCTCGGGCTGGATGAACATGTTGCGGCAGAACAGGTTGTGCCACGCGTACTCGGAGACGATGCGGACCTGCAAGCGGTTCTCCGGGTCGGCGCCCGCGTAGCAGTCCTGCACGAACAATTCGCGCCCCTGCACGTAGGCCTTGACCTTGGCGAACAGCCGGTCGAAGTGCGCCTCGCTGATCGGGCGGTTGACGTCACCCCACCAGACGGTGTCCTTGGTGGAGCTCTCCTCGACGGTGAATTTGTCCTTGGGTGAGCGGCCGGTGTGTACCCCCGTCTCCGCGATCAGGGCTCCGCCCGCCGCGATCTCCGCCTCGCCACGCTCGACTGCAGCCTCGTACAGCGACGGCGGCGTCAAGTTCCAATAAACCGCGCCGACGTTGTGGAGCCCGACCGTGTCGAGGCCGTGGCTGCTTTGGCGAGAGGGGTGGCTGGTCATACCGAGTGCTCCTGTCTGAGGGAAGGCGACCAGTTTCCGCCAAGCAGGCCGGTAGAACAAGTTTGAACGGTGTGGGGCGCGGGGAGAGGGCACCCGACCGGTCCGGTATCGAGACACGAGCCGGATTCCGTTCGGGGGATGTTCAAGCGTTCGGGGCGTCGAAATGCTCGCCGGTCTGGACCTCCCAGAGGCCGGCGTAGATCCCGTCGTGGGCGACCAGCTCCTCGTGGGTCCCGACCTCGCTCACCCGGCCGGCGTCCATCACGTAGATCCGATCGGCGCGGCGAATGGTCGACAGCCGATGCGCGACGATGAGGGTCGTTCGGCCGACGCTGATGCGCGCGAGGGAACGCTGGATGGCGGCCTCGGTCTCGTTGTCGACGGACGAGGTCGCTTCGTCGAGAACGAGGATCGGCGGGTCCTTCAGGATGGCGCGTGCAATGGAGATGCGCTGGCGCTGGCCGCCCGAGAGCTTTTGTCCCCGCTCGCCGACAATCGTGTCGTAGCCCTGCGGGAGTTGCTCGATGAATTCGTGCGCTTCGGCCGCCATCGCCGCCGCGCGAATCGCGTCGTCGGTTGCGTCGAAGGTGCCGTAGGCGATGTTTTCGCGCACGCTGCCGTGGAAGAGAAACGTGTCCTGGCTGACGAGGCCGACCGCCTGCCGCAGCGCGCGCAGATCGAATTCGCGCAGGTCCACCCCGTCGAGCTTCACGGAGCCCCCGGTCGCGTCGTAGAACCGCAACACCAGTTTGATGAGCGTCGTCTTGCCGGACCCGGTCTGTCCGACGACCGCCGTGGTCTTGCCCGCTTCGAGCGTCAAGTCGAGACCGTTGAGCACGTTCGGCCGGCTCTGGTACGAGAAGTCGACCTGGTCGAACTCGACTTTGCCCTCGACGCTCTCGGGCTTGCGCGTTCCGCTGCGAATGGCGGGCTGGAGATCGAGGACGTCGAGCACGCGGACGGTGGAAGCCATCGCGCGCTGGTAAAGGTCGAACGTGTCGCCGAGGCGGGTGAGCGGCCAGAGCAGGCGCTGGGTGAGGAAGACGAGGATCGAGTACGAGGCCACCTCGATCGTGCCGTCGAGCGCGTACTTGCCGCCCAGGATCAACGTGCCGGTGAATCCGACGAGGACGACCATGCGGATCAGGGGGCTGAAGGCGGACGACAGGCGGATGGCCAGACGGTTGCGGCCGCGGTACTCGTTCGAGAGCGTCTGGATGCGGCTGGTCTCGTGGGCTTCCGCGGTGTAGCTCTTGATGGTGGCGATGCCGGAGAGGTTGTTGGAGAGCTGCCCGTTGAGCAGCCCGACCTGTTCGCGCACGGCGCCGTAGCGCGGGGCGATGCGGCTGGTGAACCGGAAGGACCCGAACAGGATGAACGGCATCGGCAGCATCGCGAGCACGGCCACGGCGGGCGACGTCCAGAAGAACCAGGCGCCGATCAGGATCACGGTCGTGATGACCTGGATCACCTCGTTCGCGCCGCCGTCGAGGAAGCGCTCCAGCTGATTGACGTCGTCGTTCAGGATCGACATCAGTCCGCCGGTGCTCCGGTCCTCGTAGTAGGCCAGTTCGAGGTGCTGCACGTGGTCGTACGCGTCGAGACGCAGTTCGTGCTGGATCGTCTGTGCCAGCCCGCGCCACAGGATCGACGCCAGATACTGGAAGACCGACTCCAGCACCCAGACGAACAAGGTGAGCAGGGCGACGGCGATGATCTGGTGGAACGGCTCCTCGATACCCCACTGGCCGAACAACGAGTTCTCGCGTCGCACGACGATGTCGACGGCAACGCCGATCAACAGCGGCGGCGCGAGGTCGAAGGTCTTGTTGAGAATCGAGCACAGCGCCGCGAGGCGGTAGCGACTGCGGTGGGGGCGGGCGTAGGCGATGAGGCGGCGGAGCATGGAACAGAGCGGTTTACGGTTTGCAGTCTACGGTTTACGGTCGGACGGGGACGGCTCCGCTGGATCGGATCACCCTGAATAGAGGACGGCGAAGAAGTGGCAGGCGGTTCCGGCCAGCACGAACAGGTGCCAGACGAAGTGGGTGTAGCGGACGCGTTCGTCGAGAAAGTAGAAGGCGACACCGACCGTGTAGAAGAGTCCGCCCGCCACCAGCCAGAACATCCCCCACCCGGGAAGCGCATCCCACAGAGGCTTGATCGCGATCAGCCCCAGCCAGCCCATGGCGACGTACAACCACGTCGAGAAGACGGGGAACTTCGTGCCGGCAAAGGCCTTGAGGCAGAGGCCGGCGGCCGCGCACGCCCAAACGAGCGCGAAGAGACTCCAGCCCCATGGGCCGTACAGAACCCCGAGGGTAAAGGGGGTGTACGTCCCCGCGATCAGCAGGTAGATCGCGCTGTGGTCGATGATACGGAGTACGCGCTTCGCGTGGGGCTCGCTGACGACGTGGTAGATGGTGGATGTCAGGTAGAGCAACACCATCGTCGCGCCGAAGATGCTTACGCCGACGACGTCGACGGCGGTGCCGGTACGGACCGCGTGCGCGACCAGGATCGGCACCGCGGCGATCGCCAGCAGCAGCCCGATACCGTGACTGATGCTGTTGGCGATCTCCTCGCCGACGGACTGCTCGCGAACCATGTCGCCGTGCGGCATCGCCATGCCGACATGGTACTCGCGGGTTCCACCGACCAGCGGCGGAGCCTATCGTCGACGCGGCGCCTCCAGGAGCAGGTAGAGAAGGTTGTCGGTGAACAGCGGGTCCTTGGTGATGCCGAGATGGTCGTGGAACAGGAAGAACGCCTGATTCCAGTGAATGGGGCTCTGTAGGAACGGTGCCCATTCCGCGCCGACGCGCTCGTCCATCAGCGCGCTGCTGCGCAAGACGGTGCCGTCGCCCTGCGCCGACTGCAGCGTCTTGCAATCGACGGCGGTGATCACGGAGGCGGTTGGCACGGCATCGCCTACGAAGATCGACAGCTGGGTGCCCGGGGGCGGGGACGCGGGGCGATCGAGCGCCGCATGGAACGCGCGAGCACGATCGAGACACTTGCGCTGATGGTCCCGCGCGACGACGCGGCGCTGCTCCGTTGCGAGGTCCGGTAGCAGCATCGCCAGCACCTTGTCCTTGGCGGGATCCGAGAGGCCCCAGCCGCGTGTTTCCCAAACCTCCGGATCCAGCGGGTCGACTTTCGCGAGGGTCTTGGCGTCGGCTACGAGTGCCCCGTGCCGCTCGCGCGGAAGCAGCTGATAGATCGACGGCATCGTGCCGAGGATGGCGGCGTCGTAGGTGGGGAGGATGGGGGCGAAGCTGCGTCCCTCGACGAGGTCGACGATGGACTGCGCCGAACCCGCGTTGGGAGTTCCGACGAGGATCGCGTGTTCGACGTGGCGCGCGCCATCCCACGTGAGTTCCGGGCCGTTCTCGAGATCCTGCGTTCCGTAGCGCAGGTAGTAGCGCGTGATCAGTCCGCCCATCGAATGCGCCACGATGTCGAAGCGCACTTCCCGGTCGAGTTTGCCGTCGCGCTCGCGGAGCTTCTTCTCGACGTAGGCCTTCTTCTCGAGAATGAACTCGTGCAGGAGCCGCGCGTTCTCGACGTTGTCGCGCCGCCAGTCGTAGCCGAACTGGAAGCAGGTGAAGTGGTCGGTGCCGTAGTCGACCGCACCCGCCTTCGCCAAGCCTTGATCGGCGAACCCGCCGGCACCGAGTGCTGCGAGGATATTGGCGTAGGCGCTGAGATTGACGGGGACGCCCAGCAGCGAGAACTTCAAGCGATCCAGTGCGCCGTCCGGGCGCACGCCGTCGGCCAGCTCGTGCAGCGGACGCCCGGTTTCCATCGGATGGGCGACGAGCCGCGCGCCGTCGGGTTTCGACGGCTTGGCATAGTCGCCGGAGAACGCTCCCCAGACCACGCGGCCGTTTTCGGTGACGAGTCGGGACCCGAGAATGCCCGGGATCACGATGACGGGATTGCGCTCCGCATGGTGGTCCTGGGCGGCCCGCGAGTACAGGCCGCCGAGCTCGGGCGGTTTGATGCGATGGGAGCAGGCGGTCAGCAGCAGGAGCGCGAGGGTGAACGCCCTCACTTGGATTCGAGTTCCTTCTGTACGGCCGTGAAGAACTCGTCGTAGCGCTTGCGGCTGCCGACGATCTTGTCGTTCAGGGACGAGCGCGACTGGCCGGATAGGTGGTAGGTGTGCGTGAAGACGAGTCGGAGGCGAACCCCTTCGATGCTCGCCTGCGGCGCCTCGATGTCGGCGCGCAGCAGGTAGTACTCGACCTGGGCGCCGAGCCCCCGCCGCTTGATCTCCGATCGTCCGCTAATGCGCCCGGACATGGGATCCGCCACCTCCAGCGTGTAGCCCAGGTCCTTGGCCGCCGCGATCGAGGCGTGGAAGACCGCGTCGCGGGCGTACGGGAAGCTCTTCGCGAAGGAGCCGCCCTCCTCCACGGATGCTCCGGTGTCGGTGGCGGGGGAGCCGCAGGCCGCGGCGAGCGAGAGCAGGAGAATCGAACCGATGCGCATGCGGGGATTGTAGGAGATTGACCTGTCCGGCGCGGACTGGAAGGATCCGGACATGACCCGGCTGAAGAAGAGCGCGCCCAAAGTCCTGCTTGGCTTGCTCATATTGCTGTTCGTGGTCAACCCGTTGGCCGAGGAACTCGACATGCCGGGGTTGGGCTACCTGATCGACGCGCTGCTCGCCGCGGTCCTGATGATGGCACTTTACGCGGAGGACGAGCGGTTTTCCTGGAAGCGGCCCGGCGTGTGGTTCGTGCTGCTCGCGTGGCTCCTGCGCACCATCGCGACCGGCCTGAATTCATCGGTGTCGCTGCAGGGCTACAAGGCGTTTCTGATCGTGACCGAGGTCTATACGGCCGGCTTGATCATCCAGATCGGAGTCTCGCTGGTTCGACAGCTGACGCGCGGTGGAAAGGTCAAGACCAACACAGTGGCCGGCATCGCCGCGGTCTACGTCCTGCTTGCGATCGGCTTCGGGTCCCTGCACATCGCCGCGTTCGTGGCGCAGGGCGCCGACGAGCCCGCCTTCAACGGCTTCGAGCATGACCTGGCGCAGGATCTCCAGAGCGGCGAGTCCAGCATCAGCAAATGGGGTCCCGAGCTCATGTACTACAGCGTCGTCACGCAAACGACGCTCGGATACGGGGACATGACGCCGAGTTCCAACCTCGCGCGCGGGCTCGCGATGATCCAGACCATCGTCGGGCAGCTCTATCTCGCGATCGTCATGGCGCGCATCGTCGGCATGGAGATCTCGCAGCGCCAATCCGGAGACTGGAAGTAGTGGCCAAGCTCGCGCTTGTCGTGGTGATCTCGATGCTCGCCGGGGCGGCGGGCGCGGCGTTCTATCTTTCGCTCGCGGGGCCCACCGGGTCCGTCCGGAGTGAGCGCGCCTACGACGACCGGGACCTGCGTGCGGAGATCGAGCAGCTGCGCGAGGATCTGCAGCGAGCCGTCCGGGATCTCTCCAGGGAATCCGGAACCGAGGCGGTGAGGGGCGCGGGGAGCGGGGGAACCGTCGCCGCGGATGACGCCCCGGACGAGAACGGAGCGGAACGCACCGGTACCGAGGCCGCCCCCGCGGTGCGCGAGTTCGAACCGACGAAGTACGTCGCCTCGCTCAAGGGCAAGAAGTTCAGCTCCCAGATGCGGGACCGATTGATCACGAGCCTCTCGGTGCAACCGGAGAAGATCGACGCGACGATCGAATCGTTGCTGGCCGCGGTCAAAGACGACCCCAACAACGCCGAACTGCAGACGGCGCTCGCTTCCGCCTACACCGCGAAAACCGCGTTCGGGACCGCTCAGGGGCCCGCCCAGGGGATTCCGTTCATGAAAGCACTGGGCGCTTACAACAAGGCACTGGAGCTCGATCCCGACCACTGGACCGCGAGCTTCGGCAAGGCCTTCGACACGTCGATGGCGCCGGAATTCATCGGGATGCGGCCCACGGCCATCCGCGAGTTCGAGGGGCTGATGGAGCGTCAGGAAGCGCGCGCACCCCAACCCGAGTTCGAGCGCACCTACATCCGGCTCGGCACGCTCTACAAGGACGCCGGGAACACGGAGAAGGCGCGTTCGATCTGGAAGCGCGGGATCCAGCAGTTCCCGGAGTCGCGGCAGTTGCGCGAAGCGCTCTCCGTGATCGAGACCAAGTAGGGCGCCAATGGGCTAGCGGCCGCTCCACCTGACGAGCGGACGAGTGTCTACTCGCCCGATCGATGGGCCGCCGCGCGCCGCTCGCAGGTGAGCGCCAAGCAGTAGGAGGTAGGCGGATGCGAGCCGTGTCGCTTCGTCGTCGCGCCCCCGGGCGGACGCGCGAACCGGCCGCTCTCGCCTCCCTACTTTCCGCTCTGGCCTTTGCCCTTCGCGATGCGGCGGAGTGCGGCGCTCATCTTGAATGCGAGCTTGATGTCCACCGCGGGCGTGGACCACAGCGCGTGCCCCGCGCCAAATTTCTTGGTCACTCCGGCCTGCCCACCCACGCGCGAGCCATCGCCGACGCCGCAGTGGTTGCCGATGCCGACCTGTCCCGCGACGATGCAGTCATTGCCGATGAATCCATGGCCTGCGAGTCCCGTTTGCGCAGCGACGTAGCTGCGGTCACCGACGCTCGAGTTGTGGCCGAGGTGCACGCCGAAGTCGAGCCCACTCATCTTGCCGATGCGCGTGGCGCCGAAGCGCGCGCGATCAATGCTGCAGCAGGCACCGACGGCACTGTCGTCGCCGATCTCGACACGGCCCACGTGATGAATCTGGACGGGCCCCCGCGGGCTGGGAGTGAACCCGAATCCCTGACGCGAGATGACGGAGCCGGTACCGATGGTCACGCGATGGCCGAGGACGGCTCCTTCGTGGAGCACCGCTCCGTGATCGATGATGCAGTCATCGCCGACGATCGCTCCGGCTTCAATCGTCACGTTTGCACGCACCACGCAGCGCTCTCCCAGTCGCGCATCGGGCCCGATCGTCGCGTTCGGACCGATGGAGCAACTCTCCGGTACCTGCGCCGCGGGATCGATGGTCGCCGTCGGGTGTCGGCCGGCGGGGGGCCGGATCGGCGCCATGCCCAGCATTTCGATGACGGCGTTCATCGCGAAGACGGGAAACCCGTGGACGATGCGCGGGCCCTCGATGGCCTCCGCCAACGCGGCTGTCACGATCACGCCCCCCGCGGCCGAGCTACGGGCGGAGTCGATGTAGTCGGGGTCGTCGAACGGAGCGAGATCGTGGGCCCCGGCATCATCCAGCGACTGGACCCCCGTGATCTCGATAGCGCCGTCACCGTGCAACTCTCCACCGACCGCGTCGCAGATCTCCTGAAGCGTGGGCATGGGGTCAGAGTACCGCTTTGGTAAAAGAAGCGCATGGCCGAGCTGAGGGACGCCCGGGATACCGACTCAGCCGGGGTGATCGCACTGATCGCCGGCGTCTTTGCCGAGTACCCCGGCTGCGTGCTGGACGTGGACCTCGAAGAGCCGGAACTGCGCGCTCCTGCCACGCACTATGACCGGTTCTGGGTGCTCGAACAGGACGGCGAGATCGTGGGCTGCAGCGCCTGCTCGCTTTCGGGCCGGGTGGTGGAGATGAAGAAGATCTACCTGGATCGGTGTCTGCGCGGGCAGGGGTGGGGGCGCCGGCTGATCGAGCGCGTCGAGCAGGAGGCGCGGGAAACCGGGGCACAGCGCATCGAGGCGTGGTCCGATACGCGCTTCGAGACCGCCCACGCCGTCTATCGCCGACTCGGATACCGCCAGGGCGAGCGAACGCGCTTCCTGCACGACCTCTCCCAGACCGAGGAGTATTTCTTCGACAAAACGGTGTAGCACCGTGAGTCAGGCGGCCCAGGTGCCGTTTGGGCTGGCCCCCGCCGGCAGGTACGATGATCCGCTTATGACGAGCGCCAACCATCCCTGGACCGACTCCATGAGCGAAGAGCAGTTCGGCTTTCTGCGCGACCTGCTGGCGGCTCCCAGCCCCATCGGAATGGAAGGCGCCATGACATGTGGCGTGCTGGAGCCGCGTTTGCGCGAACTCCTGCCGGACAGTTGGGGCGTGCATCGCTTCCGGGGCAACGCGGGGCTGATCCTCGACAGCGCGCCGGGCGATGACGACAAGTTCAAGGTGATGGTCATCGGCCACGCCGACCAGATTCGCATGCAGGTCCGCAGCGTCGGTGCCGACGGCAAGATCTGGATCAACAGCGAGTCGTTCCTGCCGATGACGCTGATCGGCCACGAGGTGCGCCTCTTCTCGGAGGATCCCGAAAACGCGGGGGCCTATCGAATCCTCGAAGGCGGAACGATCGAGGCGCTCGGCGCGATCCACTTTGCGGGGCCGGAACTGCGCAGCGGCCGCAAGGGCATCAAGGCCGAGCAGCTCTTCCTCGAACTGCAGATGCACGGCAAGAACCGCAAGAAGCAGGTCGAGCGACTGGGCATTCGACCCGGCGACCCGATCCTGCTCAAGCGTCCGATCCGTCGCGGCTTCTCGCCGGATTCGTATTACGGCGCCTATCTCGACAACGGTCTCGGGTGCTACGTCGCGGCCGAGGCGGCGCGCCTGCTCGCCGAGTCGGGCGAGCCGAAGAACGTGCGTTACCTCGCCGCGTTCGCAAGCCACGAGGAGATCGGTCGCATGGGGTCGCGCGTGATGGCCGGCGTCTATCGGCCGGATGCTGTGATCGCCGTGGACGTTGCGCACGATTTGGACGCGGCTCCGGGCATCGGCGACAAGCGTATGGAGCCCGTCAAGATGGGAGCCGGCTGCACGCTCGCGTTCGGTTCGGTCTGCAGCGCCCAGCTCAACTCGATGATCCTCGGGGCGGCGCGTGACAGCGATATCCCGGTGCAGGCGAAGTCGGTCGGTCGCGATACGGGAACGGATGCGATGGCGGCGGTGTTCGCGGGCATCGATGCAGCGGTCACTTCGGTGGGCGTTCCGATTCGCAACATGCACACCATCTCGGAGACGGGGCACACGGGCGACCTGCTCGCGGCCACGCACCTTGTCACGGAAGCGATTCGCGCCATGGATGCCGCGAACGGCGGCACTGGCATGACCGGCGACGACCTGCGCACGGGCCACCCGCGCCTCGATCAGGCCGAGCCCCTGGGGTGGCAGGCCGGGGACGACGACTCCGACGATTGAGCGCAACCACCCAATCGCGGCTCAGCACGCTGGCGCTGCTCGCCGCCAACCTCCTCCCGCTCTGCGGCGTGCTCTTCTGGGGCTGGCCGCTGAGTCATCTATTGGCGCTCTACTGGGCCGAAACGGCAGTCATCGGGGTCTTCAACATCTTTCGGATGCTGATGATCCAGCCGCTGGCCGCCGTGCCGCTGTCGCTGTTCTTCGCGGTGCATTTTGGCGGGTTCATGTTCGTGCACGGGATGTTCCTGACCATGATGTTCCTCGGGCCGACAGGCGACATGGGGGCGGGGTCACTCCTCGCGATGGTGGAGGGGGTCCGTTGGGAACTGCTCGCCCTCGTGGCCAGCCACGGCGTGTCGTTCGTCGTTTACTGGATCATCGGGAACGAAGCCGAAGGCAAGAGCCTGCCCAAGCAGATGCTGGCGCCCTATCGGCGGATCATCGTGATGCACCTGTCGATCCTGTTCGGCGGCTTCGCGGTCTCG
>Ga0070729_10003719_pt1 | contig 17298 bp, 13 predicted proteins | sample tdDd472_FD_66725 | JGI IMG/M metagenome (GOLD analysis project Ga0070729, IMG submission 66725) | Marine sediment microbial communities from the Atlantic coast under amendment with organic carbon and nitrate - tdDd47.2 | ecosystem: Environmental > Aquatic > Marine > Coastal > Sediment | place... | reverse complement strand
GGTAGTTGGTGGCATGCTCTGTTCCGACTGTCATGACTACCCACCTGCCGACGGACCTCGCGATGGCAGCGGCTCTGTGGTCGGGGATCATCATACCCCTGCGCATCTCGCCGCCAGCTGTAACTATTGCCACGTGGTCCCGGCCACCGAAACGTCTGCCGATGCCGGACACCGCAACGGCGATATCGAGATGAAGGACGGGACTATCGGTGACGCCGCCAGCGGTGATAACGGCAGCTATTCCAAAAGCGCGACCTTTGCCCAGAGCAACAGTCCGACTACCGGGACCTGTTCAAATATCGATTGTCACAACAACGCGGTCACCCCGCAGTGGGGTGTCGGCATTATCGACCACGTCGCCCGAAGCTACGCGACCGGCGGAGCCACCCCGTGTATGAACTGTCATGATGATAGTGCCAACGGCGCGAACTGGACGGTCGTGACCACGCATTTGAACGATTGCACCATTTGCCATACCACCATACCCGCCCTGCAGGGCGGCCTGGCCGCAGGCGTCTGTACGGTCTGTCATACGGACACCTGGAACACACTCCATGCCACCACGCCTCCGGACCACAGCGCCCTGGTCACCACCAGCGGCTCGAACTGCACCAGCTGTCATGAAGATCAACTGATTGGCGCCACGGCGACCACCCACCTGACTGACTGCTCGAACTGCCATAATGGTGACGGCAGCCTGGTGACGACGCTTGGAACCGATACCCAGACGTTTGCTGGCGGCGGCAACTGTGAGACCTGTCACGGTTCCACCTGGGGCTTGATCCATACGACGGCTCCGGATCACAGCAGCCTGGTCCAGGTGGCGGCGACCGATTGCGCGAGCTGCCATAACAACACCCTGTCCAGCGCCGATCCGGACACTCACCTGGCCGACTGCTCGAACTGCCACAGCGCGGTCGACGGCAGCCTGGTGACGACGCTGGGTACCGATAGCCAGACGTTTGCCACCGGCGGCGACTGTACCACCTGCCACGGCAGCAACAACTGGGGCACGCTCCACACCACCGCTCCGGATCACAGTGCCCTGGTCACCACGACCGGCACGAACAACTGCGCGAGCTGTCATGAGGACAGCCTGGTCGGCGCCACGGCAACGACGCACCTTGAAAATTGCTCGAACTGTCACAACACGAGCACCGGCGCCCTGATCAGCTCGGCGATCGGCGAGGACTTCACCACCGGCGGCAACTGCGAGACCTGCCACGCTGACGGTTGGGAGACGACCCATAGCACCGCGACTCCGGACCACACCTCGCTGGTCAAGGTGACCGGGACCGACTGTGCGACCTGCCACAGCACGCCTCCGCCGTTGGTCGACAACGGCGATCCGAAGGTCCACAATGCCTGTGCGACCTGCCATAATACCAACGGCAGCCTGGTGACCACCAACGGCACCAACAACCAGGACTTCGCCACCGGCGGCGACTGCACCGACTGCCACGGTTCGACGTGGAACACGCTCCACGACACCACGCCGCCGGCTCACAGCAGCCTGGTCACCACAGCCGGCACGGATAACTGCGCGAGCTGTCACGAGGACACCCTGGTGGGTGCGACGGCGACGACGCATCTCGAGAACTGCTCGAACTGTCACGACGCTACCGGCGCCCTGATCAGCTCGGCGATCGGCGAGGACTTCACCACCGGCGGCAACTGCGAGACCTGTCACACCAACGGTTGGGAGACGACCCATAGCACCGCTACGCCGGACCACACCTCGCTGGTCCAGGTGGCGGCGACCGACTGCGCGTCCTGTCACAGCGATCCGCCGCCGTTGGTCGACAACGGCGACAACAAGGTCCATAACGCCTGTGCGACCTGCCATAACACCAACGGCAGCCTGGTGACCACCAACGGCACCAACAACCAGGACTTCAGCACCGGTGGCGACTGCACCGACTGCCACGGTTCGACGTGGAACACGCTCCACACCACGGCTCCGGACCACAGCAGTCTGGTTACCACCAGCGGTATCCCCGCCAGCTGGACAAGCTGCGGCGACTGTCATGAGGACACTTTGGTCGGCGCCACGGCGACGACGCATCAGACCAACTGCTCGGACTGCCATAACTCCACGAGCGGCGGCCTGGTCAGCTCGGCGATCGGTAAGAACTTCACCACCGGCGGCGACTGCACCACCTGTCACGGGACCGCTTCCGATTCGGCCGCATTTGCTGCAATACACACCACGCACACGAATTCGCATACCGTTTCCGTGGGCAGCGACCAATCGAACGGGCAGTCTTGTGACGACTGTCACGATGTCACGAACTGGGGGCTGATTGAGGGCACCGAGCATAATGTCGCTACCAACGGCGCTGGTTCCTGTGCCACCTGTCACAACAGCCCGACACCCGCTGTCATTAGTGTTATCTCAACGGGCGGCTCGGTCACCTGCCTGGATTGCCACGCGGACAAGACCACGGCACACGGCAGCATCGATCACAGGACGGCCACATACGTGACGGTCGGCGGCACGCAGGAGTACTATGGCACCACCTGCGCCAGCTGTCACGATCCGGGCGGAACCGCCAACGAGACGGTCGATGTCACCCATAGCGGCGATTGCGCCCTCTGTCACACCACCGTGCCGGCCCTGCAGCCGGGCGTTCCGGCCGGCGGCGGCGATTGCGCCACCTGTCACACGCCGGGTGTGCATACCTTGTGGGGTCGCTACCAGGATACCTGTGCTGGCGACTACGGTGTCGAATCGTGTCACGCGACATTCCAGGGCCCGGGAACATCAGTGCATGATGCCCACACTGTTAACTGGGATACTGCTGCAGATGATGAAACAGACAGGGCCAATGCCACCGTTGGTGTCGACGACCAGCCGATGGTTTTCCCCTATGGCACGGACCCGGATTACTGGCAGCCCAACTGGCCCCTGACGCCCACCTGCGCCACCTGCCATACGTCGTATAATAATCCGCTGGGCACGGATGATGGTGTGGGATGTAACGTCTGCCATAAATTCAAGACCAACAAGAAGGAATTCATGCATAGCTACCATGAGGGAGACATGGCGATCGACTGCCAGTACTGCCACTACAACGATTAATAAAGGGAGGTATCAGCAGAAGATACTCAGATCATAACCAGGTAGAAAAAGAAAGGCCCGTCCGCTCCGGACGGGCCTTTCTTTTCTGTTGTAGATTGCAAAAGAATCTTGCATCCTGAGTTCGGGGGACACCCCACTTAATTGGGACATGAGTTCGGGGGACACCCCACTTAATTGGGACATAATACCTATTCTAATGTCAGCAGTAGTCGGGGACACTTAAAAGGGACACTTGAAATTAAGTGTCCCGCATTTCCTGGTTGAGGCGATCAATGGTGGGTGCCGAAATGAGAGATAAGGCTCCTAAAGTGATTTCTCCCTATCATGCGCCTCAGACTAGAAACATTTTAACTGACCGTCTTCTTCTGCATCAAAATCAGAATCCACCCTGTTTGGAATCGGTTCCGGAGTAACGGGTGCCTCAGCCACAGGGACGACCTCTATTTCTGTCGCCGGCTCTTCTGGTTGGTTAGCAGCTTCAGCAGCCTGTATCCCAACTTCAGTCGCTCGTTTTGCCAATTTGTCGCACCGCTCATTAAAGGGATGTCCCGCATGACCCCGCACCCATTCCCAGGTGACCTCATGCTTTTGGGCCAAAGCAGCAAGAGACTTCCAGAGATCCTGATTGGCGAGAGCGTCCGGGGCCTCCAGACGATCATTGCGGATCCAGCCATGAATCCACTGGCTCATGCCCTTCACAAGGTACTGTGAGTCGCTGAACACGCGCACTGTGGTGGGATTATGCAGGGCTTCAAGCCCTTTGATCGCCGCGATAAGCTCCATGCGCTGCGAAGTGGATACGGGCTCAAAACCACTCAACTCCTTTTCATGCTCCCCATAACGCAGCACCACACCATAGCCTCCGGGGCCGGAGTCTCTGCCCGAGCCATCACTGTGGAGCTCAACCACACCTGGTGCAGGTGGAGTGAAGGCGATTTCCAGAGCTTCAAACTCAAGCTCACGCAACAGGGGGATTAATGTTGCGAGGTCAGGTGCTTGTCTTGTCAGGTCAGCAAGAGAAACGTCCAGCTCGACGTCATAGCGAACGGTTGCCAGGGTTTTTGAAAGCCGGGCCTGGTCTGCATAGATTTGCAAGTTTTCCTTGCGTTTCCTGCCACTCACCAGATGCTTCCATTTGAGGACGTCTTCCATGGAACCGAACTGTCGTACCAGCCTGGCAGCGGTTTTCTCGCCGATCCCGGGAACGCCGGGAATATTGTCTGACGTGTCGCCAGCCAGTCCAAGGATGTCCGGGACCAGTTCGGCAGGGACACCGAAGCGGTCGATGACCTCTTGAGGCCCTGAACGCCTGTCTTGCATGGTGTCGAGCAGGTCAATTGTCGTATCGACAATCTGCATCAGATCCTTGTCACCGGTGACAACCGTGACCTGGATGCCTTCAGCGGCGTAACGGCGGGCCAGGGTGGCGATCACATCGTCAGCTTCAAATCCGGGCGCTTCCACGGCCGGGATATTGAGAGCCTGTAAGACCTTTTTGATGTACGGAATCTGAGCCGTCAGATCATCTGGCATGCCGTCACGATTTGCTTTGTATGCCGGATAAAGCTCCCTGCGGAAGGTTTCTTCTCTAGGTGGGTCGAATACAACGGTCATATAGTCGGGGCAATGATCCTGAAGCAGGCCCAGGAGCATCTTGGTAAAACCGAATACGGCATTCGTTGGCATACCGCCAGAGGTGGCAATGTCCCTGTAGCCGTAATAGGCACGGTAGATATAACTGGATCCATCGAGCAGATAGAGCTGCGCTGATGATTCCACGTCTTCCTGGAGTTCTGATGGCTGCATAGAGGGGTAGAATCGCACATCCTGGAAATTCATCAATATAAATTTCCTCAATGACTGATTTATGCAGGATCTTTAAGTCTCTCAGGAACGGGGACACTCCCTTAAGCGACCGTATATCCAATATCGAAAATGGCATGACAGGATGGACAGATAAAAAGCCACTTGGTGGTTTCCTGCTCTTTTTTAAAGGCGGAGTGAAAACCGTCTTGGTAACCACACAACGGGCAAATTTTAAACTCATCTGTCAGCGTTACCTCATGAATCTTTCCGTCCATAATGAACCCTCTCATTGAATTCGGGGACACATAAGTAATGTGTCCCCAATTACACGTATGCTGCCGTGACAATCCCCATCACGGTTTAGCCCGGTTTTCTAACGATCATTTATATGCGCCACTCGCGTAATGCAGTTCATAGCTGTGGCTGTAGATTTCTATGATATTACCAAACGGGTCTTCCATGTAAATCATACGATAAGGCTTTTCTCCCGGATAATAATAGCGTGGTACTTTCATGCGCTTCTTGCCGCCTGCAGCGACAATCTTTTCGGCCAACTCTTCCACATTGGGGTCTTGCACACAAAAGTGGAAAATCCCTGTTTTCCAGTATTCAAAATTGTCTTCCGGGTTTGTTTGATTTTTAAATTCGAAGAGTTCGACACCAATGCGATCACCTGTGGATAGGTGGGCAATGCGAAATCTCTCCCATCCTGCGCCAAAAACATCGGTGCACATTTCACCAATAGCACTGTCGTCTTCGGTAACGTCTGTTGGTTCCATAATCAGATACCAACCCATTATCTCGGTATAGAACTTTACGGCGGCATCCAAGTCTGGTACCGAAATGCCGATATGTGAAAATGTGCGTGGATATGGACTAGACATGCTCAACTCCTCCGTTCTGTGGTTTGTGTCTCTTTGCTAAAAACAGTCTAACATGACCTGAATATTGACGTCGGTAGCTCGGCCATTTCGGAGGGTTGTGAAAAGCAGGCCTGCCGTGTTTCTTTGCTTACTTTCTTTGGCACAAGCAAAGAAAGTAAGGCGGCGTCAGGGGCCGCACCCCCTGTGTTCATTTAATTTGATTGCTTGCCGGTTGCGCCCGGCAGGCGCCCTACTTTTCTTGACGGCCAAGAAAAGTAGGCAAAAGAAGGCTGCCCTCCGTTTGCCCGCCGTAGCGCTGCGCACCACGGCAGGTTCCCTCACGCTATGAAACCAATCCGGCAAAGAAAAAAACTCGGCTGACGCCTCAGACAGTTTTTCTTCGTCTATCCGGATTAATTTCATTCTGTTCGGCGGCACTCAAAGGGAGGGAAAGGCAATATCCGCGTCACCTGCTGGGTTTGTCAACAGTCTGAGGGGCACTCAAATTTGAGTGTACTCGACCATGATTCTCAGTAATTGTCAGTTTTGAACGCCCTGTCACGCTTGACTAGGAACTGCAGGAGAGCATCGAACAGCCCGCCCGGTGGCGCGCCCATTCCGGCCGCTTGCCGGCAAACTCCTCGTATTTCGGCTGTTCCGCATAGGGCTGCCGCATCACCTGCAGCAGCTCATTGACCAGGCTGTGATCGCCCGACTCGGCCTTGTCGATCGCCATTTGCGCCAGGTAGTTGCGCAGCACGTACTTGGGATTAACCGCATGCATGCGCTGCCGGCGTTCATCGCTGTCTAACCCGTCTTTTGCGACCCGCTGCAGGTAGCTGCGCAGCCAGGCAGCGATTTGCCGTTGGTTGTCTCCGGTCATGGCTTCCGGTTGGTAGTAAGCATCGCGCAGCGGGGCAAGTAAACTGGCCTCATCCTGGTCTCCTGTCGGTGCCAGCTCAGCCAACTTGCGGTAGAAAATCGTCATGTCGGTTTCCACCAGCTGCAGCACTTTTTCCAGCTCGGCCGTCAAGGGCAGATCAGTCTCTGCCTCGAAGCTCTTCAGGCCGAGTTTTTGCGCCATCATCGCCTGCCAGCCCTGCTTGTAACAGTCCCCATAAATTTGCAGCGCTGCCTCGAGCGGTTCTGCCTGCTCGATCAGCGGATAGATGGCGTTAGCCAGCTGGGCGAGGTTCCAGAGGGCAATATGGGGCTGGTTGCCGAAACGGTAGCGGCCGCCAGCGGCGTCTGTGGTGTTGGGCGTCCAGTCGGGATTGTAGTCATCGATCCAGCCATAGGGGCCATAATCGATGGTCAGGCCGAGGATCGACATGTTGTCGGTATTCATCACGCCGTGGACAAAGCCGACGCGCATCCAGTGCACGATCATCGTCGCGGTACTGCGGCAGAGCTCTTCAAACCACTGTAGGTAAACGGCCACCGAGGGCGCGCCCAGGTGTGGAAAGTCTGTGCGGATGGTGTAGTCGAGCAGCTGGCGTAATGGCTCGATTTCATTGCGTGAGCTGAAAATCTGAAAGCTGCCGAAACGGGTGAAGGAGGGCGCGACCCGGCAGACCACGGCACCCGGCTCCTGTTTGGGATGGCCGTCGTAGAACATGTCGCGGGTGACCTGCTCACCGGTGAGCAGCAGGCTCAAGGCGCGGGTGGTTGGTACGCCGAGGTGGTGCATCGCTTCGCTGCAGAGAAATTCGCGCACCGAGGAGCGCAGCACCGCCAGGCCGTCGCCACTGCGTGAGTAGGGTGTGAGCCCTGCACCTTTCAGCTGCAGCGCCCAGCGTTGACCGCGCTGGTTGAGGATCTCCCCCAGATTGATCGCCCGCCCATCACCCAGCTGACCGGCCCAGTTGCCGAACTGGTGACCGCCGTAGCAGCAGGCGTAGGGATCCATGCCGGGCAGCAGGTGGTTGCCGACAAAAACCTGTGCGAACTCCTCTCCTGCACAGCTCGCTGGCTGCAAGTCGAGCAACTCGGCAACCTCTACGGCATAGGCGACCAGTTGAGGTGCGGCCACCGGCGTCGGCTGGACGCGCGAGTAACAGGCGCGGTGTACCTGGCGCACACGATTGCTGCGGTCCGGGTCGGCGGGCAGTTCACGGACGAAGGCGTTATCGAAATTCAGCGTGGCCAGGGAGATGTCGGTCGGTTGTTCGGGGGCATCTGCTTTCATGTAGTAATTGTCGCACGGCTGTTACGCCCGGGGCAAGATGAGGGCTTACGGGGCAATAGATAAGGGGCACTACGTGCAACATCGAGTTTTCTTTGCTGAGGAAGCGACAGCAGCTGCAGCTGGTTATCGACCTTGTGCAAAGTGCATGAAGAATAAATATCTATTGTGGGGTTCGGGGGACATGCCACGCAATGCTCGAGCGGCAGCTGTCGGCTATCCCTTCTCATGCCCCCTGGGCCAGGACCTCAAAGCCTCCTGCTTCGCTCAACCCGCGCAAACCGCCAGACATAAAGAGTCAACGGCAACATCAACAGAAGAGCGCAGAGATAGGGCAGGGTGTGGTCGACCTGGTACAGACTGGTCCCGAGAATCGGCCCCAGTACAAACCCTGCCGCCGGGCAGGCGGACACCAACCCACTAACCGCTCCCTGTTCATCGGGGCCAACCGCCAAAGAGGCCCCGGCGGTAAAGCCGGGTGAGACCATGCCCACCCCCAGGCCCAGACCTCCCAGGAACACCACCAGGACAGCAATGCTGCCGGCAAACAAGAGCAATCCGTAGCTGACCATCATGATCGGCAAGCCTACCGCCATTAGCCGGACCGGGTTCATCTTTAAACGGCCGGCCAGAACCGCCTGGGCAAAGAACGACATGCTCGCCGCACACATCATCCCTGTGCCGATGGCCTGGGCGGTGTCCTTGCCGTCTAGCACGAAACGATCCTGAATGTAGAAGCCGATCGTCTGGCTGACCATTGAAAAAGAGAGGAAGGTCAGAAACCCGACCAGGATGTACGGAAAGTAGCGTTTGTCGAAAAACTTCAGCTTCAACCTTGGCGTCGAACGCGGTGTCGAGGGGGTGGGCTCCTGCAAAACGATGACGAGCAGAATCGTGCTGGTCAGGGCGATGGCGACGCCGATGTAGAGCGGCGTCAGCAGACCGATGGCGGCCAGAATGCCGCAGGTGGCCGGGCCGAGGATCGCGCCAAGGGTCCTGGCGGCGCCGAGGCGTCCCATTCCGGCGACGCGCTGTGCCGCGCTGGTGGTGTCGGCAATATAGGCCGCCGCGGCGCTGGGCGCCGCCGACATCAACGAGGCCATCAGGACCCGTGCCGAGATGACCAGCAGGTAGAGCGTCATCCCTGACAGGAGCCCCCTGAGACCGAAGGTGAACACCGCGGCGAACAGGGCCGCGCCGACGGTGTAGCCAGCCATCCCCAGGAGCAGGACCGGCTTGCGCCCCCAAAGGTCGCTTTTCCGCCCCCAGAACGGGCTGGCCAGGGTGAAGACCAGGGAGGAACAGGAGATGATCAGCCCGACCTGGATCTCGGCAAATCCGACTTCACGACCGAGTGGCGCCAGCAGGGTAAAGGTCATCGACTGACCGATGCCGGTGGCCAGGACGCTGAACATGACCAGCTGGGTGGCAAACCTGGACGCGGGCGTTTTGGCAAGGTCTGATGTCATCATAGTGTTGCAGATTAACATCAGTCTGGCCTTATGAGGCGTGGAAAATTATGCCGGGGACACTTAAACACAAGCGTCCCTGTGAAGTGTCCCCGTAAAAAAAAAGATATATGCACAATGAGTTAGATGAGCGCCACCTCCAGCAAATGAAAAGCCCGGCTATGAAGCCGGGCTTTTCTGATTATGGGCACGTAATCAACAGGGTTTGTTTAGAATTTCAATGTGTCGCCCGGCTGCATCACGGTCACCTTGACGGAACTTCCTTTAAGCGCCTGCTGCAATTCCTCCGGAGTGCCCTTCAACGGAGGGAACGTGCCGTAATGAATCGGGACGACATGGCCGCTCTTGAGAAGGTCCCTGGCCGCAAAGGCGGCGTGGGCTGGATCCATGGTGAAATGGCCCCCAATTGGCAACAGGGCCAAGTCAGGTTGGTAGTAGGATCCGATCAGTTGCATGTCGGAGAAAATCCCCGTATCACCAGCGTGGTAGAGTTTGAAACCGTTCTCGAGTTGAATGATATAGCCAGCCGGCTCACCGCCGTTGTGAACACTCTTGGCTTTAGTCACTGGATCGCTGTGCACGATGCTCGAGCTATGTTCGGCATGGACCATCGTCACAGTAATGCCCGGGAGAGGATTGATCGGACCGCTCTTGTTGAAGCGGATCAGTTGCTTCTTCGGCACAATGCCCAGGGCATCCATTGTACTTCCCATGTCAGCATTCACCCCGACTTTGGCGCCGGTCAACTTGGCTAATTCTCCCGTATCGCCAAGATGGTCACCATGACCGTGGGTAACAAGGATCAGGTCGACCTTGCCAAGCTTGCCGAGATCCTTGAGTTCAGCAGGCGTTTTCGGGTTTTTGGTGATGAACGGATCGATGACGATAATCTTGCCGCCCGGGGTGGTAATTTTAAACGCGGCCTGACCGTACCATTGCAGGGTGCCGGGCTCATTGGCCACGGCTGGTGTCACTGCAAACGATAGCAGGATCACGGGTATCAACGTACGCCAAATTCTGGTTAAAAAAGACATAATATTCTCCATCTTGATTGAAAGGTTGTTGTGTTCCGGGTGTCGAATTGGGCTCTGCTCGAAGCAACTTGAGTTAAACGTTCAGACAAGACCCACTTTTGCGGGACTATGTTTGATGTCTATACATGACTATTTAAGTAATATATAGCAGGCAACGTATGTCCGCAAGTGAGCGTAAAAAATAATTACAAATGTATTACCTGTAAAATTGAAGCAGAATGGGCTTTGAGGAGCCGGGGACACTTAAAAACAAGTGCCTACGATTTATTTCAGAGGCACATTGAGCCGCTGTTAAATAAAGGAGAGGTTTTTTAACCGGCGAGTTGACGCTCAGACACGAATTCCATAACTTGGCCGGAAATCGGGTCGGTGAATTTAACCCGGCGGGCGGTCAGCTGTAGCGGCCTGCTCAGGTCGTCCTCCTGCTTGTCCAGTAACACCGGGTAATACCGGTCGTGCATGATGGGGAAACCCAGCCCACTCATATGAACTCTCAGCTGGTGCTTCTTGCCGGTTAGCGGGTACAGCAGGAAGCGCGCTCGGTTCTTTTCAAACTCCACCAGCCTGATTTTCGAGCGTGCATTAACCGGCCCTGCCGTGACTTTATTACGAAACCAGACGTCCGCCCGGCAGAGCCTGTTCTCTACCGTCCATTCCCTGCTTTCCGGACATTGAGTGAGCTCGGTAAGGGCTTCGTAGCTTTTTTCTATGTGGCCTTTTGCAAAGAGCTCTGCGTAGCGTCCCCGGGTCGCTTTATTCATGGAAAATAAAACCAGGCCGGAAGTCTCCCGGTCGATTCTGTGTAGAGGCACTATATTGTTGTTGCCGGTTTTTAAGAGCAGGCGATTAAGCAGGCATTCGTTGACATAGGGCCCCGATGGCGTGACCGGTAGAAACGGCGGCTTGCAGGCGACGAGGAGCTCATCGTTTTGAAAGAGAATTTTTTCTTGCAGTGGAATAGACGGTTCTGCTGTGACTTCTCTGAAATAATGGATCTGTTTCTGTGGCAGATAGGGCGTGGCGATTGTGATCGGCGTGCCCGCATCGTCGACAACTTTATGGTCAGCGATGCGCTGTGCCCATACAGCTTGGCTGACCTTGGGAAATCTCTGCACAAGAAAGCTGAGAATAGTCGGGTAGGGCTTGCTGGCGTCGGGCAGGCTGACGCACGAAGGGCGCCTGGCGATTCCCATCTGGGTTGACCCTTCTGTTTGATGTTGCAGAGCCTCTAAACGATATCGGATCGGCGGACACAATACCTTGATCTCAAAAACTCATTCGACCTCACTCGCCGATTTAACCCGCCCAACCTGACCATCCTCCAAGCGCACCTTGATACCATGCGGATGAAACGGGCTTTTGGTCAAAAGATCCTTAACCACACCTTCTGTGAGTTTGCCGCTGCGCTGGTCTTTCTTCAGCACAATCGACACCATCATCCCTGGCTTGATCTCGTCGCGATGTTGTCCGTTCATAGATGACGGTTTCTTTTAAGTTCCTTGGCTTTCAGCAGCTTCCTGGATTTTCTCCTCTTCTCCTTCAATTGCCGACTCTTCCCCGTGGCCCTGCTCTTGCTTGGGCCTCTTCCTGCGATGGCCAGGTTTGGCCAGAATCTCTAAATAAAAAGATTCGAGTTGTTCTGATTCTGCCTGGGAAATAAACTTGTTAATGGCAGCGACATGAATGATTTCACTGCTGGCCTCATCAACACCGTACCGGCAGTCAAAATCCCAAAAATCTACGTTGGGGGGCAGTTCCTTTCTGCGTTCTCTTTTTAGATATTTTTTAACTTCAAATTTGATGGCTTCTACAAGCCTTGGAACTTTTATCTTTGCATGGGTCAGTTTAAATGTTTTTCGCATAGTGATTCCAGTAAGGTGTGCTGACGGTTGTTGAAACAAGCTTCTATGATTGGCATGGTATCATGAAACTCCGTGACACACACCGTATGTGTCACTCGTTGCAGCGTGAGCCGGGAACACTCAAAAAGAATGTCCCTTTTGCGTGCCCTCAAATATGGTAACCGCTCAACTAATGACCCGAGTTGAGGTCTGAAGCAGCTGTTTGTTGCATAAAAACAACGATGACGGTTAGCGTCTGAGGTTTTACCAGTTGGTTTTACCCTTCCGGTTCTTGGAGCGTTTTTTCGACTAGAATTTCTTCCGGTCAGAGAACGATTTTACTCGTCCGCTCTAGTTTGCCTCAATCGCGTTTCCGTCACCGCTTTGTTTTACTCTATCGCTGTCTGTGGTAAAGTCAAGCGATGGAATTTCTTAGCCGATTCAAATAGTTGCAACTATTTGAAAATACTGGACCCGGTTTGAAAGTTATTTGTTGAGTGTTTCCTATGGGAATCTGGGGACAGAATGCATATTCTAATGTAATATGCATTTGACAAGAGCTTTGGCTTGAGAGCCAATCCTTGATTATTTAACCGAGGATGTATGCCCCCCTACTATTCAATCCTGATTGAGATCGCGATTCCTGTTCTGCTGATGCTGGGTGCGGAGCGCTACGTCGTATTCCGGTTTCTGCGAACACCCCAACAGATCGCATGGGTCCGCAGCCACTCCTTGCTCCACCCCAACGCCATCAGTCGGGCCCGATATCCCATGGGTTTTATCTCCGTGATATTCCTGCATATGGGCTGTCCGCGGCTTTGTTTTCTCTTCTTTACCTTCTGGATGATTACCGATATCACCGACGGTGATATCGCCCGCAAGTGCGACCTGCACACCGTGGAGGGGGAGTCGATTGATCCCTTCTCCGATAAGATGATGTACTTTCCCATGCTGATTTACATGGCCTGGCTAGGCTGGCTGGACCCTGTGCTGGTGACTCTGTTTCTGGTTTTCGATGTCACCGGTCAGATCTCCAGGCGATTTACCAAGGTCAAGGCGGCGAACCTGTTTGGTAAAGCCAAGACGTTTCTCGTGGTCGTGCTCCTGATCGTCGTCGGCCTGGTTTGGATCTATGGGCCGCTGCCGTTCCTGGCCCGCACTATTCTGCCGCTTTTAGGGATTTGCACGGGTCTTGCGTTTTGCTCTACGTTCTTCAAACTCGTCCCCAATTACTGGTATGCCAACATCCTGAGCATCATGAATTTGCTATGCGGGCTCGCCGGTTGTTGGGTGGTGCTCGCCGGCCATCCCCTGGTTTACGCCCTCGGACTGGTGTTTTTGGGACAGTTTCTTGATCTCTTCGACGGGCGTGCCGCAGAGCGGTGGGGCTCCACCCCTCAAGGGGAATTGTTCGACGATGTGGCCGACGGAACGAGTTTTGGGCTCACCACGGGGCTGGTCGCCGCCGCATCGTTTACGCACCTGTGGGTCGGTATAGTGATGGGGGGGGTGTACGTTGGCGCGACGGTGTATCGCCTGGTTCGCTTTGTCGTCGAGAAGAGAAAGCAGGGAGTCCTCGGGGGAGTGACGACCTTCTCAGGGATGCCGTCACCCGCCGCCGCGTTGATGGTGGGAACCACTTGCGTATTAATTGCCAATGATGCAACCAGTGGGATAATCATTGCAGTCACCGCCTTGCTGATGATCTCCCGGGTACCTTATGCCCACTTCGGTCGCTCCATACTGCCGAAAATCCCCAAAGTCGTTCGGGTGCTTACCCTTGGTACGTTTCTCTTCCTTTTAGCATTGGGGGTCCATCGAGATCACTATACAGTGCCCCTCCTCATCGCTTTTGCCACAGCCGTTGGCTACATGGCCTCCCCGCTGTTTTGGTTCATAGCCAAGCATCGTGGGACAGCGTAAATTGCTCTGAAAGATTTCTGGCGTTGGGGACACTCAAAATAGGGTGTCCCTTTTGAGTGTCCCTGTTAACAGGTCAGGTTCAGTATCCCGAAAAAACCCAAACTGTTATATTGGCACATGATTGGCCAACACCTCTTGAGGTAACAGCATTGTCACGTGCCATCTTGTTTGCCCTGTTAAGTCTCTTTTTTGCCGGTCTGCTTGATGTTGTTTACAAGCGCTACAGCAGGAAAGAACGTTCCCGCGGCACCTATGTCTTCGGCATCGGCGTGGTCTGGTGCGTGTTGCAGACTGCGGCGCTCGCCATGGGTGAAGAGGTGCTGATCGTTGATGCGACTTCGATCCGCTACGGCCTGTTTGCCGGAATCTGCCTCACCCTCTCGAACCTTTTATTGCTGGAAAGTCTGACCCACATCAACATCAGCCTGGGCTCGACCGTTTACCGCCTTAACACCATCGGCGTGGTGGTGATGGCCTTTTTTTTCCTGGGTGAAGCGCTTGGCGGGATCAAATTGCTGGGAGTCGGTTTGGGGATCGTTGCGGTCGGGCTGCTTTATCGCCCTGATCCCACTGCGATGGCCGAGGAGAACCGTGGCCGGTTCCTGCCGTTCTTTTTGATGGCGGTTGCCGCCTCCCTGTTCCGGGCCGGTTATGGCGTGATCACGCGCGGCGGTATTTTGCACCAGGCCGACCCTCAGACCATGCTGCTGCTCTGCGCGCTCAGTTGGATCGTTGGCGGGGCTTTCTATGCGCGCTTGCGCGAAGGAAGGTTCCGGCTGACGAAAAAGAAAGTCGGCTACGCCCTGGTTTCCGGTGTGCTGGTCTTTCTGGTCGTCGACTTTCTCATGCTGGCCGTCAAATACGGTGAAGCAAGCATTGTCATCCCCATCGCCAACATGAGTTTCGTCATGGCGATGATCCTCTCTGTCGTGCTGCGCTTTGAACCGTTCAGTCTGAGAAAAGGGGCCGCTATGGTCGTGGCCTGCCTGGCGATCGCGGCGTTGACGTTGGCAGCAGGATAAGGTATCGGGAACACTGTTGAGAAGTGTCCCTGTAGCGTTCCCATTGTCCTCTGGAATTAGTAGACAAAATCAAAACCGTCGGGGTTGCCCGACAGCAACTTCATTTTCTTTGTAACGACAAAGAAAACGAAGCAAAAGAAAGCGTTGCGCTGCGCTGGGCACTTCTTGCTCGTGAGGGCGGCAACCTCAATAGAGGTTGTTCTTATCGATCAAGAGCCTGCACTTCCCGTGCAGGATCCGAGGCTCTTGAGAGCCTCTCCGGTTGTGGATAATTGCATATGCAGCTGCAGTCTTGATGCCGCGGACCCACAAATTATGTGTCCCCTACTTAAAAGCCCCTTTACAGAAAGCCAAAAGTAAGCACAAATAAGAGCATGTCAACCGATACCCCGATCTATATGACCCCAGTCTGCGCTGCACAGATGCGCGCCGAGCTCAAGGACCTGCTTTATGTCAAGCGCCCCGACACGGTGCGGCGCGTCTCCGATGCGGCCGCCGAGGGGGATCGCTCGGAAAATGCCGAATACATTTACGGCAAGCGTTACTTGAGAAAAATCGATTCCCGGATTCATTTTTTGACCAAAAGGATTGAGAGCGCGGAGATCGTTGATCCGGTCGCGCAAGGCAAAACTGCGGCCGGCCGGGTTCTGTTTGGTGCGACCGTCACGGTCGAGGATGAAGACGGGGAGGCAATCACTTACTGTATCGTCGGGATCGACGAATACAATGGCGCGAAAGGCCTGGTCAGCTGGCAGTCGCCGATCGGCAAGGCGTTGATGCGCAAAGAGGTGGGCGATGTTGCGACGGTGAGAACTCCGTCCGGGGCCAGGGAGCTGGAAATTCTATCTATTGAATATAAGGCTATTGAGGGGGTTGAAATAATCTCTCGCATTTAAATGCGAGGGAGGCGCGAGGAGCGAGGTGCGAGGAGCGGAAAGTCAAAAGTATATTAGAACCGGGGACACTCGAAATAGAGTGCCCCTTTTTATTGTCCCGCTGGAAAACATGATATAAATTCTAATGCAGGTCGATTATCATTTCGCTATCTGCTCACCAGGGAGAGAACTCCATGACACAGGAACAACGCATCCACGGTGTACTGGCCCCGGTCGTGACCCCGTTTACCAAAGAGCTGGCTCCGGATCCGCAGCGCTTTCTCGCCCACTGTCGCTGGCTGCTGGCGCAGGGCAGCGGTCTGGCCGTGTTCGGCACCAACAGCGAAGCCAACTCGTTGTCGCTCGACGAGCGCCTGGCGCTGCTTGAGTTCCTGCTTGAATCCGGGATCGATCCGGCCCGCATGATGCCGGGCACCGGCAGCTGCGCGCTGACCGAGGCCGTGCAGCTGACCGAACGTGCAACCAGGGCCGGTTGCGCCGGAGTCTTGATGCTGCCGCCGTTCTACTACAAGAATGTCTCCGAGGAGGGGCTGTTCCGCTTTTTCAGCGAAACGGTGGAACGGGTCGGCGATGCGCGGCTGCGCATCTATCTCTACCACATTCCCCCGATAGCTATGGTCGGCTTTAGCCCCGGCCTGGTCGAGCGGCTGCTGGCCCGCTACCCCGGCGTAATCGCTGGTATGAAGGACAGTTCCGGCGACTGGACCAACACCAGAATTATGCTCGATAACTTTGCCGACTCCGGTTTCGATGTGTTCGTCGGCAGCGAGACGTTTCTGCTGGCCAACATGCAGCATGGCGGCGCCGGCTGTATCTCCGCCACCGCCAACGTCAATCCCGCGGCGATCGACCGGCTGTTCCGTTGCTGGCAGGAGGCCGACGCCGGCGAACAACAGCAGAGCCTGGATGTTGTGCGCAGCGTGGTCGAATGCGCCGCGCTGCTCCCCTCGCTGAAGGCGGTTTTGGCCCGCTACCGCAAAGACCCGGCCTGGGAAACTGTACGTCCGCCGCTGGTCGAACTTGACGCGGCGCAGGTGCAGGCCCTGGACCAGGGGCTCGATGCGCTCGGCTTTGCCATGCCAGGGCTCAACGCTGGTTGAGATGCGCGGGAGAGGACAACAAATGGTTCATCTGTTGTCCTCATCCTTTATTTCTTAAGAGTAAAACCGGCAGTTCG
>Ga0070729_10003717_pt1 | contig 17306 bp, 15 predicted proteins | sample tdDd472_FD_66725 | JGI IMG/M metagenome (GOLD analysis project Ga0070729, IMG submission 66725) | Marine sediment microbial communities from the Atlantic coast under amendment with organic carbon and nitrate - tdDd47.2 | ecosystem: Environmental > Aquatic > Marine > Coastal > Sediment | place... | reverse complement strand
TTACTGCCAAAGATAACCAAGCGCGCCACACCTGCATCTGCATAAGCTTCAATTTCTTTAATGCGCCAATCAGGGACAAAATCGAGCGAATCTTCTGATGCGTGGAGCAAGCGTAGGCGACCTGCTTCATCATCTGTCCAAACCAAATCAACATACTTTGCCCCTGCTTGATACGCGGATGCAACAGCATAATGAGCTAGTTTACGGATATTGGGGTCATCCGTCACACTCACCCGTAAATGGAGCAAATCACCTTCTGTGATATTAACGCCGACCTTCACTAGCAAATCGGCATATTTTCTTAAATTTTCGTCAAAAATAGGGTCTGTCATCAGATATACTGTCCTTACATAATGGGTTATCAATGTGGGGCATAGTATAGCAGACTAGCCGATACAACTTAAGTCGATGTGCCTAAGCGTGTGCGAATGAGATAACGCTCATCGTTAACTGTTCCACCCCATAAATCCGACTGATCACTTAAATCGTTGACAATAGTATCCGTCATGGAAACAGGCAACATATCCAAAATTTGCGTAGCATGTAACCCACCGCCTGTATGCCAGAAGCCTTCAATCAGGCACAACTGCCCATTTGGTTTCAGCAAGTTAATCCAACGTTCAAGGACTTGTGCTGGGTCGGGTAACGCCCATAATAGATGACGACAAACAATGACATCAAATTGTTGTGATGGAAAGGTCGGGTGCGACGCATCCATGATATAAAACGCCATCGGATACCCTGCGTGGGTAGCTTTTTCTTGTGCCAGCGCAATCATCGCAGGAGAAAAATCTGCACCCGTCACACCATAACCCAATTCTGCCATCACAACACTTAACGAGCCTGTTCCGCACCCCATATCTAACACGCTTGCTGGAGAATCTAGTAATGAATCCTTGAGCAGTGCCGTCCATGCTTGACGCACAACTGTATCGCGTAATCCATGATCGGGTTCGTTATCAAATGTTGGTGCTTCGGCATCCCAAACTTGACGAGAGCTATCTAAGGGGTCGTCGTTCATTATCATCTCTCGATCATTTCCTAAATTTCTAGTGATACAGCTATGCTTGAACGCGCTTCCCATCCAGCACAACAGGGTCAGCACGTTGCCATAATTTTGTGCCTTCTTTGTCCATAATCGGCTCAGATGAATATTGCGCTAGATAACTCCGACGATAGTGATCGGTGGTATTCGCGCCACTACGATGAAAGGTACGGCTACTAAATACGGCAATACTTCCGGCAGGCACGATTACCAGATCACCGGGGTCGTCCCCATAATAGCCCACTTTGTCGTTTGTCCCTTCTTCCACCACATGCGTAATCAATTCATCGGTTGAATGTCGTCCATCCCGATGATAGGGCAAGACCGATATTGTCCCGTTGGCTTCGCTCATATCATCCAGCGCACACCAGCACGATAAATACGCTGTATGATAATGTCCGATATAGCCAGAATCTTGATGCCAAGCAAACTTGCTATCGGTATCTGCTGCTTTCACCACATATTGCTCATTAAACAGATACACATTATCGCCAAGTGTTGCTTGTGTAATGTCTGCCATCAACTCACTAAACAAAAAATCCGTCATAATGACACTTTCGGTACTACGGTTCGCAACAAAATAGCGTTTTTTATAATGATTGATGCCTTGTGATTGTAGTCCTTTGGCTTCCATTTCTTGATCGGCGACTTCAATATAGCGCATACATTCATCGCGCAAGGCATTTAATACATCAGCAGGTATGACAGATTCTAAGATAAAATAACCATCCCGATTAAATTGTTCAATGTGTTCAGCCGTAATAAGTCCCATCATATCATCTCCAAAATATATATTTTCATTAAGTGATGACATCATAATACCGCCTTTATCAAGGGCTTGCCTTTACAAAATATGTAGAAATTAGCACAATCTCAACACTCCAAACAACATCATTTAAAATCCATACCCATCAGTTTTCTGAACTCGTCATTATCTGATTCGGTTACGGATAGCGAAAATCATGACTGATGCTTTCATATATCAGATGTTGCGCAAGAAGTCGGCTTTGCTGACAGTGATTATTTTTCACGACAACTTAAGCAAGTTATGGGACAAAGCCCAAAAGCTTACCGCAAGTTGTATCATTATTTTCAGGGAAACAATCTCTAATCATCGGAGACGCGGAAATACTTGACCCCGTTCACAAACTAACTACAATGATCTGCAATACAACATTAGGGAATACGAGAAACCCACAATGATAACACTGATTTATGGTAGTTCTGCAGCGTATCCTATGCCAGTACCAGAATTGGTCACCATCTTAGAACAGGCACGTCAGAATAACAAAAAGCTGAATATTACAGGAATGCTGTTATATGATGATGGCAATTTCCTGCAAGTTCTTGAAGGTGAAGATGAAGCGGTTACATCACTCTACAACAAAATATGCCAAGACCCACGGCATCAAAGCATCTTGTTATATGTTAAAAAACAAATCGATAAGCGACATTTTAATGATTGGGCTATGGGATTTGTCGATGTAAGACAACTCGATATTGATAACATACCGGGGTATTCCCGCTTTTTAAATGACCCCGAACACACTACAAAATTAGAAGATGCCAGCTATGCTTATGCATTTTTGAATGTTTTTCGAGAGAATATTCGCTAACCAGCTAGGGTAAAATACCCATCGCTTCAATTTCGACAAGGAATTCTGGACGGGCAAGGGCAGGAACAGCAATCCATGTTGCCGTCGGGGGAGAGTCCGGAAAGAAAGCTTGTAATCCTTCTCGGACACCAGTCGTATGGTCAATTTCTGATTGTTTGATATAGATACGTAGCGACAAAATATCATCGAGTGACCCGCCCACTGCCGTCATCGCTGTTTGGATGTTCTCTAGGGCAACGATGACCTGTGAAGCAAGATCATCCCCAATGATCGTTTCGTTTGCATCCCACGCAACTTGACCCGACAGCGTAACAATTTTGCTTCCTTGGCCGACAGTAATCTGCGAGAAACCGTATTGTGTGCTATTAAAAAGAGTGTCGGGGTTTATGGCTTGTCGGGGCATTGCTTATTCATCTTTCCGAATCTGGCTATAATATACAGAGTCTGGATTATCACGATAAACCCATGCCCGTATAGTACTCACCAATGTTGCACTGACCCGTAAATACGCATCACCCTCATATTCATCTATCTTGGCAAGTTCTTCGGTCGTGACTTCATATACAATTCCGTTAACCACTGAACCTGTTTGAGGTTGGATGATATTATAGATATCATGAATACTAACGAGCTTCGCCATTTTATAACCACGCAAGGTATCGGGTGTACCAGTACCTAGTGTGCGTCCAATCACCTGCATTTGAATCGGGGTATCTTGTAGTGTGCCGTATGTAAATATTCGTTCCATTGTTTTTTACTCGTCATCTATATTATGGGTGCCGCCGAGGTAACCTGCCATCCATTTCATGGTATCAATCGAACCTTGCGGATTGCCTTCGCCGTGCATAAATTGTCTGTCTATTGCTTCATCGCTTTTCATAATCGATGGCTTGCTTCGGTTATCTGCCATCTGGGTAATATATTGCGCTAATTCACGCAGGTTTTTTGCAAGGATATGCCGTTCGTCAGGAGGCAATTCACCGCTAACAGCATCAAGTTCATCTCGAATCGTTGCCGAATCAATCTCAGTCAATTGATCGGTATCAAACGCATCTGTGATACTCTCTAAGATCGAGTAAGCAGTATTGATTGCGTCTGCGAATTCAACCAGATCACGCGTCCCTAATAATCGACGCATGGCAATGGCAGTTTTTAGAATTTGCCGTTGAACGTCTAAGCTACGATGTGCCTCTAATTCACGGTCAATCCGCTGAAGTTGAACCAATGAAAGCGACTGTGTATAACCCCGCCACCATGTATTAAAAGTTGCCTGTAAAGATTTGCTCCATCCAATTTGTTTATGGATACGAACAATTTCAGTCGCGACCGATTCGATTGTATCGTTTTGTATAAGTAGTTGTAAGAGTCGATTTGTGGCAATACGCGATGGTGATTCTAATTTAAGGGTGCTACAGGTTTCAAGTAATTTCCACAAATGACGGGCTGATATCGTCAATGATGGATTTTGATATAGTGATCGTGCTAAAGATTCAATCATCGGTTGGGTAGACACATCCCATTCCCAATAATCCAGCATCTCAAAATAGGTATTGGTGACATCTTTCGGCAAGATATTTTCGATGTCCGCTACCCAATTCAGTAAGGTTAATACTTGATCGACTGATTGATGATGGGTTTGTAATTGGATACCTAAACGTGGGAATAAAATATCACGGTTGGCAAGATGTGTAACCACAGGAATAAAAAGCTCGTTATCATTGGATTCGATGATTGAGCCCAGTAAACCATCAATCGCGTTTTCTGTCATTTGATGGCTAGATTGTGTGCCAATTGATCGAATCAAGAATTGCGGTTGGTACATTTGCGGTAAATTAATTTTGTTCTCAGATCGATATAATGACCAAAGTCTCCGTATAGTTGGGAGCGTGATAAGTGGCTCATCAGACGTGTGAATGGCGTGTGATAATGCTAACAAAAAATATTCAGGCTTCTCATCAACCAATAATTCAAGTGATTCGGCGTTATTATACCGTAGGGCTGTACTGACATTATTCGGCAAAGCACTCATCAACTCGTCATCTTGATAGAGAGTCTCCAAAATATCGGGTACACGCCGTGCCGCAATCAATATCAACCGAATACCCAATTCGCCATCTTCTCGTGCCCGCGCTTGTGCCGACAAAATTCCATTTTTAAGAATCTCGTCTAATTCATAAGCTTGAGGTTCACGAGCGATCAATTCTAGCCAGCTTGCCAATGTGGCAATATCACCTTCTTCAATAGCAACATCCAGTGATTGCGTAGCCGCCACCTTCAAACGGGGTAACCAGCGTTCATCAACCCCAAAATGATTCAAGCGATTACGAATAAACACATAGACCGTATCAGGCTGTGATTCTAGCATCTCATCAAATACGCTCGATAGAGACTCTTCCAAATTGGCATCTCGGTTAAGCTCTTGTGCGACCCGCATCCCTGCTACCGTGTCACGATTGTTCAGGGCATTCTGGAGTAATTTTTCAATATATTTATAACGCAATCTACCCTGTGGTGGGGCATCATCTTCCAAGGCAAGAATCATCGATTCTGTCTCAACCGAGTCACCCTGACGGACTTCTTGGTCAAGCTTAAAACGTTCTGTGAGATTAATGAGGCTATCGTCAAAAGTATCACCTTGGACAAAACTCAAACTCAGGATGTCCATGGGCTTAATTTGGGTTACAAGATCACTAATATCGTTTTTCCATTGGGATTGGAGCATTTGAATATAAGGATGCTCAAGCACCGCAGAAATCACATGTGGTTCGTTCCAATCAAAAACCCAACGATCGGTGTCGTCAATGCGATTAGAAAAAGCCAGTAACGGTGTATGCTCACCTGTGAGTGCCGTGCAATAACTGGTAAAGCTCATCCGCATCGCTGCCGCAGAGGGCAATAACATCCGTAAGCCCTGTACCAGATCAATGCGTTGTGCCAAATCCATCGGAAAATTACGAATGAGTAGGTGTCGCTCATGGATAATTGCACCCAATAAAGTCAGTGCAAATGGGAAGCGGTCTTTCAGTAGATCTGTTACCAAGCGTTCGATATGAACAACCCGTATATTTAAGTTACCTGTGGCAATATTTGGCATCTTCAAGGGCGGAACACGATTATCTGCCGTTTGATAGACAGGAATTGGTGTATTTAAGAGTGTTTGGAGCGGTTCTAAGCGTCCACCAATACCGGCTAAAACATCATATGGAATCAGAATATATTGATAAACAGGCGAGTTTAAGTTGCCTTGTTGATAATGTGTGCGCGCGAGGATAACTGTCTGTGGATCATATCCAATCATAGCGATGGATTGTGATTGGTTGATGTCTGCCACAGGCATTGGGCTCAGATTAACAAGACTGCGATATAACTTTGTATCGTGTGAAGGAACACCTTCGCTGTAAGCTAATAGTTTGAGTTCATTATCATTGGGGTCATGTTCAGCGACATGTCCAAGAATTACATAGTCCAGTGTTGTTGTCACACAGGCATCCTTTGTTGACTGACGGTCTTCGCAATCCGAGGAATGCCTATTTATTGTGACAAATTGCAGTCAAAGTTGCAAGCACAAGCTATTGATTGCTTCGATTTTCTTGTATATCTATAATCATTTGATAGGCATCTTCAAGTGTCGGTACAAGAGCAATCTCACTTTTACTAGCCGGAAATGCAATTGTAAAGCTCTGATACAACATCCGTAACTGTGGAGAAGGTCCCACAAGTACCGCAAAACCTTCATTGCGCGAGCAAGATTTATGAATGCTTCGTCCAACAGCCAATGCCCCATTTGGAATGTCATTAGCGGCTTGGAAATCAACAATATAATCAACAACATGTGAGACACTGTCTATCATATCGAGGATAGTTTTACGGACAGGTGCAAATTCATCCCATGACCAGTTGTTGGTAAATTGAACATATATAATTGTTTTATCGTTGTTTTCCCATCTAGAAACGATTGGCATAAATCTTACCTTTGTCGGAAATTCATACTACCACTATATCACACAACATATCGTAATGTTACATTAAGCAACTCGTTTTTATTTATTTTTACTTTTTAGACAGGGATACATTAGAGCTTAGTTTGAAATCTGTTTGTTACCCTCCATGGATCCCTCCCGATGTTGAGGCAAAGAGTTAATAACCTTCTCTTTGATATGTTCAGGAGTGGAGAATATACGCTTGCGAGACAGTCCTAGCTTGCTTGATTCATCATAATTTTAGATTTTATTAGGAGGAATTATAATCCCCTCTCGATGGAGCCCAAGAGGGGATTGAGGATTAAGTTAATGATCGTGTCCATCATCTTCATGCGGAACAAGAACCATAAAGCCATTGTCATCACCCATCATGGATGTTGGTTTATCACCATCTACCCGTTGACCATATAATTCAGGCATGTTTGCCGCGCAAGGTGTCCCGAATTTAGGCTGGGCATAATTGAGATGCGTTTCGCCCCGTGCAAGGATATGTTCGTGATTAGCCGCTCCGTTGTCTTTGTCCATATCATAAGGGATACCATGATTCCACGGGACACGTGAGCGAGCATTGCAATAATGGCTGACAAATGCCCGACGTGAATAAGTGGCTTGGTTCATGTGTGACCGATGGAAGATATGTCCTCCAAAGAAAATCACATCCCCCGGATCAACCACAGCAGGGACTTCGTTATTATATTGCATGGCGATTTTTGCCAGCGTATTCTTCTCGATATCGGGATGACTGGCATTTTTAATGTGTTCAATATCACTGATAAATCCATCCCCATTACGGCTGACTCCGTCACAATCGGGATAAATCGGTTCTGCTTGAGAGCCGGGGGTCATCCAGACACAGCCGTTTTCGATGGTGGCAGGATTTAATGCTAACCATGAGCCACATAAGGTATCTGGTTGAGTTGGGATATAATATGAATCTTGATGATAACCTTGCCCTGCTTGACCGGGGTTCTTAAAAAACATCATGGTTTGTAATGCCAGTATATCGGGTCCGATGAGGGCTTCTAATACATCGATAATGTTAGGATGAAGCAAAAATCGCTCACAAATTTCAGTGGAACGATGGGGCATGTGGATACGCTCATAAAAGGTTCGGCGGGCTTCGTCGGATAAGTCATCGGGAGGTGATGGCACACCCCGAATCGTCTTACGCCCTGCGGTCAGGTCATCCATAAATTGCATGAGTTCTTGCACTTCTTCGCTCGATACCAAGCCCTTTACAATCAAATAGCCATCACGCCGAAATGTCTTATATTCTTCAACTGTCACAGCATAGGGGGTATGAGTACGTTTTACAGGTTCAGACAATACCATAATTATATTCTCCCAAAAATACTTTTAAGTATAGTACCGCGAATCACAGACGACTAACAATTTCCGACATCGTCCTATATGTGTCTCAGATTAACATATTCCCATTAACCGCTTTTTGTAACTGATGGTATGATGGTGGTAGCTATTCACTTTGAGCGTAATTAAATTACATGACCATATCCATTGATGTACCTGACAGCATTTTTGTCGGAGATGTTATTTATTCTCCCAATAGCACTTTAGGACCGCGTATTCAACTCAATATCCAACTCGTTTTTTTGCAAACAGGCAGTCTCACCGTCTGGATAGATGAGCAACAGCAGACCATCCCAGCAGGGACAGTGATGCTCTTACTTCCTGTACATCGGGAATATTTTGAATTTGACAAACAGCATCCCACTGAACATAGTTATCTACATTGGTATAGTGACCCAATCCCACCTGATTTTTTAACTTTGCTGGAAAGCCTCCCGCGCACGGTTCCATTGTCAGCAACAATGAATCGCTTAATCGACAGTGCATTAGCCTTACGATTTTCGAGTTTACCCACAGCCGATCAGCTCTCGAAAATTCTAGCGATGGAGATGATGTGGCAGTATATCGGCGAAAGCCAGCTATGGGCAAGCGATCCCATTAACACCCATAAAAATCAAATTTATTCTTTTGCTCAACGCTATATCCATCAACACTATAGCGAAGACATTGCCCTATCCGATATTGCATCAGCGGTATCCGTCAGCGAAACACATCTTATCCGCATTTTTAACAAATATGCGCAAACAACACCCATCGCTTATTTATGGGATTTACGCATCACGCAAGCCCTCGAACTCTTAATCCGTACAGGGCTCAGCATTAATGAGATTGCCTTACAAACAGGGTTTAAGACCAGTTATCATTTTTCACGCCGCATCCGTGAAAAGACAGGATTATCACCAACCGAGTTCAGAAAACAATCATGGGGGCAACGCTAAATTCTTGTTTACCGTTGGTATAGAACTCTAATTATTCTTATCCAGCACTGTTATTATGCAAACCTTCAACATCCCCTTCGGCAAAGGCTAGCGCGCGTTTATCCCCTGTTTTGGGATCAAGCATCGCTGATACGCTATCTTCACGCACCACACGCCCTTCATCCAGCAGAAGCACCCGACTACCAATCCGTCGCGCTTGTTCAATCGAATGGGAAACCCAGATCATCGTCAAGTGGATCGTAGCACGGAGTTTTAATAGCGATTCTTCAACGTGATGCGTGGCGATGGGGTCAAGTGCTGAGGTCGGTTCATCTAAGAGCAATACCGATGGGTTTAACGCCAAGGCACGCGCAATTCCCAACCGTTGTTCCTGTCCACCCGACAATTCATTTGCAGGTCGATCAATAAATTCAGCCTCTAATGAGGCAAGTGCCATCAATTCAAGAATACGTTGACGTGATAAGGTCTCACCTGCCAAGGATGCACCAAACGCAATATTATCGGCAACTGTGCCATCAAATGGGGATGTCTTTTGGAACATCATACCCACTTTACAGCGTAATTCTGTCACAGGCATGGCATGAATCGGCTGACCATCGAATAAAATCGTACCAGAGTCAATTTCGTTCAATCGATTGATGGCACGTAATAATGAGCTTTTTCCGCTTCCACTGGGTCCGATAATCACCAGCAAATCACCATCTGCCACATCAACCGATACATCTCGTAGCACAACTTGTTTTCCGCGTGTTAACGTCACATTCTGAATCGAAATCTCTGCCATCTATTATCTTTCTTTGATCGTAGGACGAACAAGCTAAGGTGGTGTGATGATACATCAGTCGGAGGTAGAGGGCAAAGGAATACATACTTTATAATATACGTTTGCTTCCAAAGTATTTTGAGGCGATTATCTTGCTGTCCAACCATATATATATTTGGCTAGTCAATGATAGTGCGCTATGCTAGCATGATGACATCATCAACCAGCCTTGAATCGAAATCTATATGCCCATCCCACGGCGCACGCTATTTATTGTTCTGATCTTACTCTTTTCCGCAGGACTTACACCAATTGCGATTCGCATCACGCAAGGCGAAGGTGTGCCATCATTGGTCATCGTATTTATTCGATTGTGGTTAGTATCATTTGGATTATTCCCTGTGGTCTGGGTGCATTACCGTAAAGAACTCTTGAGTCTGACTGCACGCCAATGGTTATTGTTGGTAGTTGCAGGCTTTTGGTCGGCAATGAACCTCTTAATGTTATTTCTCTCCTTAGAATATACGAGTGTTTTAGTCAGTAGTGTATTACGGCGCACAACCCCGCTATGGATTATCTTGCCAGAAATCCTGTTATTTGGGGCGGTATTTTCTCGACGATTTTGGGGAAGCCTAGCAATGACCCTCATGGGTGTGGCGCTAATCGGGGTTGGTGGATTGACAGCCCTTGACGGCGGCAGTGATCCCTTGCTTGGGGTGGGAATGGCTTCGTTTGGCGCGATCTGTTTTGGTATTTATCTGTTGATTGGCCGCAAGCTGAATAATGATATGCCCCCACTGCTCTATAGTTTTATGGTCTTCCTGACATCGGCGATTGTCACAACCTTATTTATCATCTTCACCGATACCCCCGTGACGGGTTATTCTGCCAGTGGTTATCTATGGACATTAGTTGTCACGATTCTGGCGCAGGTCTTGGGACAAATATTCATCAATCTCGGCTTACAAATTTTCACCGCCACCGCGATGGCGATTCTCTTACAAATTGGCGTAGTCATGAGTGCAATAATGGCGTTATTTGTATTTGGGGAAGTCCCATCTTTTGTACAAGTAATTGGCAGTACGCTAGTTATCATCGGTGTGGTCATGGCAACAATTGAGCAATCCCAACGGGAACAACAACGCAAGAAAAAGACTCTATATGCCTCTGATGCTGGCGATTAGTCTCCCTAGTTTGGTCAACCTTCGGTCATATCACCGTTAAATCCTTGTGCAGATTATATTTCAAGAATGGTGTAAAGTTATCAGGGACTATTTATTAAAAAGGAGACCTTATGAAGCCCGAAACAATTGCAATTCATGGCGGTTATCAAAGTGAGCCAACCACTAAAGCTGTTGCTGTACCGATTTATCAAACGGTTGCATATGAGTTTGATGATGCCCAACACGGTGCGGATCTCTTTAATTTAGCCGTTGCAGGCAACATCTACACCCGCATCATGAATCCAACTAATGATGTGCTGGAACAACGGGTAGCACAACTTGAAGGTGGTGTTGGTGCGTTGGCAGTAAGTGCAGGGAGTGCGGCAGTTCACTATTCGATTATTAACCTTGCCGAAATGGGCAATAACATTGTGACTGTTCCGTTACTCTATGGTGGAACATATACGCTGTTCAAGCATATGTTACCAAAGCTCGGTATTGATGTTCGTTTTGCAGAAGATGATAGCCCAGCTAGTCTTGAAAAATTAATTGATGATAAAACCTCTGCTGTTTTTTGTGAATCAATTGGTAATCCTGCGGGAAATATCCCCGACTTAGCCGCAATCGCTGAGATGGCACACAAACATGGTGTCCCTGTGATTGTCGATAATACAGTTGCTACCCCTGTTTTGATGCGTCCGTTTGACCACGGGGCAGACATCGTCGTTCATTCGCTGACAAAATATATGGGCGGACATGGGAATTCTATCGGTGGTGTCATCGTTGATTCTGGTAATTTCCCATGGGCAGACAATGCAGACCGCTTCCCGATGTTTAGCCAACCGGAAGCCTCTTATCATGGGGTCGTCTATACCGAAGCAATGGGTCCTGCCGCTTATATCGGACGCGCACGGACAGTGCCACTACGGAATACAGGGTCAGCCCTCAGCCCATTTAATGCTTTCTTGATTATGCAAGGGATCGAAACCCTTTCACTCCGTATGGAACGGCATACAGAAAATGCGATGGCTGTGGCTAAATACCTAGAAGCCCATGATGGCGTAGAATGGGTCAGCTATGCAGGTTTGGAAAGCTCACCTTATTATGACCTAGCACAAAAATATACCAATGGTCGCCCATCTGCATTGATGACCTTTGGCATTAAAGGTGGTTTTGATGCTGGCGTTAAATTCTATGATGCTCTGAAAATTTTCAAACGGCTTGTGAATATTGGTGATGCAAAATCGTTGGCAGCACACCCTGCGTCAACAACCCATCGTCAATTGACCGACGAAGAATTAAAATCGGCAGGGGTTAGCCCTGATATGATTCGTATTTGTGTCGGCATCGAACACATCGATGACATCATCGCTGATCTTGAACAAGCAATTACCGCCGCAAAATAATCGGCAAATGTTTGGGATAGGGTAATTGATCCCTGTCCCACCCCATATTCATTAACTAAAACTAAATCCGAACACTTTGCCAGCCCTTTTGTTATATCATATAGGAACAAAGTACTAATCATCACCTCTTAATTACCGTCATGTTGCGTAATGTATGACGATTTGTTACACTATTAGGTATATCGTAAACTCTTATTGTTAGAACATTCAGGAAACTAAAATGTTACGACTCTATTTAATACGTCATGGTCAATCAACCAATAATGCACAGCCCAATTTTTCAAAGCATGAATTCGAGCCACCTCTTACAAACAAAGGGATACAAGAAACACAGGCTATTGCAAATCATCTTGCACACGGAAGCGATAACGGTGCGCTGAGTCATGGTTATGTTATTCATCATATATATTCAAGTCCACAACTCCGTGCTTTACAAACTGCCGCACCCCTAGCGAAAAAATTTAACTGCCGTCCAGAAATTTGGGTACAAACCCATGAACGGGGTGGCGTGGTTATTTTGCATCACAAAGGGGTTCAACATCATCCGGGGTTAACGCGGGCGGAAATTATAAAACAGTTCCCCATGTTTAAAATACCGTACCAAATTACAGATAAAGGCTGGTGGCACGGCAGAGAAAAATTAGAATCAAACGATGAAGTGAATATACGGGCACGAGTTGTTGTAAATGGTCTGTTTATCAAAGCTCGGAAATCACAAGATATTGGGGTTGCGATGGTTTCACACAATACATTCTTAAACTCGCTTGTTCAGGTTCTTTTAAAAGATCGAGACAATCGCTACTTGCATCACAATGGTGGCTTATCCCGTATCGATATTGATTCCAAAGGCATTGCCACGCTGAAATATTTCAACCGCACCCATCATCTCGACCAAACATGGGTTTCATAATTTATCGGGTTAATATTTGATATTATTTCGCAATCTCAATTTTTCCTCAGAAACAAATGAATTACAGGGCATCATTAGGGTCAATTAACACGATTTGACACATGCCCAAACCACTGTCTACGTCAACAATATTCCGTAAGCAATCTATTTAAGCTTTCCTCATCGCTATCATATTAGTCTGCCTTTCTCCACACAATCGGATATAATTCAAATGGTGAGTAGATTCGTCGTAATCTCATAAGATGTCGGGGTTAATCGATCACTACAAGAATCATTGCCATAGGGAGACCAATTTATGCCGATAGATTTTGCACTGCGCCAGAATGCCCAAGCCATAGAAGCCGACATCCGTGCGCGACGGGTATTAAATTTGCCAGTTGATTGGGCCAATGAGGTCATCTATCCCGTTTATGATGGACTGTCGATACGCAATATCCCGCATAGTATCGCTCAGATTTTGGATGCACATTTTGATGATAATACGCCACTGGATAACCGTGTCTGGGGAAACGAATCCTTAAAAGATATACAACGGGTCGTGATGTTTTTGTCGGATGGCTTAGGTTATCACTATCTACAAGAATTAATGGCAGATGATCCTGAACTTGAAGATACCGTTTTAGAATTAACCAATGGACGCGGATTTGTGCCTCTCACATCCAGCGCACCCTCAACGACAGCCGTTGCCTTGCCGACATTATGGACAGGAGCATCCCCCGCTACACATGGCATGTTAGGAACAAGCATGTTCCTGCGCGAAAAATCAACACTAACAAATATGCTTTTTAATTCTGCCGCCGTCGATCCACGGGGCAATGTATTATCGGATGATGATCTCCATGACTTTGTACCTGTAAAAGGGTTCGCACAACATTTAACAGCAAACAACATTGCAACCCATGTGATCTTGTATCGTGCCTATCTCAATAAAGGGTTGTTATCGGCAGTGATGCACCGAGGTGTAACTTATGGTTATTCACACGGCGGGCACTCGGATGTGTGGGTACGATTGGCAGATGTCTTGCATGATACCGCAGGGCAACCGGGTTATGTGAATATTTATTTAGGGGCAGTGGATTCGTTATCGCATCACTATGGCGCAAAGAATGTCTATGTCCATTATGAAATCAAACAACAACTAAAACACCTCTTAGAAGTTTTATCGAGCGAGGGCGTAAAAGATGGACAGACACTTTTTATCTTTACCGCAGATCATGGTCATGCCGACGCGCCTCATAAAATTGACTTGCAAAGTACCTCGGCAGAATCAATCCGGCGGATGATGCGCTTAGGATTGACGGGTGATATGCGCTTGGGTCAGTTGCACTTACAAAATGGCTGTGTCGATGATGTTATCGCAGAAATCCATGCCAACTATGGCGATAGGCTAACAGCAATCAGTAGCGCGGAAGCCTTGTCTGCGGGCTTGTTCGGTTATGATACGATTTACTCAGAAAGTAAACATCGCCTCGGTGATGTGATTCTGATACCACGGTTGGGGACACAGGTGGTTGATTCATCATTAGGTGTCCTTGATTTAGAAAGCTGGCATGGGGGCTTATCCCCTGATGAAATGCTCGTGCCATTTATTTTTAAACGACTCTAAGTCGATTGTTTAAGGACTGTTGATACCATCATAGGAGACAATCAATGCGGAATATGATTCTTATCGCTCTCATTCTACTTCTGGGCGTAACCATCATCTGGGCACATGGCAACGACAATGACGACCCCGATCATCACGATACCAGTGACGCGATCATACCCGAAAATCCGACCTATTATGAACATGTCAAACCCTTGCTAGAATTACATTGCTTGACCTGTCATACCGAAGGGCAACTTGCAGGAGATATTCCACTTACTGACCCTGAGACGGTCTTGAAGGGGTCGAGCGATATTGCGTTTAATGCGTCGATTGGATATATGCCACCATGGATGCCATCAGGCTTATCATTACCGATACAGCATGATCGTAGCTTATCTGATACAGAGATTGCGACACTGGTTGCATGGTCAGATCTTGGCGCACCACTTGGTGAACCAGAAGACTATATCCCACCCGAAGCCACAGCTTATCAAGTACCCGAAATTCGCGCAGACCTCACCTTACAACTGGAAGAGCCATATATTCCAGATGAAACAAAGTTAGACGATTATCGCTGTTTTGCATTTTCACTCGATATTGATCGTCCACGGTATCTGACAGGGTATGAATTTATCCCTGATGTCACCGAAATGGCGCATCATGGGATTGTTTACCGCGTCAACAAATCGGCACAATCCAGTATTGAGAAACGGAATTATGAAGATGATCGCATTGGATGGTCTTGTTATGGTGGGATTGGCTTATCGGCGAGTAGTGAAATGATCGGCACATGGGCACCGGGAGCATTACCCACAAATTATCCAGAAGACACAGGTTTTTTACTTGAACCGGACGACATGATAATTGTCCAGATGCACTATAACCTTTCTAATGCACGCCAACCTGATGAGACAAAGGTTACACTTCAATTATCAGATGAAGACGCATCAATAGCAGAATTACGGACATATCAATTGGTAGCCCCTGTCGAAATCCCGTGTCCGACAGGTATCGACGGAACGCAATGTGATCGTCTTTCTTCTTTGGATCGGGTCGCACGCCTATATGGGCAAGAATTCCATTATTTCCCTGATTCGCTTTTAAGAGATTGTAATCAAACACTGGACGATTACGCCGATAATACAGGCGAAAATGCTACAGGCTATTGTGATTATCCCATTCCTGCGCCAATAACAGTCTATAGCGCATTTGGTCATATGCATGAATTAGGGGCGAGCTTCCAGCTAGAATTAAACCCTGATAGCGATGAGCCTGTCATGATGTTGGATATTCCGAATTGGGATTTCCATTGGCAAGACACCTATCAATTTGCTGAACCTGTTCAATTAAAACGAGGCGATGTTGTCCGCATGACTTGTACTTGGGACAATACGCTATCCGAAGATCCACGTTATGTTGTATGGGGAGAAGGCACAAGCGATGAGATGTGCTTTGGCGCAATCATCATTTTGCGCCCCTAGCGATTTGGGCTCGATGTCATTTGCATAACTAGATTTATAAAGCTCGTTAGTCTGTTAGCCGAATGTACGAAACGCTAAAACGCTAACGAGCTAAGTGGCTGATTTAAGAATGTCCGATTGTTAATTCGATCTACTATATTACACCTTACCCCATTGGCATATGATGGGCGGCGGCATAGTGTCCTGTGACATGGTGCGATAGCTGGCGTTCAATGTCCGTCAACAAACTTGATGCTCCGAAGCGGAACAGATGGTTATTGAGCCACTCATCACCAAGTTCTTCTTTCATCAAAATCAGCCATGTGAGGGCATCTTTCGCTGTCCGAATCCCACCCGCAGGTTTGAATCCAATTTTGAATCCTGTCATCTCGTGATAGGCACGGATTTCGCGTACCATCGTTAAGCTAACCTCTAAGGTTGCATTGACCGGTTCTTTACCCGTACTCGTTTTGATGAAGTCCGCCCCTGCCATCATACAGACTTTACTGGCTTGTGCCACATGCCACAAAGGACCGAGTTCACCTGTCGCGAGGATTGTTTTCATGTGGGCATCCCCGCAGGCTTGACGCATTTCGCAGACTTCGTTATAAAGTGATTGCCAATCTGCACGTAACACATGCTCCCGTGAAATCACGATGTCGATTTCTTTTGCGCCTGCTTTGACGGATTGCCGAATTTCTTCAATCCGTTGCTTGAAGGGACTTAAGCCAGCAGGAAACCCTGTCGAGACTGCCGCGACTGGAATATCTGTGCCTTTGAGTGCTGTAACAGCATCCCCAACACGCTGATGATAGACACATACTGCCCCGACATGAAGCGTCATATCACCGACACCCAGCGCATCCATAATATCTTGGCGCAGGGGTTGTTTGGCTTTGGCACACAACCGATAGACATTACCCGGTGTATCATCCCCTGCGAGTGTGGTCAGGTCAATCATGGTGATGGCGCGCAATAACCATGCCGCTTGCCATTCTTTTTTGATACTGCGACGAGTTCCCATCGTTTGGGCACGGCGTTGCGTCGCACTCAAATTGACAGTGGTATC
>Ga0070729_10003712_pt1 | contig 17318 bp, 14 predicted proteins | sample tdDd472_FD_66725 | JGI IMG/M metagenome (GOLD analysis project Ga0070729, IMG submission 66725) | Marine sediment microbial communities from the Atlantic coast under amendment with organic carbon and nitrate - tdDd47.2 | ecosystem: Environmental > Aquatic > Marine > Coastal > Sediment | place... | reverse complement strand
CATCGGCTCGTCGAGCAGGGGCGTGAGTCCGCCGATCGCGTCGGAGATCGCGATGCGGGCCTCGGCGTCGAGGATCTCCAGGCGGCGCTCGCCGGCCCAGTCCTCGCGGGTGTCGATCTCGTCGAAGTTCGGCGGCTCGGGTTCCGGCGCCTCGCCGCTGCCTTCCCACTCCGCGAGCAGCTCTTCGCGCATCGCGTCGAGCACGTCCGTCTCGGTGGGTAGCTCGTTGATGCGGTCGGTGGCGGCGGCGTGCAGCGCGGCGCGCAGCTCGGTGAACCGCTCGCGCATCGCGGCTTCGACGGCGGTGCCGATGAGGACGTCGTGGTCCCAGACCGGCATGACCGTGGACCGCGCCTGCGCGCGAATCCGCTCGATCTCGGCCGGATCCGAATGCTCGAAGTCGAAGACGTGGGTCGCGGTGATATCTGTCGCCGCGACCTGGTTCACGTCGGCTTCGGTCACGAGGGTGCGCGGGGTCCCGCGAGGCGGGGCGAGCACGAAGGTGATCGCGACGATGAACACGACGATCACCGCGACCTGGACGGCCGGGTGTCGCGTCCACGCGGGCGCGTCGGGCACGGAGCCGCGCATGCGGGCCGAGCTGCTCACGACGTGGCCTCGTCGGGTGCGGATTCGGCCGCGTCCCGCTCAGCGCGTGCGACTTCGCGGCGCGCGTCGTCGGCGTCGTAGGCGTCGATGATGCGGGCGACCAGCGGGTGGCGGACGACGTCGACGCGGGTGAAGCGCGTGACGGCGATGCCCTCGACGCCCTCGAGCAGCGAGAGGCTGTGTCGCAGGCCGCTGTCGCGCTTGCGGACGAGGTCCACCTGGCTCGTGTCGCCGGTGATCACCGCCTTCGAGTCGTACCCGAGGCGGGTCAGGAACATCTTCATCTGCTCGCGCGTCGAGTTCTGCGCCTCGTCGAGGATGACGAACGATGCGTTGAGCGTGCGGCCGCGCATGAACGCGAGAGGGGCAATCTCGATGACGCCGCGCTCGACGAGCTGGGTCGCGCGGTCCACGCCGAGCATGTCGTGCAGCGCGTCCTGCAGGGGGCGCAGGTACGGGCTGACCTTCTGCTGCATGTCACCCGGCAGAAAGCCGAGGCGCTCGCCCGCTTCGACGGCCGGGCGGGTGAGGACGATGCGCTTCACGTCACGCGAGAGCAGGGCCGAGATGGCGGCCGCCATCGCGAGGTAGGTCTTGCCGGTGCCAGCCGGCCCGACGCCGTAGACGATGTCGTGCGAGCGGATCTGATCGACGTACCGCTTCTGGGCGAGGGTCTTCGGCGCAATCGTGCGCGTGCCGACGCCGGACAGGATGTGGTCGCCGTAGAGGTCGACGAGGGACGCGTCGCTCGACTCGCCGAGCACGCGCACCGCGCTCGTCATGTCGCGTGACGTCACCGGGTGGCCCGACTCGGCGAGGGCGTAGACCTCGTGCAGGACGCGGGTCGCGAGGTCGACCGCGGCGTCCTCGCCTTCGAGGCTCACCTTCTCGCCGCGCACGTGCACGCGTACCGGCAGCTCACGCTCGAGCTGCCTCAGGTGCTCGTCGCGGTGGCCGAACATGGCGCGCGCCCAGCGGGCGTCGTCGAAAACGAGTTCTCGCAATCGTGCTCCGGGATCGTCCCGATGGAGTACCGGGCGAATCTAGCGCGCGACGGCGGCGGTGCAAACGTCGCGCTGCGTGGGGGGCGCGCCGTCGAACGGTCAGAACGTCGGCGGCAGCAGGGTCCACGTATCGCCATCGGACTCGTAAAACCACTCTGTCCCGTCGCCGGGCCACGTGAGCGCCCGTTCGCCGATCAGGTTCTCGTCGACGAGATCCTGCAGCGAGCGCGGGTAGCGCTCGAACTCGAGGCGGTACACCTCGAGCGCGGACTCGAGCCGCGCGGCATGCTCGATCGTCTCGAGCTCCTCGACGGCGGTCCACGGCGCGGACACGGCGTTCTCGGCGCGCTCCGGGCGCCAGCCGCGCTCGAGGTAGATGCGCGCGGCGAGCACGAGGGTGGTCAGCACGAGCAGCACCGTGACGGCGCTGCGCACGACGAACCGCGCGAAGACCGCGAGGCGCTCGCGCCGCGTGGGCGCCGGGGCGGTCATCGCAGCCTCCGTGCGCGGAGCCACGTATCGACGAGGCTGACGGCGACGGCGACTCCGACGAGCCCGAGGCCGATCGGCAGTCGCCCGTCGAAGAGCCGGTCGGCGCCGAGCGACCCGGGGACAGCGAGCCGCGTGCCGTCGGACACGAGCAGCAGGACGCCCAGCAGCCAGGTCGACAGGAGCGCGAAACCGCGGAGCGCGTCGCCGGCGAGCACAGCGCCCGCGCCGGGCGCGAACGGCGCGAGGATCCATTGCAGGTAGCGCCACGACTCGACGCGGACGTCGACCCGGTCCTCGCGGGCGCCGCGCTGGGCGTGGGACAGGGCGCGGGGCTTGTGCGCCAGCTGGTAGCAGAACACGCACAGGGACGCGTCCCACGCCTTCTCGTAGATGCGTCGGCTGGTGGGCGTCGCGCACTTCACGCAGTGCCGGGACGTCAGCTTCAGCGGGCCGAACGCGGCGCCCAGGACGAGGGCGATCAGCCCGGCGCCGAGCAGGCGATTCGTGTCGTCGGGCGGGATCGGGCCGTACCACGGGCGCAACAGCTCGTCGGACGCGCGTTCGATCAGCGAGGTGTCGGCCCGCTCGAGGGCGCGCACGTACACGCCGGCGGACGCGATCGGGCTCGTCATCAGGACGACATTCTGCGACCGGCCGCGGTACGACGAGTGGAGCTCGACGCGCTTCGGGTCGAGCAGAGCCGACGTCAGGAACGCTTCGCGCGACGCCTCGCTCTGCCCGTCGATGGCGAGGGCGCGGTAGCGATTGAAGTGCGCTGCGGCGGCCTGTTCGTCGGTGACGGCGGCGGCCGCCGCACGGTCGTACGCCGCAAGCGCGCCGGCGACGTCGCCGTCGACGAGCAGGAGATTGCCGCGCAGCGTCTCGCCGCTGGACGCGGTGCTCGGGTCGGCGACCCAGTCTTCGAGCACCTCGGCGGCCCGGCGGCGCTGGTCGGCGGCACCGTGTCGATAGTACACCCACGCGCGGGCGAGGCGGGCGGCCTGTTCGCCGGCGTCCATCCGGGCGTCGAGCATCTCAACGCACCGAGCGTCGCACGCGCTGTCGATGGCGAGCACGATCCGGTCGCTCTCGTCGGCGGCCGCGGCGGTTGCGCGGGCGAACGTCGTCGCGAGCAGGGGCATCGCGGCAAGGCCGACGAGCACGACTGCGGCCACGAGCCGTTCGCGCAGGTTGAGGTAGGGCGCGACGATCACGGCGGCGGCGATCGTGGCGGCAAACGGGCTCCACACAATGAGCCCGGGAGCGAGCACGACCAGCGCGATGAGCCACCGGGCCTGGTTCAGCGACGGGCCACGCAGCAGCGCCAGGCGCAGGTCGAGGGCCGCACGCCCGGCGTGGCGCAGGACGAGCAGGCCCAGCACGCCGAGGGCGAGCAGGGTGAGCCAGCGACCGGCGGTGTCGGTGCCCCAGGTCTCGATCGCGCGGCGGCCGGCGGGGGACGCGCCGAGCCGGCGCCACGCGTCGACGAGCGGGTCGGTGACGCTCACCGGGTTCCACGCCTTCGTGCGCCAGGCAAGCCGAGCGTCGAAGAACCGCGGCGGCGCGGTGCGGGGCGCGAGGCCCTCGGCGCGGTCACGCAGCACCTCGGCGCGGGCGAGGTCACCGTTCTGCAGCGCGGTGTCGGCCTCGAGGAGCAGCACGAGGGCGTGCGACGGTAACGACCGGATGCCGAGCTCGAGTCGGGTCGCCACGAGGCTGTCGAACGCGTTCTGTTCGGCCTCGCTGCCGTCCTCGGCGTCGCGGTACAGGTACCAGCGAACGTCGAGGGCGGGCAGGTCGAGTGCCGGCGGGTCGATGCCCTCCAGGTACCCGACGTTGCGCTGCTGGCCGATGTTGATCTCGATGCTGTCGAGGCCGTCCTGCGCCACCGCGGGGGCCGGCGCAGCGAGCGCGGCGATCGCGACGAGGCCGGCCACGATCACCGCGGACAGGCGTCCGGCGGCGGGGCGCGCGCCGCGCAGGAGCGGGCGATCGAGGCTGGGCACGGGGGCGCCGGGGTGGACGTTGCAGAGCGAGCAGGGGTGAACGATACCACTGGCACGCTCCGCCCCTCAACGCCCCCGCGAAGCCATGACCGCGCCCGACCCGTTTTCGCCCCGCGCCACGCTGCAGCGATTCGCCGAGACCATCGCCGCGCTGCGGGCTCCCGACGGGTGCCCGTGGGATCGCGAGCAGACGCACCAGACCCTCGTGCCGTACCTGATCGAGGAGTGTCACGAGTGCGTCGACGCGATCGAAGGCGGTGACGACGACGAGCTCTGCGAGGAGCTCGGGGACGTGCTGCTGCAGGTCGTGCTGCACGCCCAGCTCGCCGCCGAGCGCGGTGCGTTCACGCTGCAGGACGTCATCGACGGCATCGACGCCAAGATGGTCCGCCGGCATCCGCACGTGTTCGGCGACGTCGAGGCGGCGTCGCGCGAGGACGTCGCCGACCAGTGGCGCAAGGCGCGGCGGGCCGAGGGGCGGACGACGCTCGGCGGATTGCCGCGGTCGCTGCCCGCGCTCGCGCGCGCCCAGAAGATGATCCGCAAGGTGACGGCCGTCGGGTTCGACTGGCCGGACGTCGGCGGCGTGGTCGGCAAGCTGCACGAAGAGGTCGGTGAGCTCGTCGAGGCGATCGAGGGCCGGCAGCCCGACCGGGTCCGTGACGAGCTCGGCGATGTGCTCTTCGTCGCCGTGAACGTCGCCCACAAGCTGGGGGTCGCGGCGGACGAGGCGTTGCGGTCGACGATGGGCCGCTTCGAGCGACGGTTCGGGCACGTCGAACGGCGCCTCGCAGAAGAGGGACGCGGGCCCGAAGACGCGACGTTGCAGGAGATGGACGCCTTCTGGGACGAGGCGAAGGCGCTCGAAAAAGCGGGCGCCGCGGGCCCGGGCTCGGATTGACGCGCCCCATCGCGCGCGCTAGAGCATGGGGACGGTCCGGAGGGTGCTCGGTGTCAGTCCGCAGGGTCATGTCCAACGGGATCGCCCGTGCGCTCGTTGCGCTGCTGTCCCTCGGCGTGTTCGTCGTCGCGGCGCAGCCGACGGCGACCGCACAGGACGAGGGCCCGTCCGACGAAGCCATCGCGCAGGCGCGCGACGCGTTTCGTGAGGGCAACCACGACTACGTCGAGGGGCGGTACGGCGAGGCCATCCGTCACTTCGAGGACGCACACGCCATCGCGCCGAACCCGCGGCTGATCGAGTACATCGGTCGGTGCCACGCGAACCTTGGGAACTACCCGGCGGCCATCGCGTCGTACGAGGCGTTCGCCGAGACGTCGCCCGAGGCGGCGGGCGAGGTCGCCGACACGCTCGACGGGCTGCGCACCGATGCGCGGACGCGGGCCGGGTTCGAGGCCGGGCAGGAGATCGCCGAAGCGCTCGCTCGTGCGCGCGGGGACCAGCCGCCGCCGCGCGACATCCGTCGGCAGGAGCTCGGCACGCTGATGCAGGACGTGTCGGTCATCATCCGATCGGAGCCGATTGGTGCCGACGTGTACCTCGATGCCATCGAGCTCGGCGTCATCGGCACCACGCCGCTCGAGACGCCGCTCTTCGTCGGCCGCCACCTCATCGAGGTGCGTCACCCCTGGTACGAGACGGCGACGCGCATCGTGAACGTGGCGCCGCCGCGCCGGGGCGAGAGCATCCCCGTGTACGCCTTTCTGCTCGAGCGTCGGCAGGTGCCGGTCGAGGTCACCGTCGACCCGGTGACGGCGCGTGTCTCGTGGGTCGGCGACGACGGCACGCCGCGCCCGCTGGGCACCGGCGCGTGGTCGGGCACGCTGCCGGCCGGGCAGGGCGCGTTCGTCGTGCAGCACGCCGGCGATTCGCGGACCTTCGACGTCACGCTGGAGCCCGAGAGCGACGACGCGGACGGCGGTGAGGTCACCGCGCCGCTGACCTTCGACCTCGCGATGGTCGACACGATCGACGCGCCGGCGATCCGGCTCGGCACGCTCGTGGTCGTCGTGGACGAAGAAGACACCGAGATCGTGGTCGACGGCCGCGTCGTGGGCACCTCGCCCGGCGAGGTCGTCGTCGACCTCACGGCAGGCGTGCACTCGGTCGAAGTGCGCCGCGACGGCTACGCGTCGTGGGAGCGCGAGATTGACGTGTCGCCGGATGGAGAGACCCGGATCTTCCCCGCGCCGCTGGAGCGTGACCGGGGACGCGGACGACGAGGACGCTGATGGCGATGGTGGACACGGTCTTCACGGACGACGAGCGACACGAGGTCGAGCGTGCGATGCACAAGGCCTTCAAGGGTCGACTGCAGCCCGGCGAGGCGATCGCGGTACGTGCCGCGGTCGACGCCGAGCGGTTGTCGGTGACCGTCGAGCTGGCGGACGGCGATCGCGAGGACGTGACCCGGTTCGAGGCGGCCTTCGCGCTCGACGACGACGCGCCGGCGCTGGCCGACGCCCGGGCAACGCTCGTGGAATTCCTGCACGCGTTCATCGACGAGTGGCTGCGGGACGGGCGCTGGCCGCGACCGCACCTCGACTGGAAGGTGTACGCGTTCTCGGGCTACGACGTGCACCTGCGGGGCGAGTCGCTGAACGAGAAACTGGAGGCGATGGCCGACGCGCTCCTCGCCGCGGGTGACGCCACAGAATGAAGCGCCTCGACCCCACCGCAGGGCGGACCTTCCCGCTCGGAATGCTGTTCGGATTCTACGGCGCGATGTCCGCCGTGTCCGTCGGTGTCGCGGTGGGATTGCAGGGGCGCAACCCGTGGCTCGTGCCGGACTCGACGCCGGCGCCGCTGTGGATGCAGATCGGCGCTGGGCTCGCGGCCGGGGGCGCGGTCGTGGCCGCCAGCCGGTGGCTCGACCGCAACACGGGCTGGTCGAAGCGCCTGACGCAGAATTTTCGACAGACCCTCGGGCCGCTGCGTCGACGGGACATCGCGGCGATCGCGTTCTGCTCCGGCGTGGGCGAAGAGCTGTTGTTTCGCGGCGTATTGATGCCGTGGATCGGCATCGTCGGGTCGTCGGTCGTGTTCGGGCTCGTGCACGTCGGCCCCGATCGGACCTGGCTGCCCTGGACGGCGCTCGCCGTCGCGATGGGGTTCGGGTTTGCCGGCCTGGCGAAAGGCACCGGGACGCTCACGGCTGCGGTGGTCGCGCACGCGACGATCAACGGCGTGAACCTCCTGCTCATGCAGCGTGAAGGCTGAGGGGGCGGGATGTCGGGCACACGATACGACGCCCTCGTGGCCTGGATCTTCACCTTCGACCGGCTGGTCGCGGCGTACATGCTGCCGATGACGTTCGCGTTCGCCGTCGCGGTGGTTGCGATCCTGGCGAAGGGGCGGCGGCCGCTCGAGCTCGTCACGCTGCTGCTCGTCTCGTGGATCGCGTTCATCGCGCTGGCGATCCTGCTCTTTCACGTCGGTCTCGACCGGCCGGTGCTGCGGTTCGAGGCGGTCACCTTCCCGTGACGGCGTCGGGGCCCGCGATGGCGCCGGGGTTGGCCGACGCGCTGTGGCGCCTCGACGCCGACTTCGATCGTGCGGCGGCGGCCGAGAAGGACCCGGTGGGCATCGCTCGGCGGTTCACCGGTGCGGAGCAGGTGGTGGTCGCGCACCTCTGCGCGATGCTCGCGTACGGTTCGGTCGGGCTCATTCGAAGGGCCATCGAGGCCGTGCTCGACGCCGTCGACGGTGCGCCGGCGGCGTTCGCTGCGGACATGCGGCCGGGGGATTTCGTGCGCCGCGCGCCGGGCTTCGTGTACCGGATGACCCGCGCCGAGGACGTCGACGCCGTGTTCGTCGCGATGGGGCAGGCGCGGCGGCAGTTCGGCAGCCTCGAGGCGGCGTTCGTCGACGGCGTCGGCGCGAATGACGCGGACGTGCGCCCGGCTCTCGAGCGGTACGTCGCGACCCTGCGCGCCGCGTCCGGGGCGGTCGAGCGGCGGGGCGTGCGGTACCTGCTGGCGGATCCGGCGACCGGGTCGGCGACGAAGCGGTGGCACCTGCTGCTGCGGTGGCTCGCACGCCCGGACGACGGCGCGGACCTCGGGTGCTGGCCGCGGGTGTCGACGTCGCAGCTCGTGATGCCCCTCGACACGCACACGTCGTTTCTCGTGCGGGCCCTGGGGCTCACGGACCGGGCGACCGTCGACTACCGCATGGCGCGGCAGGCCACGGACGCGCTGGCTGCGATCTGCGCCGACGACCCGCTGCGCTTTGACATGCCCCTGTGCCACCTCGGGATCGAGCGGGCATGCATGCACCGGTACGACGAAGCGGTCTGCGGGCGCTGCGGGCTGCGGGGCGTGTGCCGTTGGACGGCGCCCGGCGGGGGGGCGTCTGCTTGATTCGAGCCGCGCACCGCAACTAGACTCCCCGCAACGTACCGTACCGCCCCGCACCGGGGCCCCCTGTCTCGGACCGACCTCATGGCGCATCGCATCGCCCCCACGACTCTCCGCACTCTCTCGATCGGCGCCGCGTTTGCGGCCGCGCTCGGTCTCGCCGCCTGTGGCGACGACGGCGGCGGCGGCGGTGACGGAGGCGGCGGCACCGACACCGGCGTGAACGACACCGGCGGCGGCGGCACGGACGGCGGCGGCACGGACGGCGGCGGCAACGACACCGGCGGCACCGTCACGCCCCCGGCGGAGTCGCTGTACGTGGTGTTCACGCGCGAGGCGACGAGCGATTCGCCGACGCTGCCCCAGTACACGCAGCTCATGGTGACCGACGAGTCGTGCCAGTTCGCGCAGCCGGGCCCCGGCGGCACCTGCGACGACGACGGCGAATGCGAGGCCTTCGAGGTCATGCCGCGGTCCGAGAGCGAGCCGCTGTGCAACTACGGCTGCATGTTCACGCCGGCGATGGACTGGCTCGTGTTCTTCGACCCCGACGAGACGAGCACGCTGCGCAAGGCGCCGGTGGGTGCCGACATGCAGCTGTCCGGCGACTCCGAGGTCATCGCGACCGACGTGCGCGACTTCAGCGTCGGCGACGGCCGCATCATGATCCGGTCGAACAACGAGGTGGTCATCCACGACCTCGCCAGCGGCCAGGACACCGCTGCGGGTGAGATCCAGGGCTCGGGCGGGGTGTACATCACCCCCGACGGCAGCCGCGCGTTCATCCGGCGCGTCACCTCGCTGCAGGCGATGGACGTCGTCGAGGTGCCCGTCGGTGGCGGCAACGAGACCGTGATTCACACCTTCGAGGATGGCGGCCCCGAGAACGCGGCCGGCTCGCTGCTTCGCGGCGCCGAGCCCCTCGCGGTCTCGCCCGACGGGACCCGCCTCGCGGCGCTCGTGTCGATGCGGTACGAGTCGAACATCTGCACCAGCAATGTCGACTGCGTCGAAGAAGGGTTCCAGTGCCCGGTCGGCCAGCAGGCGGGCCGGTGCTACCAGCACCAGCTCGGTCTCAACATCATCAACCTCGAGGCCGCGGACCGGCTCGGCGGCACCTGCCTGTCGGACGGCGAGTGCGGCGATGACCACTTCTGCGATCTCTCGGCGCCGGACCGGGACGGCAACGGCCAGTGCCAGCCGTCGCGCTTCGTGATGGGGCCGGCGGGGCAGAACGTGTGCTCGCGCATCTCGCTGAGCGAGTACGACGACTACCGCCCGCGGCTGTCGTGGCGGGGCGATCGTGAGGTCGTCGCGCTGCTGACGAACTCGTGCGCTGGTCAGGCGAACGGCCTGACGGTGACGGACGTCGTCGGCGTGAACATCGACTCGGGCATCATCGATCGCGTTGTCGAGAACCCGGGTCTCGGCCACGGCCAGTGCTACGACGACGTCGAGCAGTGCTACGACATCGGCGAGTGCGTCGTGGAGATCAGCCAGATGGCGATGTCGCCGGGTGGCTCGACCGTCGGCATGGTGGCCGACTCGTACACGTCGCAGAACTCGAACGAGCTGTGGCTCGTCGACGCGTTCGGTCGCGACGACCGCATCATCCTGACGAAGTCGATCGACTTCGACGTCCTATCCGTCTCGCTCTACAGCCGAGCGGAGTAGGCCGCTCGCGCGGCGCGATGAGGGGGCCTGACCCGCCCGCCGCGCGTGTCGCACCCGGCCGGAGTGGCTCGGCCGGGCAGGGCACCGGGCGCGGCGCCTGCGGCGCCACTCGCTCGCTGGGACCCGGACGGAGCGGGGGGCGCGGTCGCCACCACGAACGAAGAAAGCGCGGTCCGCAGGGACCGCGCTTTCTTCGTTCGTGGGCTTCGAGGCTTGCAGGCTTCGAGGCTCGTCGGCTTCGACATTCGCGCAGAACGCGCGTCGAGCGTCGTGTCCGACACCGTCCGCAGCGCCCGTGGGCGGGGCCAGGCTGCGCAGGCGTCGGCGGGCGACTACTCGTCGCGACCGCGCTCGTCGTCACCCACGTCCTCGTCCGGCAGCAGGTCGTTCACCGACGGGTACCGCGCAATCTCGGTGCGCGCGATCTGCCATGCCTTCTGGACGATCCAGCTCAGCGAGCGGTCCTGACGGGCCGCCTCGTGCTGGATCTCCTTCAGCATCTGCTCGGGGAAGTACAGGCTCTGCTTACGCTTGTCCGAACGCGCCATGTGGGTAGCTCGCTGATGAGGATGCTCGACCGCCCCGCGGTCTGTGCGTCGTGTTGGGCTACAGAGTAACCCATCCGTGTAGGCATCGCTACCACGACGAGGGCGGTACGAATACGTCGGAGGGGGGTGTGGGTGCACAGATGCCGATGTCATCGTTCCGCGCACGTGGTTCACGCGTCAAGAAAGCCCCGTTCGAGCCCAGGCTCGGAATACGCCGACGGCGACGACGGCTCGCCGTCGCAGCTGCCGCATGCGTCTCCGTCGCCCCCGGGTCGTCGTCCGACGCCATGACGTTGCGCTTTCGGATCAGCGCCCGCCGCCGCCCGGCGCATTCTGGGGCGCGAGCCGCAGGCGCGGCATGTCGGCGTTTGGCGCGATGAGCGGGCGTCCGGCGCTGTTGGGCACGGCAACGCCGGACCCCTCGGCCGGTGCATCCGTCGCGGCGGCCGGAGTCTCGCCCGAGCCCTCAGCCGGCGCCTCGCCGCTGCCCTCGTCGACGGCGCCACGCCGCGGGGTGCGCGGGGCGCCCTGGAAGGTCGCGACGCCGAAGCGGTCGGGGCGGTGGAAGGTGCCGCCTCCCACCGGGCTCCACGCGAAATACCGGGTCTCGTCATCACCCTGCGACCGGTCGTAGCGATAGAAGTTCACCCGCCACTCGTCGGCGTTGGCCGGCGGCGCGTTGACGCCGGGCAGCGAGGTGAACGGGATCCGGATCTCGGCGGACCAGCTGCGGTCGGTGTCCGCGCCATCGTTGATGGTGCCGTCGACGTGCACGGCGGACTGCAGGCCGGCGATGTCGACCGCGCGTGCGCGAGGCAGGTTGCGGTTCGTCGGGCCCTCGAACACGGCGTCGAACACGGTGCCGAGCGGGTTGATCTGCAGCTCGAGGTAGTTTCGCCCGTCGCCGCTGGCGTCGATGTAGACCTCGAGGACCTCTTCGTCCCACAGGTTCGCGTCGCGGTCTTCGAAGGTGGCCCAGACGTCCTCGTCGCGGGCGAAGAGGGCGACGTAGAGCGCCTCGTCGTCCCACAGCAGCTTGCCCCAGGTCTGGGGCTCGGCGTCGTCGCCGCTCGACGGCTGCACCCAGTCCGGCGTCCGGCGGGCGCGGTTCCACGCGCGCTCGTTGAGGCGCCCGTCGATGGCGATGTCGCCGGCGACGCGGCGCACCGTGTAGGCTGGCGGCTCCCACGACGCGGCGATCGTGCCGACGTTCAGGCGCCCGTCCTCTTCGAGGGTGCCTTCGCCGGCGCGGGTGACCGGCATGCGCTGGTCTTCGAAGTACAGGCCGGTGTAGACGCGGATGTCGCCGTCGCCGAGGTCGCTGGACAGCTCGCCGGTGACCTCGTCGCGGATGATCTGGCCCGGCTCCCAGTACACCGACGGGAAGATGTCGCCGACGGCCTCGTGGTCGAGGTTCTGGCGCCCGTCGCCGTCGAGGTGGACGAAGATGCGCCACCGCTCGTCGAGGGGCTGCAGGACCTCCCAGTAGAAGGTCATCGTGAACGCCTCGCCGAGCTCGATGGACGTGGGCTCGACGTCCCAGCCGACGAGGCGCACACGGTCGCCGAAGACGGCGTCCATCGGGTTCGCCGTCTCGGGCGGCGTCTCGAGGAGGTTCTCACGAACCCGGCGCCACTGGTCCTGGGTCAGGGTCGGGACCGGCTCCTGCAGCTTCTGGCAGGCGAACGACAGCGCAGCGAGGACGGCGGCGGCGACGAGCCAGTGGGGCGAAACAGTCGAGCGCATCTGGAGATCCGGGGGCGCGGGCAGGCGCGGAGCCTGCCACAACACCCCCGCGCGGGGCAACCGCCGACGGGGCGCTGCGGGCGGCGCATCGGCTTTTGTGCCGTGCTCCGCCGTGCTACACCGCGGTCGTCCCCGTCAGCACGCGGTCGTCGTCATGCTCGAACCCGGTCTTCGCATCCATTTCATCGGCATCGGCGGCATCGGTGTGTCTGCCGTCGCGCGCATTGCCGTCGGCCGTGGCTACAGGGTCAGCGGCTCGGACGTGCGGCAGTCGCAGCTCACCGACGCGATGGAGGCGCTGGGCGCGACGGTCACGATCGGTCACGCCCCCGAGAACATCGATGGCGTCGACATCGTCGTGGTGTCGACGGCCATCCCCGAGCACAACGTCGAGCTGGCCACGGCGCGCGCGAAGGGCGTGCGCGTGGTGCACCGGTCCGAGATCCTGGCGGCGCTCATCGCCGAGACGCGCTCGGTCGGCGTGACCGGCACGCACGGCAAGGGCACGGTGTCGTCGATGATCACCCGGATCCTCGACGAGGATGGGCAGGACCCGGGCTTCGTCATCGGCGGGCTGCTGCTGAACTACGGCGTGAACGCCCGGGCCGGGGACGGCCGGGTGATGGTCGCCGAGGTGGACGAGTCGGACGGCACGCACCGCAACATCCCGACGAACCTGCTGGTCTGCAACTACCTCGAGGCGGACCACCTGAACTACTACGACGACCTCGACGACATCATCCGGACGATGGCCGAGGTCATCGATCAGAACGACGGGCTCGAGCAGGTGTTCGTCAACGGCGACTGCGACGGCAACCGCACCCTGATTGAGCGCGTGCAGCGCGACGTCATTACCTACGGCGTCGAGACGGAGTGTGACTACCGCGGCGTCCTCACCGGCGATGGGCAGCTGCCCCTGCGGTTCGAGGCGTTCTGTCAGGGCACGTCCCTCGGACACTTCGAGCTGCCGCTGCCCGGGCGCTACAACGTCACGAACGCGATGGCGGCGATCGCCGTGGCCGACCACCTCGGCGCGTCCGTCGAGGCGATGCAGCGGGGGCTCGCCGACTTCAAGGGGCTCGAGAACCGGTTCACGATCGTGCGCGCCGGCGGGCTCGCCATCGTGAAGGACTACAACAGCCACCCGACCGCGATGCGCAAGGTGCTCGCCAGCGCGCGGGACCTGACGGACGGCCGAATCGTCAGCATCTTCAAGCCCTACCGGTACACGCTGACGAACTACTTGAAGGACGAATACGCCACCGCGTTTGCCGGTTCGGACGAGGTGATCATCACGACGATGTACGCGGCGAACGAGGATCCCATCCCCGGGATCGACACCGAGTTCGTGGTGAACATGCTCCGCGACGAAGGGTTGAACGTGACGTTCATCCCGGACCAGACGAAGATCGTGGACCACCTGCGCGCGACAGCGCAGGCCGGCGACAAGGTCATCTTCTTTGGCGGCGACGACTTCTTTCGCATGGCTGATGCCTGGGCCGACGAGCGCGGCGTCGAAGCCTGAATCCCGAGACCCTCGACCCGCGCTCGGCGGCGCACGGACAGGCGCCCGAGGCGCGCGGTCGACCCCACGGCGCCCGGCGCCGGACGGAGTCCCCCATGCGCATCATCGTGCAGAAGTTCGGCGGCTCGAGCGTCGCCACGGTCGAGAAGCTGCAGGCGGTCGCCGAGAAGATCGTCGCGACCCGCCGCGCGGGGTTCGCCGTCGTCGTCGTGGTCTCGGCGATGGGCAACACGACGGACGACCTGCTGGCGACGGCACGGGAGCTGTCCGACGACCCGCCGCGCCGTGAGCTCGACATGCTGCTCTCGGTGGGCGAGCGCATCTCGATGGCGCTGCTGTCGATTGCGATCCAGTCCCTTGGCGAGCAGGCGATCAGCTTCACCGGCAGCCAGGTCGGCATCGTCACGACCGACTCGCACAACAACGCGCGCATCATCGACGTGCGGCCGTTTCGAGTGCAGGACGAGCTCGAGCGCGGGCGGATCGTCATCGTCGCGGGGTACCAGGGCACGAGCTACAAGCGCGAGATCACGACGCTGGGGCGGGGCGGCTCGGACACCACCGCCGTGGCGCTGGCCGCTGCGCTGGGCGCCGAGAGCTGCGACATCTACTCGGACGTCGCCGGCGTGTACTCGGCGGACCCGCGGGTCGTCGACGACGCGCGCCCCCTCGACGAGATCTCGTACGCCGAGATGCAGGAGATGGCTCGCCACGGCGCCCGGGTGTTGAACCCGCAGGCCGTCGAGTTCGCGCGCCGCAAGCAGATCGCGCTCTATGCCCGGTCGACGTTCGGCGGCGATCAGCACACGGCGATTCGGCGGGTCGATGGCGCCCTCGACGGCTCGATCGCCGAGCTGGCCCGCTATGGCGTGCGCGGTGTGGCGGGCGCGAAGGACCGCATGCTCGTCAGCTGGGAGGGCATGACCACCGGCGAGTACCGCGCCGACGTGGTGTTCGAGAGCCTCGACGGCTGCGACCTCGTGGCGTCGGCGTCCTACCCGCAGCAGGACCGGGTCGACGTGCTGCTGTCGACCGAGAATGTGCCCGACGCGGATGCCTTCGCGGGGTCGCTGCGCCGCGAGTTCCCGGACATGCTCACCGTGCGCACCGGGCTCGGCAGCGCCACCGTCGTCGGCCTCGGCGTCGGCGACCGCCCCGAGGCGGTGCGCTACGCGCAGACCGCGCTGAACGATGCCGGCATCGCCGTGAACATGGTGGTGACGGCGCGTGAGTCGCTGACCTTCGTGGTCCGCGCGGCACAGGTCGACGCGGCCGTCCAGGCGCTGCACGCGGCGTTCTTCGACCGCGTGCCCGACCCGTCGATCACCGACGGCTGACTCGCGCGCGGCGCATCAGACGGGTGCCGGCTCGGTCGACACCAGGCGTGCGGACACGAAGGCGATGCGGATGCCGGGTTGCAGGCCGGATCGGCAGGCGCAGCGCAGGTCGTCGGCGTCGTCGCCCCACGTGCCGCCGCGCAGCACCACCTGACCGACGTCGAAGGTCGACAGGGTGAACTCGCGCATGCCGCCGGCCATGTCGCGGCACCCGTACACGGACTCGTCGACCGGGTACGTGCCGACCGGCGCGGGGCGCGGCGGGCCCGGTACGGACTGGCGCATGTGGGCATACGTCGGGTCGAAGCCGTTGCCCCAGGGCCACCAGCGCCCGTCGGCGCCGCGGGCGGCTTTCTCCCATTCGTCTTCGGTGGGCAGGCGGACCGCGCGCCCGAGGTCGTCAGACCGCCACCGGGCATAGGCTTCGACGTCGTGATAGCTGACGTCGTGGATCGGCAGTCGGGGATCGAGGCCCGGCGGGACGGTCCAGCGCCCGTCGTGTTCGACCCACGCCGGGACGAAGGCGCCGTCGATGCCCCGCGCGCCGGGCACGTGCTCGCGCGCCGCGTCGGGGTCGAGGGTGGCGAGCCAGGCGGCCCAGTCGGCGCAGGTGATGCACGTGCGCATGACGAAGAAGTCGTCGAGCGTCGGCGTGCAGCGGTCGAGGGGCTGGCGGGCGTGGGGGTCGCCGCCGAGCAGAAAGCGCCCCGCAGGGACGTAGCACCAGCCGTCGCCGATCTGCGCGTCGGTGACGAGGCGCACGGTGTCGGTGACGTGCTCGTGCCGCGAGAGCAGCACGGGCCAGCGGGCGTCGGCGAACCCGGGGGCCGACACGACGACGAGCCACGATCCCGGCGCGAGGCGGTGGCCTTCGAGGGGCATCGGCACGGTCTTGACCGGCTCGGGGACGCGGACCCGGTCGACCTCGCGCCAGCGGTGGATCGTGGCGGTGGCGCCGGGGACGTCGCAGCGCAGGGTCAGGCGCGCGGGGCTGTCGAGCACCTGCACGTATCGTCCGGCGTCGCGGGCGAGCACCCGCTGGCGCGCCGTCCGGGCCATCGCGACGTCGTGCTCGACCTCGGCCATGCGCATGCGCTCCCACCACAGGTCGGCGAGCAAGGCGTCGGCGTCGGTCGCGTCGACGGCCATGGCCGAGGCGCGGGTGGCGGTGTCGAGGGCTTCGAGCCAGGTGTCGTCCCGCTCGCGCTCCAGGTCGGCGACGCGGGACTCGGCGGACCACAGGCTGCGTTTCTGCGCGACGGGGGCGTGCCCGGGGACGCGGGCGCGCTGCACGGTGACGACCTGGCGTTCGTCGACGAGTCGGTCGCGCACTTCGCGGTGGCGGGCGAGGGCCTCGCGGCTCACGTCGACGAGGCGCGCGGCTTCTTCGGCGCGGGCGGCGCGGCGGGCCGAGCCGGTGAGGTGGTCGACGAGGGCGTCGCGCAAGGCGGGCAGGGTGGGGCGCGCCGCAGGATCGGCGGCGAGACAGGCCGCGACGAGGTCGGCGAGCCCGTCCGGGACGGCGGCGAGGTCCGGTGCGTCCGGCGCGGCGTGCACGCGGGCGACGAAGGCGTCGAGGGGCTCGCGCAGGCGGCGTGGGCGCAGCGGGCGCCCGGTCGTGAGCTCGTAGAGCACGGCGCCGAGCGAGAACGCGTCGTCGGCGAAGGTCGCGCTCACCCCGCGCAGGCGCTCGGGGGCGCAGTACCCGGGGTGGCCGGTGAACGTGCCGGGTCGCGACGTGCCGGTCCAGTCGAGCAGCGCGACGGTGGCGCCGTCTGGCGCGATGGCGACGTTGCCGGGGTGCAGGTCGCCGTGCACGACGCCGCGGTCGTGGGCGAGGGCGAGGGCGTCGGCAAGGGTCGCGGCGAGGCGGATGCAGGTGGGCATCGGCCATGCCGCCGCGTGGCCCTGGCGTACGTCGGTGAACCATGCGGCGAGGGTCGACGGGGGCGCGAGGCGCAGCTCGAGGCACAGGTCGGGGCCGACCTCGACGAGGCGGTGCACGGGCAGGACGGCCGGGTGCTCGAGACGCGCGGCGAGGGCGGCTTCGGCGCGCA